>Ga0123333_10001232_pt1 | contig 26967 bp, 24 predicted proteins | sample BioC12SIPDNA_3_FD_89957 | JGI IMG/M metagenome (GOLD analysis project Ga0123333, IMG submission 89957) | Anaerobic biogas reactor microbial communites from Washington, USA - Biogas_R2_B C12 SIP DNA | ecosystem: Engineered > Bioreactor > Anaerobic > Unclassified | place: Washington, USA... | reverse complement strand
GAGCGAGTTGAGGACCCGGCTGTAGAGCAGGACGTTCCAGTACCGGCACGGCGGCGGCTCCCCCTCGATCACGAGGGCCTCGTCCGGCGCGAGGCGCCACGAGCCCCGCAGGTACCGGATGCCCGGCTCGGTGAACGCGGCCCCGCCCGCCATCTCCGACCACGGGCGGACCCGGTTCGGGCGGGCCAGGTCGTCGGCGACCGCCGCGGCCACGACGGCAGGGATCGCCTCGATCGAGCGGCCCAGGCGGGCGAGGTGCCGGGCGAACCTCGCCGCGTCGACCCCCGGCGGTGGGTCGACCCCGTCGAGCGGCTCGATCGTGCAGCCGCCGGGCCGGTCGCGGTCGACGTCGCGGTGGAAGTGTCGGACCCACACCGCGGATGCCCCCTCCGGCAGGGGCAGCCAGTCGCCTCCGCCGGTGGGCTCGTCGCGGGAGAGGGTGACCTCGAAGCGGCCCTCGTCGTCGACGTGGAGCGAATCGAGGTCGATCCGTGACGCGGCGGCCGCCTCCAACCCGCCGCCCGACACGTAGGCGGTGATCGACAGGTACGCGGCGTCGCCGACCGTCCCGGCGATCCGGTAGCGCCGGTCGTCGCGGACGGACGCGACGCGGTACCGGAAGTCCGGGTTGTCCATGAACATCTTCTGGCGCCAGCCGTTGAACTCGACCAGCTCCGGGCGGTCGCGGTCGACCTCGAACCGGGCGAGCTGGTTGTACAGGCCGCGCACGAGGGCACGGTAAGCGTCCGCCCGCGACGCGGGATCGAGGTCGGCCGTGTCGGCGGCGACCCGCTCGCCCGCGGCGCGCAGCCCGTCCACCAGGGCCGTCCACGCCTCCACCAGCGGATCGGCCGCCGCCGCATCGTCGGCCGCCGGGTCGTCCACCACGGTCCGCAAGCTACGGGACGCGGCCAACTCCGTCGGGCGGGGCCGCGGGTGCCCGTATCCTGCGGGACGTGTCCGGCCGCTACTTCGTCACCACGCCGATCTACTACGTCAACGACGCGCCCCACCTCGGGCACGCGTACACGACGGTCACGGCCGACGCGCTCGCCCGGTGGCACCGCCTGGTAGGTGACGAGGTCCGCTTCCTCACCGGTACCGACGAGCACGGGCTGAAGATCCAGCGGTCCGCCGACGAGGCGGGCATCACGCCGATCGAGCAGGCCGACTGGGCGTCGGCCCGCTTCCGCGAGGCGTGGGAGCAGCTCGACGTCGCACCCGACGACTTCATCCGCACCACCGAGGACCGTCACCGAGCCAGCGTGCAGGCGTTCATGCAGCGCATCCACGACAACGGCCACATCTACGCGGCCACCTACGAGGGTTGGTACTGCGTCGCCTGCGAGGCCTACTACGACCCCGACGACCTGGTGCCCGACGACGACGATCCCGCCGGCCCGGGTCGGTGCCCGATCCACCTGCGACCGGTCGAGTTCCTGTCCGAGGAGAACTGGTTCTTCCGACTGTCGGCCTTCGCCGAGACGATCGAGCGCTGGCTGCTGGCCGACCCGTCGCCGGTCCGGCCCGAGGGCAAGCGGAACGAGGCGCTGGGGCTGGTGCGCGGCGGGCTCCAGGACATCTCGATCAGCCGCCGGTCGGTCACGTGGGGCGTGCCGGTCACGTGGGACCCGAGCCAGGTCTTCTACGTGTGGTTCGACGCGCTGATCAACTACGCCACCGCGGTCGGCTACGGCGTCGATCCCGAGCGGTTCGACGACTGGTGGCCGCACGTCCACCACGTGATCGGCAAGGACATCATCCGCTTCCACTGCGTCTACTGGCCCGCGATGCTCGCCGCCGCCGGCGAGGCGCTGCCCCAGCAGGTCGATGTGCACGGCTTCCTGCTGGTCGGCGGGGCGAAGATGAGCAAGACGGCGGCCAACAAGATCCCGCCGATCGAGCTGATCGAGGGCGCGCCGGACAAGGGGTACCCCGCGCTCGGCGTCGACGGAATGCGCCACCACTTCCTACGCCAGCGGTTCGGTCCCGACGGCGACCTGTCGGTCGAGACGATGGTCGGCCGCTACAACTCCGACCTCGCCAACGGGCTCGGCAACCTCCTGGCCCGGGTCACCACCGTCGTCGGGAAGAAGTGCGGCGGCGTCGGTCCCGCGCCCCGACCCGACTCACCGCTCGCCGCGGTCGCCGTCGAGGCGGTCGCCGACACCGTCGCCGCGTGGGAGGCCGTCGCGCCGTCGGAGGCGCTGGACGCGACCTGGCGGCTCGTCGGCGAGACCAACGCGCTCCTCGAGGACACCGAGCCGTGGAAGGCCGATCCCGGCCCGGAGGTCGACGGCGTCCTCGGTGACGCCCTCGAGGCGCTGCGGATCGTCGCGATCCTCGCCGGGCCGGCCCTGACGCGTTCCCCGGCGGAGATCTGGCGTCGCATCGGCCTCGACGGCGACCCCGCCGCGGCGCGGGTGCCCGACGACGTCGCCTGGGGCGGCTACCCGGGTGGCCGTCCCGTCGAGAAGGGCGCGCCGCTGTTCCCGCGCCTGTCGGTCGATGGCTGACGGCGGGGCGGCCGCGCCGCGCTGGACCGACGACCACTGCCACCTGCACCATTCCTCGGGCAGCCACGTCGACCACGACGCGGCGCGGGCGGCCGACGTCGCCGCGGTGGTCGAGGCGTCGGTGGCGGTGGGCGTCGAGCGGATCGTCACCGTCGGCTGCGACGTCGAGGACTCCCGGCGCGCCATCGCGGTCGCCGCCGCCCACCCCGGACGGGTGTGGGCCACCGCCGGGGTGCACCCGCACGAGGCCCGTCATGGCCTCGACGGGCTCGACGAGTTGCTCGGTCGCGACGAGGTGGTGGCGATCGGGGAGTGCGGGCTCGACTACCACTACGACCACTCACCCCGCGAGATCCAGCGCGAGGCGTTCGCCGCCCAGATCGCCCTGGCCCACGCCCACGACCTGCCCCTCGTCATCCACACGCGCCTCGCGTGGGACGACACCTTCGCCATCCTCGATGCCGAGGGCGTCCCGGAGCGCACGGTGTTCCACTGCTTCACCGGCGGTGCGGACGAGGCCCGGGGCTGCATCGACCGGGGCGCCCACCTGTCGATCTCGGGCCTGGTCACGTTCAAGTCCGCCGACGACATCCGTGACGCGGTCGCCCTGGCCCCGCTCGACGCTCTGATGGTCGAGACCGACAGCCCGTTCCTCGCGCCGGTGCCGCTGCGGGGGAAGCCGAACCTGCCCGGCTACGTGCCGATCGTCGGCGCCGGCGTCGCCGCCGTGAAGGGCCTCCCGGTCGCCGACGTCGCGGCCGCGACGTGGAACACCGCCGAGGCGTTCTACGGGCTGGCCGCGACGGCGTGACCCACACCCGGGGCGAGGTCCGCGATCTCCTCGACCGCCACGGCCTGGCCCCCAGTCGGGCGCTGGGCCAGAACTTCGTCGTCGATCCGAACACGGTCCGGCGCATCGCCCGGCTGGCTGGGGTCGGCCCCGGCGACCACGTCGTCGAGATCGGCGCCGGGCTCGGGTCGCTGACCCTGGCCCTGGTCGAGACGGAGGCGACGGTCACCGCGGTCGAGGTCGACCGGTACGTGCTGCCGGTGCTGCGCGAGGTGGTCGAGGGCCTCGGGGTGACCGTCGTGGCGGGCGACGCCACCGGACTCGATTGGGACGAGGTGCTGGCCGGGGCCGAGTCGTGGTCGCTGGTGGCCAACCTCCCCTACAACGTGGCGACGCCGCTGGTGCTCGACCTGCTCGACGGCGTCCCCGCGATCCGCCGGATGCTGGTGATGGTGCAGCGCGAGGCGGGGGAGCGGCTGGCCGCCGATGTCGGCGACCCGGCCTACGGCATCCCGTCGGTCAAGGTCCGGTACTGGGCGACCGCCCGCCTCGCCGGCCGGGTCGGACCCGACGTGTTCCTGCCCCGTCCCCGGGTCGAGTCGACCCTCGTCGAGATCGTGCGCCGCGACGAGCCCGCGTCACCCGCCGATCCGGACCGCCTGTTCGCGCTCGTCCGGGCCGGGTTCGGCCAGCGCCGCAAGATGCTGCGTCGGTCCCTCGCCGGGGTCGTCGCGCCCGAGGCGTTCGCGGCGGCCGGGATCCGCCCCGAGGCCCGCCCCGAGGAGCTGTCGGTCACCGACTGGGGCCGCCTCGCCGAGGCCTCGCCCGCGTGAACTGCCCGGGCTGGGTGAACCCCGCCCGGAGCGTGACCCGTCGGCGGGAACCTCCGGGTGCGAGGCCCCCCGGCGCCGACGTAGCGGACGTCGGCCCGGCACCCGGCTCCCGCACCCGTGAGGAACGCACGTTCGGTAGGGTCGCGGGGTGGCCGCACCGGAGTCGCTGAGCCTGGCCCAGGCCCGTCGGGTGGCGCTCGCCGCCCAGGGCTTCACCGAGCCCCGTCTGGGCGCGCGGGGGCGCCGGGTCGACCGCCGGCACGTCCACCGGGTGCTCGATCGGGTCGACCTCGTGCAGGTCGACTCGATCAACGTCTGCGTCCGCACCCACGAGATGCCGCTCTTCTCCCGACTCGGTCCCCACCCCCGAGACCTCTGGCACCGGCTCGGCGCCCGGCGGGAGGTGTTCGAGTACTGGAGCCACGAGGCGTCGATCCTGCGGGTCGAGGACTGGCCGCTCCTCGCCTGGTCGATGGAGCGGGGCTACATGTGGAGCACGACCCGGGCGATCGCCGTCGACCGGCCGGACTACGTCGAGGCCGTGTACCGGGAGGTCGTCGACCGGGGACCGATCGCGGCCGGTGACCTGTCCGAGCCGGGGCGCAAGCGCGAGGGCATGTGGGAGCGGTCCGACGGCAAGCGGGCGCTCGAGTACCTGTTCGGCGTCGGGCGGATCACCGCCTGGCGGCACCCGACGACGTTCGCCCGCCTCTACGAACCGATCGAGGCCCGCATCCCGGCCGCGGTCCTCGCCGGGCCCCACCCGAGCGAGGACGACGCCAAGCGCGAGATGCTCGACCGGGCGGCCCGCGCCCACGGCGTCGCCACCGAGCGCTGCCTCACCGACTACCACCGTCTCAACGCGCCCCGGGCCCGGCACCTCATCGCCGAGCTGGTCGAGGCTGGCCGCCTGATCCCGGTGCGGGTCGAGGGCTGGGACCGCCCCACCTACCTGCACGCCGAAGCCCGCGTGCCGGGTCGGGTCGCCGCCCGGGCGCTGCTCAGCCCGTTCGACTCGCTGGTCTGGGAACGCCGCCGGGTCGAGGAGCTGTTCGGCTTCCACTACCGCATCGAGATCTACGTCCCCCCCGAGCAGCGGGTGCACGGCTACTACGTGATGCCGTTCCTGCTGGGCGACCGCCTGGTCGCCCGGGTCGACCTGAAGGCCGACCGCCGCGGATCCGCGCTGCTCGTGCGCTCGGCGTTCCTGGAGGACGGCGAGGACCCTCGGCGCGTCGCCGCCGCCCTCGCCGACGAGCTGGCCCTCCTGGCGGGCTGGCTCGGCCTCGAGCGGGTCGTCGTCGAACCCCGCGGCGACCTCGCCTCCACCCTCGCCGCCGCCTGCCGCTGACCACACGAGGTGCCTGGAGGGTCAGGGGGGTGGGGCGACGTCGGTGCGGAGGAGGGCGCGGTCGAGCTTGTGCATGGAGGTGAGGGGGAGGTCGTCGACGACGCGGATGTCCTCGGGCAGCTTGTAGCGGGCGAGGTCCGGGCCGGCGAAGGCGCGGAGGTCGGCGAGCGACGGCGGGGCGGCCGGGTCGGTCGGGACGACGACGGCGACGCCGACCTCGCCCATCACCGGATCGGGCCGGGGCACCACCGCCACCTGGGCGACCGCCGGGTGCCGGCCCAGCACCGCCTCGACCTCCTGCGGGTGCACGTTGTAGCCGCCCCGGATGAACATCTCCGAGCGGCGACCGGTCAGCACCAGGCACCCGGCGGCGGCCCGGCCCAGGTCGGAGTCGGGCGGCTCGATCCGGCCGAGGTCGCCGGTGCGCAGCCACCCGCCCGGCCCGATCGCGGCGGCGGTGGCGTCGGCGTCGCCGAGGTAGCCGTCGGTCACCGCGTCGGAGCGGAGCCACACCTCGCCCGGCTCGCCGTCGGGGACCGGCCGGCCGTCCTCGTCGCGGACCGTCACCTCGACGCCGGCGCGGGGGCGGCCGACCGTATGGAGCGCCTCGGCGTCGTCGGCGTCGAGCGCGGTGCCCGTGCCGCAGCCCCCGGACTCCGTCGACGAGTAGCGGATCGAGTAGGCCGCCCCGAGCCGCCGGCGCGCCTCGTCCACGAGGGTCGGCGGGGAGGGGCCGCCACCCACGATCAGCGACCGCACCGATGACAGGTCCCGGCGGTCGAGGTCGGGTTGGCGCAGCAGGAGGGCGATCTGCGGGGCGACGCCGCCGATCGACGGCAGGCCGACCCGCTCGACCAGGTCGAGCACGTCGGCGGCCCGCCACCGGTCGAGCAGGTGCGTCGTCGTGCCCTGGCGCAGGTACCACGCGAGCTTGGTGGTGAAGCCGACGTGGGCCATCTGGGTGGCGGCGAGCATCGGGACGGCCGGGGCGTCGGGATCGCCCCACCCGCCGCCGGTGTCGATCCGGGCGACCGCGGCGATCTGCCGGTCGCGAAAGGTCGCCGCCTTGGGTCGCCCGGTGGTGCCGGACGTGAAGACGACCGCGGCGAGGCGCTCGGGGTCGGCGGGCGGCGACGGCGGGGTCAGGTCGCGCCCCGTCCGCTCCAGGGTGACGACGTCGTCGGTGTCGCCGATCTCGACCGCCGTCCCGGCCACCTCGATGCACCCGGCGATCTCGGCGGGGGAGAGGCGGGGGTTCACCCCCGCGGTCGCCGGGCCCGCCTTGGCGCAGCCGACCGCGGCGACCACCCACTCGACGCCGGACGGGAGGGTGAGGGCCACCACGTCGCCCGGCCCGAGGCCGCGCGCGGCCAGGGCGGCGGCGACCGCGTCGGAGCGACGGTCGAGCTCCGCGTACGACGTCGGGCGACCGTCGGGGTCGACCAGGGCGGCCCGGTCGCCGAAGCGCCGCGCCGCCCCCCGCACCGAGTCAGCCAACACCGAGGTGGCCAACGGGTCAGCCAGCACGCCGGGCCTCGGTCGGATCAGCGGTCGCGGGGGACGATGCGCTCGCCCTCGAACACCTTCTGCCCCTCGGCGAGGGCGTCCTCGGACATGCCCAGGTGCAGGAGCGGGTTGCCGAGGGACAGGGCCTGCTGGCGGCTGAGCTCGCGCCCGGCCCACAGCGTGCGCAGCGTCGCCTGGACGGCGGACGGCGGCGCCGACGCGATCGCCGACGCGATCCAGCCGACCGCGTCGTCGAGGGCGGCGGCGTCGGGCACGACCTCGGACACGAGGCCGATCTGGTGGGCACGCGCCGCGGTCATGCGCTCGTGGTTGCCGAGCAGGGTCATCCGCAGGATCTCGCCGAAAGGCATGTTGCGGTGGAGCATCAGGAGCGGCTCGTACACCGCGGGCATGCCGTAGGTGACGTGCGGATCGAAGAACCGCGACGCCTCGGTCGCCACGATGATGTCGACCTCGCCGAGGAGGTAGAACGCGCCGCCGCAGGCGATGCCGTCGACCGCCGCGATCACCGGCTTCCACAGCTCGTTGCTCCTGGGCCCGAGCAGGCGACCGGGATCGTCGTAGGTGTAGGGCGAGAACGAGTATTCGACGCCACCCTCGGAGGGCACGAAGTCGCGGTCGATGCCGGTGCAGAACGCCTTGCCGCCCTTGGCGCCGAGCACGACGACCCGCACGTCGTCGTCGGTGCGGAGCCGACGCCACAGCGCCGACAGCTCGTCGCACATCGTCTGGTCGAACGCGTTGTAGCGGTCGGGCCGGTTCAGGTCGACCCGGCCCACGCCGTCGGCGACGCTCCAGGTGATGGTGGTCGGTTCTTCCACGGGGGTGACGCTAGGCGGGGGCGGTCCGGGCCGGGGCGACGTCGGAGGGATGCGGGGCCGACGGGAGCCCGGGGGTGTCGGTCGGGCGCGAGGTCAGGCGGGGGCCGGCTCGGGGGCGAACACCGAGTCGGCGGGGGCCGGCTCGCGGCCGCGGTCGAGGTCGAGGTCGAGCATGCGGATCGCGTTGCCCCGCATGATCTTGTAGACCGCCTCCTCGGGGAGTCCGGCCATGTACCCGGTGGCGATCTCCTTGGTGTGGGGCCAGGTCGAGTCGGTGTGCGGGTAGTCGGTCTCGAAGGTGATGTTGTCGACGCCGACGATGTCGAGGCTGTCGACGCCGTGCTGGTCGCGGAAGAAGCAGCCGTACATGTTGCGGTAGTAGTAGGTGCTCGGCGGCTCGGGGATGAGGTCCTTGACCCCGCCCCACGCCCGGTGCTCGCGCCACACGTCGTCGACCCGCTCGAGGATGTAGGGGATCCACCCGATCTGGCCCTCGCTGTAGGCGAGCTTCAGGTCCGGGAACTTCACCAGGTTGCCGCTGAAGAGCCAGTCGCTCATCGAGGCCATGGCGTTGTTGAAGCTGAGCGAGGCGGCGACCGCGACCGGCGCGTCGGGCGAGGTGGCGGGCATCCGCGACGACGACCCGATGTGCATGTTGATCGTGGTGCTGGTCTCCTCGCAGGCGGCGAAGAACGGGTCCCAGAAGCCGGAGTGGATCGACGGGAGGCCGAGGTGGGCGGGAACCTCGCTGAAGCAGACCGCCCGGACGCCGCGCTCGGCGTTGCGGACGACCTCGGCGGCGGCGAGGTCGGCGTCCCACAGCGGGACGATGATCAGCGGGATCAGCGCCCCGCCGGAGTCGCCGCACCACTCCTCGACCATCCAGTCGTTGTAGGCCTTGACGCACGCGAGGCCCATCTCGCGGTCGGGGTGCTCGGTGAAGGCCTGGCCGCAGAACCGGGGGAACGTCGGGAAGCAGAGCGACGCCTCGACGTGGTTCATCTCCTGGTCGGCGACGCGGGCCTTCGGCTCGTAGCAACCGGGCCGCATCTCCTCGTAGGTCATCGGCGTCATCGTCATCTCGTCGCGGCTGTAGCCGACCGCGGCGACGTGGCGCTTGTGGATGTAGACGAGGTCGCCGAACACCCAGCAGTCGGCGGGGCGGCCGTCGTCGGTGAACTCCTGCTCGTAGGTGCCGCCACCGATGTGCTTCATGCCGCCGACGCCACGACGCTCGACGCGGGGGCCGTCGGCCCGGAACCGCTCGGGGAGCCAGGTCTCCCAGACGTGGGCCGGCTCCACCACGTGGTCGTCGACGCTGATGATCTTGGGCAGTTCGGCCACGGCGGGCTCCTCGCGACTCCGGTCCAGAATCTGACGGACCGTCAGATCCTAGCCTGACGGGTCGTCAGATCGGCCGCCGCCGGCATCAGCCCCCGATCGGCGGGATCACGGCGAAGGCGTCGGTTCCCCCGAAGCTCACCGCCACCCGGAGGTCGTCTCCCTCGAGGGTCAGGACCTGGAAGTGGTACAGCCCCTCCCGGCGCGCGGGGTTGGCCGGCCCCGCGCCGACGACCACCCCGGCCCGGTCGACCACGACGACGCAGTCGACGGGTCGACCACCGCTCGCGAGCCACCCGCCCACGAGCACCGATCCGGGTGCGGCCCGCGACGGCTCGGGGGTCCCGGCGCCGCCGTCCGCCCGGGCGGGTAGCACCTCGGTCACCGAGACCCGGTGGCCGATCGCGTCACAGGCCATCGGGAAGTCGCCGCCGAAGGGCTAGTGGCCCCGTGCCCGCAGCCGGTCGGTCATCACCGGGAACGGGTGGAGGCCGCCGCCGACACGGTTGCCGTCGGCGACCCCGATCTGCATCGCCACCGCGAGCAGATCGTGGCGGCGGGTGTCGGCGTCGAGGCTCGGTGGGCCGTAGGTGGTGGCCAGCGTCGCCGCCACCACCAGGGGGGCCGGCACCAGCGCGGCCCAGCGGCGCGGTCTCGGCACGGCGACCAGCACCAGTCCGGTCACGCCGAGCCACGTCAGCGCCGAGATCGAGGTGTAGCGGGCCTGGAACGACTCGGCGCGACTCGTCGCCACCAGGGCCATCGCGGCGGTCCCGTAGGCGAGGATGGCGACCCACGGAGCGCACGCGGCGGCCTGCCCCCGGCGTAGCCCCACGGCGAGCGCCGCCGCGGCCAGTCCGAGGGCCACGATCCCGAGCGGGACGGCGGCGCGCCCGTCGCCGGGTAGGGAGCCGATGCCCGCCAGGGTCCGCTCGACGACGGCTAGGCGACCCCCGCTAGGGCCGCGGGGGAACGTCGATGACCGGTACCACGCCGCGTACCAGCCGAGGGTGACGACCCCGGCCACGACGATCGGCCACGCCCGGCGCGGGGCGTGGCGCCCGTGGCGGACGACCGCGGCGACGGCCAGCGCCGGCCAGGCCGCCAGGCCGGTGCCGTAGGAGATCGAGGCGAGCACCGCCAGCCCGGCGGCCAGCCCGCGGCGTCGGTGGTGGTCGGCGAGCACCGCCGCGACCGTGAGCAGGTTGGCGGTCAGCCAGGCCGTCCCGCTCATGGCCTTGACGAAGTTCCAGGCCCCGTTCGGCGCGAACAGCAGGAACGATGCGCCGAGCACGAGTGCGGCCCGCCGGGCCCGTCCGATCCCGGGGGTCGATCGGGCGAGGAGCGCCACCAGGCCGACCGTCAGCGCCACGATCGCGATCACGACGATGCCCAGTGAGCGGTTGTCGCCGTCGGTCGCGAGCACGTTGATCCAGTAGATGGCCTTGGGCAGGACGACCGGATGCTGGTTGCGGGCCTCGAGCAGCCCCCGCCAACGAAGGCCGCCGTCGGCGCCCAGCATCGAGTCGAGCATCGGCCAGTAGTCGTTGTACTGGGTGCGGCTCGCGCCGCGGACCGCCGTCGCCATCCGCAGGGGCGGGATCGCGGCGACGATCGCGACCAGGCCGAGCGCGAGTCGCCTGCGCGCTTCGGGGCGGCGCAGGTGTTCGACCGACGCCCCGGTCCCCTCGTCTGCGGGTGCGTCGTGGTCGATGGTGGTCGCCTCCCGGTTGGGTCGGCATTCTGCCATCGGCGGCGGGGGCGATCCCTGACGAGTCGTCAGATATTGTCGCCGGTCGTGGCCCCCGACCTCTCCGAAGTCGTCGACCCGAGTCGTACCGCGGTCGTCACGTCCGAGGTCCAGGCCGGGGTGGTGGGGGCCACCTCGGCGCTGCCCGAGCTGGCCGCGGCGGCCGCGCCGATGATCCCCGCCGTGTCCCGCCTGTGTGCCGGGGCCCGGGCCGCCGGGGTCGCGGTGGTGCACTGCACCGCCGCCCGCCGCGCCGACGGGCGCGGCTCGAACGACAACGCCCGGCTGTTCGCCGGTGTCCGCAAGAGCCCGGTCGCCCTCCTACCGGGCAGCCCGGAGGCCTCGGTGGTGCCCGAGCTCGGCCCCGAGCCGTCCGACCTGGTGCTGACCCGGCTCCACGGCCTCTCGCCGATGACCGGCACCGACCTCGATCCCGTGCTGCGCAACCTGGGGGTCACCACGATCGTGGCGACCGGCGTGTCGGTGAACGTGGCGGTCACGAACCTGGTGATGGACGCGGTGAACCGCGGCTATCAGGTCGTCGTACCCCGCGACGCGGTGGCCGGGCTGCCGGCCGACTACGCCGCCGCGGTCATCGACCGCACGCTCGCCCTGCTGGCGACGATCACGACCGTCGACGACGTCCTCGCCGCGTGGAAGGGCGCGCCGTGACCCCCGACGAGATCGACGCCGGGCCCGGTGCCGTCGCGAGCGTGCCCGCCGCCCTCGCCGCCACCGCGGCGCGCCTCGGCGACCACGAGGCGATCGTCGACGGCGATGTCCGGCTCACCTGGCGGGAGCTGGCGGGTCGGGTCGACGCCGCCGCCCGGGCGTTCGTCGCCGCCGGGCTGGAACCCGGCGACCGGGTGGGCATCTGGGCACCCAACTGCCGCGAGTGGGTCGTGGCGGCGATCGGCCTCCAGGCGGCCGGCGGCGTCGTCGTGCCCCTCAACACCCGCTACAAGGGGACCGAGGCGGCGTGGATCCTCGACCGCAGCCGGGCCCGCGTGCTCGTCACCGTCGACGGCTTCCTCGGCAACGGCTACCTCTCGATGCTGGCCGGGCACGACCTGCCCCACCTCGAGCGCACGATCGTGCTGCGCGACCCGGCACCGCAGGGGGCGGTGACGTGGGACGCCTTCATGGCCTCCGGGGCCGACGTCGACCCCGGCGAGGTCGACACCCGCCTCGGGGCCCTGACGCCCGACACGGTCAACGACATCATCTTCACGTCCGGCACGACCGGACACCCGAAGGGCGTCCTCACCACCCACGGCCAGGTGCTGCGCGGGTACCGCACGTGGGCCGACCTCGCCGGGCTCAGCGAGGCCGACCGCTACCTGATCGTCAACCCCTTCTTCCACAGCTTCGGGTACCGGGCGGGCATCGTCGCCTGCATCCTCACCGGGGCGACGATGGTGCCGCTGCCGGTGTTCGACGTCGACGCGGTGATGGCGACGATCGCGGCCGAGCGCATCAGCGTCTTCCCCGGTCCGCCGGCGCTCTACCAGTCGATCCTCAACCACCCCGGCCGCGACCGCCTCGACTCGAGCAGCCTGCGGATAGCGGTCACCGGCGCCGCCCCGGTCCCGGTCAGCCTGATCGAGCGGATGCGGCGCGACCTCGGGTTCGACTCGGTGCTGACCGCCTACGGCCTGAGCGAGGCGTCCGGCATCGTGTCGATGTGCCGGCCCGACGACGATCCGGTCACCATCTCGACCAGCTCGGGCCGGGCGATCCCGGGCGTCGAGGTGCGGGTGGTCGACGACGACGGCGCCGACCGGCCCCCGGGGGAACCGGGCGAGGTGCTGGTGCGCGGCTTCAACGTCATGCCCGGCTACTTCGAGGACCCGCAGCGGACCGCCGAGGCGATCGACGCCGACGGCTGGCTGCACACCGGCGACGTCGGGACCCTGACCGGGCGGGGCGACCTCGACATCACCGACCGCACGAAGGACATGTTCATCTGCGGCGGGTTCAACGCCTATCCGGCCGAGATCGAGTCGATGCTGTCGGAGCACCCGGCCGTCGCCCAGGCGGCGGTGATCGGCGTGCCCGACGCCCGTCTCGGCGAGGTCGGCTTCGCGTTCCTCGTCCCCGCCACCGGCACCGAGCCACCGTCGCCCGACGACATGGTGGCGTGGGCCCGCGAGACGATGGCCAACTTCAAGGCCCCCCGCCACGTGCGCTGGGTCGACTCGCTGCCGCTCAACCCCAGCGGCAAGATCCAGAAGTTCGTCCTGCGCGACGAGGCGGGCGACCTGCTCGCCACCCCCACCGCCACCCCCGATCCCGACCCCGGAGCCGACGCGTGAACCTGACCATCCTCGCCGAGGTCGACACGATCGGATCGTGGGACGCGATCAGCTGGGGTCTGGCGATCATCCGCGTGATCACCGGCGTCACGCTCGCCGCCCACGGCTGGAACAAGTTCTTCGGCGGCGGCCGCATCGCCGGCACCGCGGCGTGGTTCGACAGCATGGGCATGCGTCCCAACGGACGCATCCACGCGCTGCTGGCGGCCTCCACCGAGCTGGGCGGTGGGCTGATGTTCGCCGCCGGGCTGCTGACGCCGCTCTCGGCGGCCGCGGTGGTCGGGCTGATGGTCGTGGCCGCGTGGACCGTCAACCGCCCCAACGGCTTCTTCACCATGAACCACGGCTGGGAGTTCAACCTGATCCTCGCGACGATCGCGGTCGGCATCGCCACGACCAGCCCGGGGAACCTGTCGCTCGACTGGGTGCTCGGCATCGAGCCCGCCTTCGACCCGAACGTCGGCCTCTCCGTGTCGCTCGGCCTCGGGGTCGCCGCCGGCGCGGCGCTGATCGCCGCCTGCTACCGGCCGCCGACGCCCGACGACGACGGCACCGACGACTGACGTGGACCCCGCACCCGAGCGGACCGACGACGGGGACGCCCCCGGCGCGGACGTCGACGAGGACCCGCGCGCCGCGGACGGGCGACGGCCCGGACGCCGGGGCCTGGCCACCCGCCAGCGTCTGCTCGACTGCACCGCGGCGATGCTCGCGTCGGGCTCCTATCGCGAGCTCAAGGTCGTCGACATCGCACGCGAGGCCGGCACCAGCCCGGCGACCTTCTACCAGTACTTCGCCGACGTCGAGAGCGCGGTCGTCGTGCTCGCCGAGGAGATGGCGGCCAGGGGAAAGCGGTTCGGCGACCACGTGCGCACCAGCACCTGGCGAGGCCGGTCGGGGTACGCGGCGGCCGAGGCGCTCGTCGACGACGTGATCTCGTTCTGGGAGGAGAACCGGGCGGTGCTCCGGGTGGTCGACCTCGCCACCGACGAGGGCGACGGCCGGTTCGCCAACGTTCGCACCCGCCTCCTGAACGACCTGAACAACGCCCTGGCCGAGGCGATCGGTGAGATGCAGGCCGGCGGCCGGATCCCCGCGGACGTCGATCCGCAGGCGCCCGCCGGTGTCCTGGTGTCGATGCTCGTCCACGTCGCCGCCCACCGCTACGGCTTCGAGTTCTGGGGCGTGCGCACCGCGGACCTGCGCACGTCGATGGCCCGCATCGTCTACTGGTCGATCTCCGGTCAGCGACCGCCGACGGGCTGACCGACCGTCTCGAGCGGTCCACGGAGCCCGGGCCGGGTAGGTTGCGCCCATGCGCTTCGGCAAGGACGCGGACGCGACCAGCGACGTCAAGGACCTCCGCACCGGCGGGTCGACCAGCGGCTTCGGATCGGGTGGGCTCTCGCTGCCCACCGGGGTCAAGGGCGCCGGCGGCATCGTCGGCGTGATCATGGTCCTGGTGGTCGCCTTCCTGAGCAAGGGCGGTGGCGGGGGCGGCGACCTCACCGACATCCTCTCGACCGGGTTCCCGCAGGCGTCGGTCGCCGAGGGCGGCCAGGCCGGCGTCACCGAGACGGCGGCCGACGAGGACCTCCGCCTCTTCGTGTCGCAGGTGTTCAACGACACCCAGGACGTCTGGGACGAGCTGTTCGACGGGGCGCAGGTCGACTACCGCAAGGCGACGCTCGTCCTCTTCGACACGCCCGTCCCCTCGGGCTGCGGCGGGGCGCAGGCGGCGATCGGTCCGCACTACTGCCCGCCCGACGACACGGTGTTCATCGAGCTCGGGTTCTTCCGCGAGCTGGGCACCCGGTTCGAGGCGCCCGGCGACTTCGCCCAGGCCTACGTGATCGCCCACGAGATGGGTCACCACGTGCAGAACGTCCTCGGCGTCAGCGACGAGGTGCGTCGCATGCAGCGCAACGACCCGTCGCGCGAGAACGAGTACTCGATCCGGCTCGAGCTCCAGGCCGACTGCTACGCCGGCGTGTGGGCCCGGTCGGCCTACACGCGCGACATGCTCGACCCCGGAGACATCGACGAGGCACTGGCCGCCGCGGCCGCCGTCGGCGACGACCGGATCCAGATGCAGGCGACCGGCCGGGTCGACCCCGAGAGCTGGAACCACGGCAGCAGCGAGCAACGGCAGCGCTGGTTCGACGAGGGCTACGACTCGGGCCGGGCCGGCGACTGCGACACCTTCTCCGGCGACATCTGACGGCCCGCGGGCGGAACTGAAACGCGTTCTCGTTTGGCGTAGGGTGCCGCGCCGTGGCGCCCGTCCTGTCCGCCGACCGCGCCGTCCTCGGGATCCAGCTCCCGATCCAGGCCCAGAGCCGCAACTTCGTCGAGCCGTGGGAGGCCGAGGCGGGCGCCGTCGACCTCGCCCGGATCGCCACCGCCGCCGACCGGGCCGGCCTCGGCTACGTCGCGGTGTGCGACCACGTCGCGGTGCCCGTGGCCCAGGTCGAGGCGATGGGCGCCGAGTGGTGGGACACCGTCGCCACCCTCGGCTGGCTGGCGGGGCTGACCGAGCGCACCCTCCTGGTTTCGCACGTCGCGGTGCCCGCCTACCGGCACCCGTTGGCCGTCGCCAAGGCGTTCGCCACCCTCGACGTCGTCTCCGGTGGGCGGGCGGTGCTCGGCGTGGGCGCCGGGCACGTCGAGGGGGAGTTCGCCGCGCTCGGCGTACCGTTCGAGGAACGGGGCCGGCTTCTCGACGAGGCGATCGACGCGGTGCGGGCCTGCTTCGCGTCGGAGACGCCCAGCCACCGAGGCGAGCGGTGGTCGTTCGACGGGGTCGCCCAGCGGCCGCGCCCGGTGCAGGTCGACGGCCCCCCGATCTGGGTCGGCGGGTCGTCGACCCCGGCGATCCGCCGGGCGGCGACGAGGGGCGACGGCTGGCTGCCCCAGGGGCCGCTCACCGCCGATCTGGTCGATGCGGTGCGCGCCGCCCTCGTCGCCGCGGGCCGCGAGGGCGAGCCGTTCGACCTGGGTGCGCTGGTCGGCCCGGTGTACCTCGGGGAGCCCGGTTGGGACACCGGTCCGGTGCTCGCCGGGCCACCGGAGAAGGTCGCCCACGTGATCGGCAAGCTCGTCGACCTCGGGGCCCGCCAGGTCCAGGTCCGCCCGCTGTCGCGCTCGGTCGACGAGCTGGTCGACCAGATCGAGCGCCTCGGGTCCGAGGTCGTCCCCCTGGTCGCCGAGCGGCGGCCCCGCCCCCTGTTCGACGGAGGATCGTGATGCTGTTCGAGGGCCAGGTCGCGGTCGTGTCGGGCTCCGGGCCCGGCCTCGGTCGGGAGATCGCCTTCGCCCTGGCCCGCGAGGGCGCCGACGTCGTCGTCGCCGCCCGGCGCGCCGACGGCGTCGCCAAGGTGGCCGCCAAGGTCGAGGCGATGGGCCGCCGCGCCCTGCCGGTGCCGTGCGACGTGACCGACCCGGACGCATGCATGGCGCTGGCCGAGAGCGCGTCCGCCGAGCTGGGCGGCATCGACGTGCTGGTCGCCAACGCGTACCACGACGGCGACTTCTCCCGGGTCCTCGACGCCGACCTGTCGACGTGGCGGACGACCTTCGACGTCAACTTCTTCGGCGCCGTGCACATGGTGAGGGCGGTCGCGCCGCACATGCGCGAGCGGGGCGGGGGCCGGGTCGTGATGGTGAACACGATGTCGACCGAGCGGGTGCAGGAGGGCTTCGGCGTGTACGCGGCGTCGAAGGCGGCGCTGAAGTCGATCACCCGCACGCTCGCCAAGGAACTCGGTCCCGACGGCATCCGGGTCAACGGGGTGCACCCCGGCTACATCTGGGGGCCGTCGGTCGAGTGGTTCTTCCGGCACCAGGCCGAGCAGCGCGGCATCACGCCCGAGGAGGTCTACGCCGAGGTGGCGGGCGAGACCGCGCTCGGCTACCTCCCCGACGCGGCCGAGGTGGCCGGGGCGGTCGTGATGCTGGCGTCGGATCTGGCCCGCTGCGTCACCGGCCAGGCCCTCGGCGCCAACGCCGGCCACTGGTTCCACTGAGAAGGCGACCCGACCGTGATCACGCTGCACGCCCTGCTCGTCCGGCGGCCGGACCTGACCCACGAGCAGTTCCTCGCCCACTGGCACGACGTCCACGGCCCGCTGATCCGCGACGAACCGACCCTCGCCCGCCACCTGCTGTCCTACGTACAGCACCCGCTCGACCCGACCGCCGAGCGCTACGGCCTCGCGGGGTTCGACGGGGTGACGGTGCAGACCTTCGCCGACGCCGACGCGTTCCGGGCGTTCGTGTCGGAGCCCGAGGCCCGCCGGATGGACGCCGACATGGCCAACTTCCTCGACGTGACCCGCCTCCAGGCCACCATCACCGGTCCGGGTGCCGTCGTGGTCGGCGGGGCGGAGCGGTGAGCGGGCCGCTCGCCGGGCGGGTCGCCGTCGTCACCGGCGGGGCGTCGGGCATCGGCGCGGAGGTGTGCCGGCGGTACGCGGCGGGCGGGGCGCGCGTCGCGGTGCTCGACCGCGACGCGGACGGCGCCGCCGCGGTGGCCGCAGCGGTGGGTGGGCTGGCGTTCACGGTCGACGTCGGCCATGCGGAGGCGGTCGACGAGGCGGTGGCCGCGGTGGTCGACGCCTGGGGCGCGCCGACCGACCTGGTGGCCAACGCGGGCGTCGGCCGGGCCCGGCCGCTATGGGAGTACACGCCCCGCGAGTGGGATCTGATCGTCGGGGTCAACCTGACCGGCACGTGGAACTGCCTGCGCGCCGTGCTGCCGCTGATGGTGCAGGCCGGCCGGGGGAGCGTGGTCAACGTCGCGTCGTTGACGGGGATCCGCCCGACCGTGGGCGAGGGGCCGTACTCGGCGGCCAAGGCCGGGGTGATCGCCCTGACCGCGTCGGCCGCGCTCGAGGCGGCGCCGACGGTGCGGGTCAACTGCGTGGCGCCCGGCATGATCCGCACGCCGATGACCTCGGTGGTCACCGACGACCCGGCCTGGTCGCGGGCGGCGGAGGCGGGCACCCCGCTGGGGCGGATCGGCGAGGCGGGGGAGGTGGCCGACGTCGTCCTGTTCCTCGCGTCCGACGCCGCCTCCTACGTCACCGGCCAGACGATCGTGGTCGACGGCGGCAGCGTGCTGCCGAGCCTCCAGTCCGACTCCCTGTTGCGGGCGATCACCGGCGACTAGAACGGGTTCTCGTTCGCGGACGAGGAGGCGACATGGCACAGGACGTCGGTAGCGGGCGGTCGCGCCGGGGACGACCGGTCGAACTCGGCGGCGCGCTCGTCACCCTCGTCGAACCGCACCGGGGCCACGAGGTCGCGTACAACCGCTGGTACGAGCGCGACCACTTCTACGCCGGGTGCATGGTCGGCGCCTGGACGCTGGCCGGGGCCCGGTTCGTCGCCACCCGGGACGACAAGGCCCGCCGCGCGCCGGGCTCGACGGTGGCCCCCGACCCGTCGGTGGGCTCGTTCCTGTCGCTGTACTGGATCCTCGCCGGCCGCTTCGGAGAGTGGATGGAGTGGGGCACCCGCCAGGTGCGGTGGTTGATCGACGAGGATCGGATGTTCCCGCACCGCGACCACGTCCACACCGTGATGTACCGGTTCCACTCCGAGGTACCCGGCCGCGACGACGGGGTGCCCGTCGAGCTGGCCCTCGACCGCCGCACGCCGTCGCTCGTGATGACCCTGGTCGACCGGGCCGACGGCGTCGACGGCGACGCGATCGCGTCGTGGTGGGCGGAGCGGGCGCCGGCCCACGAGGTGACCGCCGTGCTCGAGCCGGTCCCGATGCCGACCGACGCCCCCAGCGACGTGCCCGCCGAGCGCACCGCGGATCGAACGCTGCTGCTCGCGTTCGTCGACGGCGACGCCGAGGCCGGCTGGGATGACGGCTGGGTCGGGGTCCCCGCCGGCCTCGCCGCCGCCGGGCTGGGCTCGGTCGCCTTCCACGGGCCGTTCCGCGCGACCGTCCCCGGCACCGACACCCACACCGACCGCCTCTGGTGACCGCGACGATCGGAGCCGGGTCGATCCGTCGTCGATCTGTCGTCGGCGGTCGTCGGCCCGGATCGCCGGACCTGACGGGTCGTCAGAAACGGGGGTAACGTGGCGGCCATGAGCGCCGTCGAGGAAGAGTTCCCGAAGATCATCTCGGTCGACGACCACGTGATCGAGCACCGCACGGTGTGGCTCGACCGCCTGCCGTCCCGCTACCACGACGTCGGTCCCCGCACCATCCAGGAGCGGGGCAACATGCAGTTCGTCGGCGGCGTCTTCAGCTACGAGCCCGATCCCGAGGGCGAGCTGTGCGACTGGTGGCTCTACGAGGACAAGAAGATCCCCCAGACCCGCCTCTCGGCAGCCGTCGGCTTCGACCGCGACGAGGTGAAGGTCACCGGCATCACCTACGAGGAGATGCGCCCCGGCTGCTGGGATCCGAAGGCCCGCCTCGAGGACATGGACGCCAACTGGACCGAGGCCCAGATGTGCTTCCCCTCCTTCCCGCGCTTCTGCGGACAGACGTTCATGGAGGCCGAGGACAAGGTGCTGTCCGACCTCTGCGTCAAGGCCTACAACGACTGGATGGTCGAGGAGTGGTGCGGCGACTCCGACGGCCGGCTGATCCCGCTGACGATCACCCACCTGTGGGACGCCGACCTGGCCGCCGCCGAGGTGCGGCGCAACGCCGAGCGGGGCGTGCGGGCGGTGTGCTTCAGCGAGATCCCGCCGTACCTGGGTCTTCCGTCGATCCACACCGACTACTGGGAGCCGTTCTTCCGGGCCTGCGCCGAGACCGGCACCGTGATCAACATGCACATCGGGTCGTCCTCGAAGATGCCGTCGACCTCGGCCGACGCCCCCGCCGCGGTCGGCTCGACCCTCACGTTCGGCAACGCGATGAGCTCGATGACCGACTGGCTGTTCTCCGGCTGGCTGGCGAAGCTCCCCGACCTGAAGCTCGCCTACAGCGAGGGCCAGATCGGCTGGATCCCCTACATCCTCGAGCGGGCCGACAACGTCTGGGAGGAGAACCGGGCCTGGGGCGGCTTCGGCGACAAGGTGCCCGACCCGCCGTCGACCTACTACTACCGCCAGATCTACGGCTGCTTCTTCGACGACGTGTACGGCCTCGAGAACATCGAGAAGTGCGGCGTCGACAACATCTGCTTCGAGACCGACTACCCGCACTCGGACTCGACCTGGCCCCACTCCAAGCAGACCGGCATGAAGCTGATGCGCGACCTGCCGCCGGACGTGGTCCGCAAGCTGGTGCGGGGCAACGCCATCGACATGCTCCAGCTCCCGTTCGAGCCCTGACCCCGCGCCGGTGGCCGCGGGTGGACCCGCGGTCTGGGAGACTCGCCGGACCATGACGGAGGCGACGGCCACGACGGTCGACCCCGACGCGCCCGCGCCGCCGGCGTCAGCGACGGAGTCGGACGCGGATCGACCCGGCGACGGGGGCGTCGACGCGCGGGGGTGGAGCTGGTGGCGCGTCGCCGGCCCCGGCGTGGTCGCGCTGGTCGGCCTGGCGCTCTGGCGGCTGACGGCGGCGAGCGCGTGGCTCGACGAGGCGTGCTCGGTGGCTGCGACCCAGCAGCTCGGTCAGGTGCTGCGCAACACGTCGGGCACGATGGCCACGTACTACGTCGTCCTGAACGGCTGGGTGCGGGTCGACGACTCGCTCTGGTGGCTCCGGTTCCTGTCGGTGATCTTCGCCGCGGCGGCGGTACTGCTCCTCGCCGTGGTCGCCCGGCGCCTGACCTCGGCACGCGTCGCGACGTGGGCGTGCCTGTTCCTCGGCGGTTCCTGGATGCTCGTCCGCTACGCCCAGGAGGCGCGGTCCTTCGCCCTGGTGGTGGTCGTGGTCACCGCGTCGTGGTGGGCGCTGGACCACATCGTCGACTCCCCGCGCCCGTGGGGGTGGGTCGCCGCCCACGTCGTGCTCTGCGCACTCGTGCCCCTGACCCACGGCCTGGCGCTGCTGGGCGTGGTGGTGCAGGCGGTCGCGCTCGTGCTGGCCGGTGTCGGTCTCAGGACGCTGCTCGCCGCCGCCCCGGGCCTCGCCGTCGCGGTCGCCACCGCCGGCGGCCTGTACCTGCACGGCGCGTCCGACGTGGGCACGTGGGCCGACCCCCTCACGCTCGGTCAGGTGGTCGACGTCGCGGAGCGGCTCATCGTCGGCTACCTGCCCGGACGCCTGCCGACGCCCGTGACGGCGGCCGCCACCGCCGGGGTGCTCGGTCTGACCCTGTTCGGCGCGGCGCTCGGCATCGCTCTGGCCCGTCGGGTGGAGCGCGGCCCGGCCCGGTTCCGGGCGCTCACACCGGTGGTGTGGGGGCTGGGCACGCCGACGGCGCTGATCCTCCTCAGCGTCGTCCGGCCGTCCATGCACCCCCGCTACGCGATCGCGTCGATCCCGGCCATCGCCCTGATGCAGGCGACCGCGGCGGTCGACCTCCAGGACCGCCTGGTCGCGGCGGTCCGCGGCTCGGGCGGCGTCGCCCGCCTGGTGCGTGCGATCCCGGTGGTGCCGCTGGCGATGGTCGCGGTGCTCGCGGTGGGGCAGGTGCAGCTCCACCGCGGTCACGACACCACCTGGGACGACCTGGTCTCGGCGGTCGCGGCCGAAGCGGAGCCCGGCGACGGCCTCTACGTGCCGTCGGTCCACCGCATGCCCATCGACGTGGCGTGGTCGTACCTCGACGATCCGCCGCCGGTCCTCTCGGTCGGTCACCTCCACCCGTTGGGCACGGTGCGGCGCTACGGCACCCGCACCGACGGCTTGGCGGTCACCGATCAGGCGCTGGCGGTCGATCGCCTCTGGGTCGTCCGCGCCGGCTCGGGCGACGAGTACGAGCGGTTCATGGCCCGGCCCCGCATCGCCGAGGCGTTCGAGGTCGGGTCGACCTGGTCGTTCGAGCGCGCCGAACTGGTGCTCCTCGTCCCGCGGGCAGGGGGCTAGGCCGCACGTGGAGTTCGGGATCTTCAACGGGATGTACGTCCCGGCGACGATGGTCGAGGAGCACGGCGCCGCCGCCGAGCACGTCCGCCTCCGCCACGAGCTCGACTGGGTCCGCGCCGCCGACCGGGCCGGCTTCAAGTACCTCTGGGCCACCGAGCACCACTTCCTCGACGAGTACTCGCACCTGTCGGCCAACGAGGCGTTCCTCGGCTGGTGTGCGGCGGCGACCGGGCGCATCCACCTCGGTTCGGGGATCTTCAACATCACGCCGCCGGTGAACCACCCGTTCCGCACCGCCGAGAAGGTCGCCATGCTCGACCACCTGAGCGGTGGACGCTTCGAGCTCGGCATCGGCCGGGGCAGCTCCACGACCGAGCAGGCCGGCTTCGGCATCGACGACCCGGACCTGACCAAGGAGATGTTCGACGAGGTCCTGCCCGAGCTGGTGCGCATGTGGGCGCCGGGGGAGTACCCGGGCCACGACGGCCGCTTCTTCACCGTGCCGCCGCGCACGGTGCTGCCCAAGCCCCTCACCGATCCCCATCCGCCGCTGTGGGTCGCGGCGGGAAGCCCGTCGACCTTCGCCAAGGCGGCCCGCCTCGGCCTCGGCGTCCTCTGCTTCACCACCGGCACCGTCGACCAGCTCGCTCCGCTCATCGAGACGTACAAGTCCGAGATCCGGCACGCCGAGCCGGTCGGCGGTTGGGTGAACGACAACGTGATGGTCACCTCGTCGATGCTGTGCCTCGAGGACGGCGACCGGGCGCGCCGGATCATGCACGAGGCACGCGGGAACTACCACAAGAGCCTGCTCTTCCGGTACCTCGACACGTTCCCGAAGCCCGACGGCACCCCGACGTGGCCCGATCTGTGTGAGCCGTTGTCGCGGGAGGAGATCGACCTCGCGGTCGAGATGGGGGAGTGGGCGATCGGCGACCCCGACGAGTGCGCCCGGGTCGTGCAGCGGTGGGAGGACGCCGGCGCCGACCAGCTCACGTTCGGGATGCTCTCGCAGGAGACGCCGATCGAGGTCGTCATCGAGGCGACCGAGCTGTTCGGCCGCGAGGTCATTCCGCGGTTCGACACCGAACCCACCTGGCGCAGCGACCGCCAACGCCTAGCCCGCCCCACCGCCCCCGCGCCAAACTGACCCGACGACAGGTGGAACCCGGTACCGGTTGGCGTCGACGACAGGTGGAACCCGGGTTCCGGTCGTCGTCGGGCGCGGATGACGGGGACAAAACGAGAACGCGTTACAGTTTCGGGCCGTGACCGAGGTGGAGCAGCGCAACCTGATCGGTGGTGAGTGGGTCGCGGCGGCCGACGGATACGAGGTCGTCAACCCCGCCACCGAAGCGCCGGTGGGCTCGGCCCCGAACGCCACCCCCGACGACGCGGCGGCCGCGTGCGCGGCGGCGCGGGCCGCGCAGAAGGCGTGGGCGGCGGTGCCGATGGCGGAGCGCTGCACACTCCTGGCGAAGGTCGCCGACGCCATCGACGCCCGGCGCGACGAGCTGGTCGAGGTCACCCAGGCCGAGACCGGCGCGACGATGCGCGTCACCAAGACGATGCAGGTGCCCCAGGCGTCGGCCCGGTTCCGGTACTACTCCCGGCCGGTCGACCCGCACGTCCCGCTGCCGCCGGCGGTGATGCCGTCGACCCCGCTCGCGCCGGGCGGCATCGTCGGTGGCGTCCAGCACCGGGCCCCGGTCGGCGTCGTCGCGTGCCTCGGCGCCTACAACTTCCCGATCACGAACCTCGCCGGCAAGATCGCCCCCGCCCTCGCCATGGGGAACGCGGTCGTGGTCAAGCCGCCGGTGCAGGATCCGCTCGGCACGCTGTTGATGGCCCGGGCGTTCGAGGAGGCGGGCATCCCGCCCGGGGTCGTCAACGTCGTCGCGTCCGATTCGGTCGACACCGCCGAGGCCATCACCACCTCGCCCGACGTCGACATGGTGTCCTTCACCGGTTCGACCGCGGTCGGTTGCCGCATCGCGGAGGTCGCCGGTCGCCAGATGAAGCGGCTGCTGTTGGAGCTGGGTGGCAAGGGCGCCGCGATCGTGTTCGACGACGCAGACGTGAAGACCGTCATCGGCAACGTGTCGAGCACGTGGACGTTCCACTCCGGCCAGATCTGCACCTCGCCCACCCGGCTGATCGTCCAGAAGGGCCTCTACGACGAGGTCGTCGCCAAGCTCGCGGGCATGGCCGGGCACCTCAAGGTCGGCGATCCGCGCGAGCGCGACACCGTGCTCGGCCCGGTGATCAGCGGCGCCCATCGCGAGCGGGTCGAGGGCTACGTCGCCTCCGCGCTCGACGAGGGCGCGACCGCGGTGGCGGGCGGCGACCGGCCCGACCTCGACGTCGGCTACTACGTGAAGCCGACGCTCCTCGCCGACGGCCACAACGACATGAAGGCGGCGCGGGAGGAGATCTTCGGCCCGGTGATCGTCGCGATGGCGTTCGAGGACGAGGACGAGGCGATCGCCATCGCCAACGACAGCCCCTACGGCCTCTACTCGTACGTGTTCACCGGCGACTCGGGGCGCGGCATGGCCGTGGCCGAGCGGCTGGAGTCCGGCACCGTCGGCATCAACACCCTCCAGCGCAACCACGAGGCGGCGTTCGGCGGGTTCAAGTACTCGGGCGTGGGTCGCGACGGCGGGGAGTGGGGCCTCCACGCCTACAGCGAACTGCAGAGCATCACCTGGAGCGGATGAACATGAAGGGCATCGTCTGGACCGGCGAGCTGGAGGTGCGCGATGACGTCGAGGTGCGTGACGTGCGCCCCGACGAGGTGCGCGTGCGCGTCCACCACGCCGGGCTGTGCCACAGCGACGTTTCGGTCGTGAACGGCACCATCCCCTTCCCGACCCCGGTCGTGCTCGGGCACGAGGGGGCCGGCGTCGTCGAGGCCGTCGGCGACGCGGTGAGCAAGGTGAAGGTCGGCGACCACGTCGTGCTCACGACGATGGGCTTCTGCGGGCAGTGCTCCGCCTGCGCCCGGGGCCTGCCGTCGCACTGCCGGGAGGGCTACGGGAAGCTGCGGGCCCCGTTCACCGTCGGCGGCGACAAGGCGTTCCAGTTCGCCAACGCCGGCGTGTTCGCCGAGGCGACGGTCGTCAAGGAGCACCAGGCCGTGCCGATCGATCCCGACGTGCCGCTGGCCTCGGCGTGCCTGATCGGGTGCGCGGTCGTCACCGGCACCGGCGCCGTGTTGAACCGGGCCCGGCCGACCCACGGCCAGTCGGCGGTCGTCATCGGGGTGGGCGGCATCGGCCTCAACGTGCTCCAGGGGCTCCGCCTCTCCGACGCCCTGCCGATCATCGCCGTCGACGCCAACCCGGCCAAGGAGGAAGCGGCCCGGGCGTTCGGTGCCACCCACTTCATCGCCGCCGGACCCGACGTCGACACCGTCGCCGCGGTGAAGGAGATCTGTCCGAACGGCGTCGACCACGCCTTCGAGTGCGTCGGGCACCCGGCCCTGATCCGCACGGCGATCGACACCCTCGACTGGGGTGGCCAGTGCGTGCTGCTCGGAGTGCCCAAGCTCGGCACCGAGGCGAGCTTCGTCGTGCAGTCGCTCTACAACGACAAGTCGATCATGGGCTGCCGCTACGGCACCGCCCGGCCGCACCACGACATCCCGCTCTTCGTCGAGCTGTACCGCTCGGGGCGGCTGATGCTCGACGAGCTGGTGAGCGCCACGTTCCCGCTGGCCGAGGTCGACTCCGCCCTTGCGGCCATGCACGACGGCAAGGTCAATCGGGCCGTCCTCGACCTGGTCTGACGTGACGGCCCTCGGCGCCGCCGGGCGCGACGTCCCCTCGCCGACGCTCCCCGCCCACGTCGAGGAGATCCGCGCCCGGGTTTCGAACTGGGGCCGGTGGGGCGACGACGACCAGCGCGGCTGCGCCAACCTCCTCGACGCCGCCGCCGCCCGCCGGGGGGCGGCGTGCGTGCGGGCGGGGGAGCGGGTGTCGCTCGCCCTCGACCTCGGCCCCGACGGCCCCCAGGTGGGCCAGCCCGCCCACCGCTCCAACGCCCGGTTGGAGGTGCAGACCGTCAACGAGCGCGACCAGTACGCGCCCGGCGTGTGGGGGGCCTCCGACGACGCGGTGCACCTGTCGACCTCGGCGGGCACGCACGTCGACACGCTCGCCCACGTGTCCTACGACGACCGGATCTGGAACGGCTTCCCGGCCGGCTCGGTCACCCGCGACCGTGGGGCGACGGTGTGCGGGGCCGAGACGCTGACCCCGATCGTCACCCGTGCGCTCCTGCTCGACCTGCCTCGGGTCCGGGGACTCGACCGCCTCGACGAGATCGACCCGGGCTTCGCCGTCACCGCCGACCACCTCGACGAGGCCCTCGACGCTGCCGACCTCACCCCCGAGCCCGGCGACGTGGTGCTCCTGCGCACCGGCAGCGTCCAGCACCTGAAGCAGGGGCGGCGCGAGCTGTACACCCTCGGTGACCAGTACCGGTTCCCGGGGCCGTCGCTCGCCTCGGTCGAGTGGGTCCGCCGCCACGACCTGGCCGGGCTGTTCACCGACACCTATGCCTACGAGGCGTTCCCCCCGCCGTCGGCGGACTGGTCCGACACGCTGTGCGTCCACATGTTGCACCTGCGCGACATCGGCCTGCTCCAGGGCCAGAACTGGGACCTCGAGGCGCTGTCGGTCGCCTGCGCCGAGGCCGGACGGTGGGACGTGCTCCTCGTCGCCGCCCCCGAGCCGATCGTGGGCGCCACCAGCACCCCCGTCG
>Ga0123333_10001225_pt1 | contig 27012 bp, 18 predicted proteins | sample BioC12SIPDNA_3_FD_89957 | JGI IMG/M metagenome (GOLD analysis project Ga0123333, IMG submission 89957) | Anaerobic biogas reactor microbial communites from Washington, USA - Biogas_R2_B C12 SIP DNA | ecosystem: Engineered > Bioreactor > Anaerobic > Unclassified | place: Washington, USA... | reverse complement strand
GGCAGGGGGATCGCGTTGGGCTTGTGGCTGGCCTCGAAGTTGTGTACGTATACCCAATCGGAAGGCGTCGGCTCTGTGGCAGCGCGCTGCTCGATGAACTCGCGTACGGCGTGGTATTTGCCCAGCCCCTGCGGCCCCAGCGCATAAAGGTTGTAACCTTCCTGCTCGATGCCGATGCCGAAGCGGACGGCAGCCAGCGCCCGCTGCTGGCCCACCACTTCAGCTTTCCCGTTCAACTCCGCCGTCGTCTCAAACTCAAATTGAGAGGGATCCGTCTGCTGGTATAGTTGTTCCGGCTTCAAGGGTTCAACGGACGCCATTGTTTCTCCTGTAACGAACACCTGAGCGATGTTGTGGTCAGAGGTCATTGTAGCACGGGGAGGGGTGCGGGCAACAGCAACGGCCCGCCTATCTTGCCCACGCTCTGGCGCTGCGATAAGATAATTCACCGTGTCACGCTCGTCGGGCCGGAAGCCCGCACCCAGCACAACGGGCGCCGCTGAAGGATCGTAGCCTATGGAAACAAAACTCGCGCGCTGGTGCGATGGCCTGATTGAGGCTGGCGTTCTGCTCGCGGTCATCCTCGCCCCGCTCTTCTTCAACATCCACTCGGACCGCGTCTTCGAGCCTGATAAGCTGACCCTCGTCCGTTCCATCGCCCTGGTAATGAGCGTCGCCTGGCTGGCGAGGTTCGTCGATACCGCCGGCTGGCGCGATCTCCGCTGGCTGCGCTGGCGTGATGAAGCGTCTATCTGGCGCCGGCCCTTTGTGCTGCCGGTCTTCCTGCTCGTAGTCGTCTATCTGCTTTCAACCCTCTTCTCAGTCACGCCCCTGGTGAGTTGGGCCGGCAGCTACCAGCGCCTGCAGGGAACCTACACCACGCTGAGCTACGTGGTGATCTTCGCCCTGGCGGCTGCGACCTTCCGGCGCCGCGAGCAGATTAACCGGCTGGTGACGACGATTATTGTCACCAGCATCCCCATTTCGCTCTACGGCCTGTTGCAACATTACGACCTGGACCCGCTGCCCTGGGGCGGAGACACGCAGCGGCGTATTGCCGGGCACATGGGCAACGCCATCTTTATCGCCGCCTATCTGATCATGGTCTGGCCCCTGACGGCGGTGCGCATCGTCGATGCCTTCACCAGCATTCTGAACGACGAGCAGGTCAGTTACGCCGACGTTATCCGCAGCAGCGTCTACATCTTCACCCTCGCCATCCAGACGGTCGCCATCTACTGGTCTGGCAGCCGCGGGCCGTGGTTGGGGCTGGCTATCGGCGCCTTCGCGCTTATCCTCATTCTGCTGGTCAGCCTGCGCAATGCCACTGCAGAAGGGCGCTTCAAGGCCGGTGATTTTGGCCGGGCGTTGGGCCTGACAGTGGGGGCCATCGTGGCCGGCGGGGGCGTGCTCTTTCTGCTCGTGCGGCTGCTGGCGGGTAGCGGGCGGCTGCAGGCCCTGGCCGGGCCGGGCACCTGGCTGGTCGCCTTCCTCGGGGGCGCAGCCATTGCTGCCATAGCCATCCTCGTGCTCATGGCGGCCGGCCGTGGCTGGCGCTGGCTCTGGATGAGCTGGCTCCTGCTGGCGGTTCTGGCGATTGGCTGGGTGGCGCTCTTCAACCTGGCGCCGCCGCCCGCCGAAGCGGCCGATTCCCCGGTGCCCACGGCGGTGCTGGAGACCGTCGATGCCTGGCGGCAAATCCCTAACGTCGGCCGGTTTGGACGGCTGCTGGAGGCGGAATCGGGAACGGGCCGCGTGCGCGTGCTGATCTGGGAGGGCGTGCTCGACCTGCTCGCGCCGCACGAGCCCCTGGCCTTCCCGGACGGCGAGGAAGACCCGTTCAACTTCCTGCGCCCGCTTCTGGGCTATGGCCCGGAGTCGATGTACGTTGCCTACAACGGCTTCTACGTGCCGGAGCTGGCGACCCTGGAAGCGCGCAATGCCTCGCCGGACCGCAGCCACAACGAGACTTTTGACACGTTGGTTATCACCGGCGCGCTGGGCTTTCTGGCGTGGCAGGTGCTCTACGTGTCGGTCTTTTACTACGGCTTCCGCTGGCTGGGCGTGGTGCGCAGCGCCCGTGACCGCAACGTGCTCATCCTCCTGTGGGTGGTGGGCGCCATTGTAGGCGCCGTCATCATCACCAGCGCCCTGGGCCTGCCGTACATCGGCGTGGCGATCCCTTTTGGCAGCATTGGCGGGCTGGTGCTCTATCTGGTCTATTACGCGCGCTTCACGCAGACGACGGTGGAAGCGAGCGCCAACCCCTTCCAGGGAGACCGCCTGCTCCTGCTCGGCCTGCTGGCGGCGATCATCGCTCACTACGTGGAGATCAACTTCGGCATCGCCATTGCCAGCACTCGCGTCCATTTCTTCGTCTACGTGGCGCTAATGTTCCTCGTCGGCCATCTGCTGCCGCGGCTATCCGCCGTGGACGCCGAAGCGCGGGCCAGCGCGCCGCCGGCCCAGCGTCGCCGGGCGCGCCGCGCCGCGCCGGTCCGCGAGAGTGGCTGGTTGGGGCCGGTGCTGGCGGTCTCTATCATTCTCGCGCTGGTAGTGGGCACGCTGGGCTATGATTTCATGAACTACACCCGCCCGCCGGAGCTGGTCGTCAACAGCCTGGAGGACGTGCCGGGGGCGGGTGAGATACTGCACCAGTCCTTCCTTGTCCATCCGGAAAGAAACTTCCTGGATAGCCCCTTCGTCTTTCTGGTTATCGTGATGAGCTGGGGGTTGGGCTTGCTCGCCTTCCTGGCCGAGCTGGTCAAGGAACGCGCGTTGCGTTTCGAGCTGTTTGGCGGCGTGCGCGGCAACCAGCGCACTTACGCAGCAGCGGCGTTCGTCGCCATGATCCTCGCGGGCGCCGCCGTCTACGGATTCACGCGCTCGAGCGCTGCCGTGCCGGGCGTGACCCGCCAGCTCGGCTATGGGCTGCTGCTCGTCTGGACGGCGCTGCTGCTCTATGCGGTGATGCGCCTGGTGGCCAGCCACCCGACGGCGCGGACGGTGAGCGGGGTCATCGCCGTGATGGCGGTTCTCTTTGCTCTGCCGGTGCTGGTGGCCGGCAGCATCTACGGCTGGGTACTGCTCGCCGGCGGCGCGCTGGTGCTCTACTTCCTCTGGGATTCTGACTGGAGCGATTTCGTCACGCCGGTCCTGCTGGCGGGCCTGGGCAGCTTTGCCGTGGGCATGGCCTTTGCCTATCTGCAGGCGGCGCAGATCCGCAACGCCATCTTCATCGGGCCAACGCTGGCCGAGACGGCGTCGAATCTGGAACGGCTGCTGGCGACGACGGATATGTTCGCCGGCTTCCTCACGCTCTTCTACGTCTTTGTCTTCGTCCTGATGCTGCTCGCCGCCTTTGCGCTGGCGGGCGCAGTCAGGGAGCGCAACGAGCGGACGGGCACGACAGCCGGCTTTATCACCGCCGGCGCCTTGCTGGCGCTGGCTTTCGTGCTGGTGAATAGCACGAATCTGCGCATCATCCAGGCCGACATCATCTACAAGCAGGCCCGCCCTCTGGATGCCCAGGCCAGCACGCAGAACGATCCGGCGCTGTGGGACACGCCGATTGCCATTTACGAACACGCCGTTTCCCTGGCGCCGCTGGAGGATTTTTACTATCTCTTCCTGGGACGGGCGCTGCTGGAAAAGGCCGGTGTGACTGACGATGCTGTGCAGCAGGAGCAATTGCTGGAGGAGGCGCGCGACCGGCTGTTGTTTGCGCAGGAGATCAACCCGCTCAACACAGACCACACGGCTAACCTGGCCCGGCTGACGACGCGCTGGGCGAGCCTGCCGCATATCGAGCCTGACAGAAAGCAGACCCTGATCGCCGCCGCGCGAGATTATTACCAGGAAGCGCTGGCGCTGAGCCCGCAGAACTCCGTGGTCCGCAACGAGTATGGTAATCTGCTGGCGACGCTGGAAGGAGACTGCGAGGAGGCTATCGCCGTCTTCGAGGAGTCGCTGGCAATCGACCCATACTTTGAGAATACCTATCTCGGCCTTGCGGGCATTCTTGATCTTTGCGCGGGCCAGGCGGATGGAGAGACACAGGCGGCTTACTATAGGCGCGCCGCGGAAATGGTCGAAGAGGCCGTCGAGCGCGGTGCGGAGAATCCGGGCACGCTGCTGGTGCAGGCCGGCGAGCTTTACGCCCGGGCCGGCGCGGACGAGCAGGCTATTGCTGCCCTGGAAGCGGCGCGGGAGCGGCCGGAGATGGCTATGCCCGTATGGAACCTGAACTTCCGGCTTGCCGGCATCTACCGGGAGCTGGGCGAGGTCGAGGAAGCGCGCGCGCTGGCTACTGCCGCGCTCGAAGAGGCGCCAGAGGATCAACGGCCGGCGATACAGGCGTTTCTGGAGGAGCTGGAATAGAGCTATAAGCTGCAAGCTGCAAGCCTTAAGCTTACAGCTTGCCGCTTATGGCTGATGGCTTCCTATGCGCCCCTTTATTCTCGTCTTCGTCATCGCGCTCTCGGTTACGGCCTTCAGCACGCCGTGGATCCGCCGGATCGCCATCGCGGCTGGCTTCGTGGACGCGCCGAACGCGCGCAAGGTGCACACGACGCCGGTGCCGCTGCTCGGCGGCATTGGCATCTTTGCCGGCGCGGTCGTGGCAGTGCTGCTCATCTATGAAGGGCGCGTGCCGCGCAGCATCGCCGGGGCGTTGATTGCCGGCACGATGGTGGCCCTGATCGGCGTGCTCGACGACCGTCGCGGGCTATCGCCGGCCCTACGCCTGCTGGTCCAGGTAGCCGCAGCCGCCGTGCTCATTGGCTTCGGCGTGCGGGTGCGCCTGCCCGTTCCCGCGATTCTCAACTACGCTCTGACCCTCCTGTGGATCCTGGGCATTACCAACGCCATCAATCTACTGGACAATATGGACGGTCTGAGCGCGGGGGTCAGTGCTGTCGCCGCCGCGTTTCTCGCGCTGCTGGGCGCTATCAACGGCCAATATCTGGTCTCCGCGCTGGCGGCGGCGATCCTCGGCTCCTGCATCGGCTTCCTGCGCTACAACTTCAAGCCGGCGAGGATCTTCATGGGCGACGCCGGCGCCTACTTCCTAGGCTTCTGGCTAGCCGTGCTGGGCATTCAGCTTCGCTTTCCCCAGAACGTGAACTTCGTCACCTGGATGGTGCCCGTCCTCGTTCTGGGGTTGCCGATCTTCGACACGGCCCTGGTCACCATTTCCCGACTGCGGCGCGGCGTGCATCCCTTTACCGGGGGCCAGGATCATCTCAGCCACCGGCTGGTGCAGCGCGGCTTCAGCCAGCGCGAGGCGGTGCTCCTTCTCTACCTGATAGCCGGCGCATTCGGCATGGTAGCTCTGTTCATCACCGAGGCGGACATAGTCGAGGGCTATTTCGTCGGGGCCGTCGTCGCTTTGCTGGCGGCGTGGGCCATCTGGAAGCTGGTGAAGGCAGAGGAAGAGGGAGGCGAGATGGCCGGTTGAGCGCAGCCCGCCGGGTGGTTTTGTACGCTCACCAGAGTACGGAATCTTTTAGCTTGGATCGGTAGCGCAACAGGCGCGTTCTAGGTTACACTAAGGAGGAACATGGCCAAAAGGAAACCGGCCCGCCGGCCGCAGCAGAGAACAAAGGGGCGGGTAGGAAAGACGTGGACTAGACTGGGCGGTGGTCTTCTAGCCCTGGCCATTATCGCCCTTATCGTCTACTTCGTGTGGCAGGGTGCGAAGGAGAACAACCTCATGGTGACTGACCGGCCCCTGGCCGACGTCGCCGGGGCAGAGCGCAACGCTTATTTCAGCGCCTACCCGGAGATGGTCATCGACCCCGATAAATCGTACGAGGCGGTGATCCGTACAGACGTCGGTGACATGCGCGTCCGGCTCTTTGCCGAGGAAGCGCCCCAAACCGTCAACAATTTCGTCTTTCTCGCCAATCAGGGCTACTACGATAATACCACCTTTCACCGGGTCATTGAGAGCTTCATGGCCCAGGGCGGCGACCCGACCGGCACAGGGCGTGGCGGCCCGGGTTACACGTTTGCCGACGAGTTTCAGAGCGGCTATCGCTTTGATCGTGCCGGGCTTCTGGCCATGGCCAACGCCGGTCCAGCAACGAACGGCAGTCAATTCTTCATCACGTTTGTGCCCACGCCCCATCTCAACAACCGCCACACCATTTTTGGTGAAGTTGTAGATGGGGAAGAGGTCTTGTCCCAGATTGTACGACGTGAGCCGGGGTCTCCCCGAGCGGGCACTGTGATTGAGCGAATTGACATCGTTGAGGAGTGACAGCTACCACTCCGGTAGACGGGGCAGCAGTATCGCCTCCTGTCACTCCTGATTAGCCTGTCACGCCCGACAGGTCTGAAACGCCGGACTCACCAGAGCCGGCGTTTTGCTTTGCCGGTATCCACGCCTTTGCTAATGCTTCCTAAGAATCTCGCCGCCCTGTACCCCGGTGTCCTGGCCCTGCGCTATACTTGCCGCCGTAACATGCTTTCCCCGACTGCCCCCAATGGCTGCTGCGCCTGACAGGCCGGTAGAGGACGGAGAAGGCAACTTGACTGGGAGAAGTAGCGAGATTTCATGACTAAACGCCGCTGGCTGCTGCCACTCATCGCAGTCCTGCTGATCCTGCTCGGCGCGGCCCTCCTGCCCAGCCTGCTCCGGGCAATGCCCAGCCGTTACGTGGCCCGTTTGCCAGAGCCTATCCAGGCCTGGGGCGCGCGTCCCCAGGTAGCCGAGCTGCCTACAGCGGTTGTTGGGCGAAGCGCTGATTATCTGCTGGCGGAGATCGAAAGCCCGGCCGAGCTGCCCCGAGCCACCTACTCGGCTCCCGCGACGCCCACGCCGCGCCCGACGACCGGCGCGCCCGGCACACCGACCGCCGCCGGTGCACGGAAGACCGCGACCGCTACCGCTACTCTGCCTTCGCCAACGCCCACAGCCACGCCTACGGAGCCTATCCCAACGTCCGCCCGGCTTGGCCGCATCGTGCACCAGTTTCAGGACTGGAATAATTGCGGACCGGCTACGCTGACGATGGCACTGTCTTATTTCCAGGTTTTCCACAACCAGTCTCAGGTTGCCGACTTCCTCAAGCCTAACGAGGAGGACCGCAACGTCACGCCGGCCGAGATGGTCGCCTACGTGACCGAGAAGACCGACCTGGGCGCCCTCGCGCGCGTTAACGGCAATCTGGACACTCTGCGCCGCCTGCTCGCCGCCGGCTTCCCGGTCATCGTCGAGATTGGCAATGACCCGCCGGGCGACTATGCCTGGATGGGCTGGATCGGCCATTACCTGCTGCCGGTGGCTTACGACGACGACAGCCGCACCATCTGGGTCTACGATTCCTGGTTCGGGACCAGCGAGGTACCACAGACCAACGAACATGACCGCGGGCGAGAGTGGGACTACGATACATTTGACAGCTACTGGCGCCAGTTCAACAGCAGCTATGTTGTCCTCTACCCGCGCGAGGAAGCGGAAAAGGTCGCCGAGATCGTGGGCAGCCAGATGGACGACGACACGATGTGGCAGGACGCGCTGCAACGCACGCAGGCCGAGCTGAAGGCGGACAGCGAGAATGCCTTCACCTGGTTCAATCTTGGTACCATCTACAACACGCTGGGCGATTACCATCGCGCAGCAGACGCCTTCGACGAGGCCCGTAGTCTTGGCCTGCCCCGGCGGATGCTCTACTATCAGTTTGGCCCCTATGAAGCCTACCTCGAGACAGGCCGCTATGAAGATGTGATCCTGCTGGCGGACGTTGTCCTCGACTACCCCTACTTTGAGGAAGCTTTTTACTATAAGGGGCTCGCCCTGGCCGCATTAGGCGACGTCCGCGAGGCGCGCCGGAACCTGGAAAGTGCGGCGGCCTTCAACCCGAATTTCGCCCCGGCGCAGGCGGCGCTGGAGGGCTTGCAGTAAGGAGTGCTGATGAATAGACGGAGTAAGCAGCTCATCGCCATCATCGCCATTGCCATGATCGTCATGTCCCTGGGTCTGTTTGCGCTGCCCCGCGTGGTGCAGGCGCTGCCCGGCCAATATCTTTACCGCCTGCAAAACCACCCTCTGACCGGTGGAATCGTGGAGCTGGTGACGACGCCGATTCCGGCTGCGCTCCCGGCGGCAAGCGGGGAACGCGCTCTCAGTGTCGCCGAAGTTCCAGAGATTCCCGGCCTCGACGTGGTGGCGAGCACCGGTCTTGGCTCGTCGGAGATCGCCGCCATCGAAGAGCCGGCGCCGACTCCGATGCCAAGCCCGACACGCGAGACCCTCGTGATTACGGTGGGGGAGACGCCCACGCCCGAAGGAGCGCCGGCCGAGCCGACTGCGACCCCCACTCCAAGCCCAACGGCTACAATGGCGCCGCTGCCAGAGCGCGTTGTGCTCGAAGATGTACCGTGGGAGCGACAGGCGTTTAATAACTGCGGCCCGGCTAATATGACGATTGTGCTCAACTACTGGGGTATTGAGACAACCCAGCAGGAGGCGGCTTCTTACCTCAAGCCGAACGAACAGGACCGCAACGTCAGTCCGTGGCAGATCAACGACTACGTCAACGAATTCACCACGATGAAGTCAACGGCCCACACGAGCGGCACGCCGGAGATGCTCAAGCAGTTCATCGCCGCCGGCTTTCCGGTCGTTATCGAGAAGGGTTATGAGCCGGGAACGAGTGAGGGCTGGTACGGTCACTACCTGACCGTCTACGGCTACGACGACGCAAAGGAAGAGTTCTACAGCCGCGACACTTATCTGGGACCTTTTAGCGAGAGTCCCCGCGTGGACAGTTATGACGAGTTCATGAAGTGGTGGCAGCAGTTCTACTACACCTTCTACGTCATCTATCCGGGCCACCGGGAAGCAGAGGTCATGGCGATCATCCCGGACGTGCTTGAAAATGAGTTGACGATGTGGCAGCACGCCGAACAGATTGCCCGGCAGGAGCTGGCAACCAATCCCGACGACGTCTTTACCTGGTTCAATCTCGGCGTGGCCCTGACCCGGCTGGGCGAGGTCTCTACCAGCGGCAACCAGCAGTATTACACGGAAGCGACGCAGGCGTTCGACCGGGCCCGCGAAATCGGCCTGCCGCCGCGAGCTTTGTACTACGAGCACCGCCCGCTGATGGCCTACTACAAGACCGGCCGCATCGACGATGTCCTGGAGCTGACGGACTCCTTACTCAACGATGCCGGTGGTAAATGGGTCGAGGAGGTCCAGTGGTATCGGGGTCATGCTCTGGCTGCCACGGGTGAGCTACAGGCCGCCCAGGAAGCTTACCAGGCAGCGCTCGAGGTCAACCCCAACTTCTACCCTGCCCAGATCTCCCTGGACTGGGTCAACGGACTGCTTGAGCAGTAAGATAATAGCCCCTGGCTCAGAGCAGTAGGCTGGAAGCAGAAGGCGCCGGACTCTAGACCCGGCGCCTTTTTGTTATCCGGCCGAGCGAGCGCCGGCAACACAGGCCCCTGGCAGCAAGCTATAATAGGCTCATGGACAGCTTGCAGGGTAAGACGGTGACGATTGTCGGGTTGGGTCTGATGGGCGGCTCGCTGGCGCTGGCGCTGCGTGACTGTAGCGTGCGGCTGGTCGCCGTCGAGCCGGATGCGGCGACGCGGGAGCGGGCGCTGGCCCAGGGGCTGGTTGACAACGCGACGGCCGATCTGGCGAGTGGCGTGTCCGGCGCCGATCTGGTGGTACTGGCGGCGCCCGTCGGCGCGATCCTCGATCTGCTGCCGGCCGTAGCTGCAGCCTGCCCGGATAGCTGTACCATACTCGACCTGGGTAGCACAAAGGGAGCCGTGGTCGCGGCGATGGACCGGCTTCCGGCCGGGACGCAAGCCGTAGGCGGGCACCCAATGTGCGGCAAGGAAATGGCTGGCCTCGCCGCCGCGGAGGCCGACCTGTACGTGGGACAGACGTTTTTCCTCTGCCGGAGCGCGCGCACGAGCCCGGAGGCGGAAGCGACGGTGGAGGCCCTGGTGGCGGCTGCCGGCGCACAGCCCTGGTGGATAGAGCCGGAGGAGCACGACCGGCTGGTGGCGCTGGTCAGCCACATGCCCTATTTTGCCGCTGCCGCGCTGATGGCCGAAGCCGCCGCCGTAGCGACTGCGGGCGAACAGGTCTGGCGCGCTGCTGCCGGCGGCTTTCGGGACACGTCGCGGCTGGCCGGCAGCGAGCCGCGCATGATCGGCGACATTGCGCGGACGAACCGGGCGGCCATTCTGGAGGCGCTGCGCAGCTACCAGAGCCGCGTCGGCGAGGTTATTGCCCTCCTGGAGAGCGACGACGACGGCGCGCTGTCGGCCTGGCTGGCAGCGCGACAGCGCGAGCACGCCGAATACCGGCAGGCAAAGGGTAGCTGACCGGGCCGGCCTCTGGCTGCTTCGACCGATCAGAAGGAGGATCAGGCAATGTACATGTTGTTGATGGTGCTGGACGATGCGACGCGGCTGGCCGACGTGCTGGAGGCCTGGACTTCGGCCGGCGTGCGGGGCGTGACCATCCTGGAGAGTACGGGGCTGCAGCGCATCATCCGGCGCAGGGAAGCGGGCTCGATGTTTATGGGCTTCAGCCGGCTCTTTGAGGACAGCGGCATCGGTCACAACACGCTCTTCGCCCTGATCGATTCGCCGGAGCTGGCCGAAGCGGCGGTGGCAGCCACAGAGGCGGTGCTGGGCGACCTGCGGCAGCCCAACACCGGCATCGTCTTTACGATACCGGTCGCCCAGTTCTGGGGATTGCCGGAGCAGCAGGCTGGCGATGACAACCCATCCACAGGCGAGTAGCGTAGTCTTATGGAAGCGTGGATGCCCTGGTTAATCTTTGCCGTCACGACGGTGATCATGGTCATAACGGCCAATAAGCTGGCCGAATATGGGGATGTCATCTCTGTGCATACGGGTATGGGGGGCATGCTCGTAGGCACAATCTTACTCGCCGGGGCGACGTCGCTGCCCGAACTACTGGCCTCGATCAGCGCCTTTCGCATCGGCTCGCCCGACCTGGCCGCCGGCAACTTCTTCGGCAGCAACATGGTCAACATTGCACTTCTGGCGATAGTCGATCTCCTGAACGTCAACGTGCCGCTGTTGCACACCCGTGCCGTCACCCACACGCTGACAGCCGCGCTGGCGGCGGTGCTCGCTGTCGTCGCCGTCATCTTCGTCCTCGCCGACGTCGAAATCGTCATTGGATGGGTGGGGATAGAGAGCATTGTGCTTATCCTGCTCTACTTCGCCGGCCTGTGGGCGATCCAGAAAGAGCGTGGGTCGGCTTCGGCTGCCGGCGGCGCGACCAAGGTGGTGCCGGGGGAGGGATTCCCATCGCTGCGGCGGGGCGTGGTTGGTTTTGCCGTTGCCGCGCTGGTGCTCATTCTCATTGTGCCTCAGCTGGTAAATGCGCTCAGTGACATTGCCGCGCAGACAGGGCTTGGCGAAAGCTTCATTGGCACGACGCTGCTCAGCGTCGCTACTTCGCTGCCTGAGCTTCTGGCGTCGTGGGCGGCGGTGCGGATCGGCGCCGTGGAGATGGCGGTCGGCAATCTGTTTGGCTCCAACGTCTTCAACATGTTCGCGATTAGCATGGCCGATTTCTTCTATGCGGAGGGCAGCTTTCTCAACGCAATCAGCGACGACTTTGCCCTTGTTGGATTGCTTGGCGTGCTCCTGACGATGATGGCCCTGATCGGCAACATCTCGCGGGTGGAACGCAGAGTGCTGTTCGTCGAGCTTGATGCCGTGGCGATTCTGGTGATGTATATTCTCGGGCTGTATCTCTTGTACCAGCGAGGCATGTAGTCCGTCCTACACGCCCTCCAGGAAGTCGAGCATCAATTGACTGACGCGCTCTGGCTCGTCGTGGTGAAGCCAGTGAGTGGCCTGTTCGAGGTAGACGAGGTCGCCGTCGTCGCACATCTCCAGACTGAGCGGAGCCAGCTCGCGGGAAAGGGCCACGTCGTGCACGCCCCAGATGATGCGCGTGGGAACGGCGATGCGGGGGTGGACGAGGCCTTTCGTATAGGTCCATATGGCGGCGCGGTACCAGTCCAACATGCCGGTCAGCGCGCCGGGGCGCAGCGCCGCACGCCGGTACTCGCGCAGGTCGGCCGGGGTGAAGCTGCCCGGCCCGCTCGTGCGCTTCATTGCTTCGGCGATGGCGCGCGCCCGATTCCGGCTCAGGAGAAATTCGGGGAGCCACGGTAGCTGGAAGAAGGCAATGTACCAGCTGCGCAGGCGCTGTTCGGTGCTCTGCAGGACAAAGCGGCGTGTGGCCTCAGGGTGGGGCACGTTGAGGATAAGCAGCTTGCGCAGCAGATGCGGGTACCGGAGGGCGACCCACCAGGCAACCGCGGCGCCCCAATCATGGCCGGCAAGAAACACCTTGTCTTGCCCCGTCTGGCGGATCAGGCCGGCGACGTCGGCGGCGAGCAGGTCCAGGCTGTACTGATGCACGCCGCGCGGCTTCTCGCTCAGGTTGTAGCCGCGCTGGTCCGGCGCCCAGACGCGATAGCCGGCAGCAGCCAGTGCGGCGATCTGGTGGCGCCAGCCATACCAGAATTCGGGGAAGCCGTGAAGGAGGAGCACCACAGGCCCCCCCTGCGGGCCGGCCTGCACGACGTGCAGAGTGATGCCGTTCGTAGCGACATAATGGTGTTCAGCCCCGGGCAGCCCGGCGGTAAGGCTCGCCTGTTCCGGCTGCGGTTGTGGGTGGAAGGCGACAAAGGGGATCATCTCCCGGCCGGCGCGGCGGTAGCCGGCCTCACTGCCGTCGAGGTTGAGGCCCAGAGAGCGAGCCAGGCTGCGGGCGGCAACGGGATGGCGTCGGGCGTAGGCGACCATGGCCTCCCCGCTGGCCTCTGGCGACAGGAGATCGGCGGTGACTGTGAGCTGCCGGCTGCCCACCTGGATCGTCACTTCCGGCTCTCCGCGCAGGTTCCGGTACCAGTCGGCCTGTGTACCATACCCCGAGGCTACCAGATAGGAACCGGTAGCGGCATCGTAGCCGGCTACCTCGACGACGGTCTGGTAGAGGCGGCCGCTCTTGCGGCCCACGTGGTTGATGAGTAGAAATCGTCTTCCGAGGAGACCGCCCAGACCCAGTCGATAGAGCCAAATGGGCAGCCGGTAGATGAACTGGGTAAAGCCGCGGGGTCTTCTGCGTTCGGACTTGTTCACAACGTTTCTCCTCGGTTGCCGGGCCGAACAACGCCTACTCTCATGCTAGAAGAAAGCAGGCTGGCAGGCAAGAACGCGGATGTTGCGGGCCAGCCTGCAGGACGAGACGCGAATATCGTTCCGGGCGACTTAGCGGGCTCCTGTGGCGCAGAGATGAGGGGCAGCGCAGCTTTTCATTCGTTCACGTTCTTATCCCTCGCGCCACAGGAATGGCAGGTGGACGGTCACGCGCTCAATCAGATAGACCTCCCCGCTCGTGTACGGCAGCTCCGACAGCTGTTGCCCGGCCAGGTCGGTCATGCTCGCGGTCGCCGGCACGTCCAGACGCAGCGTGCCCGCGCCCTTTCCCGTCGCTACCGTCACCACGTAGCTTGCGCCCGAGCCGCTCACACTGCTGACACTCACGCCGCCCAGCGTGCCGGTCGTGGTCAGAGCAAAGTCCTCCGCATCCACACCGGTCATGGCTTTCGTGAACGTCACGTCGAAGGCCACGCTGGCCGCGCTCGTCGGGTTGGCGCTGGCCCGCGTGATGGCAACGACGGTGGGCGCTGGATCAGGCTCGAAGAGGTACAACATGCCCTGGTTATAGTTCTCGCCGACGTTCACCTCCGGCGCTCCCGCCAGCACGATGCCGCCGTCCAGCGCTACCGCCTGGCCGAACTCATCTCCGGCTGCCCCATCAGAAGCCAGCAGCTGCTGCTGGAACGTCCAGCCCGTGCCACTGTGCGCAAAGATGTAGACCGCACCCCTATACCCTGGTTCATAGCGGATCTCATGCGGCGCGCCCACCAGGGCCGTGTCGCCGTCCAGCGCCAGCGAAAGGCCGAATTGGTCCGCAACCTTGCCGTCAGGCGATGTCAGTTTGCCCTGGTATGACCAGCTCGCGCCGGCGTCGGAAAAGACGTAGGCCGCCCCTCGATAGAGGTCATCGCCCGGCGCACCCACCAGGGCCGTTCCGCCGTCCAGCGCCAGCGACTCGCCGAAATAGTCATCAGCCGCCCCGTCGGGGGCCAGTAGCTGCCCCTGCCAATACCAGCCTGTCGCGGTGAGGGCAAAGAGGTAAGCCGAACCCTGGACCGAATTATCACCGATGCGATCCTGCGGCGCGCCCACCAGCGCCGTGTCGCCATCCAGGGCGACCGACCAGCCAAAATGGTCGCCAGCCGCCCCGATGGGGGCATCCCAGCGCTGCGTCGTCCAGGACTGCCCTTGCCGGGTGAAGCCGTAGGCCGCGCCCTGGCTCGCCTGAGCGCCGGCGTTATAAGTCGGCGCGCCGACCAGCGCCGTGTCGCCGGACAGCGCCACCGACTGGCCGAAGTGGTGACCAGCCGCCCCGTCAAAGGCCAGCAGTTTCGTCTGCCGCGACCAGACCGACCCTTCGCGGGTGAAGACATAGGCCGCGCCCTGGTCCAGGTTACCGCCGATGTCGGCACGCGGCGCGCCAACCAGCGCCGTGTCGCCGGACAGCGCCACCGCCAGACCGAAGAAATCAACGGCCTCTCCGTCCGGGGCGAGCAGTTTCTGCTGGAGCGACCAGCCCATCTTGCTGCGGGTGAAGACGTAGGCCGCACCCTGCCTCGCGTTTTCGCCGACATTCTGGTAATAGGCGCCCACCAGCGCCGTATCGCCGTCGATGGCGACGCTATGGCCGAAGTAGTCCTCAGCCCTGCCATCGGGAGCGACAAGCTGCAGCTCCCGGTAGAGGAGTGGGTCACGTGCCGCCTGATAAGGCGCCTGTGGGCCGTCCTGCGCTAACTCCGACGGCGGCAACCAGGTAGCGGAAGCAGCCGTCACGCCGGTTGTCGCCAGGAACAGGAACAGAACGACAAAGGATTTGTGGAACAATGCCATCATGATGTTCTCCTTTGGCCCTGGAATGGGGCACGTCGCACAGCTATTCAGTTGTCAGCCGAAAGGAAGGTGCTCCTCAACCGGCGGCAGGTGAATCCGGCGCCGGGCCGGCTCTCGATCGCCCAACGTCTGCCGCCATGCTCCTGGTCAAGATGATCTTCCCTTGCCGCCAGCTCCGCGCGCTCCACGCGGCTCAAGAAGGCCGGCGCAGGGCAAGTATATCCCCATAGCCTGATGAAAACACGCCGTTCTGGTCTCAGGCCTCCCCCGGCCGATGGGTGCTTGCCGCCCAGCCCCAAGCGAAGTATCGTCTGGGCGGAGGAAACGACCATGCCCTTACCGGCCAGCGAGCCCTACGACTTCTGTTCTGTCTATTCGCGGCAGGCGGCGGGCGAGCCGCTACGGGCCACGGCGACGCGGGCCGACATCTGGCTGTCACTGGAATATACTGGCCGGTGGGACCGGCGGGCCTTTCCGCAGAGCGAACTTTCCGAGGCGGTGAAGGAACACGTAAGCGCCTTCGAGGAGGCCGTGCCGAACGTGCGGGTGCAGTTCATCCGCCGACCGGGCAACTACGTGGTGGAGCCGATCCATTTCTTCGTCAGTGTCGCGCACAAGACGCCGCCGGTGCTGTATCGTTTTCTTCTGAGTGAGTATGAGGAGCTACTGGACCTGGACCTGATCGCCGTCGTGCGCCACGACGAAGCGTACGCGGGGAACGTGGTCGATCAGAAGCTGTTCTTTGTCTGCAACAACGGACTGCGCGATGCCTGCTGCGCCAAATTCGGCATTCCCGTGCAGCGGGCTGTAGCCGCCGTGGCGGGCGAGGACGCCTGGCAGAGCACGCACATCGGCGGGCACCGGCTGGCGCCCAACCTGCTCTTCCTGCCGCACGCGATCTCCTATGGGCGGGGCACGCCAGAGATAGCCGAAACGTTGGTCGAGAGCTACCGGCGCGGCGAGCTGTACCTGCCGCACCTGCGCGGACGCACGATCTACGAGCGGCCGGTACAGGCGGCGGAACATTTCCTGCGTGAGGCGACCGGCAACCTGGCCGTCGAAGCCTACCGCCCGCTATCTGCCGAGAATGAAGGTGAGGGCGTCTGGCGCGTGCGGATGGCCGGCAGCGATGGCGGCGAGTATACGGCGCAGGTTGCCGCACGTCGCTGGCCTGAGCTGGTCTATGAGACCTGCAACGCCACGGAGAAATCGACCGTCGAGCATTACGAGCTGCTGTCGCTCAGCTAACGGCGCTGCTCGACTGGCGATCGCTACTCTGCGGCGGGCGCGTCCGCACCCGCGCTGCGCGCTCCGGGTTCGAGATAGACGGTCTTGATATTCACGAACTCCTTGATGCCGTAGTGGGACAGCTCCCGGCCGTAGCCGCTCTCTTTGATGCCGCCGAAAGGCAGGCGGGGATCAGAGCGGACAAAGGTGTTAACGACGACGGTGCCGGCCTCGATCCGCTCCGCCGCCAGCCGGCGGCCCCGCTCGAGATCCTGCGTGAAGAGCGCGGCGCCCAGCCCAAACACGGAATCGTTGGCCACGCGGATCGCTTCTTCTTCATCCGCAACGGGGATGATCGCAGCCACAGGACCAAATAGCTCTTCCTCGTAGGCGGGCATGCCGCGGCGGACGCCGGTGAGCACGGTAGGCGGATAGAAGGCGCCCGGCCCATCGGGAATCTCGCCGCCGAGAAGCAGGCGGGCTCCGCGCGCCACGCTCTCCTCAACCTGGCGCTGCAGATCGTCGCGCAGGTCGGCGCGCGCCTGCGGCCCGACCTCGGTTGCCTCGTCCAGCGGATTGCCCGCGCGAGCGCGTTTCATCCGCTCTACGTAGCGGCGTTCGAACGCCTCGCGGTTCTTTGCGGTGACGATAAAGCGCTTGGCGGCAATGCAGCTCTGGCCGGAGTTGATCAGGCGGCTGCTGACACAGGTCTCCACGGCATGATCGAGGTCGGCGTCGTCGAGCACGACATAGGCATCGCTGCCGCCCAGCTCCAGCACCGTCTTCTTGAGCATCTCGCCGGCTTTAGCCGCCACGGCGCGGCCGGCCGGGGTGCTGCCAGTCAGGGTCACAGCGCGCACCAGTGGGTGTTCGATGATGCCGTCAACCTGGCTGCTGCCGACCAGCAGCGTCCGAAAAACGCCTTCGGGGAAACCGGCCTGGCGAAAGATGTCCTCGATAGCCAGGGCGCAACCCGGAACGTTAGAGGCATGTTTCAACACGGCCGTGTTACCGGCCATCAGTGCCGGCGCCGCAAAGCGGAAGACCTGCCAGAAGGGAAAGTTCCAGGGCATGACCGCCAGGATCACGCCCAACGGCTGAAAGGTGACGAAGCTCTCCTGAGCGTCGGTTTCCACGTACTCGGGAGCGAGAAAACGGCCGGCGTTCTCGGCGTAATAGTCGCAGACCCATGCACATTTCTCTGCTTCGGCGCGCCCGTCGCGCACAGGTTTGCCCATCTCTTCGGCCATCAGGCGGGCATATTCATCCGCACCGGCGCGCAGAATCGATGCGGCCTGGCGCATCAGGGCGGCCCGTTCGTCAAACGAGGTGCGCCGCCAGGAATGGAAGGCGTTGTCTGCGTTTTCAACGATCAGGGCTGCCTCGCCGGGGCTCAGCTCCGTATATACGCGTATCGTTTCCCCGGTGGTAGGGTCAATCGTGGCAATCGTCATCGCGCTCTCTCCTCTGTGCTCGGCCTGGTATACCCCATTCTACTGCAGGCAGGCGCGCAGGCAATGAGGCGGAGATCGCCGGCAACACAGGATAGGCGTCATGGGAAAAGGTGATCATCTTCACTACTTGCACCGGACCACCTGACGTAGTCTCCCGCTGGCAGGAATTATCGCAGGGTGAATTGCGATTATCGATGTCGTTGTGTAAACTTTCCGCGTAAGCGGAATGCAAGTCCAGTCGCTTTGCATGCCGCCGAGGAGGTGAGGTCTCTGTATCTATGAAGTTCCCCTTTCAACCCAGCAGCACACAATTTACCCAGATAAAATGGAGGAGATCGATGAAAGCGAAGAAGATGTGGCAACTGCTCGCAATGCTGATGGTTCTCGTCCTGGCTATGGCAGCCTGTGGCGGAAACGCCGAAGTCGAGAACACGATTGACGAGGCGGAGGAGACGGCAGAGGAGGTCGTAGACGAAGTTGTGGAGGAGCCGGACACAACTGCAGAGGAGACGACCACTGAGGGAAGCTATCAGATCCCGGCTATTGAGGAGGGCATGCATAACGTCGCGTTCGTGTACGTTGGCCCTCATGACGACGGCGGGTGGAGCCAGTCGCACGATGTAGGCCGTCTCTGCGTGCAGGAGACGATGGAAGGGGTGCATACAGCCTACGTCGAGAACGTGGCCGAGGGCGCTGATGCCGAACAAGTGATCCGCTCACTGGCCCGTAAAGGCTTCGACACGATCTTTACGACTTCCTTCGGCTTCATGGATGCCTCGGAGGTAGTCGCCAACGAGTTCCCGGACGTAGACATCATCCACGTCAGTGGCTATAAGTCCAACGGCGAGAACTTCGGCCATCTCTTCGGCGCGATGGAAGATATCAAATACCTGGCGGGCATGCTCGCCGGGGCGCGGGCGAAGATGGACGGCAACCCGAAGGTGGGTTACGTCGCCACCTTCCCCATTCCGGAAGAGCTGCGTCTGGGCAACGCCTTTGCGCTGGGCCTGCAGGAAACCTGCCCGGAATGTACGATGGACGTGCGCTGGATTTACACCTGGCACGACCCAATCGTGGAGAAGGAAGCTGCTTCGTCGCTCTTTGACGCCGGCGCGCAGGTCGTCATGACCGGAGCGGATACGCCGGCCCCGGCCGAGGCGGCCCCCGAAGGCAAGTGGGGTATCACCTACGACTACAAGGGCAACTGCACCCTGGATACCTGTCTGACCTCGATGTACTGGGAGTGGTGTCCGATCTACAGTGAGATCATCGAGATGTCGCGCAACGGCGAGTATAACGGCGAAGGCATCTACTTCGACGCCGACGCCGGCGCCATGGGCCTCCTGGGCTTCATGGAAGGCGAAGAGCTGCAGCCTGGCGCCGCCGAGCTGCCGGAAGAAGACCTGGCCCTGATCCGCGAGCGGCTGGACCAGATGCTGTCGGGCGAGTTCGACCGCTTCGACGTCTTCTCTGGCCCGATTATCGACAACCAGGGCAACGTCGTGCTGGAAGAAGGCGAGAGCCTCGAACAGCCCGACCTGGACGGCTTCAGCCAGTTCGGCAGCCCCTGTGAAACGTGCATGTACTGGTGGAACGAAAACGTAACGGCTGAGCTGCCGGAACTCGAATAATCCGTTTCGCCAGCCAGTCAAGTGAGTGGGATGGGGCCAGGTAATCCCCAGGGAGCCTGGCCCCTTTCCCGCAGAAAGAAGGGTCAATATCGACCGAGGATAGTTATGGCTGAAATCCCCTACGCCGTCGAAATGCGCGACATAGTTGTCCGTTTTCCCGGTGTCCTCGCCAACGACAACGTCAACTTCACGTTGAAAAAGGGCGAGATTCACGCACTCCTTGGCGAGAACGGAGCCGGTAAGAGCACCCTGATGAACGCGCTCTCCGGCCTGTACCGGCCGGTGTCCGGCACGATTTGCGTGAATGGCGAGGAAGTCCATTTTGGCTCGCCGAAGGACGCCATTGCGCGGGGCATCGGCATGATACACCAACATTTTATGCTCGTGCCGACGCAAACCGTGACCGAGAATATCCTGCTCGGGCTGGACAAGCCGCGCTTCTTCCTCAACCTGGACGAATATGATCAGCAGGTCCGGGAACTCGAAGCCCGGTATGGACTGCAGGTAGATCCCCAGGCAAAAATCTGGCAGCTTTCCGTCGGCGAGCAGCAGCGCGTGGAGATTCTGAAGGTGCTGTATCGCGGCGCTGAGATCCTGATCATGGACGAGCCGACAGCGGTCCTGGCGCCGCAGGAAATTGCCGAGCTGATGAACACGATGCGCTCGATGACGGCCCAGGGCAAATCCATCGTCTTCATCAGTCACAAGCTGCAGGAAGTCACGGAGGTGGCCGACCGGATAACGGTGCTGCGCAAGGGCCGGGTGACGGCGGAAGGGATTCCGATGGCGGGCATCACGCGCGAAGAGCTGGCAGAGCTGATGGTCGGGCGTTCGGTCGTCTTTCGCGTGGAAAAAGAGAAACAGGAGCCCGGCGAGGTCGTGCTGGCTATTGAGGATTTGCATTGCGAGAACGACAAGGGCCTGCCCGCCCTGCGGGGCGTCTCGCTGACGCTGCGGCGGGGCGAGATACTGGGTATTGCCGGCGTAGCGGGCAACGGGCAGAGCGAGCTGGCCCAGGTCATCACCGGGCTGCGAGTTTGCAGCGGCAGAATCGTGATCGAGGGGCAGGATGTCGCCAACAGGCCGCCCATCGCCTCGATCCGCCAGGGTGTCTCGCACGTGCCCGAAGACCGTACCGGTGTAGGCAGCGCGCCGAACCTGACGATCACCGAGAACACGATCATGAAGAGCTACCGGGAGGAGCCGATCGGCAGTCGCTTCAGCATCGATCTGGAGCGGGCCCACACCCAGGCCGCCGCGCTAAAGGAGAAGTACGATATCCTGGCTCCGAGCGTGCACACACTGGCGCGGAAGCTGAGCGGCGGGAACCTGCAGAAGGTGATCCTTGCCCGCGAGATCTCAGCCGATCCGGCGGTGATGATCGCCGTGCAGCCGACGCGGGGATTGGACGTGGGCGCCATCGAAGCCGTGCAGCAACTGCTACTGGCGCAGCGCAAAGCAGGTACAGGCATCCTCCTCATCTCTGAGGAGCTGGAAGAGCTGCTGGCGTTAAGCGACCGTATTGCCGTGATTTTCGGCGGGCAGATTATGGGAATCGTCGATGCCGCCGACGCGGACATAAACGAGATCGGTCTGATGATGACGGGTACCCCACTGGAAACGCTGCGGAAACGGGTTGCTACCGGTGGGGTGGAAGAGGTAGAAAAGGTATGACCACAACCGCAACGGCGCCGGAGGGTAGACGACCGCTCATCCCTTTCCGGCTTGAGTTTGAAAAACGTGTGGAGGACGTGCCGCGCTGGCTTCCGGCGGCGACGTCGCTGGGGGCTGTGGTCGTGGCCTTCATTATCAGTGGTGTGATCCTCAGCATCATTGGCGCCGATCCACTGCGCGTCTTCCGCTTCTTCTATCAGGCGACCTTCGGGAGCTGGGCCACCTTATCGGACACGCTGGTCAAGGCCACGCCGCTGATCATGATCGGCCTGGGTTGTGCCATGGCGTTCAGGATGCGGCTGTGGAATATCGGCGCTGAAGGCCAGTTCTATATGGGCGCGTTTTTCGCCAGCCTGGTCGTACTGCTGCCGATCATCCCGCCGGAAAGCCCTAAGATCGTCGCCATTGGGGCGATGGCGATCATGGGCATGATCGGCGGCGCCGTCTATGGCTTCATCCCCGGCTTTTTGAAGGCGCGCTTTAACGTCAATGAGATCATCACGACGCTCATGCTCAACTACGTGGCGGTCCTCTGGAACAACTTCTGGATTTTCGACCGCTGGAGCGACGCCGGTTTCCAGATGACGCCGATGTTCGAGCGTACCTACTGGCTACCCCGGCTGGCCGATCTGGCCCGCGAATACCCGGTCTTCTCCGGCATCACGCTCCATCTCGGCGTAGTCTTCGGTTTGCTCGCCGCCGTTTTTATCTGGTGGGTGATGGAGCGCAGCCGTTGGGGCTATGAGATCAAGCTGATTGGCGACAACCCGCAGGCAGCCCGCTATGCCGGCATCAATATCGCACGCAATGTGATCCTGCTGCTGATGTTCTCCGGGGCGCTGGCCGGGCTGGCCGGGATGTCGGAGATCAGCGGCGTTGTCCACCGGCTGCAGGAGCGGATCTCTCCGGGCTACGGTTTCACCGGCATTATCGTCGCCTGGCTGGCCAAGCTCAATCCGTTTGCGGTGATCGTCGTCAGCGTTCTTTTCGGGGCGCTGATCGTCGCCGGGCGCGAAATCCAGCCGTCCGGCCTTGCCCAGCTCATCCAGGGCATTACGCTCTTCATGGTCATCAGTAGCGACGTTTTGATACGCTACCGCGTGCGGCTGGTGCGGAGGTCATAGGATATGGATCCGATTGTCATTCTACACGCCGGTCTGGCGACGGGTACGATTCTGCTGTTTGCGGCTATTGGCGAGGTCTTCGCCGAACGGTCGGGGATCATGAACCTGGGCGTCGAAGGCATGATGCTGCTGGGCGCGATGGCCGGCTTCAGCGTCTCGCTCTCCAGCGGCAACGTCTGGTTGGGGCTGGCGGCGGCCATGTTGGCCGGTGGAATTCTCAGCCTGGCTCACGGCGTCGTCACCATTCACTTCCAGGCGGATCAGGTGGTGAGCGGCCTTTCGCTAACCTTTCTGGGCACGGGCCTGGCGCTGGTCTTCGGCGAAGGGCTGACGGGTAAGAATCCGCCTCTGGTGCCCTCTTTCGACATCCCGCTGCTGGGCGACATTCCCTTCGTCGGCCCTGTCTTTTTTGCCAACCATAGCCTGCTCGTCTACGTGGGCTACCTCTTCGCGCCGCTCGCCTGGTATTACATCAATAAGACGCGGCCCGGCATGCACCTGCGCGCCGTCGGCGAAAAGCCCGAAGCGGCGGACACGATGGGCGTCAGCGTCTACGGGCTGCGCTATTTCTACACCTTCGTCGGCGGCGTACTCGCCGGGCTGGCGGGCGCGACGATCAGCCTCTCCGTCTCGCCCGGCTGGTACAGCAGCCAGACGACGTCAGGCCAGGGCTGGATTGCCGTGGGCCTGGTGATCTTCGCGCAGTGGGACCCGCTGCGCGCGGCTCTCGGCGGCTATCTCTTTGGCGCCCTGCGGCGGGGCATCCTCGACCTGCAGGGTCCGCGCGTGCTTTTTGGCCTGACAAACCCGCTATACATCAACTCCAACTGGGGCTTCTTCCTGCAGATGACGCCGTACCTGCTGACCATTCTGGCGCTCGTGCTGGGCGCCCGGGCAGCGATGCGTAAGCGGCTGGGCGCGCCGGCTGCGCTCGGCGTCCCCTACGTCCGCGGCGAACGGGGCCTCTGACGCCTGACCAAGCCAGCGAGCTTGCGAGGGCCTTCCACTGGACAGGTTTCCTAACAGACGCTATGCACGAAATTCAACGACAGAAACAACAACTATCCCGCTATGAGATTCCTGCCAGCCTGCCGGAAGCGCTGCAGCTCCTCCGGGAGTACGGCGCGCGGGCGCGGCTGGTAGCGGGCGGCACCGACCTACTGCTCGAGCTGGCGCGCCATGCCCGGCCCGGCGTAGAGGTCCTGATCGACGTGAGCCGGATGCCCGAGCTGGCGCAGATCACCCAGGAAGAGGACGGCACGATCCACCTGGGGCCGCTGGTTACGCACAACCAGGTCCTCCGCTCACAGGCCGTCGTCGACGGCGCTTTGCCGCTGGCGCAGGCCTGCGCGGAGATCGCTTCGCCACAGCTACGCAATCGCGCTACGGTGACCGGGAACGTGGTCACCGCCAGCCCGGCGAACGATACGATATCGGCCCTCTGGGCGTTGGATGCGGTGCTGACCCTGGCCTCTGCCGGCGACAGCCGCACGGTGCCCATCCGCCAGTTCTACCAGGGGGTGCGCAAGACGGTGATGCATCCCGACGAGATGGTCGTGGACATCAGCTTCCGCCCCATGCCGGCGAGCGCGCGCGGCGTTTTTGTCAAGCTGGGGTTGCGCCGCGCCCAGGCCATTTCGGTGGTGCACATGACGGCCATCCTCGACTTCGACGGGGGAACGGTTCGCACAGCCAGCATTGCTCTGGGCAGTGTGGCGCCGACCATCATCAGCGCGCCCGAGGCCGAGGCGTACCTCAGCGGCAAGACACTGGTCGATAGCGTCATTGAGCAGGCCGCAGAGCTGGTTGCCGCCGCAGCGTCGCCGATTGACGATATCCGCGGCTCCGCCGCCTACCGGCGGGAGATGGTCCGGGTCATGGCCCGGCGGGCGCTGGAGGCGCTGCGCGCGGGCAGCGAGCGCGCTCACTGGGAACCCGATCCCGTCATGCTCTGGGGCCAGACGAACGGGCAGTATCCGCAGGCGCAGGCCGCGGCGGGCAGTTATGACGACAGCAGCGTGATAACGGCGACGGTTAACGGTCGCCCCCTGAGCGGGGCGGGCGCCCTCAACCTGACGCTGCTTGACTGGCTGCGTGACGTGGGCCACGTCACCGGGCCTAAGGAAGGCTGCGCGGAAGGGGAATGCGGCGCCTGCACGGTCTACCTCGACGGCATGGCAGTGATGGCCTGTCTGGTGCCTGCCATCCGGGCTCACGGCGCGGAGATCTGGACCATCGAGGGACTGGCGGAGTGGGGACGCCGTCAGGGCATCCGCGCGACCCGCGACGGCGAGCTGGAGGATCTCCATCCCCTGCAGCAGACCTTCATCGAGACCGGCGCTGTGCAGTGCGGTTTCTGCATCCCGGGCTTCCTGATGGCCGGGGCGCAGCTCCTCGAAGAGCAGCCGCAGCCGACGCTGACCGATATCCAGCACGCCTTTGCCGGCAATCTCTGCCGCTGCACGGGCTACTACAAAATCGTCGAGGCGGTCGAGAAGGCCGCCGCGCGTATCGAACGCAACTAACCACCACCCAGGTTGTAAAATGGCAGTTGGCAGCAATCCTAATCGAGTTGACGCGGCGGGGAAGGTTACAGGCGCAGCCCTCTACCCGGCGGATATCCTGCCGGAGAATCTGCTGCACGCGAAAATCCTGTTCAGCAACCAGCCACATGCGCGCATGATCAGCATGGATACGAGCGCGGCGGAGGCTGTACCGGGCGTCGTGGCTATCTTCACCGCCAAGGACGTACCCAACAACGAGTACGGTCTTGGCATCTTCGACCAGCCCGTCCTCGTCGGTCTGGGCAATCCGCGCCCCGGCTGTGACGTCAGCCGCTGGGAAGGCGACCAGGTGGCGATGATCGTCGCCGAGACAGAGGCGGCGGCAGCCCGCGCCCGCGAACTGATTGCCATCGAGTGGGAGTCGCTGCCCGTCGTCACCGATCCGTTTGAGGCGATGACCGACGCGGTGCTGATCCACCCGGAGCGCGAGGTGAGTAACGCCTACGTCCACTTCCGTATCCGCAAGGGGGACATGGCGGTCGGGTGGGCGGCTGCCGACGTCGTCGTGGAGGGCACCTACCGCACGCCGATGCAGGAACACGCCTACCTGCAGCCAGAGTCAGGGCTGGGCTTCGTGGACGAGGAAGGTCGGGTCACGGTGGTCGTCGCCGGACAATGGGTACATGAGGACCAGGAGCAGATCATGCACGCGCTCCAGCTTCCGGCCGACAAAGTGCGCGTCATCTATCCGGCCATCGGCGGCGCATTTGGCGGGCGCGAGGATATGTCGGTGCAGATTGTGCTGGCGCTGGCGGCGTGGCGGCTGCACGAGCGGGGCATCAACCGGCCGGTGCGCGTGGAGTGGTCGCGGGAGGAGAGCATTATCGGCCACCACAAGCGCCACCCGGCGACGATCAAGACGCGCTGGGGAGCGACGCGCGAGGGCAAGATTACGGCTGTGGAGACCGAGGTCGTGCTCGACGCAGGCGCCTATAACTATACGAGCAACAAGGTGCTGGGCAACGCTCATCTGATGGTCAGCGGGCCTTACGAAATCGCCAACGCCCAGGTGGATAGCTACGCCGTCTACACCAACAACGTGCCGGGCGGCGCCTTCCGGGGCTTTGGCGGGCCGCAGGGCGCGTTTGCCGCCGAATGCCAGATGAACCGGCTTGCCGAAGCGCTGGGCATGGACCCTGTCGAGCTGCGGCTGAAGAACGTGTTGCGCGAGGGCAGCGAGCTAATCATGCAGTCGATCATGCCGCCCGGCGTGACCATCGGCGAGGTCATCGAGAGCTGCGCGCGCGAAGCCGGCTGGCAGGCGGGCTCCTGGCCGCAGCCCGAGACGGTACGCGCGGCCGAGACGATGCGCCTCCCGACCTTCCGCACAGTAACGGCCCGGCCGGGGGCGTTGCGCCGGGGCCGGGGTATCGCCTGCGCCTTCAAGAATGTCGGCTTCAGCTTTGGCGGCGCGGAGTCGTGCGAAGCCACGGTTACGCTGTACGGCGGGGCTGAAATCGAGCGCGTGGAGCTGCGGCATGCGGGCGCCGACGTGGGCCAGGGCGCGCACACCGCCTTCCGCCAGATGGCGGCCGAAGCCGTGGGCGTACCGGTTGAGCGTGTTGAGATGGTTCTGTCGGATACGGCATATACCGGCAACTCGGGCTCGGCCTCTGCCTCGCGCATGACCTGGATGGCCGGCAACGCCATCCGGGGTGCGGTGCAGGAGGCGCTGGCGGCCTGGAAGAATGAGGACCGGCCGGCGAGAGCCCACTACCGGTTCGTACCGAATCCGACCACGCCGCTGGACCCGGAGACGGGCAAGAGCATGCCTAACATCACCTATGGCTACGTCGCGCAGGTAGTAGACCTGACGGTGGACGTAGAGACGGGCCATATCTACGTGGACCGGGTCGTCTGCGCCGACGACGTGGGCAGGGCTATCAATCCGACGCTGGTAGAGGGGCAAATTGAAGGGGCCGTCGTGCAGGCACACGGCTACGCGCTGACCGAGAACTTGAGGCTGGAAGGCGGGCGCATCCTCAACCCCCGGCTGAGTACGTACCTGATTCCGGGTATTATGGACATCCCCGCCGAGGTGAAGTCGGTCATCCTGGAGTACCCCGACCCGCAGGGGCCGTGGGGCGCGCGGGGCATGGCCGAGATGCCTTTCATCCCCTACGCGCCGGCCGTGGTCGCCGCCCTGTACGATGCGACGGGCGTCTGGTTCGACGAGTTCCCGCTGACGCCGGAGCGCGTGGCGATGAAGCTGAAGGAGCACGCGGCTGCCGTCGCCGCCGATTAGGGTGCGCCCTCGGCGAGATAGTCCTGCAGCCAGCCGGGCACGCTGTCCGCGTAGTCGGCTTTCACCGCGGGCGCCGCG
>Ga0123333_10001224_pt1 | contig 27018 bp, 27 predicted proteins | sample BioC12SIPDNA_3_FD_89957 | JGI IMG/M metagenome (GOLD analysis project Ga0123333, IMG submission 89957) | Anaerobic biogas reactor microbial communites from Washington, USA - Biogas_R2_B C12 SIP DNA | ecosystem: Engineered > Bioreactor > Anaerobic > Unclassified | place: Washington, USA... | reverse complement strand
TGGATCAGCTCGGCCTGCCTGCCCCAGATTTCGTACGGCTTCGGCTCCGACATGCAGATCGTGACCTGGCCGTCGTAGATCGCGATCCCGTGGTAGTAGCTGACGCTCAGTCGTTGCCCACCCCGGATCCGGCCGCCGGGGAGAATCTCGATACTCGGCGACTCATGATCGAACTGGAAGTTCAGTCGGTCGTCCTTGATCGGCGCGAAGTCTTTGCCTTCTTCGTAGATCTGGCCGCTCTTCGCATCGCGGACGGTGACCGGCGTGCCGGGCCGCCTCAGGACGTTGAGAAGTCCGACCTCCTCCAGCTCCAAATCGTCGATCCAGAACCGCCCGGCCTTGCCGCCCCAGGCGCCGGCATAGATCCTGACGATCTCATAGTCGAGACTGTTGAAACCCATCACAACGTGACGCCAATCGGTCGTGGATGTGATACGCGGATCGAACGGCGCCAGTTCTCGACCGTCCGCCGTCAACACCTGTATGCGAAACCCACCGGCCGAATCGAGGCCTTCGGTTTTGACATGGCAACTGAGTCGGTAGCATCGGTGCGGCCGAACCGCCACCTCCTGCATCACACGGGCATGACCGTGTTCGTATCGGCCGAAGTCCTGAAAACGAAGCGACGCTTTGCCCTCCTTGAAGACCTCCCGATCCACGAACGAAACGTCTCCCGGCCGGTCGTGAAACCCATAGCCAGCCAACTGATGGCCATCATATTGTTCGAATCCGGCATTGGCGATCTGGGCTCGCGCATCCGGATCCAGCCGCGCCCGGTTGCCTCCACCAGGAACGGAACATCGCGAGCAGGAATCCCCGCCGCGAGATTGCGGTCGTACGCCAGGACGGAGCCACCATAGCCGACACTGAAGATGTTGGGGACGATTTCGACGCCATGTTGTCTGCAAATGTCTCTGACGCTCGCAAGTCGGTCGAGGTTTTCGGCAGGCTGCCTGTCGAGCCAATCCAGACCAGCGGACAAAACCATGCCGTTCAGACCATGGGCCGATGCCGTCTTCACGATCCGCTCGACATCGGCTACATCCTGATCCGTTCGCAGCAATCGTGACACGAAGACCCAGCGGTGCGGATACGTCTTCGCCAGGCACAGCGGACTGGACGCGCAGACCAGAAGGAGCAAGAGCAATCGTCGTTTCATCGCGATCATGGGCGGACTCCTTGGGACAGCGATCTCTTCAGAAACCATGATACCACAGGCGAGACGATACGCCAGCGCCTGTCCCCAAGGGACCGTCTGGGTTTCCGGCTTGACTGGGGACCGAGTATGTCGGACACTGAGGCCGTCAAAGGCGGCTCCGGCCGGCCGGATTCGCGAAGAAATCCAATTCTCAGATCGATGCAGCTACGAAGATGGAGGCCTCGCCATGTCCATGAATCGACGCACCTTCCTGAAGAGTTCACTGGCCACCGGGCTGGCTGTCAGCTTTCCCCACGTGGTGGCTGCTCAACAAGGCAGAACGTATCGCACGGCTTTGATCGGGTGCGGCTGGTGGGGCACCAACATTTTGCGTGAAGCGGCCGCTTCCGGACGCTGCAAGATCGCAGCGCTGGTGGACGTGGATCGCCGCCAGCTCGCCAAATGCACCGAAGAGGTCGCGAAATGGACCAGCGATACGCCGAAGCACTATGAGGACTATCGCGAGATGCTGGCTGCCGAGAAGCCCGACATCGCCATCGTCGCGACGCCGGACCATTGGCACGCCCTGCCGACCATCGCGGCGGTCGAGGCGGGCGCCCACGTCTACGTCGAAAAGCCCATCGGCCACACGGTCATGGAGGGCCGCGCAATGGTCAAGGCCGCCCGCGCCGCCGGCCGCGTCGTGCAGGTGGGCACGCACCGGCGCATCTCGCCACACAACGTCTCGGGCAGACAGTTCCTCCGCGAGGGCCGCGCCGGGAAGATCGGAATGGTCAAGTGCTTCGTGCTCTCCGGCGGGGGCGGGCCGGAGCAGCCCCGCAAGAACGTCGAGCCGCCGAAGGAGTTGAACTGGGACTTGTGGTGCGGCCCCGCCCCGCTGCGGCCGTTCAACGGCGGCGCACATCCGCGCGGGTTCCGCAGCTACCTCGACTTCGCCAACGGGACGCTCGGCGACTGGGGCGTCCACTGGCTCGACCAAGTCCTTTGGATCATGGAAGAGAAGTGGCCCAAGACCGTCCATTCCACCGGCGGCCGGCCGATCAAGGGCGCGCCCATTCTAACGGCGGAACACCAGACGACCAATGCGCCGGACCACCAGGTGGCGACGTATCAGTTCGAGGACTTCACGCTGACGTGGGAGCACCGCCAGTTCGCCGGCAACCCGACGGACAAGACCGAAAGTGTCGGCTGCTACTTCTACGGCACCAAAGGGACGTTTCACATGGGCTGGCAGAGAGGCTGGACGTTCTATCCAAGCGGCCGGGGCGAGCAGGAGGTCCATGAGGAACCGCAACTGAACCTGCCCGATCAGCAGAACATCAAGGGACTGTGGACCGATTTCCTCAGCGCGATCGAGACGGGCAGCCGCCCGGTGTGCGACATCCAGACGATCCACTACTCGACGAACCTGAGCCTGTTGGGGATGCTGTCGTACAAACTCGGACGCAGCGTCACCTGGGACGGGGAAAAGGAAATCTGCGTCGGCGACCCCGACGCCAACAGACTGCTCCGCCGCGATTACCGAGCCCCCTGGGTCTATCCAAAGGCCTGAACGTCGCTGGATTCCGCATGCGTCACGCAGGAACGCGACGGCAATCCGTGTGGGTGTGCGCGCCAGAAGCGGCAGGTGGACAAGAACCGGCGGCAGACTGGCGGGACTACCAGCCCTTTTTGGCGAAGAGAACGGGGATCGTCTGGAGGAGGATGTAGATGTTCAGCAGGAGGGAGCGGTTCTGGATGTAGATGTAGTCGTACTTGACCTTGTGGGCGGGTTTGAGGTCGTAGAAGCTGCGAACCTGGGCGAGGCCCGTCAGGCCGGGCTTGACGACGAGACGCACACCCTGCAAGGCCCTGTGCCTCTGGACGAAGAAGGGCCGCTCCGGCCGGGGTCCGACGAGACTCATGTCGCCCCGCAGGATGTTGTACAATTGGGGTAGCTCGTCCATCCGCGTCCGACGCAGGATGCGGCCGACCGCCGTCACCCGGTGGTCGTCCTTCGAGGCCAGGACCGGACCAAGGTGCTTTTCCGCGCCGTCGATCATCGTCCGGAACTTGTACAGATTGAAGAGTCTGCCGCCCTTGCCCACCCGCTCCTGGCTGTAGAGGACCGGGCCGCGTGAGGTCAGCTTGATCGCCAGGGCCGCGACGAGCATCAGCGGCAGAGCGCACAGGAGAATGCACAGAGAACCGGCAAGATCCAGCAGCCGGATCAGCAATTCCACGCTCTTGGCCGGCTGGGCGATGGAATAAGTCGACGGGTCAAAAGACGGGGCTTCTTCGTGTCGATAGGCCACGCGCGTATGGGGGCGCAGTTCGATCACACCGACCTGGGCCGGCTCGCGGTCAACCCGCATCCCTCTGCCCACCTCGTGGAGATTCACCTCGCGAAGATGCAATCCTTGCTCCATGGTTTCCCCAAGCTGGCCGCCACGAAAGCCAAGCGGTCCCCTTTGCGTCCTTTCGCAGCCCACGCTCGTTCGGAGGCTGCCCGTCGGCTGCCAGCACGACCGTACGGACCCCATATCGGTCAGAAAGTCCAAGAATTCTACGGATTACATCGGCCGGAACAAGACAAAAGCATTAGTCCAATATCCGGCGAAATCAACCAGCACTGTCAACACCTGGGGATCAGAATACAGCGCCCCGGCACACATGACGGAACGACAATAAGATCCACCCCCAAACAAGAAAACCGGCGGCTCCGAACGGACCCGCCGGTTTATGCATCTTCTCTATTCTCCGGCCGAGGCCGGTATTCAACCGCGTCTGGGCTGCGCCTTCAAGCCCGGATTACAGGGCCCTGCGCCGTCGCAGCCAGCCAACCAGACCCGCCCCGAGGCTGCCAAGCAGCACCGCACCCGGAGCCGGAATCGCCGGCGTCGCCTCTCGCGTCGTCAGATTGTCCATCGCGAACTGCGTGCCACCGTTCGGACGGTTCTCGAAGGCGGGCTCGCCACCGGACGATGCAAACCTGACCTCGTCGACCGTCCAGTTGAACTCCTTCCACTCGGACCCACCGGTGTCCACGTTGAATTCCGTGCTGCCCACCGACTCGCCACCGAGGAAACCCTCAACCTCGATCAGCAGGCCATCGTTCCAGGCGGCGGTAAAATACGCGCCGATGAAATCGAAGGCGCCGGCAGCCGAGAATTTGCCCGGATCGCCCCAGCCACTAAAGGCCATGTGCTCGCCTGAGACCACCCCGTTGTAATACCCGGAATCGGTCCCGTGGCGCTGATACCAGACTACGTTGAAATTCTCCCAATTGAGCCCTGCGTACCCGTCCGCAATCTCAACATTGCCGTCACCGACGATCAGATCATCAAATGTCGTCACACCCGCCAGACTTGTTCCTGCCAGTGTCAGACTCACTGCCAGTATCGCCAATGCTCTCTTCATTTCGACCACCCTCTCTGGGAACTCATCCCACTCCAGAACCTGCCGTTTGTGTTCTCCTCCTCACGCCTATCCCCCGTCCCATCCCTGGATACACCTGCCGGACCAGCCAGACAATGAACTCACGTGGAGTCATTCCCGGCGACCCAGCATTGACACGTAGTATACGCGTTTGCGGGCGCAAAGTCAAGACTTTCTGCTGTCGCATGGCCAGTACGCCCTCGGCCGTGGGTCCGCTATTGGACTTAAACTCATTTGTTTCAAGAACTTATAGAAATCTCGCCCTCTGACGAATTTGAACGGAGAAATAGGATGTCTTCGCGTATTAGGGTGTCTTATTGCAGAGACAGAGAGAGCTTTGGGGTGTATGTGTACTTAGAGCGTATTACGACCTCTACGTAATATACGATGGCGCAACCGTGATAGGCGGGATGGGAAATTATCACAGCCTGGCAGCGGTTTTCGCGAGAGAAACCAGAGAGAAGGCGTCTGACCGTCCCCCTTGGTTAGTGTCAGTCTAAGGGTTGGGATTTCCAGCTTCAACGGGTTGCATTTGTGAGTTTCCTGTCTTCTGTTCGGTTTCAACGATGCTGTGGTCTTCGCCTTACGTGGAGTAGACTTGTCTAGGGGTATGGTCGCTGCAGGCAGCGGCAACCCTGTGATCAGCGGTTGCCGCAGGCGGCAAGTCAATAGTCAGAGTAACACCCTGGTCGACAGCACTGCCTTTGATGCCAAGGCAATTGTAGTATGCCAGAATCCGCTGTTCGCAGATTGTCCGGTCGAAATCACGTTCCACAAGCTGCCGGCCGGCACAGCCCATGCGCTGCCTCAGTTCCCGATCAAGGCGTAGAACTGCAAGGACCTTCGTCAGTGCATCGCTGTCTCCGGGAGGAACAAGCACACCGTTGTGGTCATCGATGATCGAGTCAATACCGGGAACAGCGCTGCCGACGAGAGGCCGCGAGGCAGCGGCCCCTTCCAGCAACGAGTAAGGCATGCCCTCATGCCAACTCGGCAGAACGACGACATCACACGCCGCGTAGTACATGCGAATATCCCGTACGTAGCCAAACGCCCTGATGCTTGGCACAACACGTCCGGCCGCGCTGGCAACGTCGGCATTCGTACAGCCTGCAATGAGCAGCACATCCCCGTTCTTCTCTCCACCCATCTTCTGCCAAGTGTCGAGAACTGTGTGGAATCCCTTTCTGCGAAAGGGCCGGCCAACATAGAGGGCCACATATGCATCCTGCGAAATCCCGAGTTGCTCTCTGACTTGTCTCCTGCGGTGCGAGGCAAATTGATCGGGAGAGAATTCCTCCAGACAGATACCATAAGAAGAACCCCGTCCCAATACCTGACACTTTCGTGCCCGGACGACTCCGTCGCGAATCATGCAGTCACGAATCGAGTGGGACACAGTGATGACGTGCGTCGCAAACCGACAATTCAACGAGTCGAGCATCCATAGCACGACACGCAACAGACCGCCGTATCCCAGATATGGCGTGCCATGGACATGGTAGATACGAATGGGAACACGCGCAATCACTGCCGCCAGCAACGGGATGAAAGCAGCTCGCGTCTGGTGCGCATGTATCGCAGCCGGCCTGGATCGACCGAAGGCCCGGACCATCTGAACGAGTCGCGTCAGAACGCGGAAGAGGTTCAGGGAGAGATCGAACTCGGCGAAGCGCTTCGGACATTTGATTTCAGCGACAAAATCAGCCATCCCCCTGCGATTCTCGACCCACAATTCGGCCGGGATGTGATGATCGTTCAGGGATTTGACGATTGGTTCGACAAACCGTTTCGCGCTGACGGGGTGGTGGATCAGATGGATGATCATGCAAGGTAGCCGTGCTTGGAGCGTGCCAATAACTTGCCTATCGAGAGCAGAAAGCCACCGAACAGGGGTAAGGACCGCTGGACCAGCGATTCCCGCAACAAGATGCTCGAAACGGCAATATAGCCTTCTCGTCGGCCTCTGATCTGGGCAGGGTGAATCCTGTACTTGAGTAACGGCTCGGGAAGGTTGGCAAACTGGAGCGTCCTGTCTCGCGACAGGCGTATCCAGAGATCGACATCTTCACAGAATACACTGTCTCTGTAACCAGCGTGTGCGATAACAGTCTGCCGCCGAAACATGACGGTCGGATGACAGATCACGAAGCGAAAAGGCAGCCGTTTTCGGATGGCCGCATCGGTTGTCGGCAGAACCACAATCTCAGGCATATCCTTCTCGCCGTTCAACGTTTCAAAGGCCGTGCCCAAGACCATCACTTCCGGATGGGTGTCCAGGTAGGCTGCTTGCCGCTCCAAACGCTCAGGTTTGGCGACGTCGTCGGCGTCCATCCGCGCGATGTAATGGGCCTGAGTCTGAATCAGCCCGAAGTTCAGATTGAAGGTCAGCTGCTTCAGGGGCGTTCGGAACGCCCGTATACGAGGATCAGTGTACGATTGGATCGCCTCCCAGGTCCTGTCGGTGGAGCCGTTCTCGACGATGATGAAGTCGAAATCCCGATAGGTTTGATTCAGGATGCTCTCGATGGCCTCCCGAACGAAGGCCTCCGAGTTGTGAGCGCACATCAGCACTGCAACCGTTGGGCTCATACTGGCAAGATCGAATGCTCGGCGATGTAGTTGAAGAGCGCCGCAAATCTGTGATCGTACAGGTGCTCGCGCTGTGTACGGTCGTAGGCCGCCCGGGCCATTCGCCTGTACGGCTGTGGATTCTCTATGCTGTCGTGGATGAGCCTAATCAAGTCAGACGGCGTTTCCCAGAAGAGAATCTCCCGGCCCGGCTCATAGTAGCGATGCAGTCTATCATTCGGCTGCGTCGCGACAACGCAACCCATTGAGGCGTTTTCGAAGATCCTTGCCTTGATCTGACGTGTCCTCCCGTCGTAAGCCGTCGGGTCATCAATCGCCAACCAGGAGCTTTGGTACGCTGTAATCATGGCCTGCTCATTCAGCGTCCGGACCCTCGTATCATGCAAGAAGACCTTCTCGCCAAACTCGCTTCGCAGACGCCTGACGAGGGCCGCTCTCGGACCGTACATTCGCCCGACAAAGCAAGCTGCATAGCACCGCGACTCCAGAAAGGGACAATCGTCGACACCGGCCCATTGCGACGCGACGGCCTTGGCACCGAGGGCTTCGTAGCGAGGCAGGTTTGGCTCATATGTGGTGACATTCAGACCGAAACGCCTCGCGGCGTGCACGGAGAACCGATCGAAGAGCATATCGTCGTCGGTGTGCCAGTTGACAAGGTAGAATCCTTCCTGCGACAGCTGAAAGTAGCCGCTGGGAATGTCCTCCATGCTCTGAAAAGAGGAAAAGACAATACTGCGTAGGTCCCCGTTCTTGAGGCGTTTTATCTCTGCCGTCATTGTGCGTCTGTTTTCGACTGGCACGAAATAGACAACCTGCGCGCGTCTTCTGAACGCCCCCATGAATCGCGTATATAGCAGAGCATCACCGACAAAACGAGATCTGTAATCCCATCTGGGAGCAACCACGATGAGCTGCGACAGGAGATCTCCGGATCCCGAAAAGACTTCGGTCTTTGGTGGCAAGAGGGGGTTGAGTACCTGGCCGACCTTGTTGCGAATCCTGTTTCCTACAGACGCGATGTTCATGCTGTTAGCTGGCCCAGCAAGGCGGCATGTCTGCCGACGCATGATCTGACAAATACGCAATCAGTTGCGACTGATAGGCTCTGTGATCCAACGTGTTCGGTATTCTTATGTGAAGACACTCAACTCTGCCGAACGTATCTTGAAACACTTCTCTGATCTGGGCGAACACTCCATTTAAGGAGAACGTACTCAGGCCGCTGTAGCGGTACAGGATCGACATAGACTGGTACCACTCTTGAAACATGATGTTTGCGCATCTTTCTGCAAGGTCTTCCGCGTCGATGGTCTCGACCATGATTTGAGACGACGTACTCTGGACTTTGGATAGATAGCATACTCTATGAAGTGGGCCGTTCTGGGCAATGCAATTTGACCCGAAGATCGTCACAGGAGAGACACTGACAAATCTCGTCGCGATGAATCGAATCACCATACTCAAGAGTCTGTCCATCCTCGGGTCGTAGCGTCGCAACGGGGCCGTCATGCAACTGAACAATCTCGCACACCGATTCAACGCTTCGATTCGGCGAAGCGACTTTGTCACCTTGGGATCTTCAATCTTCAATACATGGAGATGATATGGATAAAGGGAGAAATCCAAGGGAAAGGTCGAGAGACATCCCTGACTCACAATGACCATATCGTCACCGAAGAGCTTTCCTCCATCACCTATGACAGCCGAAGCCAACACGGTTTTGCCGACCCCTCCAAAGGCCGGAAACAGGTAGTTTCTCCCTCGATACTCCAGCGCTGCAGAGTGAATCAGAGAATATCCCCTCTTCAGCAGCACCACCTCCACCAAGAACTTGAGGGGTATGACATACCTGTTGCAGTATACGGTCAGCGGCGCATCAATCAGATTTAGGCACAGTTTTTCGTCCGCGATGTTGAGATAGTTGTCAGCATAACATGTCTCAGACGTGACTGTACCGTTCTCGAGCGATGGGCACTCGCAGTAGTCATGTATGAATATGTCGATGGAAGCATCCGCAGCTCGATCGACTTCAAAGTGCCGGAAATGCCTCATAGCAATATCGGCTTTCGACTTGATCGTCGTCTCCATCCTAATTCTAACGAGACCATGTATATTGAAGTCTTTTACAATCATCATTCAATTCCAATCTCAGGGGGAGTATCTCGTCTGGCCGAGACATAGATGCATGAGGGATCATAGCGGCACGATTGCTGCCAGTACTCCTTTTCGACAGCGAAGCCTACCCTGAGAAGCACGTCCTTCAGATTGGCATACGTCCAGTGCCACATGTGATCGTCGGGCTCCCGCCCCAGGCTCCTGATTCGCGCCGCTAGTCCCTTGCACAATCCAGGAATCCCTTCCTGGCGCAACTTCGTGCGGGCCCGATATATGGTTGAAGCAATGCGGTGCTGAACAGCAGTATCGCCCTGTTTTGAGCCAAGAGCGCCCGCCACGCGCAGTCCTATGAGTAATCGGCCTCCAGGCTTCAGTACTCTGCGTGCTTCCTTGAGCACGATCCACGGATCATAGAAGTGATCCAACACCGATCTCATGTGAACCCAGTCAAACGAACCCTCGGCCAGGGGAAGACTCTCGCCGCAACCCGCCAAGAAGTTCAAGGGCTTGTGAAGGCAAGGATAGGCTTTGAGCAGATTCCTACGCAACGCCATGTCACTGAGAATATTGAGGTAGGGATCGACCGACACATATAGCGACACAGCGTCTGTGAGGAAATGGCGGAGTTTCCCTATGTTCCCGCCGACGTCCAAGACCTTTCCAGCTATCACGAATTGCTCAGTATATATGGTGGCCACACCAGAAATCTCACGGGCGTACGTATCATAGTTGTCAACATTAGATAGGTCGCGGTAGGTGTCCTCGTAAAGGTCCTGCTTGTCATCCCATTCAGACCAACCTGCCGGGCAGCAGTAGCTTGGCCGATGAATGCGAAAATCATAAATAGACTCCTTGCCGCTACCGGTGTCGATAGCATACGTGCCATACGTGCTCGCGCAGAGCTCGCAGACAAAACTATCTGTCCGCGATTGCAGGTGCGCTTTGCACAAGGGACATCGGAGCACTGCAACTGCTTCTGCGTCCAGTGTAACGAACATTCAGCCACTCCTTCTCACCACGTTCGACAGTATTCCGTCCTGCCCGGCTCAAGGTGAATCACTCGAAAGGCCTCTTCGAATCCAGAAGTGGCCGCCGCGAACGTTGCCCATGTGCAATAGCAACCTGTGGGCAAGTCGTATCGGCCACCGGGAACCCTCCGAGTACTCGACGGCGTCCAAACCTGCATCGCGGATGATGTCTAACCACGCCTTCCTGGAGCGAAAGCAGACTCCGACGCCGGCGGTGTTGGCCCCCCATCGTCGGATCAGCGAGGACAGTCTTCTGGAAGACGTCAGGTGGTAGATGATGTGGCTGGGCAGGTTGTCGATCACCAGACCATCGTACATGTGCTCGAAAATCGATATCCTGCCGTTTGGATGCAGGAGCGATCCGGCACCGTGTAGGAGACGCCTGACATTCTCTGTCGTGGAAGCGTAGGACTCGCCCACCAGATGGTGCAGGACCCAGTTCATAAAGATGATATCGAACCGCTCGCCCGCGAAGAGCGTTTCCAGGTTCTCCGCAGAGCCACAGACAATGGTTTTCCGATCTGGCCAGTCCTTGTTTTTACGCAGGAGAATCTCGGCATTGTCCAATACGGTTCCTCTTGAGTTCGAATATGTCGCCAGTACGCGGTCGGCAAACAGCCCGTTGCCCCCACCGATATCGAGGAACGAGAACGGCCTGCCGGAGAAATCCCGGTCGATGCAGGCCCGCAGAGCCGCCCATTTGCGTTCGCCGACGTATTCCTTGTCGAAGTTGGCAAGCTGGCTGTCGGCAAGCCGTCTTACCTGCATCGTTTCAGACTGTGCGGTGGAACTCACCGGAAACACCTTCTCTACATGGCAAACAGCCGCTGTCCAGCGCCGCATGGACCGGCAGAAGGGCGACGCCAAGCGCATCAGGCGGCATATCTGGCCCGATATGCGCAGGTCCGCAATACTCCGACGAGACGCGTGCTGCCGATCAGTTTTGCCAGGGGGAAGAACGCCACGGCCGGAGCAGGAAGAAACATGAGGGTCAGAAAATGATTGTATGAGTGGGCCGCAACCAAGGTCCAGGCGGCCAGGCTGTACACAAGCAGGCAGAACAGCGATCGGGCGGACTGAACGTACAGGTACTGACAGGTCACACCCACGCCGAACATGAACACGAGCATCCATCCCAAGCCCAGACACCAATGAGGCTGTGACAGGAAACCCGATGGGGATGTTCGCACAACCTTTGGCCTCTTTGGAAGGACCTGTGCATCCCTGAAATCGCTGCGCCATTTGAAGGGAAGCAGCCCATCCAGCAGTCCGCGCCATTCCGAGCTCCCGCCGGAAAACCCGGAAACCTGAACCTGTTTCTCCATGTTCATCAGGGGCCATGACATGTAACTCACAACCCCCTCGAATGCATATGCAATTCCGAATTCCCTGTTGCCAGGCCTACGAATGTAATGGATACCTGCGTGAAACAACATCAGCAGGAAGCATAAAACCGAGAGAACGAGAATTGTCCTTCTCCTGGAGTTCTGTGATGAACTGTTCTTTGGGGAAGAAAACGCACAAAGCGGATTCACACCACTCAGGGCAACGCCGGTGAACAACATACAGCCAAAAAGAAAGAGACCCTGTGTTTTTCCGGCAAAGAGAGAAGCAAAGGCAGTAACACCGATTGCCACCCAGAGAACTCTTCTATTTGAGCGGTTCGACCGAATGTTCGAGACGAAACCAGCAACGATCAGCGCACCCAATGCAGAATTCGTCAGTCGCAGCAGGCCCAATTGCCCGAAGCCAGACGCCTCCTGCGCTTTGTTCACCTCACCGATATCATACCCGGACGCAAAAGCGAGGATCGGCAGAGCACCGTAGAGGCGACAGGCGAGAAAGACCTGCACAAGCACGAGAACGATCACAACGATCATGCAAGTCCAATATGTGCCTGGGGTAACCCGAAACACTGTCAGAGAGCCAGAGCCCCGGGACTTCCTGCACAGACACGACGAGACGTGGAGACAGCCCAGATAGAAGGCCAAGTAGGCCAGAATCCATAGATGCAGCGGCTGGTATGTGATGTCAAACCTTCCCTCCCTCGATATCGGATAGCCGAGGTACCAAAGGAGATAGGGCAGATTCGCCTGCAACGCACCTATCAGAAGGAGCATCTCCGGCCGTACGAGGAATCTCCACCCGAGCTTTCTCATCGATGTAGTCTCTCGCGCCCACCGTCCGTAGGGCAGGTCAGGTGCCACGACACTCTCTTGAGCCTTCACTGGCACCGTTGCCTCAATCCTACAATACCTGTGTAGAAACGACTACCGGCCAACGAGAGAATCCAAGCCACGGCCGGCTTGAGGTTTCGCGGATAGCAGCCGAAGGACCGGCGGAAGTAGCCTCGCCCGCCTCGGACGTCTCGCAACTTGCAGAGGTTGTGTCCGATGTTGTAGAGGAGTTGGGCGTGGATCCTCGGGTGTCTCTTGAATTCGACGCCGTGCTTGTCCAGCATCATCCGGTTACCCATGAGGAGTTTGTGAGGATTCCGACTCGTTCGCGCCGGGCCATTCTCTTCACAATGCCATATGAACAAAGGAACATCGACGTAGATGAAGTGATACTTCCGGGACAGGCGAATCCACAACTCCCAATCCTGAAAGGCTGGCAGTGCTTCATCAAATACATCGTCCTCAAGACATTCCTTCTTCACGAGTGCGGCGCAAACCGAGACGTAGTTGTGGTGCAACTCGTCAATGTATATGTCCCCGGAAACGCCGCATGTCAGGTGTGGCCTCGCCCCACCTCCTCGGGTGATCAGAAAATTCGAGTAGACTACTCCCACTTGGGCCGGCGACGCCTCCAAGACAGAAACCGTATTCTCCAACCGTTGCGGAAGATACTCGTCATCGCTGTCGAGGAATGCGATGAAACGTCCCCGGGCCGCCCGGATTCCCGTATTCCGGGCCGTGTTGCCCCCCTTGTTCGTATCGTGCCTGGTGTACCTGATCCTGCTGTCTCTGAAGCAGTGGACAACGCGTTCCGTATCATCCGTCGAGCCGTCATCGACCACGATGATCTCGAAGTCCGGGTACGTCTGGGCCAGCACACTGCGGATCGCCCGGCCGAGCACGCCCGCCCGATTGTACGTCGGTATGATCACCGTCACCAGACCAGGTTGATATCGCCCAGTCATCTCGCAAGCACTGTGAACAGGCAGACTATCATTGGCATGAATCGGCAGATTCTATCAACGACCCGTGAAGAAATGCATGTGAGCGTCTACAGGCTCCCTCCAGTCGCGGGTCCACCAAGTCGTACGAGATGGGTCTCTCGATGCGCTGTTCCACCTCTTCCTCCGAGCAGATTAGCCGGTCTGAAAGTCCCAGCGTCTTTAGAACATCCTCTATGCGTGTCAGCCCTCTTTGGATCGGAAGCGCCACGAAGTTCTTGCGATTGATGATGGAGAAACACACCCCGTGGAACGAGTTGGTGCATACAAAATCAGCGTGGCACATCAGACTCAACCATTGACGTGGGCCGGCCGACCATATGACGTGCGCCTCTTCAAACGGCATGCCAATAGAGACGATGGGCATTTTCAAGGCGCGTCCGGCAGCACGCACCCCATATCTGATGAGGTCGCTATTCCCCGGGCAGTAGACAACGATGTACGGTTCGGAGACAATCCTCGGCGCAGTGATCGGTCCGTATTCCGTAAGGAAACAGGGGTCAAGCACATGTTCGGCTTGGCAACCCGTTAGTTCGCGTACCATCTGCTGACTCTTGACATCACGCACAGAGAGACGTTGGAACTTGCTTAGCAGACCTGCAATGGCCTGTCGGTGAGTGCCCAGATCATCTGCGTAGCCAAACGTCGCGGCGTAGCTGACTCGACGAATGTGGACATCATCGACAAAATCAAGGAAGAAGGCTGGATCAAAGCCTCTGAAAGACGCCACATTCCAGACCTGATCGCTTCCGCAGACTACACAGTCGACGTCTGGCGGCGAGGTCCTCAGGTCCTGCGGTGTCCAATACCGGCGCTGGGACAGCGGCAGGAATTGCTTTCTGAATTGGTGATATCTCCATCGGGCCAACATGGAAGGAAGCATGCGCCTTGGATGTCGCGACCAACGCCCATAGACTCGTCGAGCCGCCACAGGGCGGTAGTCAATCATCTGCACGGAATGCCCCATCGCCTCAATCGCCTTCGCGAGGCCGTATGCTTGAAGCACGGCACCGTGATTGTTGGCCTGATGGAATGTGAGAATGCCAACTTTTGCCATTAGGCCTACCTACTTCCTTATGAATAGCTCCCTATTCTTCCTCGGCGGCACTTCAACTCCGCCATTAGGGTAACCCCCTACGGCACCCACAACGATCTGAAAATCCGTGGGAATATCAAGAAGCTTGCGCAGTTCAGTCTCATGGCGGTCTTTCCTGTAGCTCCACGTGAGAGGCGTCAGCGATAGTCCCAACGTATGTGCGACGAGGACGCAATTCTGGATTCCGAGAGCCACGTCAATACAAGGCATAAACAGCTCTGTCGGCATCGCGTACAGTCTTGCATCCGCACAGAAGACCAGAAACAGCGGGGCATAGATGTCGGTGAAACAGGCTGCACCAGCGTGGAGTTCAGTGCATTTCCTGACAATATACGGGTTGTTAGTAGCATATACTCTTGCCGGCTGCCGGTGGCAACTTGTGGGAGCCCAATCTACTACCTCGGCTATCTTCTCGACCAACGCATCGGGCACGGGCTTTTCCAGATAGCGGCGTATGCAACGGCGCGTCTTGATCGCATCGAGAAGCTGCTCATGGTTGCATGTCGTCCTGATGTACTCGCTTGTAAGACCCGGCAAATCACTTGCTTGATACTGCTCGTACTGCCTGATCTTCCTCACGCTCCATTGAATGGACGGATCGCCCATCGCCTCGGGCGACCGGATATGAGCCAAGGCATCTCTGGCCATCCCATAGGCCCACGTGCCGTGACCTTTGGAGAAATCCCCCCTGTGCAGCCCCTTGTCGACCATGTGGGCATACTGCCTAAGCTTGCCCATCCAATAGGAGTCGTCAAGCTCGTCGGGACTTCTCAGAAGGGCGACCATGTCCTCACTGTGCGATATGGATTGGCGGTACAGCCAGAAGGCGAGCACACGTCTGACGTATCGATTCATCAAGAACGGACGGACGATGATCTTCGCCAGTTTCCTCACATATCGAGTCACACATGCCTCCCGGAAATCCCAACTGCTTCTGCGGGACGGGTTGGTTATGCGGCAGAACCTTGCCTAAACGACCCCATGCCGGCGAAGAGCTATTGGCAACAGCCGGCAAGGGATTGGAGAGCTCTCTTCTCTCACAGAAGGGCTCCGTTCACGCCACCATACTTGCCTTCTCGGTCCAACCTCTCATAGTGCTCTATGTCGCGAAACTTGAGAACCCTTGCCGGGTTTCCACCAACGATCGCGCATCTGGGAACATCCTTTGTGACCACAGCCCCCATGCCAACGATAGCTCCCTCATGAATTTGCACACCTGGGATGATACAGACGTTCATTCCGATCCATACGTTCTTGTCTATGCGTACAGACTTCTTGACGTATCTACAATCATATGGGAGTGCCTCTCCGGAGTAATCGTGATTGATGGTGTAGATGGTCAGATTCCGGCTGAAATGCGCGTTGTCCCCGATGTACAACCCCCCTTCAGCCCGGAGGTACGCATTGCCATTGATATGAACGTTGTTACCCAACTCCAGATTCTCCGGGCTTGTGCAGATGATGGTCCCGTTAAGGCGAACGCCTTTGCCTTTTGCTCTGACTCTGGATAACAATCGCTTGTTCAAGTAGGATATCCTCTTCTTCTGCAGGTATTCTCCCACGAGGGCAATTCGGACGTATACGAGAGCGATTGCGTCCAGCCCGAAACAAGCCAAGAATCTGATTACCTTCTTCATATCTGTGGGCACTCCGCGTGGAAGGCCACATCTGGAAGCCGTACGACAGCAGGTCGCGCTGGCATCAAGGGGGTAGCCTATGCTCTTGACGTAACTGCGCCCGCCCTTGGACGGAGATGGTGTTTGAGAAGTGCTTTTCCATAGGACATCCATTCAGGAAAGACATAAGTCGCGATCATGACATATGCCGATCCAAAGACAAGCAATGCCACACCAAAGCTCGCAATCGGCCAATCCAGCGGCAGGAGGAAACGGATGCACGACAGAAGGCCGGCCACGAGACCAACAAGGAATATACTGAGCAATTGCCTCACGGGAAGGACAGAAGTATACCTACACGTAAACCCCATCGCTATCAAGCGCAGATTGTATGGAACAGACCACAGGTATATGGTCAGAACTAGTGCAACCGCAGCACCGATGTAGCCAAACCATGTTACAAACAGATAGCAGAGGACCGAATTCAGGACCAGGCTTCCCGCGCTTCGCCACATGATGGAGGAAGTCATCCCCAGAGCCATGAGCGCAGAACCGAAGAACACAATGCGGACCGGGAGAATAAAGAGAAATATCCGGAACGGAAGAACACTGCCGCTATACTTTGCTGAGAAGAGAATAAGTATGAAGTCCCGCGCGTGAAGAAAAAGGAACACGCTGATCGGAAGAAGGATCATTCCTGAACGGATGGCGGCTTTCCGAAACAGTTCTAGAGCCTCTGTGTAGGAGCCATTGCGGCACGCGACAGTCATGTCAGCGAGAATAACGGCGGCAATAGAGCCCGTGATCACACCCACAAGTGGTATTTCCACCGCTCCGTTCGCGTATACGGCAAATTCCTCAGGGGAGCACAGCAAAGAGACAATCATCTTGTCAAGTTGTAGGGTGACGGTTCCGAGCATCGTAGACAAACCTAACGGAACGCTGTACTTGATCATGGACAGCATCATTGTGAGGCGAAGCCCAGATGCGCCTTTCGATACAGACGAAAAGGCCATTGTGAGGGCGATGGGCAACATGACGCCCGCCCATACTACCTGAGAGATGACAGGTGCCAGATGGTTGCGCCAAACCAAGGAACTGCCAATCACCAGAACGCCCAGGAGCAGCCGAGAAGTGACATTGTAGACGGAAAGCAAGGTGGTCCTTCCCTTGACCACCATAACGGCGCTGACGATGCTGGCTGGCATGACAAACAAGGGATACGGGATGAGCCAACGCAACGAAGAAGAGAGGGCGGGGTTGTCGAATCGAAGAGCCAAGAGGTTATTGCCTCCAAAGAAGAGAAACAGGGTAAAGACGGAGGCAAGCAGTGTCAGGAGTGCGATGTTGTCGAGGAGGACTCCCCTCTCGCGATTGCTCGATAGAGGAAGAAAGTAATAGAGCGCCATAGGCAAGGCAAGCGTGAGAAGAGGTTCGGCGAACTGATATGCCAGCATGGTCTGGCGATACGTAGCGTAATCACTCTTGGTCAGAACCCGGGCCAACACCATGGTAGAGAGCAGTCCCACAACGGCCGTCAGTGCGCCGCCGAGAGAAAGAGCGATGACTTTGGATGCTCGCGAGGTATTCACAGATTGTTGATTGCGAGGAAAGTACTGGGCGACATACGGATCGAGTCCACGGACCTTGGGGGATCCACGCGCCTTCTGCTAGTCATGCCGCCGCGCACCGACTTGCCCGCCAGATCGCGGCTCAAATGCTCTGAATCGAACAGCATGTCACTGGAGAGTCTTCTCACTCTCTATCACCGGATATCTTGATCGACGCAAGACTCGGCAAGCCGGGCAGAGCATATGCCTGCGTGTCTCTCCGAACTACCGTCTCCAATACAGATCCGCCAAGGAAACACGTTCTTCCGTCCAAGATCAGCCGCATTCCGCACGAGATACCGACTCGAGCAATTCGTTCCACTTCCTGATAACTGAACCCTGGCAGAAACGTGTGCCCACTTTGCTGGCTTCCCTACCCAATGTCTGACGAAGTTGCACATCACCGGCCAGACAGGCAATTCGCTCGGTCAAACCTATGAGATCTCGTGGTTCGACAAGGAATCCATTGGAGCCGTCCTGGATCAGTTCGGAGAGCCCTTCATTGCAGTTGAACGCGATGCATGCAATGCCAGCAGCCATGGCCTCAGCCAAGGCATTGGGAAACCCCTCACGCAATGAGGGCAATACGAAGATAGACGCTCTTTGGAGGTAGAAGCCAATATCCTTGACAACACCGGGAAAGGCAACCTGATCACCGACGCCCATTTGACCGGCCAGGTCCTTGAGCTCTTGAGCCAGGGGACCATCGCCAAGGATGGCCAAACGCCAGCCATTTCGATTCAGATTGGCAAAAGCCTCAATCAAATACGACTGGCCTTTTTGGGGCACAAGGCGTCCCACGTTCAAGATGAGCGGCTCTTTCGGACACTCGTGAAGGGGGACAACGGATACGGGATTATGGATCAGAGCAATTCGCTTATGCCTGAGGTGACGTTCATAGTAGTTGCGCGCATAAGACGTCTGGACAACAATCGCATCGGCGAATCGATAGACGATATTCCGGATGAGACGTCTAATACCATGATAGCGAGAAGGATCGTTCCGGTCCGAGACCACAACAGGTATTCGCAGAAACATCTTCGCTAGGATAACCACCTGGTCAAATCTGTATTCGTAGAAGGACACAATGACGTCCGGTCGGATTCCCTTGAGAAGCCGGCGTAGTCGAAAGAGTCCCCCAAGATAAGCAAAGAGCTTTGCGAAGAAGGATGTGTGTAGTCGCACGGTGTCCACATAGTGTATCGGGACACCGTCGGGGATGGGGTAGAATGGCTGATGGAGGACATGGAAAACGAGATGGACCTTGTGATTCCGCGACAGATGGTCCGCCATGATGGACATGACCCGTTCGGCGCCGCCGGCATCGAACTTCGGGATCACCAGCGCGATTCTCATGGCCACACCCTGCCTGGCACCGGTTTCAGAAACCGACTAGTCTCAGTAGCGGAAGAACCTTTTGACTCGCTGAATACTGAGGGCAACCCCTCCAACACTCTCGCCGCTCTTTGTGCCCACGTATATCGCAACAGGAATTCGTCTCGGGCCGTGTTGCCCAGTCTGGTCCGAAGATCGAGATCATCCCGGAGGGATAGGAGAGCCCTTTCCCAGGCTCGGATATCGGTAGATGGAACCAATAGTGCGTTGACATTGTGCGTGAGGACCTCTCGAAGAACAGGGAGGTCGGACGATATGATCGCTTTGCCGGCCGCCATGTATTCGAACACTTTCAACGGTGACATCCACTGTCCTATGTCGGGTCCGCTATCCCCGCCACCGCCGAAGACCGCAACTCTTTGTTGGTACGGAGCCAGTAGCACGTCAGCAGCAAATCGATATCGGTCAGCCTCTGCTGGACTCTTGAAACCATGCAGGAACAGGTTGTCTATCGATGGGATACGTGCTCTACAGGCCTGGATATCTTCATCCGTACCTCCGACAACGTGAAAATCCGCCCAACGGCACCGTGGCGCCAATTGTTCGACAACCTCTATTCCTTTGCCCGCATAGAGATGTCCCACGTAACCAACGCGCAGTCTGCAACCCTGATTTGGCAGGTCCGCGGGCTTCGCGTTCAACGGCATAGGGTCTGCACCATTGGGAACTACCTGCAGTCTATCGGCCAAGGATGCGAAACAATCAAGATAATGGGTCTTCAACGAGTGCGTAATCACAACCAGCTTGCGAAAGCCGGGGGCGGAGACTAGTCGTTGGAACATCCAACTCGATAGTAGGCTGCCGCAATTGGCGGGCGCATGCGATTCATAGACAACTGGCAGCCCCATCAAGCCCGCCATCGAACAACCGATGAGACTCCTCCCATATACAAGCTGCGCCTGAAGTGACTTCGCCTTCTTCGCTGCACCGTACCCGTACATGCAGTGCTTACCCTTGATAGGTGGTGCAGGCAGATCCATGAGTTCGAAACAATTCTCCACATCGTAGAAGGAGAAGACATCGTCAACGCCGCGCTCCATACCCTTCCCGCGCTGTGCAATCAGAGTAACCTGATGACCGCCCTTCGCAAAGGCCTGGCACATCCGCATGACTTGGATGCTGTTGGCGCTGCGCGAGGGTATAGTCGAACTCGAGAGATAGATGAGTCTCATGGCAGGGGCGTCTTCTGGGCCTTCAGGTTGATCTCGAGGGAGGCGAGTAGTGTCAGGGCGTCGGCATGGTTGGCCTGCCGGTTCTGGTGGCGGTTCCAGATCGCGTCGATATTGATCCAATCGACGATCCGGCGTTTCTTGAGATCCTGAATGCTCTCGTAGACCACGGTCTTCAGGTCCGCTCGCTCGCGAAGGCCGCGATCAAAATCAATGTAGTTCGTGTTCGGCGACGTCCTCCAATCAACCCAGGGGAAGGAGCGCCTTGCAGCGGCGCGCAGTCGAAGCCCTTGGCGGCGAAGGCACCTTCGCCATCGGGGAGCGCTCAGGGGCAGGCCGAAGCTGTTCTTCGTCGGCAGCGAAAACAGCTTCGGATACGCCGTCTTGAGAATCTCCTTGTAGAGATGCTGTCCCTGGCGATAGCGGCGCCGCACACTGAGGACGAAGCTCACCCAATCCGGATGAAGGAACGGCGCGTAGCAGACATAACCCCTCGGCACCACAATAGCCTTAATGTAGCAGCCCTGGCGAACCGCAAAATCGAGTTGTTCATCGTAGCAGAGTATACTAGGATCGGCCAGTGGTACCTGGGGCAGACTGTCGAGCGCAGAGAAGCCTGGCGGAGTCAACTCTGTCGAACGGCAACATCGTCCACGTGCCACAAAGCAAGACATCGCCTGGCTCCAACTTGTGCTGTCCTGCTTGCACAGATGAGAGCCCGCAAGCGGATCGCCCATGAAGCCGCTCCAATACACAGATTCGTGGCCAAACCGGACTCGCATCTGGTGAAACAGGTACGGCTCGAACAACGCGATGGGGTGCTCGCACTCGCCCGCGAAGCGAACGAGCGATTCCGTATCCCACGGCACATCGGACAGGTCGATCTGCGTATGGGCAACACCCGCTTCTTTGGCGACCATCCGCCCGATGTCGAAATCCCACGTGCCCGGCACTCCGAACGTCACAGCCTGCATCCGGGAAGAATCGACGTAGGGAAGCAGGCCGCCCAGGATGGCGCGGGAATCCATCCCTCCGCTGATCGGTATTACGTGCATCGAAGCGTTCGCATGGGAATCCAGCAAGGCCCTGTACACAGCAGACAGCCGGCTCACGCCTTCGCAGACCAACTCCTTCAAGAGCATACAGTGCACTGCCGGTCTTCCGTCGTGGTTGGGCGGCTCCACGCAAACCGGCAGCTCCATCCGGTCTCCTGTGACATAACCATAGTACAGAAACCGGCAGATGGAACGAACACCTTCGAACGTCACAGCCTCGCCGGCAAGGTCGCGCTCTACCATTTCTGTGCGATGATGAAGAATAGATATTGGACATCGTTGCCCCTCTTGGGAGCATTTAGGATCTCACGGACACCATACGCCCCCTTGCCCCATGTGACAATCAAGTAGGGCATCATGGCGATGTCCGCTCCGAATGGGTCCAATTGGTTGACAGACGACACTCCGTGCCCGGAACTGTGCTCCAAGATGCAGAGGCCTCCCCTCTTCAGGCAGCTCATCCAGGCATCGAGGCATTTCTCCGGATCGTAGCTGTGATCGAATGCGTTGGAGTAGATGAAGTCGGCTGCACCCACCCACTCCGGCTTGACGTCATGGAAATCCCACTGAATCGTGTCAGGGAACTGACTTGCCGTGTCGGATATCTCCGTCCCGAGAACCTCACAATTCAGATACTCCCTGAACCACGCCTGCTCCAGACCGCGTCGGGTCCCGTGGCATAACCCGAATCGCGGAAGGCCTATGACGCGCTCGATGTAGCGGGATAGGAAGGCGATGTTCTCCTCAATGGCCCATACCCGCTCAGTCTTGCGCTTGTTGCCCTCGATCTGAATCTGCCGGTATCTCTCGTAATCCAACGTGCCGTCTTCGTTCAGGTACGAGTAGAGCCCGTATCCAACTTCTCGCTGCCGGCACAGATCGATCTTGCGGATATCATAGCCAAGTCGGGCAAGCACTCTCTTGCCACTTGCCGACCATGTTCTATGCATATTGACCGCGCCCTCCTACGCTATTTCTTGGCGTCTTCATCGCTGCAAACCTTCTTCAGGCCAGATAGGACAGCTTGCCGCGCCAGACTGAACAACGTGATGCCGATCCATCGTCCCGCCATGGGAACGGGTTCATGCATAGGCAGTCGCCCTTCCCATCGATCAGGACACCGAGCACCTATGGCAAGCAAATAGACGGCGGAGTTCCTGTGCGGACTTTGTGCTTCGTAGATGACAGTCAGGCCATTCTCGTCACAAAGCCTTCGCAGGCACGTCGGTGTGAATCGCCAGTAGTCTTTCCAGTCGTCCGATTCATGCTGGACCTGTGCAAACGGCACGATAACGATAATCACGTCTCTGGACAATTCGCAGAGATTCGCAAAGGCCTTGCGCACTTCGAAGAGGTGCTCGAGCGTGGTGTGGTTGAAGACCACATCGAATCGGCACTTCAGCTCGCCCGGCACCTTGTCCGTCAAATCGAGCGTGTATTCGCCCGGTAATCCCTGAAAGCCTCGGTAGCCTCGGTAGTTCGTATATGAGTAACTGCTGGCGTTCGTGAAGTAGTCCTTGTAGTAGCCACCCTCCTTGTCGCGGTCGTCCCAGGCGGAAACGTTGACGACATCACCGTGGAAGAGCGGCGCAAGCGTGGCTAGCTCTCGGTTCGACCAGTGACGCGCCAGTCTATACATTCTGTCCGTAAACACGGTTGTGGCTCCGCTTTCGGTATCGGCCCATCTCTTGGGTGCTCTATCAATAGTGTGGTGCCAAGAACATCTCACGATCTGGCACCAGCGCACCTTGTCAACTGTGACGGATTTGCTGGAAGAGTAATGACCGCAGGTAATACGTCATGAGAGCTATCCACAAGGCATAATACAGAAGGTAAGCCAATGCCGCCCCGGTGATACCGAAAGACTGAACGGCGGGAAGCAGGACGACGAGATAAAGAATCGTGGCCGCTGTCTGCGATTTGAAGGAATTGCGCGGCAATCCGATGGCAAGCATCGCCGGCTGAAACGCGAAGGCCCACAAGGCCACCACCAGCGCCAGCAGATACAGGACGGCTGTAACGTAGGCATGCGAATACGCCGCCCCCACCGTCCAGGCGATCAGTCGCGGTCCGAGCAGGATAAAACCTACCCAACCGACGGTCGCCACGCCGCCAACCAACAGCGTAGTACGTCTGACCAGCGAGATGAACGCCTTCCTGCGGTCTGCCGCCCAGAGGCGCGCCAGCTCCGGGTAAATCGATTGGTGGAGCGGATCGAGCAATCTCGGCAGAACCTGCGAGAATTGTTTGGCAACCTTGAACAGGCCCAGAGCTGCCGGTGTCATCAGAGCGGCGATGATCAACTCATCCGCCTCACGAGACACCATGCGGATCGTGGAATTGACGTTCGTCGTCCAGACGTAATCCACGATGCCAGGGAACCTGCTTCGAATATCGCGTATGGGCTGATGGATTATGCCGGTGACCTCTTGCTTACGCAGAACCCCAAGCGAGGCGACGAGCTGATACAGCTCGCCGATGACCCCGGTAATCAGATAGATCAGGACAAAACCATAGAGGGCCTGCCTCGTCGCGAGGCACCAAGCCACACCTGCCAGCCGGGCGACCGCGCCAAGAACCGCCGTGTAGCTGAGCAGGTCGAATCGATCGAACAGCCGCAGGACGCCGATGGGTGTGCCGCTGAGGCTGAAAAGGATCAGCATACTGTATAGGACCATCAGTGGCCGGACCGATGGGTCCCAGCCGAGCAGGCCGATCACCGGACCGGCAAGAGCCATCGCAAGGGCCGTCCCTACGATGGCGCTGGCAACATCAAGAGCAAAGCCGAACTTGATGAGCTGCCGCAGGGCCGGCCGATCCTCGGCATGCAAGGCCTCGCTGCCGAACTTGATGATTGCCTGCCAGGCGTTGAACGTCACCAGCTTGCCGATGGTCAATTCATAGACCAGAACCAATGCGAGAACGCCGTAGTCCTGGGGTCCGAGGACGCGGGCAGTCAGCACGGTGGCGATCAGGCCCAGGACAGCCGCGATGGCGTTGGCCGACAGCAGCTTGCCGGCGTTGATGAACAGGCGTCGGAAGACGTCATCGTTGAACCACGACAGGACCCGACGATGACTACAAACGACCCAATTGACTAACGCTTCCACTGATTCTCGATTCCAGAACGGTCCCTCGCCCGGTGGGCTGCGTGCTTGATCCTACAGCGTCTCGCTTGTTCCTCTTGGCCTCCTCAGAGGACAACGACCACCGTGTTGCCGGGCTCGGCCTCCCCGGCCTCGTTGACGGTGATGATGCGGTACCCGAACTCCCTGCTGCGTGGTTGGTCGGTCAGCGTCACCGGCATTTCGACGGCGGTTCCGACGTCTTGCCACGGCCCGGCGGGCCGCTCGCGCCGCATGACGCGGTAGGTTCAGTCTGCCTCGGCCCCTGTTACGCTGATATCAAGAGCGGCCGGAAGAGGTGCGAGACGATTGTCCCGCGCAGCCTGAAGACGCTGGAGTTCATGGAGGCCCTTGTAGAGGATGCGTTCGAGGTGACTCTCATACCGGGCCACATTGTTGAGGCGGTCCCACCGCCAAGCGGCCTCGCTCAGAACGCCACCCAATGTGTGGGGACGAGGCTTTGGAGGACCCCAGCAACCGAGTCAATTCATCCAACGGATCCCCCTCACGCGCGACCGCTAACATCTCGTTAAGCATTTCCTGTTCGATCCGGCCCGCCCGCCGCAACCGCCAAGCGCCCGCGACGATACGATGGGCCAGCATGTTCTCCAACTCGCCGTCGGGGTCAAGCCGCTCGATCATCGTGTCCCGGAAGCTCTCGAATTCCTCACGGCTTTCGCCGCCTAGGACGATGTCGCTGGCCAGCAGGCCATGCTTGATGGAGTTCCGAGAGGCCTTGGCCTTGCCGGCGGGAGTGATCGGGCCGGTGGATTCCTCGGCGTTACGTCGATTGGCGGCCGTTTGTTTGTCCGTTGTCTTTAGCTTCTGCTTCGCCATATTACCAAATGGGTTCGTTTCGTAGAAGCAAGTGAAGCCATCGACGCCATGCGTCGTGCAGAGTAGCTGCTGTCACGTTCAGTGTGCAAAGCCGTGTTCGCCAACTGTTTTGTGTTGATTGGTACGCACGAATCGCCTACTGCGCCTCGGTCCGGATGGACTCCGTCCCCGTCGGTGGCGCCGGGCCGTTGGCGACGACGGCACTACCGTGGTCAAGACCCGAGGCGGGCATCACCACCCATCCCCTCAGGCACCACCCGCCGGCCCATGCCTTCGATCCGAGCTACCTGGCCCCCGAACCCACCTCAGCAGGCGGCTTGCGTTCCCTGGAAGGCGAAGACTTCGGCGTCTCCTGCTCCAGGCAAATCGCATAACCGCCACCGACGTGTCGTTCGGCGGTCCGCGGCAGTGTCTGCTCCCGGCTGCGAATCTTGACGGCCGCAGCGTATTCACGGGCGAAGGCCACAAAGATGCCGAATATGAAGGCGACGATTCCGGCCAGCACACCTTTCTTGACCGTTCCCCGACCGACCGGCAATTCCGGAACGATCGCCGCATCGAGCACCTGGAGCGTGGGCATGCTCTTGGCCTCTTCGATCTTGGCCAGCTCGCACTCGTGGACGAGCAACTCGTAGAGCTTCTCCTGGACCAGCGCCTCGTGCGCGGGGATGCTGTCGATCCGGCTGAGCTTGGTCTCCACCTCCTTGAGACGACCCTCCAGAAAGACCCGCTTGCTGGTCGCCTCACCCGCCGAGAGCCTCTTGTTCTGGCGGTCCAGTTCCGCGATATAGGCATCAGCCATCGCGGCGGCCCGATTGGGATCGAAGTCGGTGACAGCGATCCTCACGACTCCCTCATCGGAGGTCTTGATGGTGGTGCTCTTCGCCAGGCGGCTGCGGGCTCTCGTACGATTGTCCACGCCCTCGTAGGCTTCCATCAGATCAAACTTTTCGATCAAGGCGTCGGTGACTGCGCGGCTCGTCAAGATGTCGACATAGATGCTGGCGATGTTGCCGCCGTCCAGGATGTTGCGGAACATCGAACTGCCCAGTCCACCGAGGGCGCCGGCGACCGTCGACTGTTTTTGCAGCAGCTGCATCGGTGGGACGATCGTCGCATTGGCCTGATAGCGGCGGGGTTTCGTCAACATGGAGGCCACCGTGGCCGCCATGGCGACCATCGATAGAACGACGATCATCCGCCGATGCCGCCAGATCACGAGCAGGTAGTCGAACAAGTCGATCTCGTCCGCGCCGGCCGGCGCCGGCCCCTGCGGCGACAACGGGCTGCTATGTCTTTCCTGCTGCTGAACCAATGTCCACGCCCTTTCTTGCTGGCGGCTATATGGCGAATACCACTCCGGCGGCGACGGCGATCTGGAAGACGATCTGGGTGATGTCCTTCGTGGTCTTCAGCCAGAAGTAGCGATCCAGCTTCCTCGGCACGACGATGGTGTCGCCCGGGTCAAGCTCGGTGTTCTTGAGGCCGCCGAAGGACCATTGATTGAACTCATTGTCCCAGAACACGAGTTTGCCCCGATTCTGCTGCCGGCTGATCACGGAGCCGTCGGCCTTGATGATGCTCAGTTGTTTGGCGTCGGCGTCTTTGGTCATTCCGCCCACG
>Ga0123333_10001222_pt1 | contig 27031 bp, 25 predicted proteins | sample BioC12SIPDNA_3_FD_89957 | JGI IMG/M metagenome (GOLD analysis project Ga0123333, IMG submission 89957) | Anaerobic biogas reactor microbial communites from Washington, USA - Biogas_R2_B C12 SIP DNA | ecosystem: Engineered > Bioreactor > Anaerobic > Unclassified | place: Washington, USA... | reverse complement strand
CACCCTTCACCCTTCACCCTTCACCCTTCACCCTTCACCCTTCACCCTTCACCCTTCACCCTTCATCCCATGCGCATCACCACCTGGAACGTCAACGGCTTGCGGGCGGCCATTCGCAAGGGGTTTGGCGACTGCCTGGCGCAGCTCGCGCCGGACGTGCTGTTGCTGCAGGAGATCCGTTGCATGCCGGAGCAGTTGCCCGCCGAGTGGTCCGCGCCGGTGGGCTGGCACGTCCATTGGCAGCCGGCTGAAAAACCCGGCTACGCGGGCACGGCGATCTGGTCGCGGACGCCGCTGGAGGTGCTGAGCGTCGGTCTGGACGACGGCGGCGGCGATCCCGACGGCCGCGTGATCACGGCCCGCACGGACGGCCTGATCGTCGCCAGCGTGTACTTGCCCTCGGGCTCGTCCGGCCCCGAACGGCAAGCGTACAAAGACGTCTGGCTGGACCGGTTCCTGCCCTGGGCCGCGCGCATGGCGGCGCGCCGCACGCCGGTCGTGCTGGGCGGCGACTTGAACATCGCCCATACCGAACGCGACATCTTCTACGCTGCCGGCAATCAGAACAACTCCGGCTTCCTGCCTCGCGAACGGGCCTGGTTCGGCCGCCTGCTGGACGCCGGTTGGACCGACTTCGTACGCCGGCAGTTCGGCGACGTGGACGGCCCGTACTCGTGGTGGAGCAACCGCGGCCGCGCCCGCGAATTAGACCGCGGCTGGCGGATCGATTACCTGCTGGGCAACCGCCCCGCCGCCGACCGCTGCCGCGACGCCGCCATCTACCGCCACGGCGGCCTGCTGGTCTCCGACCACGCGCCGGTGACGGTCGAGTTGAAGGACGAAGGGTGAAGGATGAAGGATGAAGGACGGGAGGCGGTTACGTTGCGGAACGGTGGCGGGAGTGTGGTTGGGGATGTCGGATTGAGGGAACCGCAGGCGTGAGGCCGCCTTCCGCTGCTGCTGACCTCCCCCTCTCGGATTGCAAGATTGTTGTTCCACGAGCCGCCACGCAACACACGGGCGGAATCGACCAGCGTCCGACCGGGCACAGCATCCGAAACGGCGGAGATCTTGTCAACGCTGGGGTCAGGCTTACAGAATTCAATTCTGTAAGCCTCCTGACCCCAACGCCAAGACGAAACAACTTTCACGTGCTTGCCTGCGGCGAGCGCACGAGCCGTCACGGGCCGGGCACGATCAGATCGGCGGCCCGCTCGGCCTGGGCGGCAATCTCGTTAGCCCGAGCCGCCTCGCGCACGGCGAACAGCCACAGATACGGCCAGCCGTCGGCCGTCCAACGCCGGCCCTTGGCCAACGCGCGGCCTACTTCCCGCCGAGCGTCAGGATGGAACCCGCCGCTGGCGTTGGTCCAGTACTGAATCTCCCAGGAATCATCGGGACTCACGGCGCCGAACGCGCCGCCCGATTGGGCGTCGGTCCAGTACTCCAGGCGGCGATAGTAATTGGGCACGTCCGGGCCGCCCTTGCGGTCTCCCTCGCTCGAGCCACCGATGGCGGGCCGGCAGAACACGAAGCATTCGGCCAACTCCCACGGTCGCTCGTCCAGACTTTCGACCCACAGCGGCCGGACCAGGATCAGCGGCTGGTCCGGAAAAAACACGGCCCGCACCCGAGCGCGGAACCCGGCGGGGCCGGTCGAGGGCCGGGCCGCCTGCCCGCCGCGGCCCTTGGAGACGGCGGCTTGCCGTTCCCCACGGCGGGCGAGCGTGGCCTCCAGCATGACGACGCCGTCCTGCGTCTGGCTGACTTGCCGCCCCTCCACGGTGTCGGTCGCGACCCAGTAGTCCTGCCCCTGGACAATTTGATGAGTGGCGAACTCAACGCGCCCCAGCGGCAAGCCGCCGGCGGCACCCAGGGCGACGACCGTGTCCAGCCAGTGGCCCGCTGCCCCCTGGGCGCGCACTTGCAGAACGCGGCTGTCGTACTCCAGTCGCGCGTCGGGTCTTTGCTTCCACTCAGTCGCCTCCAGCGGCATCGTCTGACCTGGGGCAAGCGACGGAAGCCAGACTGCCGAGACGCTTTGGCCGTCCCGGACGACCGGAATGTCCCCCACGGTTTGCCCGCCAGCGTTGATGACGGCCGGCGGTCCGCGGCCAGTCGCCGGCGCGATCCGGGTGACCGTGCCGTCCCAGGCTTCCAACTGGACGTACACCGCCTGCTTCCAGTCGTGGTCTTTCGCCAGCCGCGTCTGGCCCGCGGGCACGGTCACCGTGCTGCGGATCAGCTTTCCGCCGATCAGCGCCGTCAGTCTGCCCGTCGCCGGCCACGAAGTGTTGTTGCTCAATTGCAGCCCGTCCGGCTTGCAAACCATCACCAGGTCGCCCTGCATCTCGGCCGCCTTGTGCCGCTGGTGGGCGGCGGCGTTGACACGCGTTGCCGTCTCGACAAGCTCCGGGTACGGCGTGTCGTTCACATCGACCAGCCCATAATTGCTGTCCTCCGGAAACGTGCTCGAAATGCCCTCCGCGGGCTCGTCCACCCACATGAAATAGTGGTAGCCGACGACGAACGGCAGGTCGATCATGGCGTGGGCAAAGATCTCGTAACAGCGGGCCTTCTGCGCCTGGGTGTCGACACGCATCCCGGCGCCGTGCTGGCAGGGCAAGTCGCTGTCCAAGGCCGGGAAGCTCCACTCGGTGATCGCCAACGGCTTCTGCACTTGGGCGTAGTAGTCGCGGAACTGGCGCTGCACGCTCAGCAGTCGCCCGCGGTCCAGGTCGATTCGTGGATAGGTATTGATGGTGAACACGTCGGTGAATCGCCCGGCGACTTCCAGAATCGCATCGGGCGCGCGGCCGGCAAATCGAGCGCCCAGCGTGAGATGCTGCGGATCGGCGGCCCGGAGCGACTCGTGGCAGACGCGGAAATACCGTTCGGCAATCACCGCCAGGAACGCGTCACGCACCTGGTTCAGTTCTTCGCTGACCTCCGGCACGGCCGTCGCCGTCAGGAAGGCGTTCGCATCGGCATAGCGGGTCTGCAGGGCGCGGTTTACCCCGGCCACGTCGCCGTACCGCGCCAGCAGCCACGCCCAGAACGCCCGCTTGCCGGTGTGCTCCGGCGGCCGCTGGAACAGTTCATCCACCAAGAAGCCGTTCTTGCCGTACCACTCCAATTCGTTGTCGTAGAAAATGCCCAGGCACCACGGATCGCCGCGGCTGTCTTTGGCGATCCGGCGGGCGACCAGCCGACAATGCCGTTCCCATTCGGGGCTGAACACGTTGGGGAAACCCGTCCAGTGGATCGGCTCGCAGATCCAATCGCGTTTTGCAAAGCTGGAGCCGAGCGAGGCGAACAGGATGTGGGCCAGTCCGCGATGGCGCGCCGCCGGGTGGTGCCCGGCAGCCAGGGTGTTGAAGTTCCACTGCCGAAGTCGGGCCGTGGCGGATTTCGCCCAGGCTTCGGCGCTGCCGAACTTGGCCTGCGCGTTACGGTGATACGGCGCATAACCCAACGCCTCGCACCAGTGCGCGTGGTAGTTGCAGTGGTCCGTCCCCACGTCGAAAAACGCGCGTCCTTCGGGATCGACCAGCCACCAGCGGCCGGCGGCGTCCCGATGGGTGGCGAAAACCCCGGTGCCCTCGGCCAGTTTCTCCGCCCCGGTCGAGATCCAGGCAGGAAACGGCCGCTGCGGTTCGGTCGGCTCCGGCACGGTCTGGGCGACCGTCGCCCGGGCGTTGTCGAAGCGGGCCTTCATGCCACTGGCCTTGAGCGCCGGCCGCCCTGCGCGCACCGCCGGCGCGTCCCCGCTCAGCTTCCAGGCAAACCGGGCCACGGCCTGCTGGCCGTCAAGCACCTGGGCCGAGATGCGTTCTGCGTTCAGTGTTACCTCCAAGGTGTACGTCCGGCAAAACTGCCACTCGTAGCGATCGCCGTTACGTTCCAGCAACTGTAACCGCGAACCCTCCAGGCTGGCGGCCAGCCATTGTCCGTCCCGCATTTCCTGGAATTCGCAAAACCGCCGGAAGCCCTCCTTCGCAGGCGCGCGGACAAGATTGAGCAACCAGAAATTGCGCTCGTCACTGGCAATCCCAATACCCGCCGTCGCCCAATCCTCGTCGCGGGCCGTGACCGAATCCACGCTCAATTCGCAGGCGAAAGTCAATTCCGAGGCGTAGGGAACCTCGCGCCACAACAGTCCACCGCCGTCGGCCTCCACCGCGTCGCTGCGCACGTTCATGCCGACCGCCAACGCCTCCCACTGTGGCCAGCCCTCCGCGCCGTCCTGGTAGCCGGAAAACGCGTCGGAAAATGTCTGCGCCCGACAGGGACTCGCCAGTCCACCCAGCAAGATTAGCCAAGCAACAACAGCAAGCGATCGTGGAACAACAGAGAATCGAGCCATCGAGTCGTCCTTTCTTCCTGCGGTCAAATTTCGGAGGCGATTCCGTCCCCGGCAGCGGCCATTGTAGCACCGCGCCGCGTGCCACTAGGCCACGCGCGCGGACTGAATCCGCTTCGCATCCGCACGCCGCAGCCAAGCCACCTTGCCATGCCACGCCGCTTTGCTACATTTACGCATCAGCTTCCTCCACCGTCGCGATCCGGCCCGGATCTCGACACACGCACTTGCGCCCGTAGCTCAATTGGACAGAGCATCGGTCTTCGGAACCGAGGGTTGGGGGTTCGAATCCCTCCGGGCGTACTTTTGTTAGTTCTGCCGAATCCTGGACTTAGGATACCTGTCTGCGTTGGACAGTGCGGCTCGAAAGCCAGAACCGAACCCGGTAGTTACCGGGTTCCTTGGCAAAGGAGCAGCACGATGTCCAAACCCCGAGTCCCTTCTTACCGGCACCACCGTCCATCTGGCCAAGCCGTGGTCACCCTGAACGGCAGGGATCACTACCTCGGCACCTGGAACACCGAAGCCAGCCGCCAGGAATACGAGCGGCTCATCGGCGAATGGCTGGCCAACGGCCGCCGCCTTCCTACGCAGGACGCGAAAGACGATCTGCGAATCTGCGAGCTGTTGGCGGCGTACCTCGACTTTGCCGCAACCTACTACGAGGAAAACGGCCAGCCGGGACGCGAGTACGTCTGCATGAAGCAGGCCGCCAAGCCGCTCAGCGAATCGTATTCGCGTACCCGCGTCGTCGATTTCGGCCCGCTGGCACTCAAGGCCGTTCGGCAGCACTGGGTAGACAACGGACTTTGCCGGACCCACATCAACATGCGGATCAATCGCGTCCGCAGGATCTTCAAGTGGGGGGTGGAGAACGAACTGGTGCCATCCAGCGTTCTGCACGCCCTTCAAGCTGTGGCCGCGCTCAAGAAGGGACGGACGGCTGCCCGCGAATCCGAACCGGTCAAGCCTGTGCCCGACGACCACGTGGATACGGTCCTGCCGCTGGTTTCGCGGCAGGTGGCGGCCATGATCGAACTCCAGCGTCTGACCGGGATGCGGCCGGGTGAGGTCGTCATCATGCGGCCGTGTGACATTGACCGGTCCTGCGACGTCTGGGTCTACACCCCAGCCGGTCACAAGACGGCCTACCGCGGACATGGCCGGGAGATTTACATTGGCCCCAAGGCCCAGCAGGTGCTTGCCCCTTGGCTGCTGCGTGACGCTCAGGCGTACTGCTTTAGCCCGAAGGAGGCCGAGACCGAGCGAAACGCCGAACGCCGGGCCAACCGAAAGACACCGATGACGCCGTCGCAAGCGAAACGGCGGCCGAAGGCCCGCTCCAGACGTGCCAAGCGGGATCGCTACGACGTTTTCAGCTACCGTCGCGCGATCAAGTACGCCATCGAACGGGCCGGCGTCCCGTCTTGGCATCCGCATCAGTTGAGGCACAACTGCGGCACGCAGATGCGGCGGCAGTTCGGACTCGACGTGGCCCAGATCATCTTGGGGCACCGCAGTGCGGATGTCACCCAGGTCTATGCCGAGGTGGACCGGGCAAAGGCTATCGAAGTCGTGCGGAAGGCGGGCTAGAATCGGGCCATCCACGGGCCAGCCGCCTGATCAGCGGCGTGCCCCTCCGCCGGTGCCGGACGTACCTTGCCGGCGTCGGCGGACGGCGGCCCGAACGTGACGAGGTGCAGACATGGGCAGGAGAAAACCCGCAAGGAGCGGCGATTCGCAAAAAGGCAAACAGGTGCCTCGGGTAGCAAGTACCGCAGTCGATCCCCGACCGCTTGCAGCATTTCGGCTTGGCTATCTGTGCCGAGTTCTTGAAATCGACGATGACGCTCTTGGTGATCGGCTTCAACGGGTGAGGCATGTGCTGCGGATACTGGGCGACGAAATTGCGCCGCCGACGTATACGCATCTCCGTGAATTGCTCGCGTCGGTGGACGACTTGCCACTGTTGCGCGGCCCGGTAATGGAAGACGACACGGTCTTCGAGGCGGTCACGGCCGGCATTATGCAGGGCATGGCACGCGCTCGCGGGCTGACTCTGGAGTCTCTGTGGGAATTGGCTGACAACGCTCTTGCTGAAAGCACCCCATGCCGCGTGTGGTATGATCTGGGCAGTGCCCTCGGCAACTACGTGCGGAACGCATCCCGCCAGAAAGGGCGGGCTCCAAGTTTGCGTTTGCTCCAGGAGCGTGTCCTTCGACTGCCCGACGATGCACGAGCACCGTACCCGGTATTGCGGCAGCTTCTCGAAGTGAAATTCACCGGGCGCAAGTTGTCAGACCTGCGGACGGCGATCGGAAACCACGTCAGCTTGCCGCCGGAGGTGCACACTTTCTGTGGCTCCGGGGCGCTGTTCGAGGCCGTCTTTCAGGTTATTGAACGACAACTGGAGGCCGCACCTCCGAATCCGGAAACCGTCACCCAGCCGAGGGCAAAGGCGGTTCGTTCGAGACCACCCCACGGGTTCATGCCATCGCCATTGCAGACCGCCATCCTACGAGCGTTGGAAGGGAGGGCGATGAAGAAGCAGGCCCTGGCCAACGCCGTTTGCGCCGGCGAAGGCACGCGGCTTTACCGACGCAACGGGATCCAGGAACTTATCGAACGCCGACTCGTACAACACAAGCACGGAGTCGGGTACTACCGTCCAGACTCGCCCCCGGACGGCTACATCATCTCCTAAGTTTGCACCAACTGTCTACCAACGTGCCCCCGATGAATGTGCTCACTTAGGGTTTAATGCTCGCAGTTTATGGCACTCCTGCCTGTACTGCGAGGAAACCCTGATGAGTATCGACATTTCGCGAGAATCACTTCTCACACTCACCGAGGCGGCCAAGACGCTTCCCACGCGGCCCGCAATCAGCTCTCTGCATCGTTGGCGACTGCGCGGCGTCCGTGGGGTCAAGTTGGAAACCGCCCTTCTCGGCGGGAGGCGTGTGACCTCTCGCGAAGCTCTGGAGCGGTTTGCCGCCGCCGTCACAAACGCAGCCGAGGGCGATCCGGCCCCCGTACGCACGCCCCGTCAGCGGGCGCAGGAGATCGCGGCGGCGGAACGGAAATTGGGAATCCGCACTCAGCTCTAGGCCCTCGTCCGACCCGCGGTGTCACCGCTCTTTTCCCCGCAGGCGCGGGCATCTCAGCAACCTCAAACAACACTCAAACGAGGAAGAACAATGTCCAACAGACGTAAACACCGCCCCCGGCGCCGCCCTGCCCGCCCCGAGGACGCCTTCATGGTGCTCAGCGGGCAAATCAAGAACATCGCTACTGCGTGCGAGGTCCACCAGACCGACGCCGCGGACGACCGCCGGTGGCTCGCCGCTCACCCGGAGGCGGACGCCCGGCACCGTATGGCGACCGCTCGGGAGATGGCTGCGTATGGATTGCCGCCGGGGTGTACGGTCGTGGTGCAGCGCGGGCCGCTGGGAAGCCAGGTCCGTCTGATTTATCCGCCCCAGAAATAGCGTGGGCCGGAGGTGGTGGCACCCACCGCCGGCCCTGTGTGTTGTCGGTCTCCCCGGAACGACGGTAGGTATTATGACAGCATTTGGCCAGGACGGCAATAGGCAGACCCGTGGAGCACTGGCCGCGGGCGCTGGGTATGCACCAGCAAACCCGATGCCATCAGCATCTCCTCCGGCGTGGGGACGCCCGCCCGATCCGCTTGCCAATGCCCACCGCTTCAACGGTCACGATACATTCGCGGCAGATCGCTTTCTGTATGCGCTCCGGGCGCTGGTGCGCTGCGAGTCTTGTTCGTTGCTGTTGCAGGTTGGATGCCAGAACCACGAGCATCCGCTGCCACCGGTCCTCCTCGATTGCGGTCAACCGACCTGGGCCTTGGCGTGGGATACCCTCCATGAGTGCTGGCGGCGATTTCACGCCCTGCATGACCGTGAGTTGTTGGAGCTGACGCTGCGCGAATTGGAAGCCAGCAACGCCTATGACGGGGTGTCGGTGGATGATGCTCGCACGCTGTTGCAGGGTTGCTTCGATGGCGACATCCCACACGCCGAGGCTGGCAAGGTTGTAATTGCCGAGCTGCTGCGGCACTTCCTGGTCGATCTTGCCCGCGGGGAGGCTTGGCAAGACTGGTGCGTGAATGGCGGCCCGCCTCCCCGCGACGTTGAGCAGCGGGTCGCGGCCATCGAGCAGGAGTTGGATCGGGCCTTGCGGTACGGTAACGAGCCAGAGGGTCCACTGACTGACGTGCAGCTCGGTGGGCTGATGACGGACATGGTGGAGCTGGTGCAGGGCGTCCTCGTAGCACGGCAGCCCGCAATCCTTGGTGGCCCACAAAAGACGCTCAAGACACTACTCGGACTGGACATGGCTTTGTCCCTGGCGACGGGAACGTGTTGGCTGGGTAATCCCGACTGGAGTACCGGCAACCCGCGCCGCGTGGCGTTCTATTCCGGTGAATCTGGTGGCCCCGTCCTGCTGCGAAAGCGGCAGGTGATGCAACAGGTCAAGCGGCAGGCGCTCTCGCCGGAGGAGCAGCAGCAATTCGATGATGCCTTGGCACGTAACAACTTTTTGTGGGAGGTGCGCCGGTCCCAATTGCCGGACCTCAGCGATCCGCACTCCGTCGATCAGTGGCGACGCCAAGTCGTGGCCCACGAGGTCGAGGTCGTCTTTGTTGATCCGGTCCTGCTGTGCCTCGGAGTTGCCGCCAAAGACCTGGCCAACTCGTCAGCGACGGGACAGGTGATTATCGAAGCGGTGGACGCGTTGCAGGCCGAGGGCGTTACCGTGGTTTTGCTGCATCACTCCGCCGGGGATCGGTCCCGACGGTTCGCCGGCAGCGACCGGGAGCCGCTGGAGCTGTCGGACTTGGCATATCCAGGCATCACCCAGTTCATGCGTCAGTGGATCACCGTCAATCGTGCGGACGTGTACGACGAGGAGACGCGGCGATCGACGCTGTGGGTGAGCATCGGTGGGTCCGGCCTGCAAGCCGGCGGCGTCTTCCGGGCGGTGATCACCGAGGGACGAAACCACGACCTGTGGAACGTCCACACCGAAAGTCGCGGTCGGCACCAGGAGCGGGAGCGGGCAGATCAGGAGCTGCAAGACCGCGAGGAGCAGCGGGACCGGAGACGACGGGTGCTGGAGTACATCCGTGCGCATCCTGGCACGACGGTGAACGCGATGGCTCGCGACCGGGAGGCGCTGGCCGGAATCGGCGAAGCAACGCTGCGGCCCATCCTGCTGGCCTTTCAGGGGCGGGGGGCGATCCGGTGTGAGCAGCGTGGGGCGACAACGCTCTACTACCCCGTGGATCAGGACGCCGGACGCCGCACCGCCACGGATGTGGGTGAGGAGGACTTGGGAGGAGACCCGGACGATGAGTAGCAGTCAACAGACACAGCGCGCAGGCGCGCAGCACAGCGCGCAGTGGCTGCGCTGCGCGCCGCAGGCTTGGGCCGTCACCAGGGTGCGCACCGCGCGCAGCGGTGGTCCCTATGTATATAGGGACCCCTGCTGCGCGCTGCGCCGCGTGGTGACATGTGGTCACTGTCGCCTCCTCCAACCCGGAGGAGCACCTCCCCAAGGTTGATTCACAGACCTCCCCGCCGCCGCGGCTCCCCACGTAGCTTTAGCAAAGGACCATGCAACGATGTCACTGAATCCGACCCTCTACGACGCGCTCAACAGCGTGATCCCCGGCGGAGTCCGGCACATCCGGCACGAAGGCGATCCCGGCTCCAGCCGGCTTGTTCGCCGCCCTGGCGGTGGCTACAGGCCGGATATCCAGATCTGGGGCGAGAGCTACATCCTGAACTGTCCCTACTGCGGTGACACCAAGGGCCATCTGACGGTCAACTACCGGTTTGGCACACCGGACCCATCGACTGGTCGCGATCGCCCTTTGACCCGTGTCCTGAAATGCCATCGTCGGGATTGCCTCAGCAACCCTGACAACTGCCGGGATTTCATCCGGCGTGTGCTAGGGACGGGCAGTACACCGCTACCGCTGCTCGCACCGGCTGGCACCCGGAATCCTGCCCGGCGTGACCCCCTGGGACCCTGTCTCCCCCCCGGCGATCTGGTACCCCTGGCGGACCTGCCCGACACGCACCCTGCCGTCGGTTACCTCCTGCTCCGAGGGTTCGATCGCCAGACGTTTCGCCGCTTCGACCTGAGCTTCTGCGAACAGGCTGAGAACCGGGCGGTGACTGGGCGCATCGTCATCCCCATTGACTTCCGGGGTGTCCGCATCGGCTGGCAGGCCCGCCTGACGCACACGCCGGCCGGCAGCCACGTCCCGAAGTACCTAACGATGTTCGGCTTGCCCAAGGCCCAAATCCTCTACAACTTCGATCACGCCCGGCACATGCCGTATCTCGTCCTCGTCGAGGGCGTGACCAGTGTTTGGCGGCTTGGCGATGTCGCCGTTGCTGCTCTCGGCAAGGACCTGTCCGAACAGCAGGCCCGCCTGCTTGCGGAAGCCAGCGGCGGTCAGCGGCCCGTCGTGGTGCTTCTGGACGGCGGAGAGGACCAGGCCATCTGGACGGCACTGCACAAGCTCCAGCGGCACCGTGTACCGGCGATCCGGGTCGATCTGCCCCGCGGCCTTGATCCTGCCGATTTCGGCCGTCAGCAGTTGTTTGGGCTGATCCATGAGCAGGCCCGCGCCCAGGGCCTGGTTCTCCCCAATCTCGGAGTCACCGGATGACCACCGCGACCGCCACATCACGAAACGGTGTCGCATTGACCGGGACCATCCCGCGCTCCATTGCCGTGGACTACGTCGTCGATGGCCCACGGACGGCGGCGGCCGTCGCCAGCGGCAGGTCCATGCTCCAGGCCGTCGTCATGGTGACGCCGGACGGTGAAGTGCATACTGCCCACCACGCACAGAATCCCGCCCTCCACCTGCTGAGAGCACCGCACCGGGGCTACTGCGACGCGGTGTTCGGCCGGGCCGTCGAAATGAAGTTCGGGCTTGCCCCGCCGGCCGACTTTGACGATGTGCGGGCGATGCTCGTGTTGCTGGGGGATGAGGACCCCAACGACCCGATCGTGTCCCTCGACGCCGCCGCGGAAATGGCCCAGTACATGGCAGCCAGCCTGGACCGGCTCAGGGCTCGCATCCAGGCCGAGGGGCTCGCCTATGTCTACCGGCAGATCGAACTGCCAGTGGTGCAGCCGACAGCGGACATGATCCTCAACGGCGTCGGGGTGGACACCCAGGTTCTGGCGCAACTGATAGCGGACAGTACACGTCAAATGGCACACGGGCGCGAGCAGCTACGCCAGCTATCCGGCCGGCACATCAATCCGGCATCTGCCGAGGACCTGGGATCGTACTTGTTCGGCGAGCTTGGACTACCTGTGGTGGAATGGACCGGCAACGGCAATCCCTCCACCGATAAGCTGGCGCTGCGGCAACTGGAGGACCTGCATCCAGCGATCCCCATGGTGCAGGCATACCGGCGGTCGGAGGCGATCCATAACGTGGCGCAAGCACTAAGTCACGCTCGCAGTTCCGTCACTGGCCGCATCCATCCGCATCTTGATCCATTGGGTGCTTCAACAGGCCGATTTTCCTGCTCATTGCCCAATTTGCAGGGGCTGCCAAACGAGGTGCGCAGGGCGATTACGGCAGACCCGGGTCACATGCTGATCGAGTTGGACATCGCCCATGCGGAACTGCGGGTCTTGGCTCAGATGTCACAGGACCCCGAGCTGCTGCGTGTCTTCCAGCAGGATCGGGACGTACACCGCGAGACTGCCGCAGCGTTGCTGGCTATTGATGCGGAACGTGTGAGTCGCGAGCAGCGCAACGACATCGGAAAACGCTTCAACTTTGGCGTGTCGTACGGCCAAACTGCCTACGGCGTGGCCAAGCAGCTTGGGGCCTCGTTGTCGGAGGCGCAGGATTGCATCGAGCGGTACTTCCGACGCTTCCAGGGTGTACGCGCCTGGATCCAGGCAATCCAGCAAGCTGCGCGGTGGACTGGATTGCCACGCACGCTTTACGGGCGCCAGCGCCGGGTCGATCCGTTGGCGGCCGAGGACGACGCCGGACACTACCTCAGACAGGCAATTAACGGCCCGGTCCAGGGCACCGCCGCCGACCTGATCAAGATGGCCACTGCTCGCGTCCATCGCGCTCTGCCTGCCGACTGCCGGTTGCTCCTGTGCGTCCATGACTCGCTGCTGGTCCAGGCACCAACCGAACGCGCCGAGGAGGTTGCTAGTGAATTACGCCGCGTGATGGAGTGTCCACCCCCTGGCTTCACCGTGCCGATCAAGGTCGAAGTCAAGATTGGGCCGACGTGGGGGCGTTGTGTATCGGGGAAATGATGGCGTGCGGGAATGACACTAACGTGGGTGCGCCAAACTGTGGCCATACCGCACGTCTTCAATCAGTCCTGCCAAATCAGGACGTATTTTACGGGCCGTGGGACTTTATGTCCCACGGCGTTAGTGCAAGGCACATTGGTGCCTCGTTTTCTACTGACGCTTAGGAGCGAAACGTGATTGCTTTACCCAACACCCCACAGAAAGTGAAGATTGCGGACCTGAAACCCTACCCCCGGCAAGACGCACTGTTTCGGCCGCCGAGCCCCGCCGAGATCCAACTGATGGCCGCCGACATGGAAGCTCGCGGACTCGAACACCCGATCGAGATCATGCCGGACTACCGGATCCTGTGTGGCCATTGTCGGGTCCGTGCCGCCGAGCATCTCGGCTGGACTGAAATCGACGCCATCGTTCGGCAAGACTTGGCGGACGCCGGCGAGGCAGAAATTGAGAAACACGTAATCCTCGACAACCTCCTCCGTCGGCAGCTCGAACCACTCCAACGAGCCCGCTGTGCACAGCGGCTTCGCGAGCTGCACCACGGCGGCAATCAGCTAACCGACGACGCTCAGGACGACGTCTATGTCCACACGCGGGATTGGATCGGGCAGGTGCTGAACATCAGCGGGCGGCACGTGAGCCGGATGTTGGCGGTGCTCGACACTCCCCCTGCGGTGCAGCGAGCTTACGATGAGCGCCGCTTATCGCTGGAACTCGCCGCCAAAATCGCCAACCGCTCCCCCGATGTCCAGGCTGCGATCGCGGAGGAGATCGAACGCGGCGGCGATCCGAAAACGGTGGCCATCAGGTTCCTCCGGCGCCGCCGCTTGCCCAACGGGCCGGAGCGACTCTACAGCAAGATCGTCACCGGGCTTGCTAAAGCGGCCACTGTTTTTGGCGGAGGTTTTTCGGAAGTGGAAATCGTGGACGTTGTCGATGACCCCGCAGGCGTTCTGCGACAAAGCATTCCTTTGCTGGAGGCGATGGCCGAGCACGTGGAACGCCGCCAGGGAGAGCAGGCCACGGCCCTGGCGGAGAGGCTGGGTTCCGTTGCCGCCTTGATTGACAGCACTTGCGAAACGGAGTGACTGTCGGGACCTGGCATGCGGTAGGGTCCGTGCCGCAGGCGGTCCCGGAAATCGTCTGACCGAACGAGGTGCTGGCCTCAAAAACAGTACCGAGAATGCCACCCGCGGCTGCTCGCGTCGGAGGGCTGAGTAGCTTTCCGGGCGCCGTGGGCCGCAGGGTGGCGTCGGCGTCTGTCAGCACCGTTGGGACCTCTGGCCCGTACCCGGCGACGCAGATGTCAGTGCCGCGGACTACCCAGATTTCCCAAGAATCAGTCGGCTGGTGTGTCTGAACACCCCAATACTGTCCGTGGACACCGCCACAGCCAGTTACCGGCCGATCAAGACGGGTGATGCCGCGCGGGCTTTGCGATCGAACCCCTTTTCAGCCTTTCGGTTGCGTCGCACTCTCGGCTGGTAGCCCCCGCTCCCGTGGCCCCCGCCGCCACGGCTGACGCGGGCTTCGCGGTCAGTGGCCCCAGTCCCCAGTGACGGAGTCGCCGCCGTGGCCGGTCTCCGACGCGGCTGGCGGGGCAGTAACTTCGCCCCTGGCCGGGAAGTCGATGGCCATGCCGCCGCCGGCGTGCGGGGGCCGGCAACCATGCAGTTGGGACGCCGGTAACGGCACGCCTGGGATGCCAACTCGTTGGAACGGCGGCCCGGACCTTGCTAGGCAGCCTGTAGCGACAAAGACGCCGTAGAGCCGGCGGAAGAACAAGCTCAGAAAGCTGATCGTCCATCAGACCCCAGGGCTCACTATGGATTGACTCCTGCTACAATGCGTTCCTCGTACCAAGCTGAACCGGCAATACGGTGCAGATCGAGAGCAGGCAATGACAGACACGCAATCCCTCCGCCGCCTCTACCTCGTGCGTCACGGCGAAGCAAAATCAAAGGAAGAAGACGCCGAACGCGACCTGACCGACGCTGGCCGCACGGCCGTCAGGAGAATGGCTGCCTGGGCGGCTGCTGCCGGAATCCAAGTTGACGAAATCCGGCACAGCGGCAAGCTGCGAGCCCAGCAGACGGCGGAAATCTTCGGCGAGCAGCTAGGCGTGCCGACTATGGCAGCTCCCGGCCTGGCCCCAAACGATGACGTTGCCGCTGTCGCCGAAGTAATCGAGCGGGAACAGGGCGTCGTCATGCTGGTCGGGCACCTGCCGTTCCTGGAGCGACTGGCCGCATTCCTGATCACCGGCAACGCCGAAGCCAAGATGCTGACACTGGAAGCCAGTGCGCTGGCGGAACTGACGCAGACGGACGATGGCTGGACCATCACCTGTCTGATGCAGCCCAGGCTGTTGCCGGGGGCCTGACATCGGCACGGATTCCCGATGCTGGAGTCTTAAAATGGGAGGAACGACATTTCAGATCAGCGCGAGCCGCAATCACCACCGCCAACGCCCGCCAGTGATGGACAGCCTCACCGTCACCCGGCCTCGCTTCTGGAGCACCCCCGCGTACTTCGGGTCATGCTCGGCTTTGTGGCTGGCATGGTGTTCGCGATGGTCCTCGTTCACATGTACGAAATCGCCACCGGGACGTATGTCCTCGGTAAGCTGGAAATGATCGAGCGGCGCGATCCGCCCGTCACGGTGGCCCTAATGGTGACTTCTGTCATTGCTTGGACGCTGATCGGCCTCTTACCCCGGCGCATCTTTCTGACTGCGATCGGTGCAGGCGCCGGCTGCGTGGCTGGTTACTTCCTCGCCTGGGGCCTGGCCGGTGTGCGTCTCGGTGATCCCCTCTATCTTGAGTACCAGATCGGTATCCGTGAGCGGATGCCGTTTACGATTCCCGCTTGTGCCGCAGTCGGCGTTCTAGTCGGTTTCATCCTTGCGGGGATGCGGACCGGCAAACCGCAGGCAGCGGGTTGACTAGGCGATGACAACTTTGCAGCAAGGCGTAACTGATCGAGATTCGTACCCTCCCCCTGACCCGGTGGTCCTTTTGTGATACACGAGCTGTTTTGCGTGGGGCGATTCACTTCCTGCCCCGGACACGACGAGCAAGCGATGTTGGAGCCCGCACGGAGAGCCCTGTCTCCCGTCGTTGCTATCCCGATCACCGAAGCCGAACTTCTGGCCGCCGCCGAGTGAATCGGCCAGCCCAAATCCAAAGAGGAGTCACAGCAGTTCTACGCCGCAAACGGGATTACCCACGTCGAAGGCTACCTTGAAGTGATGGCAGATCACGTCCGGTTTGAAGGACAGCGACTCATCGAGGAATTATGCCGTGCGCAGGGCTGCAAGGTCATTGACTGTCTGGGCCGCTTTGTTCCGACGGAAATGCTGACCAGCTATACTCTCGAATGAAAGCAACCCGAAGGTCCCGCCGAAGTCATTGTTTGTGTGCGGTTGAGCCGGGGGGCCGCAGAAACCATAGGTGTTGTTTGTCACAGTGGAGGCGATTCGGATGGAACTCCGACCAGAACTGATGCCACCGGTGCTCGACGAAGCCAAGGTCAGCCGTTTGGCCGAACTCGCGGCCGACATTGACGGCGCCGGTCCGGGTCAGTGGGAGGACAACCTGGTAGAGTTCAACCGGGTCGCCGGAACCGCTTTCGCCTTTGAGGATTTCCAGGGCATCTACGGCGCCGAAGAACACGACACCTGGGTCCGCCGAGTCCTTGTGGGGCAATGCGTCCGGCCTGTCCCCGACGTGACGCGGGCCGAACTGGTGGAGATCGTCCGCCGCGCGATGCCCCAGTCGGGCGATCCTGTGTACGAAGCCTACATGGCGATTTTCGATGCCAACGTGCCGAGACCGAAGGCATCCGACCTGATCTTCTACCCGCTGGACTACGACCCTGCAACGAACACCTGGGGCGGTGGCCGGCAGATGGGCGAGTACGATCCGACGCCGGAGCAGATCGTGGACTGGGCATTGGCGGACAAGGGCGGCAGCGGCGGCGAGTGACCCCGGGTGCTTGCCATTACGGGCCGTGCAGACAAAACACCGCGCAATGCGGCGGCTCGCGCCGCGGGGGGAGACCTATATGGAACCGAATCCGTATGAAGCCCCCGGTGATGACAGCGCACAGGCCCGGCGAAGGCATCGTCTGGAAATCTCGATCGTCGAGGCGTTCCTGGTCGTCACCATCCTGAGCGCGTGGTGTGCCTTTCTCGTTCCGGCAGTGAACCAAGCCCGCGATTGGGATGGTCACGCCCCGATTCTCGACAGCTTTACCCCCTTCGCGGCCAACAACGGCTGGTCTGTCACGGAGCAGTTGCTGTTCATCCCCGCCTTTGCGGCCGTAATTGGGGGAATTGCTGCGGCATTCCTTGCGATCGTCCGTATTCTCCTTCCACCCAAAGCGCGCCAGCGAATCGTCTGGCTACCGACGACGGGACCGTTGAGTTCCGCCACGAAGCGTGATTGGCTCCGTGGAACGGTGATTGTTGTGTTTCTGATCGCGGTGCTGTTCTTGTCGATCATATTCATGCCGCGTTGACCGCCCAGTCGCGCCGCCGCAGCCTCACTTGGAATCTGAGACTGGCCCCGCCGCCCCGGATCGCACAGGGCGCTGGCCTTACCGCGACGGAGTGCCGTCACCGGCCCGGTGGTTCAAACGGCGGTGCCGTCGGTACAATACTCGGGCGTACCGATTCTGAATCATGCGGCCCGGAATGGGGCGACGCTCCCAACGTCCGTTGATCGGAGCCAATCCAGATGGCACGCTCTCAAAACGCCATGTTTCGTGGCCGGGAACCCGCGCCGGACGGCGATCGGATCGGCGGGGCTTCCTTGGTCAGGCTCCTCGCGACCGAACTCACTCGCGGTGGCTGGGAGGTACGCGATTTTGACTGTTGGCGTGACGGCGGGTGGATTCTGCCTTGCTTCCGGGGCGCAAAATCCCTCGACTTGGTTCTCGTTCCACTCGTCGGCGGCGATGCTTGGGCTATCCAGATCGCTGCACCACGATTCCCTTGTTTCGTTCTTCGGTGGTTCGGTGCAACACCGTCCGCCGATGCCCACGACATTTTTCAGCTTGCCTCCGCTACACACGCCGCCTTGACGGCTGCGGGAATGACTGATATTCGCTGGGTTTGGGATGGACCGGCGGATGCGGAGGATGCTGGAAGCGAGCCTCAACCTGCGGCTTCCGGCCAAGGCGATTCACACACCGGGGAGGTGCCATGATGCAGAACCAACGTATTTCGGCCACAGCGGCGTTCATCGCCGTCGCCCTCACTGTTCCGGCCGGCCATTCGTGCCTCGCGGATGAGCAGCCGGTCAAGACCGACGTGTTTGTCAGCGGCACCGACGGCTACCACACCTACCGCATCCCGGCGGTCGTCGTCACGCCGAAGGGCACGGTGCTGGCGTTCTGTGAGGGCCGCAAGACGAGCCGCTCCGATCACGGCGACCTGGATCTGCTCCTCCGCCGTTCCCGCGACCGCGGCAAGACGTGGGCTCCGATGCAGATCGTCCACGAGGAGGGCGGCGACGCGAAGATCACGATCGGCAATCCCTGTCCCGTGGTAGACCAGCAGACAGGCCGCATCTGGTTGCCGTTCTGCCGGAACAACGACAAGGTGCTCGTCACCTACAGCGACGACGATGGAGCGACCTGGTCCAAGCCCACCGAGATCACCGACAGCGTCAAGACGCCCGGTTGGGGCTGGTACGCCACCGGCCCCGGCGTGGGCATCCAGCTTGAACGCGGCGCGCACAAAGGCCGGTTGGTCATTCCCTGCGATCACCGCGAGCAAAGTGCCCCGGAGAGAACCACGTACTCCCACATCTTCTACAGTGATGATCATGGCCAGACCTGGCGGCTGGGCGGGACGGTCGGACCGCACACCAACGAGTGCCAGGTGGTCGAACTCAGCGATGGCACCCTGATGATCAACATGCGGAACTATTGGGGACGCGACGGCAAGCAGCAGGACAAGGACAAGATGCGGGCCGTGGCGATTAGCCGGGACGGGGGCGCGACCTGGGGAGACCTGCGTTTCGACCCCGCCCTGATCGAACCGATCTGCCAGGCCAGTTTCCTGCGGTATTCGGTAAAGGGACAGCCGGGCGACGGCCGACTGCTGTTCTCCAACCCGGCCTCGACGACCACGCGTCATCAACTCACGGTCCGGCTCAGCAGCGATGAAGGCAAGACATGGCCCGTAGCGAAGCTGCTGCACAAAGGCCCTTCCGCCTATTCCTGCCTGACCGTGCTGCCGGATGGTTCGGTCGGCTGCCTGTACGAAGGCGGGGAGAAGCACGCCTACGAGAGGATCATCTTCGCCCGGTTTTCCGTGGATTCATCGCCCGAGACAAAGGGCGTTGACGTGCCGGTCGTCGAAGAAATCACAGGCATCAAGCCGCTTGGTAACTTCCGGCTGCCCGGGTTCCAGCGAACCAAACCGACCGTAATCGAGGACCAGAAAGCCCTGGCCGAAGCCATCGGAAGCGAAGGGGCAGAGAGAATCGCTGGTCAGGTCAAGTTCGATCAGCGGCTCCTCGTGTTCTTCCAGTGGGCGGGATCGGGCCAGGACAAGCTCGCCTATGCCGTTGAAAGGGCAGGCGACAAGGCGGTGGTTGTCTTCACGTTCACGCCGGGACGAACTCGTGATCTTCGTCCGCACGCGCACCTTTACGCCATCCGCAAAGGCGTCGTTTGGAGCATGGCCAAGTAGCCCCGCCACGAATCTGAAAATGGGCACGCGAGCAAGACACATCCTGCTCACTGGTTTCCCAGGCTGCGGCAAGACGACACTCGTCCGCCGTGTCCTTGAGCAGCTTCGGGACCTGCGGCTGGTCGGCTTCTACACGCAGGAACTGCGTGACGACGCCGGCCTGCGGGTTGGCTTCCAGGCGATCGCTTTGAACGGTGGTTCAACGACGCTGGCCAGCGTCGGGTCCAAGTCGAAGATCCGCGTCGGCAAGTACGGCGTCGAGCTGCCGGACTTCGAGAAACTACTGGGCGACGAGTTCAGGCGCGAGGCCGGTGACGTTGATCTGTTCGTCATCGACGAGATCGGGAAGATGGAGTGCTTTTCCGGGCGGTTTGTGGATCTGGTCGGGAGGTTGATGGACGGGGACGTACCAGTCCTGGCAACCGTTGCCATGAAGGGCGGGGGCTTCATCGCCGCTGTCAAGCAACGCAACGACGGCGAACTGGTTCGGGTGCATGACCGCAACCGAGACCATTTGGCCGGCGAACTGACGGAGCGCATTCGTGGCGTAACCACTCGCTGATTGCGAAGACAACTTCCCCATGCCTCCGGCCTTAGCTGGACGGCTGAACCATTTCACTTCTTGGGTGTCAGTGGGGCGAATTGACCGGAAACGTGGTCGGATGAGGCTCCTTCTGGCCCTGGACGGCCTGCGGTGCGATCGCTGACGGCACGGTGACCACAACTGAGCCTCTTTGGCCGTGAAGTACGGGCCATTGCGTGACAGTCGAAGAAAACTGCACAATCAATAGCCCTTGCGTCCACGAACTACGCGTAAGGGATGGTGGCCGAAGAAGGTGCGCAATCGGTCTTGCGACAGGAGCCAATACATAAATGCAAACGGAGAACCCCCGTCCCCCGTCCGCTGCCGACGGGACCGTTAGACGGGCTCACATCCGGTCTGTTCCAGCGTTTTGGACGACGGCAGCCATCGTCCTGACTGGGACGCTCCTGCTGTGCTCTCAAGCGGATCCCTTTTCTGCCGGGCTGTTCTTCGTGCCATTCGCATTCGGTCCCCTCGCGGTCACGATCGGGCTAGCACTTGCATGCCGTTCCACCTTCGCTCAAGTCCTGCTCACGGTCAGCTCCGTTTTGTATGGTGCTTGGTTTGCGTATATTTGCGCGCAGGCATTCTTCGTGAACCCGGATCCCCAGTCGCCGATCGCTTTCCTGTTCGTGGGGATTTGCGCGGTTCCAGTTCTGGTTGTCTTTTGGGTTGCAGCTGCGGTCGCGCATTGGCGGAAACGGACGCGGACGGCGAACTGACAGAAAACTGGATTGTGCGGTGACCGGAGGAGGACGACTGGAACCGGTAAAGTACGTTCCACGCGGGGCGGCATCGCGTGTGGGATGATGGTTGAGTCACTCGCGCCGCCAGCGTGGCTCGGACGTTCGACGAGAAGGACAAAACAAAATGAATGCGAGAAGATCATCCATTGTTGCCGTGATGTCACTGTTGCTCGGCATGACCTACAGTTTCGGCCAAGCGGCGGAGCCGGCCCAGGCGACGCCGTTGCCTGCGCCGTTCGACATGCAGAAGGCGGAGGCGGAGGTCGAAAACTCCTACGCCAAGGCGCACCCTGAAATCAAGGAATACGTCCTGTGGACGGCAAGGACATTTGGTGCGAGCGGAATGTGGCTCAACGAAGACGCACTCGCGGCTTTGCCCGCCCCTGCGCGAGAAAAAAAGATCCAGCACTTGACGGTGCTGTTGGAGGAGGGCGAATACGGACGCCACCTCTGTGCGGGGCTGGCAGAGGCGAGCGTGCTCAAAGACAAGCGACTTCTGCCCGGCCTCATGAAGGTAGCCGGCTATCACCGAGCGGACCGCGACTACGACTGCCGTCCGAAGTGGATGGCAGTGGCCGCCTTGGCCCGCCAGGAATCAGATGAGGCGGTACCATTGCTTGTCAGCCTGGCTGACCATGGCAACCAGAACACGCGGCAATGGGCACGCGCAGCTTTGTCGCGGAAGACGGGCCAGGATTTCAAGCAGGACAAGCGGGCTTGGGCGAAATGGTGGGAGTCCCAAGGAAACAAGCCTATCGACGGTGGGTTCCTGCAACCTTGGGTGCCGCCCCCTCAGTCCAAGCAGTGATGAGGCGTGTGGCTGCACGCGAGGCGGTTCGGGGGCGCGCGGACAGGAGGACGGTTGACGTTACCGGTCGCCTGGGCCATGTTGGTCGTGCTATTTGGTGACCGTCCGTCGCCGGATCGCTAGGCGGAGGCCCGCATGAGGCTCACCATCAATGTGTTCGTGGTTTGTACCCTGACATCGTTCGCGCCGGGAGCGGAAGAACGCCCGGGGCCGGACGCGAGCGAGTCCGTCGCAGCACGGCCGATTGTGGGCGCCATCCGCTGGGATGCGTGGTACGGCCGCGGTTCGCCCGTCTCGGAGGTCGAAAAAACACTGGGACCCAAGAAGTACCACTTTCGCCTGCCGTTCTTCGCCAAAGTGATGTCCCCGGCCGCCGTCAGCATCGACGGCGACTCGCAGCAGGTGATGGAACAAGAGATCAGCTATGCTGCCGGTGCAGGACTGGACTACTGGGCGTTCGTGGATTACTGGGACCAGGGAAACCTCGGGATTGGCCTCCGACGCTATCGGGCGTCCGTGGATAAGAAGGGCCTCCGATTCTGCCTCATCGAGGAAGGCGGACGAATTGATCGGATCGGGACATCCGGCTGGCCTCGGCTGGTAACGTGCTTCAAGGACCCCCACTACCAGACCGTCCTTGATAACCGACCCCTCCTGTTTGTCTTTGGTCGCCCGAAGGTCCTGGGCAAGAAGGAATTCGAGTCGCTTGCCGATCAAGCGGTCGCCGCGGGACTGGGGAAACCGTATTTCGTCTTCATGGGCTGGAACCCGGTGGCCGACGCGCAGGAGGTAAAGACGCTGGGCTTCGACGCGGTCTCTGCCTACGCCGCCGGAGCGGGCTATCGTTGGGAGCAGTGGCCCTACGAACAATTGACCAAACACGTGCGGACTGCGTATTGGGATGTTTGCCGCCAGCAGCGGATTCCCACCATCACGTTTGCCACGGCGGGGTGGGATCCCAGGCCGCGCGTCGAACACCCGGTTCCGTGGATCTCCGTAGAACCTCGTCCCGACCCGACTCCGCCCGCACAGCAACAGCCGCTGATTGACGCCGTGACGGCCACCCCGGCGCAACTGGCCCGGCATCTACACGACGCGATTGACTGGACGAAAAACAACCGGGATCTGAACCCGGCCAACGCGATCATCGTCTACGGATGGAATGAGAACGACGAGGGCGGCTGGCTGATACCCACTTGGAAACCCGATGGGCAACCCGACAGTAGCCGCGTCGATGCAATTTCTCAGGTCCTCAAGCGCTGACGCCATGCGGAGGATTCTGTGTCGCGCAACCATGCCATCAGCGTTTACACGAACGGCGACATGCTTCCCGCCGAAGCAGCGGAGATGTTCAGGAACGAACTTGCGGAGTCGCTTCGCGCCCGCCCCGATGCCGACCGATGGCGCTTCGTCACCGTCTGCGCCGTGGACTCGTCCGGTCACGTCCTCGGCGGCGTTCACATGGACATTGGTCCCATGGAATTCGGCCCCTTAGCAGAGGAACGGCTGGCATACCTGGAGCAGCTCTTGGTGCTTCCACAGAACCGGGGGCAGGGGCTTGGCACAGCGCTGCTGCTTCGCGCCGTCGAGGAATCTACCGCCAGGGGATGCAGCCACATTCGGTGCAACGTGTCCTGGGGCAATCCCGCGGCGATTGCCGTATACCGCAGGGCTGGCTTCGCGCTGACATGCCTGGAGGATGGCGAATACTTCGCGGTGAAGCCGACCCGTGCCGCCTCGTGCCGTGCCTAACGAGCCCTGGCATAGCGGCCTTGCCGCACGGCACGGTTGCCGTCTATTGCGGGCACAGGCACGCCGGTGTTGGGCGCGCGGCTGGCCGTTGACGGAGATGACTGGCGGACCCTTGTTACTCGACAACGACGGCCGTGCCGCTTGCGGACACCATAAGCATGCCGTTGTTTTGGCCAAGTACCTCGTAGTCCAAATCGACACCGACGACCGCGTTTGCGCCGGCTTCCTCCGCACGTTGCTGGAGTTCCTGCAACGCGATCTCGCGCGCCCGCTGGAGTTCCCGTTCGTAGGTCGCCGATCTTCCGCCGACAAGGTCGCGGATTCCAGCAAACAGGTCTTTGAACAGGTTGGCGCCGAGGATCGCTTCCCCTGCCAAGACACCGCAGTACTTGGCGATGCGTTTGCCCTCGATGCTCGGAGTCGTCGTAATCTGCACTTGGTTCTCCTCGTCTGGATTGGCCAACGGGATGGTATCCGTATGCTGTCGAGCGCAGGTCATCAGCTATGTATTCGTACTTGGGGTTGGGATCTTGGGCAGTCGGCCACGACGCCCTCTTGTCCGGCGACCGCTGGTTCTAGCCTAGCCGGCTCCGTCAGGTGATGGCCCACGCGGCCACAGGCCGCCGGTCAGCCACACAATTGTCGCCAACGCGTCGGCAGCCACGGGCCGCAATCCGGCAGGTGCTGACCACAGGTTCCCCGCCGCGTTTCGCCGGCGTGCCCAACGGGCATCAATCCGCGTTGTAGCCTTCGGGGAACTGCTTGGTCCGCTTGCCGGTGATGCGGTACAGGGCGATGGCCGCATTAGCCGATACAGTCGGGTTGGGGTCTTCGAGCAGTTCGGTCATCAGGTCGGCAGCCTGCGCTGCCTTGAGTCGCCCCAGAGAGAAGATGGCGTTGCAGCGCGTGCCGGCCTCGCGTTTGCGATCGGCGGCGGCCGTCATCAGCGGCGGGACGGCAGCGGGATCGCCGACTTCTCCGAGGACCAGGGCTACCCAACTGGTGACCTTTGGGGATGGGTCATCCAGCAGCCGGACCAGTTCACGAGGAGCTTGACGGAGTTTCAAGAAACGAAACGCCACGACGCCGGAAATTCGCTGCTCGGGATCGTCTGCATGCAGCCGGTCCAGGAACGGCTTGATAAGGGGTTCATCCCTTGTGACCTGGTACAGGGCTTGGATGCGGGCGTCGGCAAGTTGCTCGGGGTCGGGCTCCGGCGGCGTCTTGAGATCGCGCAGGACAGCCGCGACACGGGACGCAACGTCGGGAAACCGGCAGGCCAGTTCGGCCAGCGCGAATGTCGCCTGGCGGCGGGTTGTCCCAGTGCTCTGGATACACCCGACTTGGAACGTGGTTGGCTTGTCAGAGGCGGTCAACTCGGCCAGGACGCCAAGGCAGTCCTTGGAACCCTGTTGCCCAAGGACTGCCGCTGCGCGGCCACGAATCATGGCGTCCGGGTCCGTTCGGGCCACCCGGACCAGAAATGCCTCCAATTCGGGAGCGGCAATCTTCGCCGCGATCGCCAGAACCTTTCCCCGGAACTCCGCATCCGGCGCATCGCGCAGTGCGTCCGTGCAATGTGCCAATTTCGCGGACGGGCTGTCGGCAACGGCGACGGCCTGTTCCAGTGCAGCCAACCTCTGGCGCTGGTTCTGGACGTCTACGGCCGAGGGAGGCTCGCCTTGGGCGCAGGCACAGACCATCAGCACGACGACGGCGATATGGCAGGGCTGCATGCGGTGCTCCACTGGTTGTTGAAGGCCGTCACTCCCGTATTCTACGGCAGTTCGCCACCGGCACGCCACATTCCCAGGCGGCGTCGCCTGCGGTTTCCGCTTGGCCGCGATCCGGCAGGCGGGCGAACAGGGATCGTGTCCCTTGCACCCGCGCGGCCCCGACTGGCCCTGCCCCAGCGTCGCGACGTGAACTCGGCAGGCCACCGGGCCATGATCCCGCAGGTGCTGACGCCACCGCCTGGGGGGCTGCCGTCCATCGTTGGGCGATTTCCACCTCGGCCGGTTGCATGCGGGACGCCCCTTGCCCAAAATACTGATGTCCCGGAGTGCCCGGGGCGTTCGTTGAGTAACTTTTTGGAGGACCAGAAGACAAACGGTCGCTGCCGAGATCGCAGGGGCCGACAACTCGAATTGACGCGCGAGCGTCAAGATCTGCTTCCCGAAAAACCGCCAACCTGAGTCCCTGGACTCTTGAACCAAAGAAGCAGCACCTTGAGCCGCGCCCCGTATGGGGCGCTGGCCATGTGCTGTTCTTTGGTGCCCCTTGGCGGGGGTTTCGGGAGCAGTCGTGGTTCGGCGCCTCTTTTTTTTGCGCCGACGGTCAAGTTTGCGAAGTCCTGATGACACCGCCTACCACTGGACGGCCAAGACGATGAATACCTGCCCCGAATGTCAACACGCGGTCGATGTCGGCAACGCCTCATGTCCGAATTCCGGGCATGCCATGTCAACTCCGCCGCCGCTGCCCGCGGTCGGCCAAAGACAGGCGTTTTTCACCAATGCCCAACAATGCTGTAGTTGGCTGCTGACGCTTGCCGTAGCGACGTGGCGCTACGTAGCCTTGAAGGTGCGCGCGACCAAGGCCGCCGTCCTCGACCTGCCACCACTCTACCGTCAACTCGCTGAGCACATCGAGGCCAATGACGCCTTCCGCGACGAGTTCGCTGACCACCATCGCGCGATTGGCCAGTTGAAGCAGCAACTTGCATCGCTTTCTGATGCGCGGGCAAGACCGCGAGCCGGCAGCGCCCTGGGAAGATGCCGTGCGATCCTCTCCGCCGCCGGGGACAAGCTCAGGACAATCCCGCTGCAAAGGCAACTGAAACGTTCACGGCGGCGCCTGGGCGAAATCGCTCTTGGCAAACACGGGAATGCTGCCGGGCCTGCTCGATTGGTTTCCCAAATCGTCGAGACGGTATCTCACGTTGACGATCTGGTGCAGCAGTCACGAGGACTTGAAGAAAGGTACGCCAGCCGGATCGTGACGCCCAGCCGAACTGCCGTTGCAGGTGCGACGCTGGTGGGTCTGGTCGTCTGTGGCCTCGTGTGGTGGTGGGCGTCCTCGCCAGAAACGGAATCGGCACCCGTTGCATCGGCTAGTACGGGCGAAGTCCGAGGAACTGCATCTGAGCCCGAGCAGCCGCCACCCGCTGAGAAAGTGATGGACCCCGGCCGAGACGCGTCGCCGACGAGCGGTAAGTATGGCGTCTTCATCCAGAACGATCCCTTTTGCCGCGACGTCGTCAACGCCATATCGCTTGAACGATTCCTCAAAGACAACCCGGATGCGACGTTGGACAACGAAAACGCCAACGCGGGTATTGGCTTCCAACAGTACAGCGAGAGTTTCTTTCAGTACGGGTTCTTCGACAAGAAGCTCGTTTCGATCACGATGCTCTTGCCCCGCGACCAGAAGGGGATTGACGCGGAGTTCACGAAGTACCGCGATGCGTTCGGACCGCCCCACGATACGAGCATCCCGGCTCAAATGAAAGAAAACGGGGCAACACGTTACGCCACATGGAACCTCCCTGATTATGATCTCGCCGTCAGCTTGACGGTGCAACCAAGTGCAAGCGTCGGCCTGGTACTGGTCGGAAAGGGTGCGATCCCGGAATATGGCGACGCTTGGTGCCGGTTAGCTTGTTACGTGTCCACATGTTACGTTGTTTGCGGACGGTTTCGCGTTGGAGCTTTCAACTGGCAGTACGGTGAAACTCGGT
>Ga0123333_10001220_pt1 | contig 27041 bp, 24 predicted proteins | sample BioC12SIPDNA_3_FD_89957 | JGI IMG/M metagenome (GOLD analysis project Ga0123333, IMG submission 89957) | Anaerobic biogas reactor microbial communites from Washington, USA - Biogas_R2_B C12 SIP DNA | ecosystem: Engineered > Bioreactor > Anaerobic > Unclassified | place: Washington, USA... | reverse complement strand
GTGCCGACTCCCCGAATGGGCGGCGTTGCGATTTTCCTGAGCACACTGATCGCTGCGCTCTTGTTGCGAGGCGCATACCAAGAGCTGAGCGGCATCCTCATTGGCGCGACGTTGGTATCCTTTCTTGGGTTTTGGGATGACCGGTTCTCGTTGGGCGCCGGAGTCAAGTTGGTTGGGCAACTGCTCGCTGTGGGGTTGTTGATCCTGAACGGCATCAGCGTGCGTACGCTTCCTTATCCCGCGTTGAATCTTGCGGTGACTGTTCTGTGGGTTGTTGGGATCACGAATGCTCTGAACCTGCTCGACAACATGGATGGCCTCTCTGCCGGCATCGCAGCAATCGCGGCGGCTCACTTCGCACTGATGTGTGCGCTGAGTGGGCAGTATCTGGTGGGAGCCCTGTCGGTCGCTGTGATGGCAGCGTGCGTTGGGTTTCTCATCTACAATTGGAACCCTGCGACGATCTTTATGGGCGACTCCGGCAGCCTGTTTCTCGGCTACACATTGGCGTCGCTGGGCATCAAGCTGCGCTTTCCCCAGAATGTTCCTTTTGTGACCTGGATGATTCCGCTGTTGGTCCTGGGCATTCCGATCTTCGATACAACGCTGGTCACGATTTCGCGGCTGCGCCGTGGCCGCAATCCAATCACTACTGCTGGCATGGATCACACGTCGCATCGCCTGACCTATGCAGGATTCTCACGGCGCGAGGCCGTGTTCCTGCTCTATATCGTGGCCTTTGCATTGGGCCTGTTGGCCATCTTTGTGACACAAGCAACCGTTTTGGAAGGGTATTTGGTTGGGGCAGTGATTGTCGTGGCTGGCGTTGTTGCGCTATGGCGAATGGAGAGACCTCCCTTCTGGCCTGCCAACCAAACTTCGGAACAACGGGCCCTGAATACCGGCAAGAGGGTCTCCTGACGGCTGGATAAAGCAATTTTGGTGGTATAATATCTTTTAAATTGGCACAGAAGAGGAGAACGAGACAATGAAACACGTCCTAATGAAGCTGCCGGCCCTCGGGTTGGCGATTGTGGTGCTGCTGTCAGCGTGTGGGACGCCAGCTACTCCGGAGCCGACACCCGCGCCGACATCCATGCCCACGGCTGTTGCCACCGATGTCCCGGCGGAGCAGCCCGGGGTCGCAACACCCGCCGTAACCGCGGATCCCTCGGAACCGGTGATGGTTGTGACTCCTGAGACTCCGGGCGTGTGTCAGGCTGCCCCTCTGCCAGAAGTCTCTGTCAGGCCCGTGGATGAGACGGACTGGGTAAAGGGCGCCAACCCCGAGGAAGCCGAGATCACGCTCTTCGAATACTCGGATTTCCAGTGCCCCGGCTGCGCAGGGATGTACCCGATCATCCAGGATTTCCTGGATGTCAATACCCACGTACGGCTGGTCTATCGTCACTTTCCCCTGGATATCCACGTACATGCGGAGATCACCGCCGAGGCAGCCGAGGCAGCAGGCGCCCAGGGCAAGTTCTGGGAGATGCACGATCTGCTGTTCGATCGCGCAGGCGAGTGGAATGCCCTGAGTGCTGAGGATATACGGACCCGGCTTAGCGACTACGCTGAGGAGCTGGGCCTGGACCTGGAAGCGTTCGACGCGGCATTGGACAACCACACCTATCTGGACAAGATCCGGTCCCAGTATGCTGAGGCCGCCGAGATGCGCTTGGGCGGAACGCCGACTTTCATTTTCAATAACCTGCTCTTCCCCTCCGACATCGGCCTGTCTTTCCAGGGCTTGACAGCCTACCTGAATATCCTGGAACAGCAGGACGAGATCTTCTACGATGCTCCCCCTGAAGCCACCGTTGGCGCCGATGACGAGATCGAAGCCGTGCTGAAAACGAGCAAGGGAGATATTCGCGTCCATCTGCTGCCCGCGTCTGCGCCTGTGCACGTCAACAGCTTCGTGTTCCTGGCAGAAGAGCAGTGGTACAATGGCTCTGAGTTCTTCTTCGTACGCGACAACTTTGTTGCTGTGACCGGCGATCCCACAAACTCGACCGTCGGCTATCCCGGATACTACTGCCAGGGGGAGACTCAGGGCGTATTCGATCGGGCGGGCCTGGTTGGGATGCTCGCGAACGGTCAGTTCTTCGTGACGCTCGGGAGCGACGCCGCGCAGTTGAACTCACAGTTCGCACTGGTCGGTCAGGTCATCGAGGGGCTGGATATCCTGGATGAACTGACACGCGTATTGGTCGGAGACCCGACCGCCCTGCCGGCTGACGTGCTGGAGTCCGTGGAGATTATCGACAACTAGCGTAGCCAGATCACGTTCCGAAGAGGATAGAGTGGCTACGCTGCGTGCTGCGCGGCTCCTCTATCCTCTTTTCTTGTCTTTGAACCTGTCTGTCTATCGCCGAACCGTCGAAGGGAACGCACGTGGAACAGAAAACAGAGATACCTAGGTGGTTGTGGGCACTTGCCGGGTTTGGCGGCTTGGGGCTGCTCGTGTTGGGGCTCGCGTCGGTCAGCGTGACCTTCGCATTGCCCGAGGCGTTTGGTGCGGCAGGCGTCATCGTGGCAGGCTTTGGTCTCATCGCGGCGACGCTCGGGATCAGCTTGGGCGTAGCTGGCTTGCGTGGTTGGCGGAATGCACCCTCCATGAGGTTCTACAGCCGGTGGACATGGGCGGTTCTGTTACTGGGCAGCATCGTTACAGCCATCAGCGGCAGCTTGATGCCAGTCCAACTGCAGGGGCATGCGCTCTTCGCACCCTTTCACTTCCTGATGATCACGTTGCCGGGGCTGTTGCTCCTCTCGGTTGTCACGCTGCTAATCGGGCGTGAATCTGCGCTTAGCATTCGACGGACGGTCCTGGCACTCGCGAGCGGCGCGTCGGGTGTGGTCCTGGCTATACCGGTAGAGGTGATCGGCCTGATGCTCAGCGGGATGCTTAGCGTCGCCGTGGCGATGGTCTTCCCCGGCGGCAGCGCCGAAGTTGACCGGCTGCTGACACTTGTGCAGGGCTGGACCGTGAGGCCGCCCACGAGCGAAGCGGAGATTCTAGGGGTTGTGACCTCGCCCGTGGTCCTCTTGGCGCTTACTCTGACGCTCTCTGTTGTGACGCCTCTGGTCGAGGAACTGAGCAAGACCCTGTTACTGGGCCTGTTCGGGATGTGGGTCAAGCCCATAGCCCCGGTGGCCTTTCTCTGGGGGGCCGCGTGTGGCCTCGGTTTTGCGTGGCTTGAGGGCGTCTCAAACGGCGCGGTGGGGTTGGGCGGCGTCGGGGGCTGGTTGGGGAGTGTCGGCGTGCGGCTGTTCGCTACAGCAATGCACGTACTTACCAGCGGTCTGCTCGGGCTGGGCTGGGGATGGTTCTGGCGAGGGCGGCGGTGGGCGCTCCCGATCACCTATGGCGTGGCCGTCATCTTCCACGGGCTGTGGAATCTCAACGTCATTGTGAGCGTAGGCGGGCTGGGTCTGGCTGCCTCGTCTCCCGCAACGGGTGGCATGCTGGTCACGCTGGGGGTCGTCGTTCAGCTAGCGCTGGTGCTGCTCGCTACAACGGCGTTGATCGTCATCCCCCTAGCGTTGCGTAAGGCGTGACAAGCATGAGCCTTCAGCCATCTGTGCCCGCGACAGCAGCGTGCAGGAAGTGACCTGGCGCATGGCAGGCGACTTGGGCTCGGTGCTGAACAGGCTGCAGGCGGACCCGCGGTTCATTCGCAACGTGACCGCATGGCAGACGTTGCCGGACAGAGCTGCACGGACTGAGCCCTGGCCCAGTGGGCTGGACCCGCGGTTGTTGGGTGCGGGCGCAAGTCAGGGGATTGGCGAGCTGTACAGTCACCAGATCCTGGCAGTGGAAGCCGCATTGCGCGGTGAGAACGTGGCTATGTCAACGGGCACGGCCTCAGGGAAGACGCTGGGCTACATCCTGCCGGTCCTGAACACGCTGCTTCAGGACCCCAAGGCCACAGCTCTGCTGCTCTACCCGACCAAGGCCCTGGCCCACGACCAGATAGCGGCCCTGGAGCGCTGGATCGGTGCTTTGGGCGCGCCACTTGCCCTTCGCCCTTACGATGGTGACACGCCCCAGCGCCACCGCGCGGCGATCCGTCAAGAGGCACGCATCGTCATCTCCAACCCCGACATGGTCCATCTGGGCATTTTGCCGCACCACACGCAGTGGATGCGCTTCTTCGAGGGGCTACGCTACGTGGTGCTCGACGAGCTCCATACCTATCGGGGCGTATTCGGCAGCCATGTGGCAAACGTGCTCCGGAGGCTGCGCCGGATCGCGGGCTTCTATGGTTCGAGTCCCCAATATGTCGCAGCCTCCGCGACCATAGCCAATCCTCAGGCACTGGCAGAGAGACTCTGGGAGGGTCCTGTAACCCTGGTCACCACCGATGGGGCGGCTTACGGGAAACGAGAAGTCATCTTCTACAATCCTCCGTTGGTGAACCCTGCCTTGGGCGTGCGCGCGAGCGCGGCCGATGAGGCGTTGGCGCTGGCGATGCGCTTACTCCAGGCCGGCGTCCAGGTCATTGCCTTTGCCCGCTCGCGCCTGTCGGTGGAGTTGATGTTGCGCGAGTTACGTAGCCGCGTCGCCGATCAGGGAGGCGATCCCAACGCCGTCCAGGGCTACCGGGGAGGGTACCTTCCGCACGAGCGCCGTGCTATTGAGTATGGACTGCGGACCGGTCGTGTGCGTGCTGTCATCGCTACCAACGCGTTGGAACTGGGCATCGATATTGGAGCGCTGGACGCCTCGATACTGGTCGGCTATCCCGGCAGCATTGCTGCGACGCGACAGCAGATGGGGCGCGCGGGCCGCAGGGCCGGGACCTCACTCTCTGTGCTGATCGCAACCTCGGCGCCTCTGGACCAGTATCTGGTTTCCCATCCGGAGTATTTCTTCGATCGCTCTCCTGAAGAGGCGCTGCTGAACCCCAATACGCTGAGCTTGCTGGCCTCGCACCTGACCTGTGCCGCTTTTGAGCTGCCGTTTCAGCGTCACGAACGGTTTGGCGCCGAGGTGGAGGTCGATGACCTGCTTGAAGCTTTGAGCGCGGAAGGGCTGCTCCACAGCAGCCACAATCAGTTCACGTGGATTGCCGAATCCTATCCTGCACAGGGCGTGTCGTTGAGGAGCTCGACTCCGGACAATGTCGTGGTCCGGACGGACGAGGAGGGGGTCATCGGCACTGTCGATCGTCCCAGTGCCCCTCTGCTGGTCCATGAGGGTGCAGTCTATTTCCACGCGGCGACGCCCTATCTCATCGAGTCGCTGGACTGGGAGCAGGGCCTGGCGCTGGCGCGTGTGGTTGATCTGGACTACTACACGGTCGCGTCTGCTACTACAAAGGTGGAACGCATCGCTCTTCGGCGGCAGGTTCCGGGAGACGGTTACGTCGGGGGGACGGCCCGGACGGACGAGGAGGTTCTGGTTCACATCAAGCCGACGAGTTACCGCAGGGTACACCTGAGCACACGTGAGACGCTGGGGTGGGGCGAGATTCACCTGCCAGAACAGCAGATCGAGACTGAGGCCTTCAGGCTGACGCTAGGGCCAGCCCTCGTCGATGCGCTCGCCGAGGAGGGGGTCCTGGTGGCGCCGCTGGACTATGGGCCGGAGTGGAGCGAGATCCGCGCGCGCATGCTGGAGCGGGATGGATACCGTTGCCGGCTTTGTGGTCAGCCAGCGAGTCCCGAGCGCCCGCTCGAGGTCCATCACCTTACGCCTTTGCGTACCTTCATGGCCGAGTACGCCCGACCAATGGCTTTGCGCCTAGCCCATGCGCCGGAGAATCTGCTTAGCCTGTGTTCAGTCTGTCACCATCAGGTAGAGCGAACCCGCGGCGCACGCACTGCACTTGGTGGTCTGGGCTATTTGTTGCGCAATCTGGCCCCCGTCTTCTTGATGTGTGACCCGGGAGACCTCGGCACCGCCGTGGAGTCGCGCGACGCCGAGACAGGACTGCCCGCCATCATCGTCTACGATGCCATACCCGGAGGCGTTGGGCTGTCGCCACGTCTCGTTGATCTGTGGCCTAAGTTGGTAGAGGTTGCTCTGGAGCGAGTGTCAGGGTGTCCCTGTGCGGAAGGCTGTCCATCGTGTGTGGGCCCTGTCGGGGACAGTGAACCGGGAGCCAAGCGCGCCTCCCGGCGTCTGCTCAGCCTGGCGTCCGGCGACCTTGGCTGAAATCGCCCGTTCAGCCATAGGCGTATCCCAGTACAACGTGCGTGTTTGGAAGTCGTTTGGCTTGTAGTATAATGACGCCATCGTGGTTCCCGAAGTGGCCTATGCCCATCCTAACTAAGGACGTCCTGGAGTTCATCAGCCGCAGCCCCGAGCAGACATGTCGCTTGGGCGCACGTCTGGGGCGCTACCTGCACGGGGGTGAGGTTGTGGCAATGGAGGGTGACCTGGGAACCGGCAAGACGGTGTTCGCACAGGGCGTGGGTATGGGATGGGGGGCCACCACTCGCCTGGTGAGCCCCACATTTGTGCTCGTCCGGCGCCACAAACGTCACCAGGATGACCTTGCGCTTTACCACATCGATCTGTACCGTTTGAACTCCAGTGCCGAAATTGACTTGTTGGGTCTGGATGAGATCATTGGTGCGGCCGATGCGGTATGCCTGATTGAGTGGCCCGAACGGCATCCGGGGCTCTTGCCCGACGAGCATCTCTGGGTGCATATGCGTATGCTAGACGAGTATCGCCGTTCCCTGGTCTTTCAGGCATTTGGCGAAGTGCACCAGGCGATTCTCGATGATTTCCGACAGGAGCTTATGGGGATCTGATGTTACTTGCGCTGGATACAGCCACACAGCGCGCCAGTATAGCCCTTCACGACGGCGCGGTGCTGCGTGCGGAATGCACTTGGGAATCATCGAATCGCCATACCGTGACGCTACTTTCGCGTGTTGTGGAGATGCTGGATGCATCGGGCCTCACAGCGACAGACCTCACGGCGGTTGGTGTGTGTATCGGTCCCGGTTCGTATACTGGGGTGCGTGTGGGTGTATCCGTAGCGAAGGGGCTAGCATCATCGCGGAAGCTGCCTCTGGTGGGCGTGCCCACACTCGATATCCTGGCCGCGGCGCAACCCCAGGACGAACGCCCGCTTTACGCGGTGTTCGCTGCCGGTCGGAAACGCGTCGGCTACGCACGCTATCGCTGGCAGAGTGAAGGCTGGCAGGCTGATACGGGTGTGCAGGTGGTCACGTGGCGCCAGCTCATCGACGAGCTTGAGCTGCCGGCGGTGATGGTCGGGGAGATTGAAGCGGTGGGTCGGGAATCGATGCGTTCCCTATTCGGTCGGGTCGAGCTTCCGCCGCCGGCCTCGCATCTGCGCAGAGCTGGCTACCTGGCCGATATTGCATGGCGGCGGTTGCGTGCCAGCCAAGTGGATGCCCCATCTGCGCTATTGCCTCTCTATGCACGATGAACGGCCCGACCTACGCCTTCCGCATCCGCCCTATGGGAGGGCGGGACATTCCAGCTGTTGTTTCCGTGGACCGGATGGTGTTCAAGGATCCCTGGCCTGAATCGGCCTACGTCCAGGAAGTCTACTTCAATCCACGATCACGCTATTTCGTTCTGGAGCTCGTGGATCCCGCACAACTCCCACCTGCTGCTGACCAGCAACGCCGGCATAGCGCAAGGCTACTGGGATTCGTCGGGATGCGCGTAGAGGGAACGCGAGGCCACATCAGCACGCTTGCGCTGCGATCCGAGTGGCGGGGGCAGGGGTTGGGCGAGGTGTTGTTGCTCACCGCCATTGATTGGGCCCTTGGCGACGGGGCTGATCTTGTAGGGCTTGAGGTCCGCATCTCCAACCACGTGGCCCAGCAATTGTACGAAAAGTACAACTTCACGCCTCACTCGCGGCTGCATCGCTACTATGCCGACGGTGAGGACGCTTTCTATATGGTTGTCCGTGTGAACGATCATCCTCGCTACGCCGACCGAGTCCGCGACCGGTTGGCAGAGTTGGTGCGTGAGATCGGAATCGAGCAAGCAGACGGAGGTTAGCAGCGCCGGACAGGACATGACGCGTATCGGAGACGGCTTTTCGGCCACGACCCGTGAGATTCTGGTAAGGAGGAAGCGAGATGAGCAAAGAGAAATCTCTCCAAGCAATTCACGCGCAGGTGCGCACGTGCACTAGGTGCCCGCTGCACGTAGGTCGAACGAAGGCTGTACCGGGAGATGGCGCGGCTGACGCGCAGATCATGTTCATCGGTGAAGCCCCGGGTTTTCACGAGGACCAACAAGGGCTTCCTTTTGTTGGGGCAGCTGGGCGCCTCCTCAACGAGCTACTGGAAAAAGCAGGCATCGATCGCCAGCAGGTGTTCATCACGAACGTCATCAAGTGCCGGCCGCCCGGCAACCGCGACCCCGAGCTGGATGAGGTCGAGACCTGCAAGCCGTATCTGGACCAGCAGATCGAGGTGATCAATCCCAAAGTTATCGTCACGCTGGGGCGCCACTCAATGGCGCGCGCCTATCCCGATGAGAAGATCTCCGTGGTTCATGGGCAACCGCGCAAGGTCGGGGACCTCGTCTATTTTCCAATGTTTCATCCGGCGGCTGCATTGCACCAGCCGAGTCTGCGCAGTGTGGTAGAGGCTGACTTTCGGCTTCTCAAGGATTTGCTCGAAGGCCGGCTGGAGCCTGAAAGCTACACGCCCCCCCCCGAGGCCGAGCAGTTATCTCTGTTCTAGGGCCGCCAGGCCGTCTTCGAGACGTGTGTCCCCAGGACGTGCGTCTTCAAGATGTGCGTCCTTAGGACGCACACTCTGGTGCGGAGACCTCGCTCTGGTCTGCATGATAGCGGCGGCGGATGTTGGGTACAAGATATTCCGCAAAGGCCCTGTCGACATCGTAGTCGGGCGCCCACCCCCAGTCGCGTCGCGCTGCGCTGTCGTCTAGATCAGCGGGCCAACTGTCTACGATGCGCTGACGCTTCAGGTCGGGCTCGAAAGTGATCTGGGCGTCCGGCAGGTACTGCAGCACCTGATCACGGAACTCGCCTGCCGAAAGGCTAAAGCTGGTCACATTGTAAACGGGCCGGCTGAGAGATTCCTGGGGCGCCTTAGCCAAATCCACCAGGGCCTTGACGGCATCGGGCATCGCCATAAACGGGATGCGCACATCCTCACGCACAAAACACGCGTAGCGCTTGCCCTGCGCCGCAGCGTGGAGCATTTCCGGCCCATAGTCGCTCGTGCCGCCGCTCGGGACGGTGAATGCGCTTACCAGGCCCGGGAAGCGCACGGAACGGAAGTCGAGGCTGGTGGGGCGGTCGGCGGCAAGCTGGCGGTAGTGGCGGCTGAAGTAGATCCCCAGCATCTCGCAGTAGAGCTTGTTGCAGCCGTACATGGTTGTGGGGTAGTTCCACTCCCATTCACGGACTCGGGCGTACTGTTCCTTGGTCGCCAAATCCGGAAGGCCGAAGACCGCAATTGAGCTGGGGAAGAGAAAACGAACCGGCTCACCGCGCCACTCCGATTGTTGCGCAGCCAGATGCAGTAGCACCAGCGTGCCTTCGACATTGACACGGTGCGCGGCATCAGGCGAGAACTCCGCCCGGGTAGAGAGCAGCGCCGCCAGGTGGAAGATCTCCTCGATCTCGTACTCGCTGACGAGCCGGTCCAGAAGTCCTGTGTCCAGAACGCTACCCTGGACGTGGATAACCTGCTCGGCCAGTTCGGGCGGCAGCGGATTGAGATCCAGCGTCAGTATCCGGCGTTCAGATTGTTCGCACGCGGCGCGTTCGGCAAGAGCTCGTATGAGCGCCTGCCCCACCTCACCGGCTGCCCCCGTGATCATCGAGACTTTCGCGCGCATAGAGCCTCCTTCGTTCACAATTCCGTCCGATGCCGTCCGAGTGGTCATCGCATCGCTGTCGGGCCGTGGTATCGGCCGGGCGACGCGACATCCATTATCTTACTCGTACGCCGGATTTGTGCGAAGTGTCGGTGCGCATGAGCTTGCTTTCCATTGCTCACGTGTTATACTGAAGTCGTTAACAGAACAAGCGAATAGCTTTGCGGTTGGGGTGCGCCCCGCTCGTGCTGCCGCAGTTTGGCCAGAGCAGGCGCTTCAAGTGAGGAAGTCCGGTGAAAATCCGGCGCTGTCCCGCAACGGTTACCTCTCGTGTGTAGAGGAAAGCCCGACACTCCGCCTCAACCGGTGCTGGCTGCCCTTCGCGGAAAGGAGGTGGCACGCGACAGAGGTCATAGGCAATGACCGTGTCGGTGAACTTCCCACCCTTATGGCGGGAAGTTTTTGTTTTTCTGACAATTGTTGAGTCGTTTTGCCAGCCCGGGCGCGGCCTCGCGCCATAGAATGGAGGACATCGAGATGAGAAAGTATGCTGTCGTGTTGGTGGTGGTCTTGGTATCCATGCTGCTGGCGGTGTCGGGCGGCGTGCAGGCCGCGGCGTTCTCGCAGACCGACGCTGCATTGGCGTGGATGCGCGACGCTCAGGAGCCAGATGGCGGATTCTCTTCGGGGTTTGCAGAGGGATCCGACTTTGGCACAACCGCTGAGGTCATCCTGGCGGTTGCGGCGACGGGTCAAGACATCAGTACCTGGCTCAGCTCGGATGGGCTTTCGCCTCTCGACTACGTCGCTTCTCAGGTCTCCTCCGGTCAGGTGACCGACGTAGGCAATATCAGCAAGGCGGTATTCGTAGCGGTGGCTGCGGGATTGGATCCGCGGGATTTCGGCGGTAGGGATCTGGTGGCCCAAGTGATGGCGGCGCAGGATTCGGCGACCGGGATGTTCGGCGACACGCTCTTCAAGCATGCGTACGCGGTTCTGGCACTGCATAATGCCGGTGAGCCGCTCCCATCTTCCGCGGCAGCGGTTCTGACTTCTCAGTTTACTGACGACGGCGGATGGGCGCTCTTCGGCGGTACGACTCCGGGGATGGCGGACACCAATACTACAGCATTTGCCATGCAGGCGTTGATCGGCGCAGGCGAGCCTGGCGCGGCCGGTGGGGCGCTTTCCTATCTCAGACGGATGCAGAATGAGGATGGCGGTTTTCCGTACCAGAAACCTTCGGCATGGGGTACGGAGACCGACGCAAACTCAACGGCAGTGGTCATCATGGCACTCAACGCCCTGGATGAGCCTATGGGCAACTGGGTGGTCAATGGCACCGATCCGCTGGGCGCGTTGCTAGCGCTCTGGGATGGATCAAGTGGCGCCTACTTCTGGCAGGCCTCGGTGCCGTTCGCCAATATGCTGGCGACGGCGCAGGCAGTACAGGCAGCCGAAGGAATGACGTTCGCGGCCGTGCCGCGGGTCGGGGCGAGCCGCCCTCCGTCGGCTGCGGTCGGGGGCGCAGTACAGGTGCCGCTGATGCCCGAATCGGGCTCGATCTACGGGCCGGGCGTGGGCCTGGCGTTGCTGGGTGCGCTGGTGTTGGTGGGAGCTGCCGCAGCTTTGCGGCGCAGCCAAATCCCGTGCGCTGTGGTGTCGGGCCGTCTCCGGTAGCAGTGGCGCCGGTTAGGTAGGCAAGGATGCAGCGTTGAGCAGCCAATGAGCCCTATCGCGTTGATGATCGCTAGAGTGACAAGAGGGGCAGGGCGGATGGTGACAGCCGCCTTGCTCTTCTTGCTGCCGGTGTGGCTGCCCGGTGCGCCGGCCCAAGCCCAAGAACTCGACAACCAGGCCGGCCTTGTCATTGTCCATAGCGACGGCCGGGTGATCACCCGCTGCGTCGCCTTTGATGAGCCTCAGATCTCGGGATTTGCGCTCCTAGAGCGTGCTGGCATGGCTTTTGAGGTGCAGGCCGGCCCTCTCGGCGCTTCCGTTTGTACCTTGAACGGTGAGGGATGCCCTTCGAGCAACTGCTTTTGTAGCTGCACGGGGCTGCCTTGTCTCTACTGGAACTACTACCACCGGACTGCCGATGGTTCGTGGGCCTATTCGGGCGTCGGGGCAACTCTGTGGCAAGTGAGTAACGGCGATGTCGATGCGTGGTTGTGGGGCGAGAGCTCCCAGCTCCCCCCCGCGGTGAGCTTCGATGAGATCTGCGGCGCACCGTCGCAAGTGGATCCAATGCCACCCGCCACGCTTGTTCCCGACACGACAGCAGGCCCCACCATGACGGTGACGTCGCCGCCTTCGACAGTCGCGACTCAGCCGGCGCCTACGCCCACATCGCCGGAAGGCGATGCTGGCGCTGCGACAGAGACACCCCTGCCATCGGAGACGCCACTGGAGTCGTTGACGCCGCCAGCGTCGTCCACATCGCCAGCGTCGTCTACGCCGCCAGCGTCGTCTACACCGTCGATGGTCCTGTCGCCCACATCGGCGCCGACGCGAACGGCGACGCCCGTCCCTGCAGTGTCGACGTCGCCGGTTCCAGCCGCGGCGACAGATACGCCGGTGCTGGCGGATCCTGCCGAACCGCTGCAAGGTCGGGAGCACGCGCCGCAGTCGAGTTACCCAATCGAATACGTGGTGTTCGCCGTTCTGCTGGCCCTGGTAGGCGGCGCCTTCGTGCTTGTGCGCATGCGGCGTGGAGGGTGAGTGGGCGATACCCTTGTGCGGCGTTTGCTGCGTTGGCTGGTCTACCTCCTGGCCTCTCTGCTCGGTGTAGGCGCCTTCCTGTACCCCTTCTTCGCTCGAGAGGCAGGCGCAGAAGCAGTCGGAGCGGCGGCCTCGCCGGTCTTTCTCACCGTGCTGGGGGGGCTCTCACTGGTCGCCCTGCTGCTCGAAACCCAGGGAGAGGCGACTGCTGACGCCAAGCGGATTGCCTTGCTAGGCGTGCTGATCGGCCTCAACGCCGCGTTGAGTTTCCTGGAGACCGCCCTGCCAGGACCCGGGGGCTTCAGTCCCGTGTTCTTCCTGATCATCCTCGGGGGCTATGTCTTCGGCCATCGATCTGGCTTTCTCCTCGGATCGCTAACCCTCTTTGTGTCGGCGCTCATCACCGGGGGCGTGGGGCCGTGGCTGCCCTACCGCATGCTTGTGGCGGGGTGGATCGGTATGACGGCCCCCTTTGTTGGTCTGCTTGTCAGGCGCCTGCGCGCGCAGGCGCGCCCTGCAGAGATCGTGATCCTCGCCGCATTCGGCGGGCTCTGGGGGCTGGCCTTCGGCGCGCTGATGAATCTCTGGTTCTGGCCCTTTGCCACGGGGGCCGCCGACCAGCACTGGCAGGTCGGTCTCGGCCTTCGCGAGACTGCGCAGCGCTATCTCGCGTTCTACGTGACGACCTCGCTGGTGTGGGATCTGGCGCGGGCGGTCGGTACGGCTGCGATGCTTGTTGTGTTTGGACGGCCGACGCTGCGAACGCTGTGGCGATTTCAGCGGCGGTTCGAGTTCCAGGTCATCGCTACGGTGGATGGGGCTGTCACCGGCGATGACGCAGCATCTGTGGCTGAGGTCCACGCGTGATGCATCCGCTCGCCTGGTTTGCCTGGGTGGTCGTGGCATCGCTGAGCGCGCTCTTGACCCGCAATCCGCTCTACCTCGTCCTGCTCTTCGGCATCGCTCTGCTGGCGCTCGAGGCGGTCAGTGCCGCGCCACGGGCCGGGCAACTTGCGGGAACCGAACGCCGTGGTCGGGCCACGCCAGTTTCCCCCGTGCGATTTGCGCTCTTCGCCATCCCTGCTGGTGCCGTGTTCAACGCAGCGTTGAGCCACTTCGGGGAGACGGTGCTCTTCCGTATGCCGCAGGGATGGCCCCTGCTGGGTGGTCCCATCACGGTCGAGGCGCTGGTGTTCGGCGCCGTCAATGGCCTGGTGCTTAGCACATTGTTCGCCGCCTTTGCCGTTCTGAACGTGGCTGTGCCGGTGCGAGACCTGATCGGCTATCTCCCGCGTGCCTTTTACCCTGTAGCCGTCGTTGCGGCGATTGCGGTCACCTTCGTGCCGAGCACGCAGCAGCAGGTTCGCCAGGTCCGTGAGGCCCAAGCGGTCCGCGGGCACCGTATGCGAGGGTTGCGTGATTGGCTGCCACTGTTCATGCCCGTGCTGATTGGGGGCCTGGAGCGCGCCTTGCAGTTGGCTGAGGCGATGACTGCACGCGGGTTCGCCGGGCGTCGCGCGAATGACGCGGGCTCTGCGCCCGCCGGTTCGTCTACCGCGCAGGTAGGGACGATTGGCGGGCTCGGCTGCGTGCTCGTGGGATCGGTCCTGCGCCTGATGCCGCGCTGGAGCGCGTGGTCCACGCCGTTACTTGTGGGCGGCGTGGCACTGGTCGGATGGGCAATCTGGCGCACGGGCCGGGGGGTACACCACACACGGTATCGACAGCACGTCTGGGCGTTGCGTGACTCGATCGTGGTGGTTGGTGCGGTCGTCGCCCTCGTCTCATGGGTGCTGTGGCCCGCGTCCAGGGCCTACGCGCCCTACCCACGCGTAGCCTGGCCTGGCTTCGATGTGCGCGTAGGATTCGGCCTTATGGCACTCATCCTGCCTGCAGTGATCCCCGCACCACAGGAAGAAGCGCATGCCGATGATCGCGTTTGAACACGTGAGTTTCGCGTATCCGGGTGCTGTTTCGCCTGTCTTGCGCGACATAGACTGGACGCTTGCCGAAGGCGAACTTGCCGTCGTGGCTGGGCCATCGGGCGCGGGAAAGTCCACGCTGCTGCGCTGCATCAATGGCCTGGTGCCACACTTCAGCGGCGGCACGTTCGGGGGACGTGTGGTCGTCGATGGGCTTAACCCGTTGACGGCAAGGCCGGAGGCCATGTGCTGGCACGTGGGATTCGTTTTCCAGGATCCTGAAGCGCAGTTCGTTATGGACCGGGTTGAGGATGAGGTCGCCTTTGCACTCGAGAATGCCGCAATCCCCCGCCACGAGATGCGCGCTCGCATCGAAGAGGTCCTGGCTCTGCTGTCACTGGAACGATTGCGAGACCGTGATCTGGCCACGCTTTCGGGCGGAGAGAAGCAGCGGGTGGCGATTGCAGCTGCCCTGGCCCTTCGCCCGCGTGTTCTCGTGCTCGACGAGCCGACTTCGCAGCTCGATCCGCAGTCGGCACAAGACGTGCTGGACACGTTAGCGCAGCTCAATCGAGATGCGGGGCTCACGATCGTCCTGGCAGAGCATCGCCTGGAGCGGGTGTTGCCGTTCGCGCATCAGCTGGTCCATATATCGGGTCAGACAACACAGGGGAGCACTTCTCTCGTCGCAGGGCCACCGCGTGAGGTGCTGTCGCAGATCGAGCTTGCGCCACCGGTGGTGGTGCTTGGGAGAGCGCTGCAGTGGTCGCCTCTTCCGATCACGGTGGCCGAGGCGCGCCGGTTCGGTCCGTCGTCGACCAAGCGTGCGGCACCAGCGGCTGTTAGGGAGACAGGGCAGGAAACACACGGCCTGTTATGCAGCGATAGCGCGCGCGAGGGGGCCATGGCTGCTGAAGAGACGACCGTGCGGGCCGAAGGGCTGCAGGTAGCCTACAACGGCAGGCGGGTGTTGGACGACGTCGCCCTTGACCTTCATCGGGGAGAGGTCACCGTTATGGTTGGCCGTAATGGCGCCGGCAAGAGTACACTGCTCAAGGCGCTAGTAGGGCTGGTGCCCCTTCAGCGTGGTCAGGTGTGGGTCGGGGGGCGTGAGGCGAGCCATATGACGGTGGCAGAGATCTGCCGGCAGGTCGCTTACCTGGCGCAGGACCCCAACGCCCTGCTCTTTGCCGATACCGTGATGGAAGAACTGCTCATCACGCTGCGCAACCACCGGATTTTGGCCACAGATGCTCCGATCAATCCTGACGCTCTGCTGGATGCACTGGGCTTGCGCGGCAAGGCCGATGCCTACCCTCGCGATCTCAGCGTGGGGGAGCGCCAACGGGTCGCGCTCGCCGCGATCACGGTGACAGCGCCGTCGACGATTATGCTGGACGAGCCGACCCGCGGGCTTGACTACGATGCCAAGGCACACTTGCTCGAACTCATCCACGGGTGGCGCAACGCCGGTCACGCGGTTCTGCTTGTGACCCACGACGTTGAACTGGCAGCAGCTGCGGCGGACCGCATCGTCGTGCTCGACGGGGGGACGATCGTCGCCGAAGGGCGACCTGCCGAGGTCATGCCTATGTGGCCTGAGTTTGCGCCCCAGATAGCACGTCTCTTCCCCGGAACAGGCTGGTTGACAGCTGAGGACGCGCTGGCGGGTCTGCAGCCCTGAAGACGTACGCCGGCCCGGACAGCCGCCGGCAGATCAACCTATCCCCCGAATCTTGCGCGGGCTGCTTCCTGGGCGGCCTGGTAGACCTCGCGCAACGGAACCCCGTGAGCCGTGGCCAACTGACGGCAGTCCTGATACTCCGGCGCGCTCTTGACCCGTCCGTCGCCTAGCTCAGCAATCTTGACGTGCACCGGCCCGTAGGGTGTATCGACGTGGTCGATGATCCGTGAAAGCGCGTGCCGATCGACCGTCTGCTCGCGCACGCCCAGTGTCGTCGTCTCGGTGAACAGAATCGCGGTTAGAGTCGCTACGTCATCCGGCTTACTGAGCACGCGGAGCAGAGTTGCGGGGCGGTTCTTCTTCATCTGAATCGGCGCCAGGAAGACGTCCAGCGCGCCCGCGGCAAAGAGCGCATCCATCACGAACTCGTAGGTCTCGGGGTTCATGTCGTCGATGTTGGTTTCCAGCACTCTCAGTGTGGTGGTGTCCAGACAGGAATGTGAGTGCGGATGGCTGTGCGCGTGTGTGTGGTCGGTCGCTTCGTTTGCGCCCCGCTCGATAGGAGCGTGCAAGGGAGGGGCAGACTCCAGAGTGTCATGAGTATGGGCATGGTCGTGGTGCCCTTCCCCGGTTTCGTCAACATCCGCAACGCCGCCGTGAGTGTGGGTATGGTCGTGTTCGTGGTCGTGCGGGTGTGTGTGACCGAGGCTTTCTTCGTCAGCGTCAGGATGCATGTGTCGATGGAAGTGTGCGTGGCTGGTACCCTCGTCACCGGCCTCGCCATGGACGTGTTCATGGGAATGCGTGTGCTCGTGGTGCTCGCCCGCTCCGTGGCTGTGCGACCCGTATGGAAGTCCGTGATGATGGACATGTGGGGGCCCCGTGTGCGGCATCATCGTCTCAACGGGCGTGCCGATGAGTATGCGCAGGACGTTCGGCACTGCCAAATCGCGACTACCGGCCCCATACCCGATGCTCTCCAGCATCATCGCCGGGATCGCGCCGAACTCATCGGCCAAGGATGCCAGCAGCGCTGCTCCTGTCGGCGTGACCGTTTCCGCCTGTAGCGGGCTTCCCACGATTGGCGCGCCCTTGAGCAGAGCGATCGTGGCCGGCGCCGGCAGTGGGATGCGTCCGTGGGCGCCACGAATGAAGCCTCGCCCAAGCGGAATGGGCGACACGACAACGCGGCCAACATCCAGTGCCGCCAACCCCACCAACGTACCCACGACATCGACAATCGTGTCGACCCCTCCCAGTTCGTGCAGATGAACTTCGTCGAGCGAAGTGCCGTGGATAGCGGCTTCTGCGGTACCGATCTTGCGGAAAATGGCTATGGCCCGCTCCTTGATCGCGTCGGGCAGGTCGCTCTCGGCTACGATCGCGATGATGTCTTGCAGATGCCGCTCGGGCACCGAATCGGCCACGACGACATCGACCTTGGTGGCAGCGAAGGCGTTCTTGGCTACCCGACGCGCTGTCAGGTCGAAACCTGGCAGGTGCAGCACGCTCAACTGCTCGCGCAGATCTGCCAGCGGCAACCCGGCGTCCACCAGAGCGCCCAGGATCATATCGCCGCTTGCGCCGGCAATGCAGTCGAAATAGGCAATCTTCATACGACGGGCCTCCTAGTGAGCGGTAAGCTGGCGAAGGATGAGGTGGGCAAAGACAGCCGCGCCATACCCATTGTCGATGTTCACCACTGCGACGCCGGAGGCGCACGAGTTGAGCATCGTCAGAAGAGGGGCGACACCCCTGAAGTTCGCACCGTAGCCGACGCTGGTGGGCACTCCGATAACCGGTGCCGCAACAAGTCCGGCGACAACGCTGGTCAAGGCGCCTTCCATGCCGGCGATAGCAATGACCACACTGGCTTCCATCAGCCTGTCGAGCTCACCCAACAGGCGATGCAGACCGGCGACGCCGACGTCGTAGGCCCGCTCGACGCGGTGTCCCACGAACTCCAGCACCTGGGCAGCTTCTTCGGCCACCGGCACATCAGACGTGCCACCGCAGACGACCATCGCATAGGGCGCATCGTCTGCTGGGTTCAGAGGTTCCCCACGGATCAGCTTGAGGAGTCGCGAGACAGGATCGTAGACCGCCTCGCTGATCTGTTGCTGAATCGCCTGCGCCATTTCCGGTGAGACTCGCGTGCCCAACACGCGGTCGTGATGAGACCACAATCGCGCCAGGATCGCGCTTGCCTGGTCCACGGTCTTGCTTTCGCAGAAGACCACCTCCGGCATTCCATTGCGAAGTGCGCGGTGGAGATCCAGTCGCGCGAATCCCTCGAGATCATCGTAGGGCAGTGTGCGCAGGCGCGCAAGCGCACTATCGACATCCACCTCTCCCCGCTGGACTGCCGTCAGCAGGTCGCGCAATTTGTCGGCGTCCATTCTACGCTATCCCTTCATTGAGACTGCCTGAGCGGAAGCCTCTGAGGTCCATCGCGACATAGGTGTAGCCGAGCGCCCTAAGGCCAGCGTCGATGTGGTGGCGATGTTCGAGGATCACGGCGAAGTCCTCCGGCTGGACTTCAATTCGGGCCACGTCACCATGGTCGCGTACGCGCAGTTGGCGAAGGCCCAGCGCGTGCAACAACTGCTCGGCCTGCCCAATCCGTCGCAACATAGCCTCGGTCAGCGGTGTCCCGTAGGGAACCCGGGAGGCGAGACAGGCCGACGCCGGTTTGTCCCAGTTAGGGAGGCTCATCTCGCGCGACAATGCTCGAACATCCGCCTTCGTCAGACCTGCCTCTAGCATTGGGCTGCGCATGCCACACTCACGTGCGGCACGCTGTCCAGGTCGATAGTCATCCAGATCGTCGGCATTGGAGCCATCGACCACGACGGCCAACCCTTCCTGGTATGCGTAGGCCTTGAGTCTCTCGCAAATGTTGCGTTTGCAGAAATAGCACCGGTCAGGGGTGTTAGCCAGGATCTCCGGATCGCTCAACTCGGGCTGATTCAGAACCGCGACCCGCGCGCCGATTTGCTGTGCAAGCGCCACAGCCTCCTCCTGCTCGCCCTGCGGCAGCAAGGGTGAGACAACGATTGCTCCCACGGCTCGCTCGCCCAGTGTTTCATGGGCGACTTTGAGGAGGAAGGTGCTGTCCACGCCGCCCGAGTAAGCGACGAGCACGCTGCCCATCTTCTGAAGCTCGCCTCTCAACTGTTCCAGTTTGTCCCACATTATCGAATATCGCCTCTCTGAGAAAGTCGAAGGGCAACCCCAAGGCTGCCCTTCATCGGTTCGCTGTATGATGGTGGCTTGACGAGGGTCGGCCTCCCAACGCTACGGCACACGGCACTCGTCCGCGACCGGCGTGATTATGACACAGAATGCGCAGCCTGCCAAGGTCATGTTGGCTGCTCCGCGAAACACGCCTCACATGACATCTATCGTTCCATCTCCGGATAGACGCCATCCAGCGGAAGGGAGCTAGAAGATCATGACTCCATGGGGAATCACCAACGCACGGGTTTGCGCTTCTCTGCGTTCTGGCGACGAACCGCCTGCGCAGCACCACGAAAGCGCGAGGGATCGCTGATCTGACGGCGTGTTGGTTTTTCCAGATCGGGACGGACGAGACGTTTGAGCTTCTCGATGTCTGACTCGCTGGGAGATTGAGCCCGACCGACCAGCCCAAGCGCGTAGTTGGATGCGGCCAGGGCCCAATCCCATTCCCGGCGCATCTCGTCTGCCCGGACGTGGTAGGCACGCTTGTCCCAGGCCTCGGCGGACTTCTCGGCATCGTCGTAGATCTCGCGGAGTGCCGTGCCGGCGACAGAAAGCAGGTCGCGCGCTAGGTCAGGGTCTGCGTTGAGAAGCTCGGGGATATGGATAAGCAGTATCTCTGCTACGACGCGCAGTTGTTGGTTGCGATCTTTGATAGCCATGGCGGTGTTTTGGAGCTCCGTTGATGAATGGTCAACCTCCAAGGGCGGCCTTGTCTAGGGCATGCGCGACCGGATCGCTTCCTTAGCGTGAGTACCCAGTTCCTTAGCCTGCGCCCCCAACCGTTCCAGTTGTTGTTCGATCTGTTGCACCAGGCCGACGCTCTCGCGCTCAACGTAATAGGCCACGCCTATTGACCCGGGACCGGCGTGGACGCCCAACTCGACCGGGACGCGGGTCAGATAGCTCTCCACGCAGTTGATGCGCGCCTTCAGCGCTGCCAGGAGCCCCTGACCTTCGCTTTCGTCTTCGGCATAGTGGACCGTCAGGTGCGTCGGGTCGTCTTGGACCTCGTCCACCGTTCTGCCGATGAGAGCCTCGATGCCTTTGCTCCGTCGCCGCACCTGGCCTGAGACGCTGACGCGATTCCCTTCCACCTTGACCAGGGGCTGAATCTTCAGCAGGCTGCCGACTTTCCCCGCTGCACTGGAAAGGCGCCCTCCCTTCAGTGCGTAACTGACACTCTCCAGCAACGCCAGTAAGCCCACGTTGGGGACGATCGACTTGGCCTTGGCTACGACCTGTTCCAGCGTTGCCCCTTTGGCGGCTTCTCGTGCAGCCTCGACTGCTACGAATCCCTCAGCCATAGCGGTGGTCCCGGTATCGATGACGACGACCGGCACGCTACATGACTGACCAGCTACTTCGGCGGCACTGCAGGTTCCGCTCTGCTTCCCGGCCAAATGGATGGAAACAATGCCCTTGGCTTTGGTTGCCAGACGTTGATAGATATCCTGGAACTTGGCGACGGCAGGGACGCCGGTGTGCACTTCTAGCTCCGGGTCGGCGCGCAGTCTCGCGAAAAACGTTGGCGGGTCCATCGTCAGGCCCGATATGTAGGATTCGCGTCCCATGTGGACCCAGTATGGGACGACCTCGATGCTGAGTTGTTGCAGCAACTCGGTCGGGATGCCCGCCGCAGAGTCAGTCACGATGGCCACAGACACCTCGGATTCCAAAGCTCCCTCCTGATCTAGCTAGATGCAACTGAGCCCTGGTTCTGTAGTGCGACCATTTCCGGTATCGTGACCACGCGGGACCGCGCTGCGATCACGGCATCTCAACAGCTCATCGAGAGTTGATCTTTGTCTTGAAAGCTGGTACGATACCGAGCAAATCAGAACAGCGATCTGCACAAGGACAAGTTTACCCCGATCATCTTGGGGGGCAAACAGCCATTCTGGAGGAGGGTGATCCAATGGCGCGCGTGGCAGTGTTCGCCGGCCTTATCGTGGATGAGCGCGACCGACTCGTGAGCCACACGCATGTCGGTCAGGATGCGTTCTACGTCGTCGATGACGATGGATTCCTGCGGCATATTCCATCGGAGGACGTCGATCGTCAGGTGCTCGCCACATTGCAGGAGAGTGTCCTGGCCAACCGTGAGGCTGTTGTCGACGGCATGCTCAGCTACTTGGGCCAGGATGATCTGTTCACCAAGGCTGCGATCGAGGCGTCGCTCGGACAGATGGACGAGCAGATGCAACAGCTGCTCAACGTCGGCTTGCCTGAAGAGGCGCGTCAATGGTTGGGGTTGATGGGGTTTCGCGTCGTTATCGACGTTCACGGCGAGATCGTCGACCTTGAGATGCCCGGGACGGTTGAGGGGGAGTGAGGCGCGCTTCGCTCCTGATGCACATTGGTGCGGCGGCCGGTGAGCCGCATTGTGGCGCATAGACGTCGCCTTCTGGATCGCCCGTTCGCTAAGCCCCGGTCTGAGCTGGTAGACTCAACATCTCAGCGATTCTGGCCTCCAGCCGGTGGAAGTGGGAGCCACGCCAGTAAACCCGCCCACACCCGGTGCAGCGCAGATAGGCATTTTGCTCCTCGGCCACGTGCGGGGGCACCTGGCTGATCACCGCCGCTTTGTCCACCCGTTTGAGTTCCCCGTTGCATCTGAGACAGCGCCGGTAAGGCGACACGTGATCGGCGAGATCGAACCGTGCAATGACCTCGCGGGCTTGGGCTAGCGGATCGGTGGCGCGCACCCAGTATCCATGCGTGACCGCTTTATGCTTGAGCAGGCCCACATCGCGCGTCAAGACGATCCGTTGCTCTGCTCCGGCGATGGCAACGATTTCGGCGTCTTCGTAATCGTTACGATAGAGCGTATCGAACCCCAACAGACGCAAAAGACGCGCCAGTTTGCCCAGATGGACATCGAGGATGAAACGCGTCGCGCGCAAGGGGCGATCGCGGACCCTGACCACCGGCCCGATGTCCAAGCTCTCGAAGACCGGATACACCGCGACGCGGTCGCCCTCGCGCAGGGACCAATCGAATCCCACTGAGGTACCGTTGACGAGAATCAGGTCCACTTCCGTATGTGGGATTCCCAGCGCCTCGATGGCATCTTTGATCGCTGGTTTGCCCAGGAAGGCATAGGCGAACGTTCGCTGACGACGTTCTGGCGGCAGAAAGTCGTTCAGTTCCGCGTAGAAGCGGAAGGTTGCGGTGTGCTCGTGCATCGGTCACCCCTGTGTGGAGTATAGAAGATCCACAGGCCCGGGCAAGCCAAGGATTGCGAGGGTGTGATATAATGCCGCGACCGCACACGAGGTGGATATGGATTGGAGCTCCTGGATATCGACGTTTGGTCTCGTCCTCATTGCTGAGTTGGGGGACAAGACGCAATTGGCGGTGGTCTCTCAGACGTGCAAGTTTCGGCGCCCATGGCCGGTCTTTGTGGGCGGTTCCCTTGCCCTGGCGGGTGTGACCGCTATCGGTGTTGCCGGAGGGCGCTTTCTAAACGTGCTGATTCCCGCCGAAGCCATCCGCATCATTGCCGCGTTCGCATTCTGCGTTATGGGTGTCCTGATCTGGCGCGAGGCTGTGAAAGCGGATGCTCTAACAGCCTGTGAAGACATCCAGGACGAGGCGTGCGAGTCCCAAGTGGGTTCCTGGAACTGGCGTGCTTTTGGGGCGACCTTCAGCCTGCTCTTCCTGGCCGAACTGGGCGACAAGACACAGCTCGCAGTGTTGGGGTTGGCGAGCAAGGCCCCTGTGCCGTGGGTTGTGTTCACTGCTGGCGCGCTGGCCCTGACGGCAGTGACAGCCCTGGGGGTGCTGGGCGGTCAGAAGCTGTGCGAGTGGATCCCCGAGCGTCTGCTGCTGCGCGTATCGGCAGGAGCGTTCGTGGTGATGGGGGTCCTCATGGGCATCGGGGTCTTGTAGCTGGCCCGCCGGGTCGACAAGCTGATATGTGGTGTGTGGAGCCTTGCCGGGCAAGATAGCCAATGGCGTTGGGGGAAAAAGGAGCCGCGCAGAGTTCGGTCTGCGCGGCTCCTGTGCTCCTCGGGCTGGACTCGAACCAGCAACCAACCGGTTAACAGCCGGTCGCTCTGCCAATTGAGCTACCGAGGATTGTGCAACGGCTTGTATTATACCCACAGCCCGCAAAATCGTCAAGCGATCGCAGATCGCTCGGTCGCGAGATCGCTCGATCGCGAGATCGCTCGGTCTGGGGATCGGGGACCGGCGGCGTGAAAACGCGGAAGCGCAGCAGAGCCCCCTGCTGCGCTTCCATTCGCCTCGGTAGGAGAGGAAGAACTTGTGTCGCTCGACCGATTACCCGGCCGAGATGGCGATTTTCCTTGTCGTGGGCTGTACCTTAGGAAGGTGGAGCCGCAGAACGCCATCGGTCATTCGCGCTTCGATCTTGTCCTGATCGATCTGATTGGACAGGGAGAAGCTGCGCTCGTAGTCACCCACGCTGTACTCCGCATAGGCTGGCGCGTAGCCCTCCGGCCTGTACTCGCCCACGTAACCGTTGATCGTAAGCACGTTCTGCTCGAGCGTGATGTCCACCGCGTCCGCCGTCACACCTGGCATGTCGGCGATGACCACAACGGCATCGTCGGTCTCGTAGATGTCGGCCCGTGGGATGAAAGCCCGCCGTGCGCGCGTGCGCTCGGCGCCGCCCTCGGCGATCTCCTGCTTCTCGGCTTCCTGCAACTGGATTTCCTGGGTTGTCTGTGTCATAGGATTGCCTCCATCATAGCTGTCGTTCACGTGCTGCGATCGGCGGCTACTTCGCCGCGCGAACCTGGATCTTGCGGGGCTTATCTGCCTCAGCCCGCGGAAGCGAGATGTGGAGCACCCCAGCCTCGTAGGTCGCCTCGACCTTGGTAACTTCGATCTCGTAAGGGAGCTGGAAGACGCGCTGGAATCGACCGGTGGGCCGCTCGCGCCGGTGATAGCGCTCGCCGTCTTCCAGAGTCTCCGGTTCGCGGACACCCTGCAGTGTCAGGGTGTCGCCCTGGACCGCGATGTCGAGGTCTTCCAGTTTTACGCCGGGGAGTTCGGCGGTGACAAGCACGCCGTCCGCATTGGCCCACACATTCATCGCCGGATATCCGCCCGCTGCGGCAAGCCGTGGGCTGCGATCAAACTGCTCGAAGAGTGAGTTCATCTCGCGCCGCAGCCGCTCTACCTCGCGCAGACCGAACCGCATATCAAAGGGATTGCTGAGCATACTCTGGCCTCCTCTTGATGCTATTTATCTGATAACTACGGCACATCTTCTTACCGGTGTGCCTACTTGCCCAATGCTCCTATCGTAAGTGAAATGTGTTAGACCCAGATAGGCGCGACATAAGAGGAGCATAGGACTCCCATTAGAGGAAGATAAGCGGCCCAGAGTCTAATCCAGTTCTAATGCACGTTGCGTATAGTTAGCATACGACATCATGGCTGTGCTGGCTTTGGCCAGACGGCACGACGGGAGGACGCTATGACCGACGGCGGAAAGACGGAGACTTCGCAGATGGAATCCCTGGAGTTCAAGGCTGAGGTGCAGCAGTTGCTGCGTATCCTATCGCATTCCCTCTACAAAGAGCGCGAGATCTTTCTCCGCGAGCTGATCTCCAACGCCTCCGATGCGCTGCATCGCTTGCAGTTCGTGATGTTGACCAACCAAGATGTGGTGGACCCTGACGCCGAGTTGGCGATTCACATCAGCGCGGATGAGGAGACGCATACGCTCATCATCTCCGACACGGGGATTGGGATGACACGTGACGAGCTTGTGGAAAACCTCGGCACGATTGCACACTCGGGGGCGATGGCGTTTCTCAAAACACTCCAGGAGGGGCAGAAGCTCGATGAGATCATCGGGCAGTTTGGCGTGGGCTTCTACGCCGTGTTTATGGTGGCCGACGAGGTCCGGGTGACCTCCCGCTCCTACCTGGCCGATGCCGAAGCGTGGACCTGGACCTCGAAGGGAGATAGCGTCTACCACCTGGCCCCGGCAGAGAAGGCGGAACGCGGAACCACGATTGAGATCCAGCTCAACGAGGAGGGCAAGGAATTCACTGCGGCCTGGCGGTTGGAACAGATCGTTAAGCGCTACTCTAACTACGTCTCCTTCCCGATCTATGTAGAGGGCAAGGTCGCCAATGATCAGACGGCGATCTGGCGCCAGTCACCCAGCGAGGTGGAAGAAGATGCTTATCGGGATTTCTACCGGGAACTGACTCTGGACTACGAGCCGCCCCTGCTGCACCTGCACATCGTAGCCGATGTGCCCGTAGACGTGCGCAGCGTCCTCTACGTGCCGAGCCGGCGTGACGCAGGGCTGATGCGCTCTCGCACGGACTACGGGCTAAAGCTCTACAGCCGCAAGGTCTTGATCCAGGAACGGAACAAGGACCTGTTGCCAGAGTACTTGCGGTTCGTGGAAGGGGTCGTCGATTCGGTCGATATCCCGCTTAACGTCGCGCGTGAGACCGTACAGGCGAGCCGGACCATCAACCATATCAGGCGAGCGTTGCGCAGCCGCCTGCTCAAGAGCCTCCAGGAGATGGGTGAGGAGAGGCCTGATGACTACGAGACCTTCTGGGAGGTGTGGGGTGCCTTCATCAAGGAGGGTGTGGCGACCGACTTCGCCGGGCACGATGACCTTCTGCCCTTACTGCGTTTCCCCACCTCCAAGTCAGAGGGGGCGTTGGTCTCGCTCAAGAACTATACCGAGCGAATGCGTGAGGATCAGTCCGCCATCTATTACATCCTTGGCGATAGCCTGGGGTCGGTAGCGCGGAGCCCGCATCTTGATGCTTTCCGTGCGCGCGACCTGGAGGTGCTCTATTTTACTGATCCCCTGGACGCGTTCATGGTCCAGAGCCTGAAGGAGTTTGACGGGAAGCCGCTCACCAACGTCGACGACCCCAATCTGGAATTACCGCAACTGGAGGAGCAAGTCGACGAATCCGCCACTCCGACCCTGGACACTGAGGCGCTCGGAAAGCTGATTTTACGGTTCCGCAATGTCTTGGGGGATCGCGTGGCTGAGGTACGCGAATCGAAGGTCCTCAAGGGCAGCCCGTGCCGGCTCGTCTCGGCTGATAGCGGGCCAGAGCGCGAAATGCAGCGGGTGCGGCGTCTGATCGAGGAAGACTTCGAGGCGCCCGCCAAGATCCTTGAGATCAACCGCGCCCATCCGTTGATTCGGGACCTGGGGCGGTTGCTCGCCAGCCCGGCGTCGGATTCGTTGGTCGAGATGACAATCGAGCAGCTTTTCGAGAATCTACTGCTGCTGGAGGGCCTCCATCCGAGCCCCGCTCAGATGGTGCCCAGGATCCAGTCGTTGCTGGAGAAAGCCGTCTCTACCTCGGTAGCGGGGTCCGAGGTGCAATAAACGGTCGCTGCGAGCCCAGCGAGACAAACCCGGTTTTGCCTTGACTTATGGTCGTGAACTCCATAGAATAGGGTCAAATCCCTTGACAAGGGGGGCATATGCAGCGGGCGTTTGGCGCATTGCTTACAGGTGTATATCGACAGACTGCGGGAACGGCTGGATAGCCCCCGCAGTCTGCGTTTTATAGGCCAGAGACGTGCGTAATCTATGACGGCAAAGGAGGTTATCTCGAGAGAAGCAGACCGAGCGCTGTAGGTTACACAGGTGGCAGTCCAATCTATGGGAGGATGGCACTATGTTTAGTGAGAGAGCGCTGAG
>Ga0123333_10001217_pt1 | contig 27064 bp, 21 predicted proteins | sample BioC12SIPDNA_3_FD_89957 | JGI IMG/M metagenome (GOLD analysis project Ga0123333, IMG submission 89957) | Anaerobic biogas reactor microbial communites from Washington, USA - Biogas_R2_B C12 SIP DNA | ecosystem: Engineered > Bioreactor > Anaerobic > Unclassified | place: Washington, USA... | reverse complement strand
CCTCTGGGCCGCATGAGAAACTGCCGTCGATCGTCCCATCGCCCGACGCCTTGAGTTGCATCAACCGCAAATCTGGCCGCCGCTTCGCAATGAACCAGACTCCCCATCTGCATGAGCGCCACGATGATGCGCCGCGCAGCCCGCGCGGTGCCGGGCGCGCTGGCCGGCCCCACCGAGAAAAAACTTGACAGTTAGCCATCCGGCTGATTAGTATTCAACGACAACACATTCTTAGGGGGACGTACCATGAAAGTGCTCAATGCCATTGCGTTGATCCTCGTGATTATCGGGGCCATCAACTGGGGGTTGGTCGGGTTGTTCGAGTTCAACCTGGTCGCCGCCATCTTCGGCGAGGTTCCGGTGATCGAGCGGATCGTCTACATCCTCGTCGGGCTGGCCGGGTTGTACGCCATCAGCTTCTTCGGGCTGATCGGACACACCCACGAAATCCATCGCGTCGAGCCTCGGCCGGCGGAACGCTAGCCGAAGCCGACCGCCGAGCCATCCGCACGCCGAAGGCGGTGGAACGGACTCCGGACCGGCAAGGTGGCCGCGCGGACACTCGGGGACGAGTGTCCGTCGGCGTTTGACATCGTTTCCTCGGGAGGCACTGCTATGAAGAAAACCCTTGTCTTTCTGTGCGCAGCGGCCGTGTTGGGCGTCTGCGGCTGCGCCGAGTCGTTGGTCCGGGTGGCCCACCTGTCGCCCGATGCGCCCGGAGTTGACGTCTGGCTTGACGGGGATCGGGCCTTGCAGGATGTGATCTACAAGAACGTCAGCAAGCGGATCGGCGTGACCGAAGGCGAACACGAGCTGAAGATCACGCCCGCTGGCCAGGCCCAGCCGGTGTTGCTCCGGAACGACATTGTCCTGGAGGGCAAGAACGCGTACACCGTGGCGGTAACCGGGCAGATGAAGTTGAACAATCTGGCCGCGTCGGTCCTGACCGACAAAACGCACCCGGACGACGCCAGAACGACCATCCGCTTCTACCACGGCTCGCCGGACGCACCCGGCGTGGACATCGCAAGGGCGGACGGGGCGGTGCTGTTCAGAAACGTCTCGTTCCGCGAACAGAGCGGGTACCTGTCGATCGAGCCGGGAACGTACACGCTGGTGGTCAATGCCGCGGGAACCGACAACGTGGTCCTGACGCTGCCGGGTGCGACATTCGAGTCCGGGGCCGTCTACACCCTGTACGCCACGGGGCTGGTCGCCGAAAACACCTTAACGGTCAAGGCCGTCAAGGACGCCCCGATTCCTCGATGGTACCAGAGGGAGCAGAAGTAGCCGTCCGGCCGAATCGAAGTGGGCGGGCAAAACCCGGAAGAACCGCTGTGATGCCCGGCCGTTTTCCGAGCCGTCAACGGGTTACCTGTTGGTCGGAGCGGCGGTGGTGTTGGCGCGGAACACCCGCGACTCCAGCGGCTCCGCCGGCAGTCCTGACGGAAAATACCGCTCAACTCCCCGATCCATCGCCTCGGACGCCTCGCGATAGTAGCGGTTCTGCTGCCACGCCGCCAGCGGCATCGAGCCAAGCGCCAGCGCCAGGAACAACGCCGCTCCGGCCATCGTGCACACCGAAAAGGCCTTGGTGGTCGCCGCACGATAGCGATGGCGCTCGAAGGTCCGGCCGCTCCTGAAAACCCACGCGATCAGCGTGCCCAGCAGCCAGACCAGCAGGCCCGTCGTCAGGGCCGCCGCGCTGAGGGCGAACGCCGTGGTGCTCATCCGTTTCGGCTCCATCACGCCGGCCAGAACGCACGACAACAAAATCGCCAGCGCCGCCACCAGCCAGATCCATCCAGCCGGGCTCGCCCGCACCTCCGACGCATGGAACGCCGACCACCGCGACACCAATCCCAGCACAACCACGATCGCCGACGACCAGAGGCACGCCCAACCCATGATCAGCCCCGCCTCAATCAACCGGTCGATCGAAAACGGCATCACCATCACCAGCCAGATCATCAAAAACGCCGGCAGCGCCGTGGCCAGATACAGCATGCTCGGCGGCACGCCCAACTCCACGCTCACCATCCACCGCTCGCGGAGCAACACCAGGTGAATGCCCGCCGAAACCAGCGAGACCGCCGCCAGCAGCAATCCGGTCAGCCCGAGCCACCACGTCAATCCCGCCGCCCGCACGTACGCCACGTAACCCGCCTGATCGACGCCCAACGGGTCCATCGCGTTCCGCTCGATCTCCCGCTGGTAAATCCGGCAAGTCCAATCGACCTGCTCATCGAACTCTCTCGCCGCCATGGCCTTTCCAACATCGCCGCGGGCGCACCAGAACTCAACCAGGTGGTCGGCCAAAAGCGAAACGCCGCCGATTCCAACGGCGAAGCTCACCGCCGAACCATCATGTCGACCGGACGTCAGCCCCCACGCGATCCGATACGCGTGTTCATAGATCGCCAGCGCCGATTGCGACTCTCCCATCTCACCAAGCCGGTCACCCAAAAAACACAGACGAAACACCATCTGCCGCGGCAGCGAGGAAAGCAGCAACGTCGAATGGTCCCGCCACCGGGCGAACGCCAGCGGCATTGGGCTGTTGGGCCACCGGTACTGCGCCCCTTTGACCAGCAACTCACGCCGATACCCGTCAAAGAGACTCTCCCCATCCCTCATCTGCCCTAACACCTCGTCGATCCGCCGCGCAACCTGTACCGGGTCAACCTGCGGAGCAAGTCCGTAGAGCCGTTCCATCTGTTCGGTCGGGCGAACCGGGGCCGGCTCGGCGACGGCGGGCTTGCCGGCCACCGCACCGGTCAGGAGCTGATCGGCCCTCAGGTAGGCCAGCAGAGCGCTTTGGGGGGCAAGAACTTCCGCCTGCGAAACCAGATGATCGAGAAATCGCTGACGAACCGACGGTTGAGTCTGCGGGGCCGTGGCGGTCGGCTGGGTTGAGACCAGGTGCTCGCCCATCATCGCCTCCGGCATCCCCGCCATCACCGCCAGAACCACCCGCCGGAGCTTCGGTTTCGTCTCGTCATCGGCCCAGCCGATCGCCAGATCCGACAGACGAAGGAACCACCGAAACCAAGCTTCACCATAGTCCGCAAACGCCGCGACGTCGCTGCCGCCACCCAGACGCTCGCGAAACTGCCGATCGGCGGGCGGCCCGAGCAGGGCCAAGCCCATGATCGTCTCAGCGTCCTGAATCGCCGGCCGATCCGGGTCGAACTCGCCAAGGCCCGCCTCGCCGAACACCTCAAGGTCCGGCCAGGGGGCCTGGACGCGGTCGATCAGAGCCAGCGGCACGTACTCGTCGAGCTGCCCGCGCCGCACCGCCTCCCGGAAACCCGAGATCCCTTCCATCTCGACGAGCGGATGCGGCGGGCCGTAGATCAGCCGGACCAGCCGGCTCTCAGCGTAAAACTGGGCCCCGATCAGGGCGACGGCGGCAATCAGCAGAAAAACAAACCACTTCTTCCAGGTCAGTTCCATGATCGTCCTCCCACCGGCGGCGCAAAGTCCCCTCCCGGAAGTATAAACCCACGGCCGGGCCGGTGAAACGTGAATTGAATCGCGTATCGGCGGCGTTCCGTGACGCGTCAGATCTCAATGCGGTATAGGTAGGCGTCGGAGGTCCAGTCCTTCTCCGAACGCGTGAATGGGCGCGACATGTAGAGCAGAATATCGCCGCTCTCGCGCTCCTCCTCCGCCATGAAGTTTGAGAGCATTGTCCGAGGATGCTCGTCCGGCATGCGGTCGTCGACCACGGTTACGCTCTCGCGCACCAGCCGCATCGACCGCGGATCGACCTCGCCGAACACCATAGGGTAGCGCGGCAGGTTGCCCTGCGGATTCTCTTCGCTGATGTTGCCAAGCCAGAAGTACCGGCCGCTGGAGTGCGCCAGCAGTTGCGAACACGCGCTGGGCGAAAAAAAGTTCCCGCCGTCGGTGTAGGTCCACGGCTCGGCAGGACTCCACGAGCGCCCGCCGTCCTGCGACACGCTGCACCACTTGTACCCGGGCAACTCGGGCTTCACGTCGTTGCTGCCGCGAAGGACCATCAGGATGCGCCCGTCCGGCATTTCCGCCAACGTCGGCTCGATCGCGCCGCGGGTCGATCGCGCCGGATCGATCGCCACCCGCGCCGAAACGGCCCACTCGATCCGGTTCCCGTCCGCCCACCGGCCGATCAGCACCACGCCCTCGTGGTAGGTGTAGCCGCCGCCGGGATTGACGTACCCCCCGTCCCGCCCGACCGGCGTGATCTGGGCCGGAAACAGCAGCAGGCCCTCCCTCGTGCGGATCGGCCGGCACGTGGTGTCGCCGACCATGACGCTGTTGCGCCCGATCCACACGCAGTCCAGCGGATGCTCCGGCGTGCAGTCGCCCTTCTGGATGACCTGCTCGCGAACCGACCACGTGCGGCCGCCGTCCGTCGAAACCCGGTAGTCCAGGTGCCAGCTCTTGAGGCCCTCCAGCGGGTCGTCCGACGGCAGCGTCCCGACCAGGACCAGCTCGACCAGGCGATCGGTGGACAGATCGACGAAACCCGGCTGGGCGTATTCCCGCCGAATGCCCTCGGGCGTCGAGGTGATAAACGCGATCTGCTCGGGGCCCGACCAGGTCCGCCCGTTGTCGGATGAAAAGTACCGCTCCATCGTATCGAGCGTGTCGCTCCGCATCGTCGTGCCGACGTAGCGAAGCTTCTCCACGCCCGTTGAACGCGTGTAAAAGGCCTGGGCGTCCGTCCGCTTGCCCTGACCGCGCGTCTCGACGAATACATCCTTGCTCTTAAGCCGCATCGGCGTCCTCCCGGTCCTTCACAACCCCCAGGACCTCACCGTCGTTGCGGGCCACGATCCGATGGCCGGGCGGGACCATCAGAAAATCGCCGCCCTCCCATTCGCCCCGAAACAGCCGCTCCAGCAGCGACCATTCGCCCTTTCGCAAGTCAAACGTCCAGCCGTTGCGCTCCGCCTCCTGGCGCGAACGCTCGATAAACGCCCGCTCGTCCGTCACGTCCATCTCCAGGTAGCAGATCCGATCGTAGTGCTGCAGCCCGCCGCCCATCGTCTCGGCGATGAAGTCCGCGTTCTCCTTGCCGTACTTGGCGACGAGCTGCTCGTAATCCTGATCCAGCCCGAGCTTCGACATCACCCCTTGCGAACCCGTGACCTCCGGATTGTCCCGCTCCATCCAGCCGGTGGTGTGGTAGTAGGTGCCCGGGTGGGCGTCGAAGTACCGCTGAAACGACGAGCGGCTGCCGAAAAAAAACGTGATGCAGTCATGGGCCTTGGGAATCACCAGCGGAACCGACCGCGCGGTCAGGCCCGCCAGCCCATCGTTGCACCGCGCGTAACCCAGCAGGATCGCCCGATACCCAGCCTCCCGACCGATCCGGTCCACCGCCTCCTGCAGGCGGGCCAGCATGTCCGTCCGCTCCAGGTCGTGCAGGCCCTTGGGAAAGAACTCCACGTCCACCCGAAGCGGACTCTCAGCCGCCAGCTTGCACGCCTCGCGGTAGATGATCTCACAGCCGATAAACTTGAGCTTATCGTCGGCGTTGAACAGAATCACGCGCGCTCCCTTCACATCAGGCCCGACCACGTCCGGTCCGCGTTGCGCGGCGTCCGTCTATTCTATATTCTACCATATCCGCCCGGAACCGTCGCTTTTCGCGGCTACTCCCTGGCCAGCTTCCGGATCCGGTCGGCCAACGCCCGCCACATCAACCGTCGCGGCTCCACCCGGCTGGACCAGAACCGATCCGCCTCAGCCTCGATCACCAGCCCGCGGAACGCCCGGCGGAAATCCATCAGTGACGGTGTGATCTCTTCAAAACTCCGGACCCCGCCGTCCAGGTACTTGCGGACCTCAAAAACGTTGACCCGCGCCTCGCCCCAGAGTTTCGGGCAGATCAGCCGCCCCGCCGGAAGCGTCTGGCTGTCGAAGTGCCGGCACCACGTGTCGAGCTGCTGCACCGCCTCCTGGGCCCGCCACAGCCGCTCGTTCCGCTTGACCCCCTGTTCGGGCGAGTCGGTGCCGTATAGCTTCTTCCACGCCCCCTTCAGATCGCGATCCACCGAATACCGCCCGCGCATCAGCGCCTGGTTGCACACGATCAGGCTGTCCCAACTCGACTCGATCGGCTCCGAGCACGTCAGCAGCGTGCCGTAGCGCGACCACGCGGTCATCGCCACCCCGCGAAGCTTGTACTGCCGCGCCGTCTGATGCCACAGGCGATTGTTCTCCGCCCGGTTCGCCACGATCGGACGATTGGCGTCCACGCCGCATGCCCCCTTGTACGCCGACCCGCCCCACGACTCCAGTCCCGCCTTCGCCGCCCGACGCATGTCCTGCGGCGCCACAAACGCGAAAAGCGGTTTGGGATCCGGCGAGTAACCCCAGAACATCAGGTCCGCCCGGCCCGCCAGTTGCCTGAGCTGCGAAACCGGCCAGTTCCGGGCCATGTCGTGCCAGATGATCGCCCGCACGCCGGCTGCATTGACCCGATCGATGATCGGATTCATGTGCGACAGGAACAGCGACGCCTTGTCGTGCTCCGCGACGTACCGGCGGCACTTGGCACACGTGCCCAGCGACCAGACCTCGTCGGCCCCGAGATGGAAGTGGCTCAGCCCGAACTCCTCGTGCAGCTTCAGCACGTCGTCGATCATCCGCCCCACCGCTTCGCCCGACTCCGGGTGCAGCGGGCACAGATCGCGAGGGTCATCCTTGCGCTCGCGCAGCTTGCGGTACTTGGGAATCACCAGCAAACTCTCAAGATGCCCGAACGTCTGGACCAGCGGAATCACCGACAGCTTCGCCTTCCTGGCCGCAGCCAGAAAATCACGCACCGTCTTCGGCGAATACGTGTAGTCCCGCTTCATCTCCGGAAAATGCCGGAAGGGAATCGTGTCCTCCCACTCCACCAGCATGCCCGTCACGCCCAGCGAGGCCAGAAAACCCGGCAACTCCACCAGCCGCTTGGAACTCGGTGGCATGCCCTTAAAGTCCAAATGCACGAGCCGCTCGAACGACATAAAACCGCTCCTTCTCGTTAATGCCTGCAAACAAACAAGATGGCCATTGTACCCGCCCGAACCGCCAAATCAAGCACCCGCGCCTTTCCAAAAGGCCGCGACGCCGAATCGCCTCTTGGCCTGCCGCCGCCGATGCTCTACAATGGATTCGTCCAGCCGGACTGTACCATGACGGTTGGTTTGCAGTGGAAGGGTGGTCTATGAATCTTCCCGTCGATCAAATACTCCAGGGCGACTGCACCGATATCCTCCAGCGGCTGCCCGAACGCAGCGCCGATCTGATCTTCGCCGATCCGCCCTACAACCTCCAGTTGCACCACGAGCTCTGGCGGCCCAACCTCACGAGGGTCGACGCCGTCGACGACGAGTGGGACAAGTTCGACGACTTCCGCCAGTACGACCAGTTCACCGAACGATGGCTCACCGGCTGCCGCCGCGCCCTTAAAGACACCGGAACCATCTGGGTGATCGGCAGCTACCACAACATCTTCCGCATCGGCCGGATCATGATGGACCTGGGCTTCTGGATCCTCAACGACGTGCTGTGGATCAAAACCAACCCGATGCCCAACTTCCGCGGCGTCCGCTTCACCAACGCCCACGAGACCCTCATCTGGGCCCAGAAATCCAGGGACCAGAAAAAGTACACCTTCAACCACCACGCGATGAAGATGCTCAACGACGAAAAACAAATGCGAAGCGACTGGGAAATACCCCTCTGCACCGGCCGGGAACGCTGCGCCGTCAACGGCAAAAAGGCCCACGCCACCCAGAAGCCCGAGGCCCTCCTCTACCGGATCATCACCGCCGCCAGCAATCCCGGCGACGTCGTCCTCGATCCCTTCTTCGGCTCCGGCACCACCGGCGCCGTCGCCAGAAAACTCAACCGCCGCTGGATCGGCATCGAAAGGGAACCCGCCTACGTCGAGGTGGCCCGGAAACGAATCGCCGACGTTCAGCCGTCAACCGCCGATGACGAACTGCTCACAACCCCAAGCAAACGCACCGAGCCGCGCATCCCCTTCGGCGCCCTGCTCGAACACGGCCTGCTCCAACCCGGCCAGAAACTCCACTCCAAAGACAAAACCCACACCGCCACCGTCGCCGCCGACGGCAGCCTCATCCTCAACGGATTCCGCGGCTCCATTCACGCCGCCGGCGCCCGCGCCCAAAACGCCCCAACCTGCAACGGCTGGCACTTCTGGCACTACGAACAAGACGACCGCCTCATCCCCATCGACGACCTGCGAACCCGCTACCGCGCAGACCTCGCCGCCACCCCCTGCCATCCCGATTGACCCGTAAGTTAACAGCGTACAGCCCCGGCTCACACGTTCCCGCTGGCCGCGTCGCCGCCACCCACCATGGCCACGGAGCCCCTGATCCTCGCCAACCAACAGACCCTCAAACCCCTCAATCCGGTCAAGCGGCCAATGCCTTGACGGAATGGACGAGGAAGAATATAGTAGTACGTGATAGCCGTAGCGGCCTGTGGCAAGCGTCGCATGGTCATGTCATTCAGCAGGGCGTCTCCTCCAAACGACGCGTGGCCGCGATGAGTTGATACCAGTCGAATTGCCGTGCGCACCTCACAGCGGTGGGGCGCGTGCAAGCAAGGGAATCAGGGTCCGCGCAGACCCACCGGAAATCCGTGGAACGGTACGCCATCGAACCGGACATGGCAGACGATACCTTTATACTCGGGATTTCAGCCTTCTATCACGACAGCGCCGCTGCGCTGCTTCGCAACGGCGAAATACTCGCGGCGGCCCAGGAAGAGCGATTCACCCGCAAGAAGCACGACCACCGGTTTCCCTCCCACGCCGTCGAATACTGCCTCCGCGAAGCGGGAATCGACGCCGGGCGACTCGACCACGTGGCCTTCTACGACAAGCCGCTGGCAAAATTCGAACGCCTGCTGGAGACTTACCTCGCCTGCGCGCCGTGGGGGTTCAAGGTGTTCACGATGGGCCTGCCCCTGTGGCTGCACAAAAAACTCCACCTGCCGCGCGAGATGGACCGGGCGCTGGGCGGACGCTATCGCCGGCGCTACGTGTTTCCCGAGCATCACGAATCGCACGCCGCCAGCGCCTTTTTTCCGTCGCCCTTCCAAGAGGCCGCCATCCTGACCATCGACGGGGTCGGCGAGTGGGCCACCGCCAGCATGGGTCACGGCCGCGGCAACCGCATCAGCATCACGCACGAACTGCGATTCCCGCACTCGCTGGGACTGCTCTATTCGGCCTTCACTTTCTTCACCGGATTCCGGGTCAACTCCGGCGAGTACAAGCTGATGGGCCTCGCCCCGTACGGCCAGCCGGTCTATCGCGACGCCATTCTCCAAAAACTCCTCGACTTGAAGCCGGACGGCTCCTTTCGCCTCAACATGGACTACTTCGGCTACTGCCACAGCGACGTGATGACCACTCCCGCCTTCGACCGGCTCTTCGGCGGACCGCCTCGCCGGCCGGAAACCCGCCTGACCCAGCGGGAGATGGACCTGGCCGCCTCGATCCAGAGCGTGACCGAGGAGATCATCGTCCGCCAGGTCCGCCGTCTGCACGCGCTGACCGGCATGAAGAACCTGACGCTGGCCGGCGGCGTGGCCCTCAACTGCGTCGCCAACGGGCGCCTCCTGCGCGAGGGACCCTTCGAGAACATCTGGATTCAGCCGGCCGCCGGCGACGCGGGCGGGGCGCTCGGGGCGGCGCTGTTCGTCTGGCATCAGCTTCTCGACAACCCGCGCGACGCCAACCCGCACGACGCCCAGCGCGGCTCGCTGCTGGGACCATCCTGCGGCGACGCCGAAATCCGCAACTACCTCGACCGCGTCGGCGCGGTCTACCAGACGATCGACGACGAGGACCAACTGATCGACCGCGTCGTGGAAATGATCGCCGATGAAAAGGTCATCGGCTGGTTCCAGGGACGCATGGAATTCGGCCCGCGGGCCCTCGGATCGCGGAGCATCATCGGCGATCCGCGAAGCCGCAAGATGCAGTCGGTGATGAACCTGAAAACCAAGTTCCGCGAGTCGTTCAGGCCGTTCGCGCCGTCCGTGCTGCGGGAGCACGTCCATGAATACTTCGACGTGACCCCCGGTCAGGACAGCCCCTACATGCTCCTCGTCGCGCCCGTCCGCCACGACCGGCGCTGCCCCGTCGACCCGCGCGACAACCACCGGATCGGACTCGACAAACTCAAAACCGTCCGCAGCCAAGTCCCCGCAATCACCCACGTGGACTATTCAGCCCGCGTCCAGACCGTCGACCCGAACCGCCACGGACGGTACTACCGCCTGATCCGCCGGTTCCGCGACAGGACGGGCTGTCCGCTGATCGTGAACACGAGTTTCAATGTCCGCGGCGAGCCCATCGTCTGCACGTGCGAAGACGCGTACCGCTGCTTCATGGCGACGAACATGGATGCGCTGGTGCTCAACAACCAGCTCCTGCTCAAGTCGCAGCAGCCCGATGCGGAGGAACACCGAATTGATGAGTATTTGGCCCGGTTCGACCCCGATTGAGGCGCCGCGATGAGCGTGATCGAAATAGACTGGAAACCTTCACCGCGCAAACTGCGATCCTTCGGGCTCGCGGGCCTGGTCATGGCGGTGGTCGCGGCGATTGTCCTGCACGCCTGGAAGGGATTGCCGGGTGTGCCGGCGGCCGCCATCGTCGCCGCCGGCGTTGCGATGTTTGTCCTCGCACGTCTTTCGCCGCCGGCTGCGCGCATCGTGTACCTGGGATTGACGCTGGTCACGTGGCCGATCGGCTGGGTGCTGGGCCACGTGATTCTGGCCGCGATCTTCTTCGGCGCAATCACGCCGGTGGGGCTGATCTTCCGGATCATCGGCCGCGACGCCTTGCACCGGCGATTCGATCCAGAAGCCACGACCTACTGGACGCCGCATCGCAGCCCGGACGAGGTGGAACGGTACTTCAGGCAGTTCTAGCTTACAGGGTCAGGAGGCCTCCGTTGGGTAACAGGACAAACGACAACGCCGCCGGCCAGTTCCAGAATCACGCCGCCAAACGGCGGACCAATCTGCTCCTGGAGTTCCTGGCCTTTCTCCGGCACAACAAGAAGTGGTGGCTGCTGCCGATCCTCATCGTGATCCTGGTCCTCGGCGGCCTGGTGATGCTCAGCGGCACCGCCTTGGCCCCGTTCCTCTATCCCCTCTTCTAACCGGCGGTTACTGCCATGCCCGATACCAAAACACAAACCGCTCCCGCCAGGAACGCACCGCTTTCCAAGCGGCGGCTGTGGGCCTTTCGCATCCTGGCCATGGTGGCCGTGCCGCTCGCGGTCCTGGGTGCAGTTGAACTCACCCTGCGCGTCGCCGGATTCGGCTTCGCGCCCGCCTTCACCGTCGAGCAGGAATTTCGCGGCCGCAGCGTCCAGGCCCCCAATTCCGAGTTCACCCTCCTGTTCTTCCCGAGCGCCCTGCAGCGCCAGGCAACCCCCTTCGTCTTTCCCACCGACAAGCAAAAGGACGCGTGCCGCATCTTCGTCCTGGGCGCCTCAGCCGCCCTCGGCGATCCGGTTCCGGAATTCGGCTTCTCGCGGATTCTCGAACGCATGCTGTCCCGGCAGTATCCGGATGTCACCTTCGAGGTCATCAACACCGGCGTGACCGCGATCAACTCGCACGTCGTCTACCAGATCGCCAGGGACTGCGCACGGTTCGATCCGGACGTGTTCATCGTCTACCTCGGCAACAACGAGGTGGTCGGACCTTTCGGACCCGGCACCGTGCTCATGCAACAACTCGACAGCCTCGCCGTGATCCGTTCGAGCATCGCCGCCCGCAAAACCAGGCTCGGCCAACTCCTGGCCAGACCGGCCGACGCCACAGCCGGCGAAGGTAATTTCGACCGCTGGCAGGGCATGGAGATGTTCACCGACCGCCAGGTGCGACTCGACGACCCGCGCATGCCCGCCGTCTACGATCACTACCGCCGCAACCTCATCGACATCTGCCGGGCCGGACAGAACGCCGGCGCCAGCGTGCTGCTGTGCACCGTCTGGACCAACCTTCCCCACTGCCCGCCGTTCGCCTCCTCACACCGTCCGGACCTGACCGACGCTCAGCGGGCGAGCTGGCAGGAGGCCCGCGACGCCGGCGCTGCCGCCTGCGACCGCGGCGAGCATCAAGCCGCCCTCGCCCTCTACCGCCAAGCGGCGCAGCTCGATGAGACCTTCGCCGAACTGCGTTTCCAAATCGCCCAGTGCCTCCAAGCCGCAGGCGACCATCCCGCCGCACAGCAAGAATACGCGGCCGCCCGCGACCTCGACGCCCTGCGATTCCGTGCCGACAGCCGCATCAACGCCGCTGTGCGAAACGTCGCTGAGACCCTCGACGCCGTGGAACTCGTCGACGTCGAAGCCGAGAATGCCGAGGCCATGTTCGCGAGCCGGCCTCACGACCTCTTCGTCGATCACGTGCATTTCACCTTCGATGGCAACTACCGAATCGCCCGGCGCTTGGCCGTCGCGATGGAAAAAGTCCTGGCCGACAACGAGCGTCCACGAAAGTCGCAGCACCCGATCCCTTCATTGGATTGGTGCCGCGACTCCCTGGCCTACACCGACTGGGAGGAACTGCTCATCGCCCGCCAGATGCACGCGCGACTCCAGAAGGCCCCGTTCAGCGGCCAGCTCTACAACGATCAGCGGCTGGAACAGTTCAAAGCCAGGATCGAACAACTGGCGAACTGCGCTCAGCCGCCCGACCGGGACCGCCTCGCCGCCGTCTACCGCGCCGCGATCGAGGCGCATGCCGATGATCCAGTTCTCCGCCTGCGCTGCGCCGGCTTTCTGACCAACGCGGGAAACGACCCCGCTGGAGCCGTCGAGCACCTCACCGCCGCCCTCGCCAACACCCTGCCGCAGGACGCCCTCCGCGTCCGCCTCGATCTGGCCGGCGCCCATCAGCTAAGCGGCAATCACCTCCAGACGATCGAGATCCTCCAGGATCTGCTCGACGAACACCCCACGCACCAGAAAGCCCGTGAAGCCCTCGCCACCAGCCTGCTGGCCGTCGGCAAAACGCAGCAGGCCGTCGAGAACCTCGAGCGCGTCGTCACGGATCATCCCGATGCCACCAATGCGCACGTGAATCTCGGCGTCGCCCTGATGCGGCAACGGGACGCCAAACGGGGGCTCCAGCACCTCGAGCGGGCCGTCGCCATCGAACCGGACAGCGGACTGGCCCACTTCAACCTCGCCCTGGCCCTGGCCAACACCAATCAGCCAAAACGCGCCGCCGAACACTTCGCCAGGGCCGCCGAATGCTGCACCCGCGTCGTGGAACTCAATCCCGCGGACCTCCAATACCGCTACATGCTCGCCGTGGCCCTCGAACGGCTGGGCCGGCAAGCGGAAGCCATCGAACAGTACCGCGCCATGCTCCAGCACGACCCGCAAAACCGGCCCGCCCGCCAACGCCTGACCCAACTAGGCGCAGGCTGACCGCCTCCTGTCGGCAGGCAATAGGCCTTTCCCGCGTGTTCCGTGCCTGTCTTCTCAGATTCCCAGCCGGTTCCGCCGGAGCAGGTCATCCTCGCCGCATTCGCGCTGGCTCTGGTAGCCCTTTAGCGGCAGGACGTGCTCGTGAACCGCGTCCAGAATGTCGCACGGATACGGGAAGAACGCGTCCTCGACCTCATCGGCCGGCGTGATCCAGTTGCGGGCGCCGACCACCACCGGCGGGGCGTCCAGATCGTCGAACGCGAGCTGGGCGATCTTCGCCGCCATCGTCTGCAGCACGCTGCCGCGTTCGCAGGCGTCGGAGGCCAGGACGATCTTGCGGGTCTTGCGGACCGACTCGAGCACCTTCGCGTAATCGAACGGCACCAGCGACCGGGCGTCGATGACCTCGCACGAAACGCCGTACTTGCCCTCCAGTTCCTTGACCGCGTCGAGCACGCGATACAGCGTCGCGCCGACGGTCAGGAAGGTCAGATCACTGCCGGTCTTCTTGACGTCCGGCTCGCCGATCGGCACCTCATAGTAACCCTCCGGCACGCCGCCCTCGCGGAACAGCTCCGGCTGATCGTAGATCCGCTGGCTCTCGAAGAAGATCACCGGATCGGTGCCGACCAACGCGGAGAACATCAGGCCCTTCGCGTCGTATGGCGTGGCCGGGAAGACGACCTTCAGGCCCGGAATATGGGCGCAAAGGGCGGTCCAGTCCTGGCTGTGCTGCGCGCCGTACTTCGAGCCGACCGACACGCGGATCACCGCCGGCATCTTGAGCAAGCCGCCGGACATCGACTGCCACTTGGAGAGCTGGTTGAAAATCTCATCGCCCGCCCGGCCCATAAAGTCGCAGTACATCAGCTCCGCGATCACCCGCCCGCCCTCGAGCGCGTATCCGACCGCCGAACCGACGATCGCGCCCTCCGAGATCGGCGTGTTGAAAAGCCGATGATACGGCAAAGCCTCCGTCAGCCCGCGGTACACCGCGAACGCCCCGCCCCAATCGCGATTCTCCTCGCCGTACGCCACCAGGGTCGGATCGACGTAGAACCGGTCGAGGATGGCCTCGAAGATCGCGTCGCGAATGCCCACGCAGCGGGTCTTAGGCAGCGGCTGGCCCTTCTCGTCCAGGCCCGACCGGCTCCGTTTGGCAAGCTGCTGGACGCGCGGGTTCTCCTCCTTGCTCATCAGGACCTCGGGCTTGCGATCCGGGTCCATCGACTCGACCTTCTGGTTCGAGAACATCGTCCGTTCCAGCAAGCAGTTGACCTTCTTGAGGTCCGCCCGCGGCGAAACCTCCAGGTCGATCGCCTTCTTGTACGCCTTGAGGATCAAGCCCGCCACGTGCTGGTTGAGCTTCTCCAGCTCCGCTTCGCTGCAGACGCCGGCTTGCACCAGCGAGCCCGCGTACGTCTTGATCGGGTCCACGTCCTGCCAGGCCTCGACCTCGCTCTTCTCGCGGTACGAGCTGGCGTCCGACGGCGAGTGGCCGCTGAACCGGTACGTCAGCGTGTCCAGCAGCACCGGCCCGTCGCCGTCCGCGATGATCTGCTTCTTGCGGCCGATCGCGTCGATCACCGCCAGCGGGTTGTAGCCGTCAACCCGCTCGGCGTGCATCTGGTCCGGCGCCAGACCCGCGCCAAGCCGGGCCAGAACCTTAAAGCCCATCGTCTCGCCCACCGGCTGACCGCCCATGCCGTAGAAGTTGTTCACGAAGTTCATGATCAACGGCAGCCCGCCGCGATGCTCCTTGTCCCACAGCGTCTTGAACTGGTCCATCGTCGCCAGGCACAACCCTTCCCACACCGGTCCGCAGCCGGCCGACGCGTCGCCGATGTTGCAGATCACCACCCCCGGCTTATGGTTGATGTGTTTGTAAAGGGCCGCTCCGACCGAAATGTCGCCCGAGCCGCCGACGATCGCGTTGTTCGGGTAGATGCCGAACGGCGGGAAAAACGCGTGCATCGAACCGCCCATGCCCTTGTTGAACCCAGCCTCGCGGGCGAAAATCTCCGCCAGCGCGCCGTAGATCAGGTAATCGACGGCCAGGTCCTTGACCGACCCTTGCGCGTCCTTCTCCACCGCCTTCAGGCAGTCGCCGCCGAAGTAGTCCTTCATGATCTCCATCAGCGTCTTGTCGTCGAGCTTTTGGATCGCCGAGAGGCCCTTGGCCAGGATCTCGCCGTGGCTGCGGTGGCTGCCGTAAATGTGGTCGTCTACCGTCAGCAGAAACGCCTGCCCAACCGCCGCCGCCTCCTGCCCGATCGACAGGTGGGCCGGACCGCGATGGTTGTACTCGATGCCTTCGTAGTTGCCGCGAAGCTTGATCTCGTTGAGCATGTTCTCGAACATGCGGATCACCAGCATGTCCCGCTGGATGCGGAACAGGTCGTCCTTGCCGTACCGCTTGAGCTCGTCCTTGACGCTCCGGTTGTACTGGTTGACCGGGATCGGCGAAAACTCGACGTACCCCGGCTGACGCGCTTCGGTCGGATTGATCACCATACTCTTGGGCATTGCTGAACTCCTGTCCGTCTGTTCTGATCGTTCTTAACCGTTTCCGGATTCGGCCTCAGCCGGTCCGGAGCTCGGATGGATGGTCTCGATACCGTGGGAATCCAAAAACTCCCGCCACGGCGCCGGCGGTTCGCTGTCCGTAATCACCCGCGAGATCGCGTCCCACTCCACGATCTTGAACAGCGAGGGACTCAAAAACTTGGCGTGGTCCACCAGCAAAATAGACTCCCGGGCGTTCCGCACCGCCATGCGATACAGGTGCGCGCTCTCGATGTCCGCCGCCGTCACCCCAAACTCCATGCTCAACCCGTCCGCCCCGAGAAACGCTTTGTACCCGCGAAGCTGATCCAACGTGCTCGTCGCCAGGGGGCCGATCGTGTCCATCCGGTCGCTGCGGTACTGGCCGCCGAGGGTGATGATGCTGAGCCCCGGCGTCCCGTTGAGCTCCCCCACCAGCCGCACCGAATTGACGATCACCGACAACCCGCGCTTGCGCTTCAACAGCGGGGCCAACTCAAAGCACGTCGTCCCCGAATCCACGAAAATCTGATCGCCATCGTTGATCAGCTTGATCGCCAGCGAGCCGATCACCCGCTTGGCCTCCACGTTCCGCACCGACTTGGACCCGAACGAGTAATCCACGTTCCGGGGCAGCGTCGCCCCCCCGTAGACCAACTCGATGCGGTTGGTGTCGGCCAGCGACCGCAGGTCACGCCGTACCGTGGCCTCCGAAACGGCCAGCTCGCCGGCCATGTCCTTGACCGTAACATGCCCTCGCTCATAGACTTTCGAGAGAATGCGGTCCCAGCGCTGTTGGGTCGTCAGGCTCATGATGGTCCTGGAATGATTGAACTCTGTCATATATCAGACAACAATTGAGCACAAAATGCAATAACCAAGTCAACATTTTTGCTTGACTGTAAGGCTTTTCTTTCATATTCTCGGATTCGGTCACGCAACGTCGCGGACCCTCTGGAGGATTGGTAGCCCCATGCACACCATCACCATGCCCCAGGCCGGCCCGGCGGTCAAAGACGGCACCGTCGTCCGCTGGCTGAAAAAACCCGGCGACCCCGTCAGCCCGGGGGATCTCCTCGCTATCATAGATACTGAAAATATGCGAGTTGAGCTTGAGTCAGCCAAGGCTGGCGTCCTGGCTGAAATCCTCTGCTCCCAGGGTAAGACGGTCAAGGTCGGCGACGCCCTCGCCACGATAAGCTCTTCTGATGAAAAAGCAGCAGCAAAGAACGCCAAGCAGGAAAAACCTGCCGCCCAGCCAAAGGAGGCACACGCCGTGTCCAACGCCACTCCCGCCGGAAACGTCACCCCCGTCCTGATGCCCAAGGCCGGACAGACTATGGAAGAAGGCACCATCGTCAGTTGGAAGGTCCAGCCGGGCACGCAGATCAACAAGGGCGACATCATCTTCGAAGTCGAAACGGACAAGTCCGTCATTGAGGTCGAAGCCGTCGACGCCGGCCGACTCTCCAAGATCGTCATCGGCGAGGGCGATACCGCCGCCGTCCTGACCCCGGTAGCCTACCTGGCTGACAACGATGCCGACGTGGACGCCTTCATCGCCTCCCAAGGCGGCGAAGCCCCGGCTGCCGAAGCACAGCCGAGTGCCCCGGCCGAAGCACCGGCCATCCAAACCCCGGCCCCAGCGGCCGCTCCGGTTGCCGCGTCGGCCCCGACCACCGCTGAAGGACGGATCAAGGCCTCGCCCGCGGCCCGGCGCGTCGCCCGGGAAAAGGGCGTCGATCTGGCCACCGTCGGACAGGGACGCGGACCCGGCGGACGGATTCTCTCGCAGGACGTCCTGTCGGCCCCAGCCGCGACGGCCCCGGCCGCCCGCCCGGCTCCGGCCCCGCAGCCGGTGGTCGAAGGCGAAGTCGTCCGCCGCCCCATGAGTGCGATGCGCAAGGCCATCGCCCGGAACCTGCTGGCCTCGAAACAGAACATCCCGCACTTCTACATGCGGGCGACCATCGACGCCGACCCGCTGATGAGCTTCTACCAGGGCGAAAAGGCCAAGTACCGCTGTTCGCTCAACGACGTGGTGGTCATGGCTTGCGCCAAGGCGATCCAGGAGTTCCCCGCGTTCCGAAGCCGCCTGGACGGCGACGCATTGATGGAGTTTCCAACCGCCAACATCGGGATCGCGGTGGGCCTGGACAACGGCCTGGTGGTCCCGGTCGTCGTCGCCGCCGACCAGATGAAACTCAAGGACCTGGCCCTCGAAACCCGCCGGCTCGCCGAGCAGGCCCGCGGCGGCAAGATCGAAAACATGGGCAAGGGCGTCTTTACCATCAGCAACCTCGGGATGTTCGGCGTCGAGGAGTTCTCAGCGATCATCAATCCGCCCGAGGCGGCGATCCTGGCCGTGGCCGCCGTCCGTGAAGAGGTCATCGTCAGTGGCGGCACCCTCCGGCCCGGCCGCGTGATGACCATGACCTTAAGCTGCGACCACCGGGTGATCGACGGCCTGCTGGCGGCCAAGTTCATGGCCCGGCTCAAGGAAATTCTGGAGTGGCCCGCCCAGTTGGCCTAGGAGTCTCTCATGGCTGAGCATTACAACATCGCGATCATCGGCACCGGTCCCGGTGGATACGTCGCAGCCCTCAAAGCCGGCGCGATGGGCGCCAAGTGCGCCGTGGTCGAAAAATCCCACCTGGGCGGCACGTGCCTGAACTGGGGCTGCATCCCCTCCAAGGCCCTGCTCGCCTCGGCCGAGCTGATGCACCACATCCAGGACGCCGCGGAACTCGGCATCGACGTCAAAGGCGAAGTCGGATTCGACTGGACCAGGATTCAGGGCCGCAAGGACCGGATCGTCGGCACGCTGCGAAGCGGGATCGGCGCGCTCTTCAAGTCGCGCAAGGTGACGCTGCACCAGGGCCGGGCCACCCTTAACGGCCCGGGCAAGGTCGCGGTGGCCGGCGACGACGGCAAGACGACCGAGTTCACCGCCGACAAGATCATCCTGGCCGTCGGCTCGGTGCCCTCGCGCATCCCCAACTGGCCGACCGATCCGCAACTCGTCTGCACCAGCGACGAAGGCCTCCACTGGAAGGAATTGCCCAAGCGGCTGTTGATCGTCGGCGGCGGCGTCATCGGCTGCGAGTTCGCCTGCATGTTTCAGCCGTTCGGCGTCCAGGTGACGGTGGTCGAGATGATGCCGCACCTGCTGCCCTTCCAGGATGCCGACCTCGGCGCCGCACTCGAAAAGGCCTTCAAAAAACGCGGAATCAAGTGCTACACCGACACCTCGGTCAAGGGCATCGAAACCCCCGGCAACGGCATCAAAGCCGTCCTGAGCAATGGTGAAACCATTGAAGCCGACAAGGTCCTGGTCGCCACCGGACGCTGGCCCAACACCAAGGACATCGGCCTCGAGAGCGTCGGCCTGACCACCGAACGCGGCTTTATCCGCGTCAACGAAAAGATGGAAACGCCGGTCAAGGGCTACTACTGCATCGGCGACGCCAACGGGCGCTGCCTGCTCGCCCACGCGGCCTCGGCCCACGGCGTGACGGCGGTCGAAAACGCCCTCGGCGCCGACAAGGCCTTCGACGCCCCGATCCCCAGCACGATCTACACCTTCCCGGAAATCGCCGCCGTCGGCATGACCGCCGCGGAGGCCCGCAACCAGGGCCTGCCCATCTCGGTCGGCAACTTCCCGCTCGGAACGCTGGGCAAGGCGATGGCGGTCGGCGATCGCGACGGCTTCGTCAAGGTCGTGCGCCATCGCGAAACCGGCCAACTGCTCGGCGTGCACATGATGGGCCACAACGTCACCGAGGTGATCGCCGCCGCCGGCGCGATGCTCCACGAGAAGGTCAGCGTCGAAGAGATGGCCGAAGTCGTCTTCGCCCATCCGACGATCAGCGAGGGCCTCAAGGAAGGGGCGGAGGACGCCCTGAGCATGGCCCTCCACATGGCCCCGCGCAAGGTCGTCCGGGCCAAAGTATAAGACGAACAGCGGGCGCGCCGAACAAGCGGCTTCAACGAGGAATACCATGTCGAACGACGCACTGGCGACGGTACGGGAACTGGGTTCGGTGGACGAGTTGCGGGCCCTGGCCCAACGCGGCTTTGGTCCCTCGATCCGCCCGAAGTCCAACACCCACATCCATCTGCCCCCGAACTTCTCCGCCTTCGAAAGCGTCAAACAGGCGGTCGACCTGGCCGATAAGGAGGGCATCGACGCCCTCGGCGCCACCAACTACTACGACTTCGGCGTCTACGCCGAGTTTGTCGCGCGCACGCAGGAAGCGGGCATCTTTCCGCTGTTCGGTACCGAGATCATCTGCCTGATCGACGACCTGGTCCGCGCCGGCGTGCGGATCAACGATCCGGGCAATCCGGGCAAAATGTACATCTGCGCCAAGGGCATCACCCGCTTCGAGAATCCCACCGCCAAGGCCCATGAGATTCTCGGCACCATCCGCGGCAACGATCAGCGGCGAATGGCCGAGATGATCGGCCGGTTGGAGAAACTCTTCGCCGACGCGGACGTCGCCACCGGCCTCGACGAGCAGAAGGTGATCGGCATGGTGGTCCGCCGCCACGGATCCTCGCCGGAGCACGTCACGCTCCAGGAACGGCACGTCGCCCAGGCCTTCCAGGAGGCGTTCTTCGCCAAGGTTCCCGCCGGAGCGCGTCAGGCCAAACTCACCGAAATCTTCGGCTCGCCCGCCAAGTCCGGTCCGGAAGACTCGGTCAAGGTCCAGGGCGAGATCCGCTCGCAGCTCATGAAGGCCGGCAAGCCCGCGTTCGTGGCGGAAAGCTTCGTCGACTTCGATCAGGCCCGCACGCTGATCCTCGAGCTGGGCGGCATCCCGTGCTATCCGACGCTGGCCGACGGCGTCACGCCGATCTGCGAATATGAAGACCCGGTGGCCAAGCTGATCGACAACATCCGCCAGCACGGCATCCACTGCGCCGAATTCGTCCCCATCCGCAACGAGCCGACCATGCTCGAAAAATACGTCGCGCCGATGCGGCAGGCGGGACTCGTCATCACCGCCGGCACCGAGCACAACACGCTCGACCTGCTGCCGATCGAACCGCAGTGCGTCAAGGGCCAGCCCGTGCCGGAGGCGATCGAGGAGATCTTCTGGGAAGGCACGTGCGTCGTCGCGGCCCACCAGTTCCTCCTGACCCACGACCAGACCGGCTTCGTGGACGAAACGGGCCGGCCCAATCGCGACTATCCGACGGCGGAGGAGCGGATCGCCGCCTTCGCCGCCCTCGGACGCGCCGTGATCGGCAAGTACCTGGACAAGTTCAAAGGTTAGGCGAACGCAGCAACCGCGAACGCCTCAAGCAAGGAGCACAAGACCGATGGGTTCCCAAACCGCTTGGCCCACTTTCGCATCCACCGACAGCGACCTCGATATCATCATCAAGCTGTCGCGCTACTACGGCTCGAACGGCGACTACGTCCTGGCCGGCGGCGGCAACACCTCCGTCAAAATCGGCGACCGCCTGTTCGTCAAGGGCAGCGGCTGCGCGCTGGCCGACATCGACGCCGACGGCTTCGTCGAACTCGACCGGTCCGCCCTCGAACAAATTCTCGCCAGCGACCTGGGCGAAGACCCAGCCGTGCGCGAAATACGCTACAAAGAGGCGGTCTTGGCCGCCCGCTGTTGCCCCGACAAAGGCCAACGCCCCTCGGTCGAGTCCGTCCTGCACAACATGATGCCGAACAAGTTCGTCGTCCACGTCCATCCGACGCTGGTCAACGTCTACACCTGCTGCGAAACCGGCCAGAAGATCTGCGACGAGCTCTTCGGCGACCGGGTCCTCTGGATACCCTACACCGAACCGGGTCCTATCCTCGCCCAGACGCTGTACGCAGCCATGCGGGACTACACCAAACGCACCGGCCGCCAATGTCCCGACGGCGTGTTCATCGGCAACCACGGCTATATCGTCTGCGGCGACACCGCCGAGGAAGTTCGCGAACGCTTCGATAAGGTGATGGCCAAGTTGCGGGAGCGCCTCGACCAAACGCCGTCGGCCGAACCGTTCGGACCGATCAAGCGCCTCGACGCCGACAAGGTCCGCAAGCTGGTCAACGTCATCGGCCCGGCGCTGCGGGCGTTGCTGGCTGAGGGTGAGACCCTGCGGCTGGTGAACTTCGACGATACCGACATGGTGATGCAACTGGTCGGCGGGGCCGAGGGCAAATCCGCTGCGCTGGCCGGCCCGCTCACGCCCGACCACATCGTCTACTGCAAACCGCTGCCGCTCTGGTTCCAAGCCGCGGGCGACGAAGAGCCCAAGGCACTCGTCGAACGCCTGCGCAAGGACATCAACGCCTACCAGCAGCAGTACGGCTTCCTGCCCAACGTCGTCCTCGTCGAAGGCGCGGGCATGTTCGCCTCCGCGGAGGATCTGACCGGGTCCGAGCGGGCGAGGCTGTTGTATCGCAACGCCATCGAAGTCTCCGCCGGCGCCAAACGCCTCGGCAAAATCCGACCCATGAGCTTCCAGGAGTGGAACTTCATCGAGCACGGCGAGGTCGAAGCCTACCGTCGGGCCATCTCCGCCGGGGCCCGCCGACAGGGCCGCGCCGTCGGCAAGGTCGCCGTGGTCACCGGCGCCGCCCAGGGATTCGGCTTCGAAATCGCCGAAGACCTCGTCCGCCAGGGCGCCTGCGTCGTCCTGACCGACATCAACGCCGAAGGCGTCGCCGCCGCCGCCGAAAAAATCAACGCCGCCGCCAAACGGCCGCAGGCGGTCGGACTGGCCATGAACGTGACCGATGGCGCGTCGATCGCCGGGGCCTTCCATCAGACGATCCGCCGCTTCGGCGGCTTCGATCTGCTGGTCTCCAACGCCGGCGTCCTGAAGGCCGGCAGCGTCAAGGATCAGCCGGAAAAGGACTTCGACTTCGTCACCGCCGTCAACTACAAGGGCTACTTCCTCTGCGTCCAGCACGCCGCCCCGATCCTCGCCGTCCAGCACCTGGCCCGACCGTCCCTCTGGTCCGACATCATCCAGATCAACTCCAAGTCGGGCCTCGTCGGATCCAACCGCAACGGAGCCTACGCCGGCAGCAAGTTCGGCGGCATCGGACTGACCCAGTCCTTCGCCCTCGAACTCGTCGAGGACGGCGTCAAGGTCAACTCAATCTGCCCGGGCAACTTCTTCGACGGCCCGCTGTGGTCCGATCCGAACAACGGCCTGTTCGTCCAGTACCTGCGAACCGGCAAGGTGCCCGGCGCCAAAACCATCGCCGACGTCCGCAAGGCCTACGAAACCAAAGTCCCGATGGGCCGCGGATGCACCACGCCCGACGTGATGAAGGCCATCTACTACCTGATGGACCAGAAATACGAAACCGGCCAGGCCGTCCCGGTCACCGGCGGCCAGGTCATGCTGAGCTGACCGTCTCCACGGAACACCCGATCCCGGTTCTTTGACATCCTCACAGGCGACGAACGCAGCCGCCTCCTCTTCTCCAAAAGAAGACAGCCACGGAACACGCGGTTAATGGTAGGAGGCGTCCTCCGAACGCACCAATCTGAGTCTTCTTCATTCTGACTCCTGGCTTCTTCCCTCGTCCCTCCGCGTGTTCCGCGTGCTCCGTGCCATCCCAAAGGGAAGTCGCACCGACGCACCACCGATCACTGGCGGCCCCGTCGCCCGATGAGTATAATTCGCATTTTGTCCAAAAGTATGACGAACAGTCCAAAAAGGAACGCATAATGACAGCATCTCCCGTCGGCGGCCAACTGCCCCGAACCCAATACGCCGTGCAACTGGTCGGCCCGAGCCAACTGACGCTCAACCGCGAAAAACCCGTCCACCAGCCCGGCCCGCACCAGATCGTCGCCAAAATCGAAGCGGTCGGCCTCTGCTTCTCCGACCTTAAGCTCCTCAAGCAGTTCACCGAGCACGCCCGCAAGGGCGAGGTCGTCCGCGGCATCGAACCGCGCGTCCTCGATGAAATTCCCAGCTACGTCCCGGGAACCAAGCCCACTGTGCCCGGCCACGAAGGCGTCTGCCGGATCGTCGCCGTCGGCGAGAAGGTCACCCGCCACAAGGTCGGCGAACGCTGCCTCATCCAGACCGACTACCGATGGCTACGCACCGCCGCCGGCTCTAACGCCGCTTTCGGATACAATTTCGAAGGCGCGCTGCAGGAATACGTCCTGATGGACGAACGGATGATCATCGAACCGGGCAGCGGCGAACGATTCCTCATCCCGGTCGGCGAAAACCTCGGCGCCTCAGCCGTCGCCCTCGTCGAACCGTGGGCCTGCGTCGAAGACTCCTACGTGAGCCCCGAACGCCGCACCATCAAAGCCGCCGGTCGACTCCTGGTCGTCGCCGACGCCGGCCGCAGAATCCAGGGCCTTGCCGAATCCTTCGCCGCCGAAGGCAAGCCCGCCTCCGTCACCTGCGCCTGCGCCGAACCGCAGCAGCGTCAAGCCGTCGAAGCCCTCGGCATCCCAAAAGCCGAAGAAACCGAATTCGACGACATCGTCTACTTCGGCTCCGACAAGGCCACCATCGAATCGCTCAACGACAAACTCGCGCCCAACGGCATCATCAACATCGTCCTCGCCGGACACAAAATCGGCCAGCCGGTCATGGTCGGCGTCGGACGCGTCCACTACGGCATGACCCGATGGATCGGCACCACCGGCGCCAGCGCCGCCACGTCCTACGAATCCATCCCCGCCACCGGCGAGCTCCGGCCTGGCGAAAAGGCGATCGTCGTCGGCGCCGGCGGACCCATGGGCCAGATGCACGTCATTCGCGACGTCTGTGCCGGCGTGCCCGACCTGACCCTCGTCGCCACCGACTTCGATGAGGAACGCCTCGAATCCCTCCGCCGTAAGGCCCAGCCGCTCGCCGACGCCAACCGCGCCACCCTCCGCATGGTCAACCCGCAAAAACAAAAACTCGACGAGACCTTCACCTACTTCGCCCTCATGGCCCCGGTGCCCGCCCTCGTCGCCGACGCCATCCGCTCGAGCGCCGACCGCTGCCTCATCAACATCTTCGCCGGCATTCCCGCTCCGGTCAAACACGAGCTCGACCTCGACGCCTACATCGCCAACCGCTGCTTCATGTTCGGCACCAGCGGCTCGGTCATCCGCGATATGAAGATCGTCCTCGAAAAAATGGAACAGGGACGCCTCGACACCGACTGCTCCGTCGACGCGATCTCCGGCATGGCCGGCGCCGCCGACGGCATCGCCGCCGTCGAAAACCGCACCCTCGCCGGAAAAATCATCGTCTACCCCATGCTCCACGACGTGCCGCTGATCCCCCTGGCCAAACTCGACGAACGGTTCCCCTCCGTCGCGGCCAAACTCGAAAACGGACAGTGGACCGCCGCCGCCGAAGCCGAACTCCTCAAAACCGCCGGAGCGTAAGATGGACTACATCGCCAGCGCCAAACGCGTGATCGAACTCGAAGCCGAAGCCGTCGCCGGGCTGACCTCCGTCCTCAACGGGAGCTTCCAACGCGCCGTCGAACTGATCCTCGGCGTTAAGGGCCGCGTCGTCGTCACCGGCATGGGCAAAGCCGGACACGTCGCCCGCAAAGTCGCCGCCACCTTCGCCTCCACCGGCACGCCCGCCCTCTTCATGCACCCCGCCGAAGGCATCCACGGCGACCTCGGCATGATGACCGCCGACGACGTCGCCCTCGCCTTCTCGCACAAGGGCCAGACCGAAGAGGTCCTGCGGATCATCCCCTACCTCAAGCACGTCGGCGTTCCCCTGATCGCCGTCACCTCAAACCCCGACTCGGAACTCGCCCGCCACGCCGAAGTCACCCTCGCCCTCGCCATCCGCCGCGAAGCCTGCCCCCTCGGCCTCGCCCCCACCGCCAGCACCACCGCCATGCTCGCCCTCGGCGACACCCTGGCCATGGTGTTGCTCGAAGCCCGCGGCTTCAAGGCGGAGGAATTCGCCATGTACCATCCCGGCGGCTCGCTCGGCCGGCGCCTGCTGACCAAGGTCGGCGACCTGATGCACACCGGCGACGAAAACCCGGTCGTCCGACTCGACGCCCCGCTCCGCGAAGCCGTCCTCGTCATGACCCGCACCAAGATGGCCGCCACCAGCGTGGTCGACGACGACGGCAAACTCGTCGGCGTCTTTGTCGACGGCGACCTGCGGCGGTGCCTCATGAGCGGGCCCATCGATATGGACATCCGCGTCGGCGACCTGCTCGGCAGCCGCGCCAAGTTCGCCCGCCCCGACATGGTCCAGACCGGGCCCAAATTCGCCACCGCCGACATGATGGCCGTCGAAGCCCTCCAGATCCTCCGCGACTACAAAATCATCGAACTCCCCGTCCTCGACCAAAACCGAAAACCCATCGGCATGGTCCACCTCCACGACATCACCCGCGCCGGAATCACCTGAGCCCGACAGCCTCCACAAAGCGCGACCGCCTCACAAAGAGCCGCGAGTGTGAGGGAGCGGGGTCTCAACTTGCCCACCAGCGCGAAACCCCGTATGGTGCGCATCATCAATCGAAATGCATCGTCGAAAGTGACGACATCAGTCGCGGACACACAGCCGCCGTCAGGAGCAAAACGATTGGAACGGCGATTCCGACAATTTTGACAAAACCAAACTCCAGCGTTCGACCCCACGCGACGGCGCCCAAAACCGCCGGAGCCAGCCACAGAACCCAATCCTTCATCAGCGGCGGATCGCTGGGCGCGTCGTAGCCCACGATCAGCACCGCCGCCGCGACGGCTGAAGTGGCGAGGAATTCGTGCGCGTTCAGCACCTGCCCCATCAGCACAATGATCGCACCGACCGTTATCACCCACAACTCAACCGTGCGGACGTATTCGACTCTCAAGACCAGAGCGCAGAAAATCAGGATCAGCCCCGCCGCGAGGCACCATCGGCCGACCTGCTCGACCGGGCGAGCGAGAATCGTGCCGGACCTAACCCTCATTTCTCACCAGTTCAGCGGATGAGGTGGTTTTGAGGGGATGGGGGGCGGGGTCGGGACGGAGGCGGGCCGAATCGCGGTCACCGTAGGTGCGATGGCCGCCAGGCGCCATGAT
>Ga0123333_10001216_pt1 | contig 27068 bp, 20 predicted proteins | sample BioC12SIPDNA_3_FD_89957 | JGI IMG/M metagenome (GOLD analysis project Ga0123333, IMG submission 89957) | Anaerobic biogas reactor microbial communites from Washington, USA - Biogas_R2_B C12 SIP DNA | ecosystem: Engineered > Bioreactor > Anaerobic > Unclassified | place: Washington, USA... | reverse complement strand
GCTGGGACAATTTCTTTGCAGCAGTAGCAAACCTCGGCAGTCCGCGTTGCGTAGCAGAGGGTAAGGAGACTCTCGTTCGTCCCCCGTTGTCCACGGAGGTCGCGGCGCGCAATGTCGTTCACCGGCCGCCGCCGCACTGCCAAAGGCTTCACCGACAAAGCCGAAACCGAACGTCTGGCGGCCCAGTTGGAAGACGAAGCCCGAATGATCCGGGAAGGACTCCGAGTGCTCGTCTCCGCATCCGACCGCAAGGCCCCCCTCGAACACCACCTGGATGCTTTCGAGGAACACTTGCGGAATCGAGATGTCAGCCCGAAGCAAGTCCGCGAGGTCACCACGAAGATCCGCCGCGTTTTTGAAGGATGCGGGTTCTCGAAGGTCGCTGACATAAAAGCCCAGGCCGTCGAGACCTACCTCGGAACGCTCCGAGAGGAGGGGATATCGAAGCAGACCAGTAACCACTACCTCCGAGCGACCAAGCAGTTTTGCCGGTGGCTCAAACGAACCAAGCGGAGCGAGGACAATCCGCTGGATGATGTTCCGATGCTCAACGTTCAGACGGACCGACGGCACGACCGTCGCCCGCTCCTTCTCGAGGAATTCACCCTACTGGTGGCGGCTGCTGAAGGCGGGCCGCCTGTTGAAAGCATCGCCGGTGCGGATCGAGCGATGATGTATATCCTGTCTGCCTTGACCGGCTATCGAAAGGGCGAAATCGGCAGTCTGACGCGTCGATCATTCGATTTGACTTCGGACCCGCCAACCGTCACGGTGCAGGCGATCTACAGCAAGCGGAAACGCACCGACACGCAGGTTCTCCACCCGGACGTCGTGACTCGACTGACCCAGTGGCTGGCAGCGACCGAGCGACCACCAGCCGAGATTCTGTTCCCAGTCTCAGGGAGGGTTCCTGGAGGAATCGACCGGAAGACATCCAAGATGATGCGTCGAGATTTAGCCGCAGCCCGCAAGGCGTGGCTGGAGGAAGCGCAGACGGAGGAAGAGCGATCAAGACGCAAGCAGTCTGACTTTTTGCGATACAAGGATAGCCAAGGGAGGTATGCCGATTTTCACGCGAACCGGCACACCTTCATCACGAATCTGGGCCGCGTTGGAGTGCATCCCAAGACCGCTCAAACCCTAGCTCGGCACTCAGATATTCGGCTGACGATGAACGTGTACAGTCACACCGATCTGGCCGAGAAGACCGAAGCAGTTCGACGGTTGCCGGGTCTCTGGGAGTGTTCTGGGAGTGCGCCGGAGTCGCAAGATGGCACAAATGGGCAAAAAACGTCACGGAAGGCCGAAAGGGGAGAAGAAGACCCAGATCAACGGTGCTCGTCCGAAGTCCTTTCAGAGTCAGGACTTGCCACCGATTGTCAGCAGGCTTCAGCGGCTGACACAAGTACGCCCAGGAGGATTCGAACCTCCGACCTGCGGATTAGAAGTGCTAACTGAACCGGCCAACAGGTTTCCGTTACCCCTTGAACTGTTGTTGTTCTCCGCATTTCCCGTGGGGCAGCTCGTGCGATGCCCTGCGGGAAATGCGAGTTGTTGGTAACAGTTCCGGTAACAGCAACCCGGTTCCGCGTTGCAGCCGCCGCTTGTGCCTAGTGGCTCAGTCCCGCCCGGCGCATGAGCTGACGGTATTTCTCGATGGGGCCCAGCATGGCCTCGCGCTCTTCGTCGCTCATCGGCTCAAACACTGCCCGAATCTCAGGTGGGGTCCTGCCCCCGTCACCGGCCCGCGCTGTACGGACTGGGACGTACAAGCCGAGGATTTTGCATCTTTGGGCTATACATTTCAGCATGATGTGCAGATATTTCGCATCGCCCACCTTGTACTGAACCGTGCGGCGCGTTCTTGTCGCGGTCCCAGCTTCGCCGCCGTCGATGGTCTCGGTCAACTCCGTCACCGCGGGCTCCTTGGATTGCTCCCAAGCCGAATTGGCCTCGTCTTCGATCTGGTCGAGTTCCAAGAGGACCCGGACCTTGGCCTCACTGTAGCACGCAGCGGCCTGCCGCAGCCATTTGCCGTGTAGCTCGCACAAATCCGCGTGGATTGTCTGGCGAGTCACGTTGAGCCGTGCGGCGATATCCTTGACCAGCCAGCCCTCCTTGTAGAGGCGCGCGGCCTCCGCACGCCGCTGGTCACGGTTCCCAATCCGTTGGCGCTGTAGGGCCGTCTTGTTGCGTCCCACGATGTTAATCGCCCTTTGGGGTAAAGAGTGCGGCACCGAAGAAGATGGGGCATTGATGCGTAAAGTGCTGTTTTTCATGCCCTTACGGCGATTGGCCCAAGAATAGCAAATCAACGGTACGGTAGGCCATGCGAAGATGCGGCAACAGATGGTGAACCGGAGGGCTTTTGGGGCGTCCGGGCTAAAGCAGACGGGCCATCCGAGCGATCAGTTCTACGCAGATCGTCTGGAGGTTCGTTCTGACGTGATCGAAATCCGGCGACTTGGTTCCATCGGTCTCGTCCATGTACAACGCGCGGTTCACCTCGATCATCACGGCCAAAACCCGCTGGGGTTCGCGACCATAGAACGCGGCCGGCACCAACGCGCCGGCAAACGGGCGATTGAATTCGACCGACCAGCCAGCGGCCCGCACCAGTCGCCCGGCCTCGTGCGCCAGCCAGGCGGGGGTGTGCTGCGGGTCGGTGCCGATGCAAATGTCCGGCCGGTGCGGCGATTGGTCCAACTCGTAGGGCAGGGGGCGGGATGGAAAGCTGTGGCCGTCTACGATCAAGCAACGGCCGTGGACTTCAAGGCACTTCTGCACGCAAGCGGTCAGCTGCCGGTGATGCGGCCAATAGAAACGGTCCAGCAGCTGCTGACGCTCGTCAGGTATCAAGTCCCGGCGGAGTGGCGAACCGTCGGACGCCTTGGTGTAGACGACCCCCATGCCAATCTTAGCCATGATTTCCTGACTGTCATCCGCGAACCGCTCGGGGTCAACGACTAACCGGCTCACCGGAAACGTCACCGGGCAAGCCAGTCCTGCCGGCACGGCGAACAGCTGGTCGGTGTAGGCGTCCGTCAATCGCAGCAATTCAGCCGCCAGGGCCTCGTCATCCAAAACGAACTGGGGCCGAACGTCACCGGGAATGTCCCAAGAGGCGTGCGGGACGTGAATTACGGCGCAGGGGTGAAGTCCTTCAAGCATGGCGCTGATTCTTCCTTGCTCCGAGTCGTGCATCGAACACGATGTCGTGCATTCGATCATTTCGCCATCTTATTGGTCAAGCGGTACAACCACGGATTGGGCGCAGTCCGGTTGACGTGCCCGTCTGGGCACTGCCAGACTGGTGAAAGGAAGCGACGCCAGCAACCGACGAAGGGGTCGATTGCGCGGCTTGTGGAGGAAGCCTTGACGGAATCGCAGTATTCCGAGACGGAGGCCATCGGCGAGTAGCCGCGACGATTGTCGGCAAGATTTCACGTTCGCGGACGAATACTCTCGGGGTCCCGTTTCTTGGTCCGGGAGTCGTGTCATGTCCGACTTCGATCCAAGTACCACGGGGCTAGGCCATGCCGTGGCGCGTTGGAGGGCGATACCCATGACCACCGACAGACCGCAACCGGAGCCGCCGCCCAAGCGGACCATGTGTCGCGAATTGATCGAGCGACTCAAGGACCCCATCTTCGAGCAGATCTTCTCGACGAATGGCGCAGGCTGCGTGATTACTGGGGTCAGACAGGCCCCACCAGCCGCGGCGCAGGAGCAGGCCCCACCCCCAGACGAAAGGGCCGATCCATGACCAACACCGACCCCAACGCTCGCTTCTTGGAGCCTGCCCTGGCAGACTGGACGGCGCTCCGGGAACAGCTTGCCGGGCACGAGAGCGGCGTTGCTCCAGTTTCACCGGGCCGAGTCATGGACCTCAAGGAACAGTTGCGGTTTGCCGAGTACAACCTCGCCGTCATGCGGAAGGCGATCGCCAGGGGGCAGTCCCTGAGCGACGCGTTTTGTGCCCTGGGACCGGTGATGGACATTCGCCGCGGAGGGTACACGTTCTATTCGCCCCGCCGGCGCGAAATTCCGGGATGGGAAAATGTCCCAGACCCTCCCGTTCCCAAACGCATTCCCGGTGACTTGCCGCGACTGGAGTTTGACGGCCAGCGGTGGGAACGACCATCCGTGATTCACGTCGCGTGGGAGCTTGCCATCGACGACTGCCACTACGACCCGGAGCCGGGTGTCGACCTGCGGAGCCCGCGTCACATTCATGCCTCGGACGAAATCAACGGTCACGCCGTCCACATCGACTTCATCCGTTTCATGCAGGGCGGGCCACTGTCTGGATTCGAGGAGTTCCAAGTTTTCGTGGACGGCGCGTTCCGCAATCGCGGCGGCAAGTTCGTTCACGTGCCGGGCTCTTTCTGGCGGGGCTTTCCGGTCGCGGTCCGGCTCGACGACCGGTTGTTGGTCATTGACGTTTTTCCCCCCTACCGAGACGATTTCGCCAAGTTTGATGGCCTTTCTGTCTGGCGGCTGACAACCAACGGCTAGAGGAGACCGTCCACATGGATTCCACCATAGGCCCCTTCGACTACCGGGCCGAACTTGAACGGCGCGTCCAGCAATTCGCTCACTACTTGAAACTCATGCACGGCCGGGCGCACGACGAAGTCCAAGGGAATTGCTACATCATTTTCGAAGAACGTCCTCCGGACGGCGCAACGGATGAACGGAAACTGTCTGAGGAGAGACGCGTCGCCCTGCAACTGGCCTTTGCGGAATGGACGCACGAGAATGCTTCTGCGGCCCCGGAGTCCGGAATCCCGTTCGATCTGCCCGACGACGGCTGGCGGGAAGACCCGTCGCGGAATCGGTTCGTCCAGTTTGCCATCGAACGGAATTGGTTCTGCATGGATCTGCCCCGGAATACGCTTTTTCGGCCAGAAGCCGAGGAAATCCTCGCACGCCGCCGGGGCTTCTTCTACCTGCGGGACCGCAAGCAGTTCACGCTTTACCACGAGGATGTCGAGGGTTACGATCCGTTCCGCAAGATTTATATCTACGGCGACGAGGATTCAGCCGCTGAGGACATGGCGTTCATTTTCTTCGAGGTTTGGAAGTTCCCGGTGGAATCCCGCCTGTACGTCACGGCAGCCGCCTTTGGGGGCAAGAAGCGATGGGAGCGGGGTTTCCCGATTGAGTAGGGTGACATGCGGGACGGCGGCATGCCGACGCCGCTGGTGGACCGCGCAGCCCCCAGGGCAAATCGTGGCCCGCGTTGTTGCGGTCCCATACCCCGTTGCACCGCCCCGTTGCCGGGGCTACTCTGATCCACAGATATTGGGAGGTGACCTATGACCCCGAACTCGGACAAATCGACCACGCCCGCCCCGCCCAGCAGCGGCGAGCGTCCGTTGAAAGTCATCATGGGCCGGCCCATGCAGCGGCCCGGCGAAACCAAGGAGCAGGCCGCCCGCCGCCTGGCGCAGCAACTGTTCGGGAAACTGAAACTCGACCAATCCCCGCCGGCTGCGTCAGACGATCAGGAGCCGCACGGTCGCGATCTCGACAAGGAAGCGTAGCCGCAGCCTGGAATTCGTTCCTGCGATTGCCACCCCAGGGAGCACGGCCATGTTGTCTCGCAAATTTGACGACGCTCTCCAGTACGCCACGCTGATCCACGCCGGCCAAACGCGGAAGGGGACGGACATTCCGTACCTCTCGCATTTGCTGGGTGTGGCGAGTATCGCGATGGAACACGGTGCTGACGAAGACGAGACGATCGCCGCGCTGCTGCACGACGCGGGTGAGGACGCCGGCGGCGAGCCTCGGATCAACGACATCCGCCAGCGATTCGGGAATCGCGTTGCCGATATCGTCGAATGCTGTACGGACACGCTCGAAACGCCGAAACCTGATTGGCGCAAGCGTAAGGAGAAGTACATCGCGCGTTTGCCACAGGAATCCGCGTCGGCTCGGCTGGTATCGGCCGCCGACAAGCTGCACAACGCTCGCGCGATCTTACGCGATTTCCGCATCCACGGAGAAAGCCTCTGGACGAGGTTCAGGGGGGGCAAGGAGGGCACGCTGTGGTACTACCGGGAGTTGGTTAAGGCATTCCGCCGCACCGACCTCGACGTAAACAAGGAATTGACCGAACTAATTGACGAATTGGACCGAGTCACCTCGGAACTGCACCGGCTGGCGACGGTCTAGTGAGCCAGTGTGTTCATGCGTGCCGAGAACCTACATCTACGGGAGCAACCAGATGGACGCGAACTCTGCAGAGGGAATCGCCAAGACGGTTTCGCTGAGACCGTTGATGGCCAACTTCGATCTTGGGTCCCTCCGATCTTGGGCCGAAGCCGAGATCGATCAGTTGATCCGGAAAAACGAAGATTTGATGCAGCGTCTTGCGGCGTTTGAACGCGAGCGCGAACACGCCCGTGTCCAGATGTTCGTACATTGGATGACGGACGGCTATCGCGTGGACGAAGCCATTACACCCCGGCTATTCCGACTGAGTTCACTGGCCGGACGGATTCTGCGGCTTGTGCAACCGATCGACCTGTTCATCTGCAACAGTCCGGACCAAAATGCCTGCTGCCTTCCATCGCAGAAAGGTAATCGCCTGATTGTATGCCTGCATTCTGGGCTGGTCTCGCTACTCGGATCACAGGAATTGCTGTTCGTAATTGGGCATGAAGTGGGACACGCGGTGCTCAAATTTGGGCACAGGCTGGGCATCTCTTTCGACAATCCGGACTTCAGCCCGCTCGAAGTGCTGGCGGCTCGCGCCCATGATCGTGCCCACGAGGTGTCGTGTGATCGGTTTGGGCTTCTTGCCTGCCAAGACGTCCGCGCAGCCTGCTCGGCCCTGTTTAAGATTGCTACCGGACTTGACGAACGGTGGATGTCCTTTAATGAAACCGCCTACGCACGGCACTTCGACGACATGGCGAAATGGGCCGAGTTAATCTCGGTAAACGATCCTTCGAGTACGCACCCGCTTATCCCCATGCGAGTGAAGGCTCTCGTTGATTTCTCGAAATCGGAAAGCTACGCGACGGCATTCGGCTGGACCGATTGGGAGATTCCAACCGTTCAGATGGAGGGGCTGCTTAACACGATGTTGTCCGTTCTTGACCCCAGGGATATCTGGGAGGAGTACAACAAAGGTGAGGAAGGACCGACGAATCAATTCCTTTTGGATGGTGCGTTGCTGCTGATCGCCGCTGACGGAGCCGTATCACCGGACGAGATTGGGTGGCTTGCTGCCCGGACGAAGGACGCTTGGTCAGCAGAGTCGCTCGCCCAAGGTTTTTCACAGCCAGAATTCTTGGATCAGCTCCGCGCGCGAGTCGAGGAAAACGCGTCGTTTCTACGCAAGAAAGTCCCGCCCCTCAAACGCGCCGGGTTGCTCCAGGTCATGTTTGATATCGCCCTACGCGCCGGCGGCATTACCCAAGCCGAAAGCCAAACGCTCCACAAATTTTGCGAGTTACTGCAAATTCCTCCGGAGGTCGCAAACAAGGTATACCATCGCGCAGTCCAGGAATCCGAGGATGCCACTCATCGGGAAAAAGGAACGCCGCAGCCCGCTCAGAGACCTGCCGAACCGGAAACACCCGATTCCTGCCCTCCTGCTGACGTGCTTGAGGCGATAGTCGAACGCGCCAAGTTGCCGGCCACCGCGCTGGCAAGAGCAACAGAGGTCTGTGACCAGATTCGCTCGCAGAATCTCCCGCCCCCGGTCGCGGCCCGTGCTTTGGTCGCTTGGGCAATTACGGCCTCGCGTAGCGACGGGCCCCTCAGCGATACACAGGGAAAGAAAATGGCCGTAGCCGCGATCAAGGTCTGCCGGGAGATCCAGCGAGCGGCGGGAGTGGCCCGCAAGTACAAGTCGCCCCCCGCGGACAGACTTGTTCGGCAGCATGGAGTCGTCGCACTGTTCCGCCGAGGCGAGAAAATCGGCCGTGGTGCCGACAACAAGCCGCACGTGATCATCTCCGTTTCCAAGGCGAACTGCTGCGTTGTCGTTGCCCCCGAGGACAATTTGACGGCGACAGAAACGGTTGATCCCCACGACCTGGCGAAAGACCCAGTAAATGGTGACTGGCCGGGGGAACTGGCCGTTTCGTGATTTGACGCGTCGCCCGCCATGCCGGACACAGCGGAACCTCTGCTTTTGATTTGACAAGACCGAAGATCCGCCGACAGCACGCGGCCCGTCGGTTTGCAGGAGCTAGCGGCCGGCGTGCTGTGACTTCGGGACAGGCCGGCTTGGCTCAGTTTTCATCGGGGACACTTTTTCGACCTTGTGGTCGGATGGTCCGTTGCCGCCCCCGCCGGCTGGCGGTAGACTTACCGTCCTTGGGTGCCCGGCGCGCGGCCACGCGCCGGACTGAAATCGGTTTGCGGGGCGACCGCTCTTCCTGCCTTTCGGCGGCTGCCCCGCAGGCCGGCCCATTTAGGAAGGCGGATTCCGAAATGCCTACGCCCAACATCACGGCCGGCAGCATCGTGAGCGGCCCGACACTGCCTGAGCCGATCGAGGTCATCGCGGTGGTGCCGATGGGCCCGTCCCTGAAGGTCATCGGCCGCGGGCGGCAGAGCGGCCAGACGTATGACCCGGTCCTGAGTCCCCAGCAGTTGGCCATGCTTTCGGTCTCGGCCGAGCGCGGGCCGTTCGATGGGGATGCCCGGCTGTTCCGGCTGGGCATCGAGGCTCACCGGCTAGGGCTGGCCTACGAATACGATCCGTTCTTCTCGCTCTCCATCGCCCGGGTCGATCCCCTGCCGCACCAGTTGGACGCCGTCTACAACTACTTCTTGCGGCTGCCCCGCATCCGTTTTCTGCTGGCCGATGATCCGGGCTCCGGCAAGACGGTCATGGCCGGCCTGACGCACAAGGAACTCAAGGCACGGGGGCTAGTCAAACGGGTGCTGATCGTCGCCCCACCCAACTTGACATTCCAGTGGCAGCGGGAGATGGCCGACAAGTTCCGCGAGAGATTCGAGGTTATTCGTGGGGCCACGTTGCGGGCCAATTACGGCCAGAACCCGTGGCAGGAACACGACCAGGTGATCACGTCCGTGTCGTGGGCCTCGCTTGTCCAAGACGCCCGCGAAAGCCTGCTCCGCTCTCGCTGGGATCTGGTCATCGTGGATGAAGCCCACAAAATGAGCGCCCGCTCCGAAGACCACACGACCTACGCCTATCGGCTCGGGCGCGAACTGTCCAAGATGACCGACCATTACCTGCTGATGACCGCCACGCCGCACAAGGGCGACCCGGAGCACTTCCGCCGGTTCCTTGCCCTGCTGGACGCCGACGTGTACGGCAGCATCGAGAGCCTGCAACAGGCAATGCGCGAGCAGGAAGCCCCGTTCTATCTGCGCCGCACCAAGGAAGCCCTGGTCACGTTTCCCGACGCGGAAACCGGCGAAGTCAAGAAGCTGTTCACCAAACGCGAAGTCCGCAGCGCCGCCTTCGACTTGGACGGCGACGAACTCGACTTCTACGAGGAATTGACGCGGTACGTCGAGGACCAGTCCATCGCCGCCGCCGGCGACCAGTCGGCCCGCGGCCGGGCGGTCGGGTTCACGATGGCCATGCTTCAGCGCCGTATGGCGTCGTCCGTATACGCCGTGCGCCGGAGCCTGGAACGGATGCGGGACCGCCGCGAGAAGATCCTGGCCGATCCCGAAAAGTACCGCCGCGAGCAGATCGAACGGCGCATGCCCGACGATTTCGACGACCTGGACGAAGAAGACCAGCAGCAGATCATCGCCCAACTCGAAGACGAAGTGCTGTCCTACGACCCGGCAATCCTGCGGGAGGAAATCGCCCAACTGTCGCAACTGATCGACCACGCCGTGCAGATTCAAGGCCGCGACGTTCAATCGAAGCTGAACAAACTGCGGTCGGTCCTGACGGAAGAAGGCATCTTCTCGGACCCGCAGATGAAGCTGTTGGTGTTCACCGAACACAAGGATACGCTGGACTACTTGGTCGCCGACGGCAAGGACGGCCGGCCGCTGGGGAAACTCCGCGAATGGGGCCTGACCGTGACGCAAATCCACGGCGGCATGAAGATCGGCGACCGGGACACGCCGGGTTCGCGCATCTATGCGGAGCGGGAATTCCGCGACAGCGCTCAGGTCCTGGTTGCCACGGAAGCGGCTGGCGAAGGCATCAACCTGCAGTTCTGCTGGCTGATGGTGAACTTCGACATTCCTTGGAACCCCGTGCGGCTGGAACAACGCGTCGGCCGCATCCACCGGTACGGCCAGGAGAAGGACTGCCTGATCTTCAATTTCGTTGCCCAGAACACGCGCGAAGGCCGCGTGTTGCACAAGCTGCTGGAACGGCTTGCCGAAATCCGCACGGCGCTTGGGACCGATCAGGTGTTTGATGTGGTAGGCGAAGTGTTTCCCGCGAACCTGCTGGAGAAGTTGCTGCGGGACATGTACGCCCGGCAGACGGATGAGCACAAGATCCAGGACCGTATTGTCCGCGACATCAGCCCCGATCGTTTCCGGGCCATCACGGAATCCGCCTTGGAGGGGCTCGCCAAGAAGGAATTGAACCTGTCCGCGATCGTCGGCCGCAGCACCGAGGCCAAGGAACGCCGGCTGGTCCCCGAAATTGTCGAGCAGTTCTTTGTCGATGCCGCACCGGAGAGCGGGCTGAATCCCAAGCCGACCGCCAAAGGCAGCCATTGTTACCGCGTCGGCAAGGTGCCCAAGAACCTCATTCCGATCGGTGACGCCCAGGAACACCGTTTCGGCCGCCTGGGCAGGGAATACGCCCGGATCATCTTTGACAAGGAACTGCTCAAGGCCGATCCCAACGTCGAATGGGTAACGCCCGGACATGCGCTGTTCGAGGCCGTGCGGGCTGACGTGTTGCAGCGCGTGGACGACGATCTCCGCCGCGGCGCGGTGTTCTACGACTTGCATCGCACCGAGCCGGCCGTGCTGGATGTTTTCGCCGCCTCGATCAAGGACGGCCGGGCCAACACACTACACCGCCGGCTGTTTGGCATCGAGACCTCGTCGGCGGGCCAGATGACCTTGCGCGAACCCACGTACTTCCACACCATCACTCCGGCTCCGTCCGGCACGGCCGGGCCGGGCGGCGGTTTCCCGTTGCCGGCGCGGCAGCTTGTCGAACAGTTCCTGTACGAGCGGGTCCTGCAATCGTGGTGCGAACGGGCGGCCGGCGACCGGGCCGCCGAGGTCGAACGCGTCGCCCGGCATGTCGAAGTCAGCCTGAACGCTCTGATCGACCGGCAGAACATCCAATTGGCCGACTACCTGAATCGGCAAGTGCAAGGGCAGACGGTTTCGGGGCTGGATGGTCTGATCGCCCAAAGCGAACAGCACTTGGACGAACTGAACAACCGGCTGGAAACCCGCCGGCGCGAGTTGGAATTGGAGCGTCACTGCGCCGTGGCCGACATTACGCATCTCGGCCGTGCTTGGGTCGTGCCGCATCCGGAGCGTACCAGTCCGCAGTTGGCCCCCATGATCCGCGACGACGACATCGAGCAAATCGCCGTCCGGGAGGCCGTCAAGCACGAGGAGGCCCGCGGATGGGTTGTGGAAAGCGTGGAGACGGAGAACCGCGGCTTCGATCTGATTTCGCGCCGGCCGCATCCGGAAGACCCCAAGACCTTTATCGAGGTCCGGTTCGTTGAGGTCAAAGGCCGGGCCGGTGTTGGCGATATCGCTCTAAGCGACAACGAGTACCGTACTGCCGTGCGTCTCAAGGGCGACTACTGGCTGTATGCGGTATTCAACTGCGCCGGCACGCCGCAACTGCACGCCATCCAGAACCCGGCCCGGCTGGGCTGGCAGCCGGTGGTGACCGTCGAGCACTATCGGATCGCTCCCCAGTCTCTGCTGGAGGCAACGCGAAAATGACGGCTGAAACGCTGCCCCCAGTGGACGACGCCTTCGTCGACCGGATTCTGGCGCACCCCGAGTCGCGTGGATTTGAGTGCAAACGCGTGGGTAAGGTCGACAGACTACTCGAATCCGTCGTCGCCTTCGCCAACTCGGACGGCGGCGTGCTGGCGCTTGGCCTGGAGGACCCTGACCGAGCGACAGGGCGCGACCGCGTCTTTGGCATCCAAGAGCACCCCATGAACTGGGACGAACTGCTCCGCAAACTCCGCTCCCGGGTCACGGAACCGGATCAACTTCCAGTCACCCACCAGGAGATCGCCTGCACTCTGCGCGACGGCTCACGCGGATCGCTCATTCTCCTCAGAATCCAGAAGAGCAGCCGAATTCACAGCCTCGTGGACGACGGCACATTCGTCCGCTTGTCCAAGGGCAACAAGGAACTGACGGCGACCGAAATCAACGACCTCTGCTACGCGCGAGGTGTCATCTCGGCCGAGACGCGTCTGGAGAACGTGGATTTTGAACTCTTGGAAACGGACTACTGGAAAGCCTACGCCCGGCGGCGCAAGCTGACGCGGCCCATCGAAGAAGCCTTGTTTCATCTGGGACTGGCGAAGCGCGACGCCGGCGGCAAGCTCTGGCCCACGCGGGCTGCCGTCCTGCTGTTCGCCGAAGAACCTTCCGGCCTGTTAGCCAGCAAGGCCGCCGTTCGCGTGTTCCATTATCGCGGGACGAAGATCTCCACCGATCCGAACACCAACCTGGTGCGCAAACCGGTCACCGTGGGCGGGCCGTTGATTCAGTTGATTCCCGACGCGATCCAGACCGTGATCAACGAGCTGGCCACCGGCGTTCAGTTTGGGCCCCTGGGCTTCGAGATCGTGCAGAAGTACCCCGTTCGCGTGCTGGCGGAAGCCATCACCAACGCGGTCATTCACCGGGACTACCGCCTGCCGGTTGACGTGATGGTCCGCGTCTTTTCGGATCGGATCGAGATTGAATCACCGGGGTTGCTGGCCGGTCCGGTGACCACGGCCAACATCGCCCAGATCGGCGCGCACAGCCGCAACCCGCTGATCATCCAACATCTCCGCCAGTTCCCCGATCCGCCGAATTTGGACGCGGGCGAAGGTGTACGCATGATGTTCGGCACGATGCGCGAAGCGGGGCTGTATCCGCCGCTGTACGCCAGTCGCCCCAGAATTCCCCGCGAGGCGGTCGTCGTACAGTTGGCGAATCAGAATCGTCCCTCCGCTTGGGAGCAGGTCAGTGCGTACATCGACCAATACGGTTCCGTTGGCAACGCCGAAGTGCGCCGCTTGTTGGGAACCGAAGATGTGCTGACCGGTACGCGCCAGTTGAAGGCCTGGGTGGAGCAGGGACTTCTGATCGTGATGAATCCGGACGCCGCCAAAAGGGTCCGCCGTTACACGAAACCCGACACGTTGCCGGACCAGGATTTATTTTCAAACACGGTTAGATAATAGACCCGGCTAGGATACGTAACTTGCTGGCAAATAGGGAGTTAGGTGATATGTTATTATCAAAACCCCTGCTTGTTGGTGGATAACCACGATGGGATTGGAACCCGCGTTGAACAATTCAACTTACCCCAAACGCCTCATCGAAGTGGACCTTCCTATCCGCCGCATCTCGGCCCACGCCCGCCGGGAGAAGTCGATTCGGCATGGGCACATTTCGACGCTGCACATCTGGTGGGCGCGGCGGCCGCTGGCGGCTTGCCGAGCGGTGATCTGCGCGGCGCTGTGGCCGGACCCGGCCGATCCGATCTGCCCACCGATGTTCCGCGACGAGGCGGCTCGGCTCATCAACGCCTTTGCCGCCAAGGCCGATGGCGACATGAAGTTGCTGGCCACATCGTCGGAGGAAAGCAAGACGCGCTGGGAGAAGTTGGCCAAGACTCCGTTGGATACCGCCGATTCAGCGTCCCTTCCCGTGCTTCGCGCCGCGTTACTCGACTTCATCGCCGACTTTGCCAACTGGGACAACTCGACGGTCAAGGAGTACCTGGAGACCAGCCGGGCGCTGACGCAAGCCGCGCACGAAGCCCTGGGCGGCGAACCGGGCACTCGGCCGCTGGTCGTGGACCCCTTTGCCGGCGGCGGCTCGATTCCGCTCGAAGCCCTGCGCGTCGGCGCGGACGCCTTTGCCAGCGATCTCAATCCCGTGGCCGTGCTGCTGAACAAGGTCGTGCTGGAGTACATCCCCAAGTACGGCCAACGACTGGCTGATGAAGTGCGGAAGTGGGGCGAGTGGATCAAGCAGGAGGCCGAAAAGGAACTGGCCGAGTTCTACCCCAAGGACCCCGACGGCGCGACGCCCATCGCCTACCTGTGGGCTCGCACCATCCAATGCGAAGGCCCCGGCTGCGGCGCGGAAGTGCCTCTGATCCGCTCGCTGTGGCTGGCCAAAAAGGCGAACCGGTCCGTCGCGCTCCAACTGGTGCCCAATCCCAAGGCGAAGCGAGTCGATTTCCGGATTATCGTGAAGCAGGGCGGGAAATGGGTGGGCCAGGACGATCCAAAAACGGAAATGTCAGATCCTCAATTCGATGGCACGGTGAAACGCGGCTCGGCAACCTGCCCGTGCTGCGGATATACGACGCCGGGCACGCGAGTGCGTGAGCAGCTAAGGCCGCGACGCGGCGGAGGGAACGATGCCCGGTTGGTGTCGGTGGTAACAACTCGACCAACGCAGGCCGGCCGATTCTTCCGTCTGCCCACCGAAGTTGAGTGCGGGGCTCCCGGTTGCGCAGCGATCGAGTTGGAGAATAGGGACCGTGAATACCGCGGACGAATGCCCCTCGTGCCGCGAGAGCCTATACCGAAAGGCGCTAGTCGATCAGGGGGAGGCTCCCCATTCACGGTGTTCATCTACGGAATGGAACAGTGGTATGACTTGTTCACCGCGCGGCAGTTGCTCGTTCTAACAACGCTGGTTCGGCTTGTCGGAACGCTGGCGACTCGGCACGGGGGTCATGAGGACAATAGCATAGCCGACGCGGTACAGACCATACTGGCATGCGCTGTCGATCGAGAAGCTGAGCACCTCAGCAGCCTCTGTCGTTGGAACGCGTCTGCACAGAAAATGCAGGCGACTTTTGGTAGACAGGCGATCCCTATCGTATTCGATTTCTGCGAGGCGAATCCATTTGGCGGTTCTGTCGGTTCCTGGAAGAACCTGCTCGAATGTGTCCTAATCCCGTTTGAAACCGGAAGCGGTGTCGAAGTGTCGGGCCATATCGAGCAGGCTCCGGCGCAGACTCATCCGCTACCCGACGATTCCGCCGTTGCTTTCTTTACAGACCCGCCGTACTACGACGCGGTTCCTTATGCCGACTTGTCCGATTTTTTCTTTGTTTGGTTACGCCGCATGATCCTCGCCGGGGTACCGGACGTGGAGCTAACACCCAAGGCGGAAGAATGCATCGTCGATGCATCTCGAAGAAAGGACAAGGCCCGTTACGAACTGATGATGAAGGAGGCAATGGCGGAAGGTCGGAGGATACTCTCTCCGACAGGTATCGGTACCATCGTGTTCGCTCACAAGTCTACCGCGGGCTGGGAGGCCCAATTACAGGCGATGATTGACGCGGGCTGGATTATGACTGGTTCCTGGCCGATCGACACAGAAATGGGTACACGGCTCCGAGCAATGGCTTCCGCTGCACTTGCATCGTCCATCCATCTGGTCTGCCGTCCACGCGAGAGTTCGGACGGCTCTGTCCGGGCCGACGACGTCGGTGACTGGCGCGACGTGCTGGTCGAATTGCCCCGTCGCATCCATGAATGGATGCCACGGCTCGCCGAGGAAGGTGTCGTGGGCGCGGACGCGATTTTTGCCTGTCTCGGCCCCGCTCTGGAAGTATTCTCCCGCTACTCCCGTGTGGAGAAGGCCAGCGGCGAGGTCATCACGCTCCGTGAGTACCTGGAGCAGGTCTGGGCCGCCGTCTCGACGGAGGCGCTGTCCATGATCTTCAAGGAAGCCGACGCCGCTGGATTAGAACCCGATGCCCGTGTGACCGCGATGTGGCTCTGGACGCTGGGCGGCGGGAACGGAGCCGATTCCACCGCGGATGACGAGGCCGCACCGGAAGAAGGTCCCGACGACGAGGAATCATCGAGCAGCGGCAAGGAAAGCGCGGTCGGGTACACGCTGGAATACGACGCCGCGCGGAAGATCGCCCAGGGGTTGGGCATCCACCTGGAGGAGATCGACTCGGTGGTCGAGGTCAAGGGCGACAAAGCTCGTTTGCGGCCCGTGGCCGAGCGGACCAAGCACCTGTTCGGAAAGGACGAAGCTGCGCCGGCGGCGACGCGGCGGAAAAAGAAGTCCCCGCAGAAGACGCTGTTTGCGGAACTCGACGAAAGCGAAGCCGCCGAGGGCGGCTGGTCCGAAATGAAGGGGCCGGCGCTGGGCGAGACCGTGCTGGACCGCGTGCATCAGGCCATGATCCTGTTCGCGGCCGGACGAAGCGATGCAATCAAGCGGTTCCTGGTTGACGACGGCGCTGGCAAAGACGCCCGCTTCTGGAAATTGGCCCAATCGCTGTCCGCGCTGTATCCGAAGAACACCGACGAAAAACGCTGGGTAGACGGGGTGCTGGCGAGAAAGAAAGGACTTGGTATGTGAGTCTTGGCTAGGCTCGCCCAATGATTTCGAGGAGCGAGGTATGTCGCATTTTATAGCCTATTGGACGCCTGATTCTGTTGCTGCAAACGAACAAAGGCCCCTGCTGGGCCATGTGCCCAGTAACCAGTTGCATAAGGTCCGTATTGGTAGTGTATTGTGGGTTGTCACGAGCGAAGAACCAAACGACCTTGTTCTGGTGGGACGTTTGCGCGTTGATCGCATACTCAGTCAGTCACAGGCATGTGCATTTCTCGACGACTGGAACCTCTGGCAAGCGAAGTATCACGCCGTGTGTGATGAACCTCAATTGAAGGTGAATCTGGACATATCCCGATATGCGAGAAGCCTGACATTTGAAGGGCCCACCAAGAGATTACCAGTTGGATTCACGGGACAGAGCTTCCAGGCACTCAGAAGGCTCGACGTCTCGTCTGCCAATCTGCTCGAACGCCTTTTTGCCCGAGCGCTGCTTGAGCGGGCAGAGGAGACATGATAGGCCAGCGGAGAATACGCCGTAAAAGAGAAGGGATCGTCGCTGATGGCAAAACTGAAACCCTGGTACCAAGTCGTAACACCCCGCGAGGACTTGCGGGAGAATCGCCCGATGGACGCGTCGGAGTTCGCCGTCCATCTGGACCACATCCGTGAAGGCCGCGAGACAGTGTCCAAGGACTACAGCGAGCCGAATCGGTTTTTCGAACGGACCTACATGACGGGAAGTCTGCTGGACTTGTGTTCGCAGGTCGTACGCCGCCTGTCGGGAATCCAAGTCGAAACATCGGCCGTATTCAACATGGCCACACAAATGGGCGGCGGCAAGACACACTCGCTAACGACCACCTATCACTTGGCGACACACGGAGAACCGGCCAAGCATTGGAAGGGCGTCGATCGGGTGCTCGCCAAGGCCAGCGTGCCGCAAGTGCCCAAGGCGGACGTGGCCGTGTTCGTTGGTACTGAGTTCGACGTGTTTCATGGCCGCAGCGGCAGCGGGGAACCGATGCGCAAGACACCGTGGGGTGAGATCGCTTGGCAACTCGGCGGCGGGAAGGCCCTGGCCGCCGTAGCAGAGCACGACGCGAAGTGTGTGGCCCCCGCCGGCGATGCGTTGCGAGCGATGTTGCCTTCCGGACCCACGCTGATCTTGATGGACGAGTTGATGAACTACATCAGCCGCGCCCGCACGACGGGGGGCGGCGGCCAGTTCTACGATTTCTTGCAGAACCTATCCGAAGAGGCGAGGGCGCGGAAGAACATGGTGGTTTGCGTGTCTCTTCCTGCGTCCGAGGGGCCGGCGGCGCAACTGCAGATGAACCCGGATGACTTCCGTGATTACGCTGCTCTGAAGACGTTACTCGACCGGGTCGGCAAGGCGATCATGATGTCGGCCGGCGCAGAAATCGCAGAGATCATCCGCCGCCGGCTGTTCGAATGGTGGGGGATGCCAGAGGATGGCCGCAAGACCGCCAGCGGTTATGCGGAGTGGGCCATCGAACACGCCCCGGAGCTGGTCGGCATCGACGCCGACACCGCCTGCGGGAAGTTCCAGGAGTGCTATCCATTTCACCCGTCAGTGCTGTCCGTCTTCGAGCGGAAATGGCAGAGCCTGCCCCGGTTCCAGCGCACCCGCGGCATCCTGCGGCTGTTGGCCTTGTGGGTCGCCCATGCGTATCAGGAAGAGCATCGCAAGGCGTCGCGCGAGCCGCTCATCACCCTTGGTTCCGCCCCACTGGAAGACCCGATCTTCCGCGCCGCCCTGTTCGAGCAGTTGGGCTCGACGGAGTTGGAGATTCCCGTCACGACCGACATCGCGGGAAAGAACGACGCCCATGCGGTGCGACTAGACCGGGAGGGCAACGAAGCGATCAAGAAAGCCAATCTACACCGCAAGGTGGCGTCGACGATCCTGTTCGAGTCCAACGGCGGGATGTGCCAGTCGCAAGCCGAGGCCGCGCTCCCCGAAATCCGCCTGAGTGTCGGCAGCCCGGACTTGAACTTGGCCGACGTGGACCACGTTCTTGGCGCTCTGGTCAGTACCTGCTACTACCTGAACTGGGACCGCAACCGGTATCGTTTTGGCTTGACTCCCAACCTGAATCAGGTTTTCGTCACCCGCCGCGGGGCCGTGAAACAGAAGGACATCGACGAGCGGATCAAGCAGCAGACCCAAAAACAGTTCGGGGAGGGCACGAAGGAAATCGACCGGCGTTTCTTTCCGGAGCGAAGCAACGACGTCCCCAACCGGCCGGCGCTGACCCTGGTCGTCCTCGGCCTGGAAAACACGCTGAGCCACAGATCGACTCCCCAAATGATGGAGACCATTGTGCGCGAGTGTGGCACTTCCGGCCGCACGTACAAGTCGGCCCTGATCTTCGCCGTCCCGGACTCGGCCGACGCCATCCGACAGGCAGCGCAAGATCTGCTGGCCTGGGAAGGCATTGACGACGACACGGAGACGAAATCGAGGCTGGACGAAGCCCAAAAGCGTCAACTGGCCCGCAGCTTGAACCGCGCTGAGGGTGACATGAAGGAGGCCATCTGGCGGGCCTACCGCAACGTGTTCCTGCTGGGCACCGACAACAAACTACGCCACATCGACTTGGGGCAGGTCACGTCCAGCATGGCCAAGAGCATCGTCGATCTGTATCTGAACGAATTGACTCGCACGGACGACATCACCAAGGGCGTGGGCGCGAGAAAACTGTTGCGCTACTGGCCGCCGGCTCTGACCGAGTGGTCCACGAAGAGCGTCCGCGACGCTTTCTTCTCTTCCCCGCAACTTCCGCGACTGTTGGACGGAGACGCCGTCAAACGCACGATCAGCGACGGCGTGACCGAGGGCCTGTTGGGCTACGCCACGAAGGACGACCAGGGCCGGCTGGTGCTGGTGCGCTTCCGGGCCACGCTCAATGAACCCGAAGTCGAAATCGACGAGGGCATGTTCATTTTGAAAGAGGCGGACGCTCTCAAATTGGTCGATCCACCGCGATTAGCGCAGATCGCCGTCACTCCGCCCCAAGTCGCGTTGAAGCCGGGTGAGCGTGCCTCGTTCTCGATTGCTGCGCGCGACCAGTACGACAAGCCCATCGCCGTGCCCGCAACCACGTGGTCGGCCAAAGGCGGCTCGGTCAGCGACGACGGCGTCTTTACGGCCGGCGAGGCCGAGGGCCAGTACACCGTGCGCGTCACGACCAACGGCCTGGAAGCGATCGCCGAAGTCCGGATCGCCAAGCAGTCGGTATTGCGCCCGCCCCCGCCTCCCGGCAAGCAACTGATCCGCTGGACCGGCGACGTCCCGCCGCAGAAGTGGATGAACTTCTACACCAAGGTCCTGAGCCGCTTGGTCGCCACCAAGGGCCTAAAACTGCGAGTCACCTTCGAGGCCCCCGCCGAAGGCGACGAAGGAACGACACAAGCCGACAAAACCAAATCGGGCCTGAAGGAATTGGGACTGGATGACAACGTGACACTCGACTAGACCGGACGGCTGCACGCCGGCTAGCGCGTGTTCTTGCGGACCAGGGGTAGCGATCGTTTTCTGGCGATTCACCAGCGACTCCGTGAACATCCGGATCTTGTGAAAGGCAGACGAATGTCCCTCGCAGACGACTTCCGCGAGTTGGCCGACCGCTTTCGGCGAATCGCGACCTCTCCCCACCCGGACGAATCGGGGGAATTCGTTGATGCAGCGGCATACGGTGGCCAGTTGGTGAGACGGGCGGGCGAGGAGGCGGGCATCACGTTATCTGACGAAATCGAATGGCCGGATCTCAGGCTAGGGCTGACTGACGAATCGAACGAAGCCTGGATGTGGTGTTTTCTCGACTTTGTGCATAACTCGGGTTTCCCGCTGCCCGACAGGGCAGACTTCCCTGAGCCCGCGTTCCCCGCTGACTATGTTGATCGCAGGGCGGCCGAATTGTGCGAAGAGGCGGCCCGTTGGTTGGCCGAGCAAATCGAGAACCCGCCCGACCGGGGCGAGTTGTTCGACATTTTGATGCACAAGCTCGCCGAGTTGAAAGTGTACGTGGAGAACTCTTCCGAAGGGAGTTTGCTTGACGGCTGTGCTACTTTGCTCCTCCAAATCGAACAATGCGCGAGAGATGCGCACATCGCTTGCCCAATTCGCCTTGAGGAAAGAAAAGGCCGCGAGATTCTGTGGTGGTATGTGCCCTCCGGTGAAGCGTGCGAGGGGTTACGGATCGACGAAGACGCACAAGATGGCGTCAGCCGCGAAGTATGGTTCGGAAGGTTGGCCAGAGCCCGCACTGATATACTGAGGCACATCCAGATTTGGCAGGACGTTTTGCCGATTTGGCGCTCCGAACTGGAACCCGATACCGATGCGCTCGCCCGCACGATTTCGGGGCAGAAGACGCTGTCCGCGGCGACGGCCACACAGTACACCATCCCGCCAGGAGTTCGCACTAGACCGATGAGCAAGAGCGAAGCTGCCCGTTACATGGGCTACAAAGGCGGGCCAAAGCGTAAAGCCGCCCAAATCACAGCCGGGATGGAAAAAGGGACGATCCCCAACGAAAAGATAAACCGCCAGAGCTACGTCTTCGATATTCGCAGTTTCCCTGCAGACTGCCACCACAAGGTCAGAACTCAGAGCACTTGACTCACGGCTTCTCACCTGATCTGACCGCAACTGGCCGTGACTCACTCCAACTCGCCAGTCGCAGTTGTGGACCGACTACCGAACGGGCGTATATTCTCCGTCAAATGCTGAACGCAACGTGTGCGTTGCCAATTCGGACCCTTTTTGACGGAGATTGACCAGTGGCGAAACGTCCCCCAGCAAGCCCGGATTCACCGGGAGTGATTGTGGCCGATGCAGTCTATCGGCTCGACGAAATCCAAAACCGTCTGAAGCTGGGGCAGCACGCGCTGCGTCAAGCGCGGCGGGCCGGTCTTCGCATCCGCCGTATCGGCCGGCGCGGCTATGTTCTTGGCCGCGACGTGATGGAGTTCATGGATCGAGAAACTCGCTGAGAGGGACTGACGGTGCAACCAATAAACCTGCAAGAGATGTTTGGGCGGCGGTATCGCGTGACTTTCGACGAAAGCTATCACCACGAGCGGCCCGAATTCCGGGCAGCGGAGGCACCCTGGCTCATGACCCTCCCCTGTCGGCATGGGCACATTTACCCTTGGGGCGGTGACCTACTGGCAGCCAGTACCTGCAGCCGTGGTTCGGTCGTGAAGAAGCTGCTGGCGTTGCCGTATGTCCAGCTTCGCCAGGATGGCAGCGATGGCATCAACGTCTCGTTCCCGGTGGGGCATTTTGGCGAAGTGGCGCGGATCATGAAGCCCCGACGGCGACGCCGGCTTTCGGAATCGCAGCGGCGGGCGGCGACGGAACGCCTCCGGGCGTATCAATTCGCCGCACGTCGCGACGTTCCCAGCGAGCGCCGACGTGTCCGGAGTGGCGTGCCTGATTCGCAGCCCAACGGAGCCGCGACCGCTAATTTGGACGTGACTTTGCGCCATCCACACAACGAATCCGGAGCTTCCGCGAACCGGGGCCCCAAGGTCGTTGCGAGGCGATCGACGATTCACTCGGACAACAAGTGAACTGGACGACCACGCGATCCAAGTTCCGCTACCGAGAATTCCTAAACCAAAAAACGGGCGACGTGCTGCTTTGGGGAAGCCTGTCACGACGCCCTGGAGATCACACGATGAATGATAACAGCAATCACCTTGCGGCGAAAGGGCGGTCGGTTCTGGAGAATGCCCTGGACTACGCAAGTCGCGGCTGGTGTATCGTTCGTGCCGCAGCGAACAAGAAGAAACCTCTGGGAAAATGGACCCAGTTCCAAACCGAGAGGCCGACCGAAGAGATGCTTCAGAAGTGGTTCGGCAACGGCAAGCAACGGAACCTGGGCGTCATTCTGGGGCAGGTGTCGGGCGGCTTGGCGTGCCGCGACTTTGACACCATTGAGAGTTACAAGCGATGGGCGGCTGCACACGGCGACTTGGCCGCGAGACTGCCCACGGTCAAGACAAGGCGAGGCTACCACGTCTACTTCATTACAAAAGAACTTCGTTACATCGAACTGTCCGATGGCGAATTCCGCGCCGACAGCAAGCACTTCAACATGCTGCCGCCAAGCCTGCATCCAGAAGGTCATGTCTACAGATGGGTAATCACAATGCCGGACGGTCCGCTGCCGTTCATCGCCGACGTGAACGCCGCTGGTTTTCTCGACACCAAAGCCACTGAAACCCATGCAACAGAGAGCACACAGATTACGGAGATTACGGACGACAACCGAGGATTACTAAGGTCAACTGAGGCAATGTGTGTGGAGGGTGTGTGCAGCGACACACCAGAACAACCAAATGGCTCTGTTGTCTCCGTACACTCTGTTGCAGGTCCCAGCGTAGAACAAGTGATCGAGGAGTCGCTCCCGAAGCAGATACGACAGCGACATTGCCAAGTCTTCGACCTTGCACGCGCCTTAAAAGCGATTCCCTGGCTGGCGGATGCAGAAGGCAAGTCTCTGGAACAGTACGTCCGACGTTGGCATTGCCTTGGTGTCAAGCGAGGCGTCATTGCCACGGTGCCGTTCGAGGAAACTTGGATTGATTTCTCCCTTGCATGGCCGAAAATCAAATTCCCCAAAGGAGCCGAACCGATGGCAACGATTTTTTCGCGAGCCCAGAATGCCATTCCACCTGCGGCGCAGAAGTACGAGCAATCGGGGCTGCGTGTCCTGGTGGCAATTTGCCGAGAGCTGCAACGGGCGGCTGGCACAAACCCTTTCTTCCTTGGGTGCCGTACCGCCGGCCGACTGCTCGGTGTGGACCACACGACGGCTTGGCGCTGGCTCTGGCTATTAAAGCAAGACGGCATTCTCCACGAGGTCGAAAAAGGCGATCACGCCAAACGTCGAGCAAGCCGATATCGGTATCTCCGCGAGTGACCGGACTATGCGAAAATGACGGGACGGCATCAGCGAATAACCAGTTGGCGGGACTGATTATCGAACGGGTCAAGAAAGGAGAAACGCATGGGCGAAATCGTCGTGAAGGTGGTCGAGTTCCGCGACCGCCGACATTATCAGATGCAGTGGCGCGACCCGGACACGGGCCGCAAGAAAACCAAATCGACGGGCATCGAGCGGACTGGTCGGGCCAGCGACCGGAAGAAGGCCGAGAAGGCAGCCGGGAAGTTCGAGGCTGCGTTACGGGAAGGGCGGCACAGCGAGCCCGCCAAAGTGCCGTGGGCGGAGTTCCGGGAACGCTACGAGGATGAGGTGCTGGCAGGCTTGGCCGACAAGACGGATCGTCGGGTGCAAGGCATCTTCAACGCGGTGGAGCAGATCCTTCACCCGGAAAGGCTCCGGGACGTGACGACCGACCGGCTGAGCCACTATCAGCGGGTGCTCCGGGACCGGGGAGCATCCGAAAGCACGATTGCCTGCCATCTATCGCATTTGAAGGCGGCTTTACGGTGGGCGGGCCGGATCGGCCTACTCCCGAAAGTGCCCCTCATCCAGAAGCCCCGCCGGGCAAAGTCCGCCGATGTGATGAAGGGCCGGCCGGTGACCGGGGAGGAGTTCGAGCGGCTGCTGGAGAAGGTCGAGGCCGGGCTGCTGAAGGCCGCGCTGCGGACCGGTCACCCAAAACGCGAGACCAAGCGGCGTATCGGCGAAGAGGCCCTGAACCGCCGCCGCGAACAGCAGAAGGCCCGTGTGGCCGCCGTCGCCCCCACGTGGCGGCACTACCTCCGCGGCCTTTGGCTGTCTGGGCTTCGTTTGGCCGAATCCCTGGAGTTGTCCTGGGACGATGGGGCCAAGCTGTGCGTGGATCTGTCCGACAAGTACCCGATGCTGAAGATCCCAGCCGAACTGGAGAAAGGCCACAAGGATCGTCTGCTCCCTTTGGCCCCCGAGTTCTGTGAGTTCCTGCTGGAGACGCCGGAGCACGAGCGGACGGGGTTCGTCTTCAACCCGCTCCCGTTCCGGGGGGACGGTCGGGTAGCTGCCGACCGAGCGATGAAGGTCATCTCGACCATCGGTCAGTGCGCCGGCGTGAAGGTCGCCACGGACGCGAGGACGGGGAAGATCAAGTACGCCTCGGCTCACGATCTGCGGCGGTCATTCGGCGAGCGGTGGGCGGCCCGGATCATGCCACCGGACCTGATGCTCCTGATGCGTCACGAAAGCATCGAAACGACGCTGCGGTTCTACGTCGGCCGCAACGCCCAGCGAACCGCAAAGACACTGTGGGAGGCCCACAAAAAGGCCCAATCTGGTAACACTTCTGGTAACAGTGCCCAGATCTCCCCCGATTCTGCTGCCGAGCAAATCGACGTAACTCCTTCCTGTGCAAGGCATTTCTAAAGCACGCCCAGCAGGATTCGAACCTGCGACCTGCGGATTAGAAGTCCGCTGCTCTATCCAGCTGAGCTATGGGCGCTTGTGCGGTGTTTTACCGTGTCTTATTGATGTTTTGCATTTCGTTGCTTGGAGTATTGACACCCATTTTGACACCCGCTTGGCTGTTTCTTGGAAACTTGGAAATGAGACACCCGTCCGGTGAGACGAGCGGGTGTTAGTGACAGCTACCTGGCTCCTGCACGAGGAGGTGAGCATCATGGCCAAGTGTAGCAAAAAGTCTGAACTCAAGAAGCCCTGTCCGGACTTCACCTTGTTTCCGCACAAGGGAACAAACCGCTGGGCAAAGAAGATCCGGGGGAAACGCCACTACTTCGGGAAGATCCTTCCCGACGATCCGATCCCAAAGGCGAAAAAGCCCTTGCCCTGTGGCTTGACCAGAAAGATGATTTGCTTGCCGGCCGTAGCCCCCGCGTTTCCGGCGACGGCTTGACCGTGGCCGACTTGTGCAATCGATACTTGACCAGCAAGTACCACAAGCTGCAGGCTGGCGAACTGTCGCCCCGCTCTTTTGCCGATTGCAAGGCGGCAGCGGAGCGCATTGACGTGTTTGGCCAGTTGGGCGTTGATAAGGATTCCCGAACAGCGCTGCGAACGAGTTGGCGGGCCCCAGAGACGAGAACCTGCTGGCTACGGCGATGGCCCGGCGGAGTGACGAAGCGAGTCAAGATCGGGTCCCGGACCGCATCCGGCTGCAGCGGTACGAGCGGGAGTTGGACGATCGGTTGGGAGAATTGGCGGCGTGAAAGACGAATTCGCGTGGAGTGGCAATCCTGGATAGATAGGCAAGCTGGCTAATTGACATCAACCCTGATGCACACAAGAATACTCGCTGGATAGATCCGATATTCCGGCATTTCTTCATCGCTGAACACCAACCACGTATCCAGGATTGCTCTGCGACTTGTTGCGACGACAGATTTTCGTGCGTCTGGTCGGAGTGAATTTCGTCCCACGAAGCTGTCTTTAGACTTGTACTGACGAACGGATGTGGTGGGCTTCAGCTGTATACTGTGGTCGCCAGTATACCGCACGCGGCTTGAATCGGCGACGGATGCGGCATCGTCGCCCGTGTGTGGTATCTGTTCACCCTTGAGGCGGACGAGATCTCGCTGCTTGGGCGGGGCCTGCTCGTCTGATTTGCCGCAAGTCATCTAGTTTTTTGTTCGGGAGTCATCTCATGGCGTGGAACGAGTGGCGGCAGACGGCGGTGCGGCAGACGGCGGTGCGGCAGGTCAGGAGGCGGGGGCGGAAGGCGACGGACAAGACGCGGCAGTGGCGGCGGCAATTGCGTTTGGAGGCGTTGGAGGATCGCCGGTTGCTGGCTAACAGCGTCCCGGCGATCACGAGCCTGCAGATCCTGCCGACGCTGGAGAACGAGGTCGCCACCTTGAGCGGTGCGTTTGCGGATGGCGATGGCGGCGACCAGCACCGGGTGTGCGTCCAGTGGGGCGACGGAACCAGCCAGATCCTGGATCTGGCTACGGGGGAGCGAACGTTCACGGCGCAGCACACGTACCTGCAGGACGGTGGTTTTCCGGTCAGCGTTTCCGTGTCTGACCGGCCGTTGACGCTGGGGCTGGTGGGCTTATGGAACTTTGACGACGCGGCGGCGACGGACGCGTCGGGCTTCGGGCAGAACGGGACCGTAGGCAGCAGTCTCACGTTCGATGCCGATGTGCCTTCGACGCTCGGCAGCGGGCAGTCGCTGACGGCCGTGGGGACGGTCGGCACGGCGGGCATCGTCCAGATCCCCAACGCGGGCCACCTGGAGACGATGCGCGATCAACTGACCGTGGCGTTCTGGGTCAAAGCGGACACGACGACCGCCGCCTGGTCCCGCATCGTCCGCAAGGGCAGCGAAGGCAGCGCTGCCCGCACCTGGCTGGTCGACCGCTATGGCAGCAGCACCGAAACCAACGTGCGTGTCGACACGGTGGGGGCCGGGGGCGTCAACAATCAGAACATCGCCGTCACCGGGGTGACCGTCTTGGACGGGACGTGGCATCATCTGGCCTATACTCTGAACCGGGGACATTGGGAGGAGTACGTCGACGGCGTGCGACAAGGAACGGGCGGTTCGTACAGTCACGGCGACGGTTTGTTCAACAGTCAACCCGT
>Ga0123333_10001215_pt1 | contig 27072 bp, 25 predicted proteins | sample BioC12SIPDNA_3_FD_89957 | JGI IMG/M metagenome (GOLD analysis project Ga0123333, IMG submission 89957) | Anaerobic biogas reactor microbial communites from Washington, USA - Biogas_R2_B C12 SIP DNA | ecosystem: Engineered > Bioreactor > Anaerobic > Unclassified | place: Washington, USA... | reverse complement strand
GGAAGACAGCGAGCGGGCCGAGATCATCGGGCACGACGAGCCTGCCGGCCGCAGAGGACTCCTCGAGCCTGGCCGTGAACTCCGCATCGAGGAGATGCGCATTGATGTTCGTCCGCACCGCCCCCGGCGCGATGGCATTGACGGTGACAGTGGGTCCCCATTCCGCTGCGAGCGACTGGGTCATGCTCGTCACGGCGGCCTTGCTGGCGCAGTAGGCAGTCCACCGAGCCGTCCCCCGGCTGCCCAGGGTGGAGGTCGTCAGGACGAGCTTGCCGCCCCGGCCCGCGAGCATGTGCCGACCGAACGCCCGCACCGTCGCGAAGGTGGCGAGCACATTGACGGCGAAGACGCGACTCAGCTCGTCGTTCGTCAGGTCCAGGCTGGGCTTGACGAGCGAGATGCCGGCGTTCGCGAAGAGGACGTCGACACCTCCGAACCGGTCGTTCAGCTCCTCGGCAAGCCCGTCCACCCGGCGCTCGTCGGTGAGGTCAGCCTCCGCGGACTCGACGACCGTGCCGGCCGGGCGTCCCGTGGCTGTCTCGGTCAGTGCCCGCCTGTCGATGTCGACGGCGACGACAGTAGCGCCGGCCCCGGCCAGCGCATACGTCATCGCCCGGCCCAGTCCACCACCCGCGCCGGTGACGACGACCGTCCTGCCGATCAACGACCGGTCCGTCATCGGTCCGTCGCGTCGGAGAGGTAGTCGCGCGGATCGGGGTAGGCCATGATCTCGACGCCCCCGTCGACGACGAGGGAGGTACCCGTGATGTGACGGGCCTCGGGGCCGGCGAGGAAGAGGCACGGTCCGGCGACGTCGGCTGGATCAGCGACCCGTCCCAGAGCGCAGGCCTCCTCGAAGGCCTTGAGGGCCGCGGAGCCCGGCGCAGTCTGGGCTGCGGTCGATCTCGTGCGGACGATGCCCGGCAGCACGGCGTTGGCGCGGATCTTCGGTCGCAGCTCGAGCGCCGTACATTTCGTGAACATCTCGACGGCCGCCTTCGCACTGGAGTATGCGCTGGCCGGGTAGTGCGGCACCCTCGCGTTGATCGAGGCGACGTTGACGATGCCCCCGCCTTCACGCATCAGGGGAGCGACGTGCTTGGTGACGAGGAAGCAGGACCGCAGAGCCAGTGCGACCGTGAAGTCCCAGTCCTCGACCCGCATCTGCACGATGGGTGCCGGGCCCCTGCTGCCTCCGACGACGTTGTGGAGCTGATGGACGGGACCGAACTCCCTGCTCGCCGACGCCGCGGCTGCCTGCACCTCGGCCTCGGCAGTGAGGTCGGCGAGCACCGGCAGCACCCGGTTGCCGAACTCGGCCCGCAGGGTCTCGAGACCCTCGACCTCGCGGTCGACCGCGGTCACAACCGCACTGCGGGCCGCTGCCTGTCGTGCGATGGCGCGACCGATGCCGGACCCGGCTGCGGTCACCAAGACGTGGGTCCCGGCCAGATCCGGCATCGTTCTCATGACACGCCCTCCGAATGCGCTTCGCTCACGACGGAATCGACGTGATCGTCCGCGGATGACGAGGCAGCGACCCGGAGGTGCTGGATGATCTCCTCTGCGGTGAGCACCTGCCCGAACCCGTAGCGGACGCTGCGGAGGGTGGCCAGGTGCTGCATCCCGCTGTCGGTGGCGTTCACGTCGCTGCCGAACACGACCTGGTACTGGAGGCCGAAGGCACGCCGTGCGGTGGCCTCGCAGCACCGGTCGGTGTTCGTTCCGCAGATGATGACGGTCTCGATCCCGCGGCTGCGGAGGACATAGTCCAGATCGGTGCCCTCGAAGGAGTCGTAGGTGTGCTTGGCCGGGACGACCCGCTCATGAGGCAGTCGTCCCAGCTCGGCACACAGCTCGGCTCCCCAGGAGCCCTCCGCCAGCCACTCCGCGAGTCGGTCACCGAAGATCGGCCGGAATGACCGGTCGGTGTCCTTCCCGAAGTGCGTCTGGGTGAAGATCACCGGGACGTCCAGCGCCCTGCACTCGTCGCAGAGCCGGCGAATCAGCGGGAGGACCCGTGTCGCCTGATAGCAGCGCGCTGGACTGTCCGGGTGGACGAAGTAGTTCTGCATGTCGATCACGATGAGCGCCGTGGTCGTCGGGTCCCAGTCGAACCGGGCCCGGTTGACCTCGAACAGCTCCTCGACCTGGTTGATCCGCTCCAGCTCACCTGGAGCCAGGTCGTCCGTGGTCAGCCTGTTGGCGAGCAGGTACCACTCCGTCGGGGAGAACGGCTCGGTCAAGCCACTCCCTGCTCGGCGACGGCGTTGCGACCCGCGATCCGCCCGAAGGCGATGCACTCCGCGAGGAAGCCACCGTTCTGGTAGATGTTCGCGAAGATCGAGCCCATCTCGCCGGCCTCGTAGAGGCGCGGGATCGCCTGGCCGTCGTGGTTGAGGACCTGGGACCGCTCGTTGCGACGGGCACCGCCGGTGTGCGCGACGACGCCAGGGACGACCTTGACGGCGTAGAACGGTCCGTTCTCGATCGGGGTCATCCGGTCGGCCGACCGGCCGTACTCCGGGTCGTTGCCACTGCGGGCCGCCTCGTTGTAGCGGTTGACGGTGTCCTCGAGGACGTCGGGGTCACGGCCGATGAGGACCGCGAGCTCACGGATCGAGTCGGCCTTGGCGATCCAGCCCTTCTCGATCTCCTTGCTGTTGTCCTCACTCCACTCGTAGCCCTCGACGACGATGTTCCAGCTCTTCCACGTCGCCGCGAGGGGCTGCGCGAGGCGCGTGGTCTCGTCGAGGATCATGTGGACCGGGAGCATCTGGTGGGTCGGGACATCGAGCCACTTGCCGTGCCGCTTCATGCGGTAGTGGGTGTAGGCGTAGAAGATGCCCTCGTCGTAGTAGCGCTTGCCGTCGGCGGCGACGTCGATCCAGCTCGTGCCGTCCATGAACTGCTGACGGAAGAAGGCGGCGGGGTACTCGTCGACCTTGATCGCGGGCTGCAGGCCTCCGGTCTGGGTGAAGTTGCGCATGTGCCAGAGGTCCGCACCGGCCTTCTGGAGGATCTTGATGCCGTCGCCGGTGTTGTAGGGGTTGCCGAGAGCGTAGATCTCCTCGGCGCCCCAGTAGTCACGCTGCATCTGGAGACTGCCCTCGAAGCTGCCGGTCGTCATGACGACGCCGCGACGGGCCCGGATGGCCTGGCGACGGCCGTCCCGCTCGACGATCAGGCCGTACACCTCACCGGTGTCGGGGTCCTGCACGAGCTCGGCGGCTCGGGTCTCGAAGGACAGGCGGATCCTCGGCCGCTTCTCGACGTGGATCCGGAAGGCGTTCCAGACGCCGGAGGGGTTCGGCTCGATGGTGCTGTTGTAGGAGACGGCCTGCTTGGCGCCGGGGAGCTCCTCGAACTCGACCGTGACGTGGTTCGGGTCCGCACCAGGACGCGCGCTGCGCCGGACGTACTCCATCCCGGCCTCGGCCGCCTTCTGCTCGATCCACGGCTCCTGGGTCGCCATGGCCTCGGCCCACACACGCAGCAGCGTCTCATCGACCGGGTTGGGCTCGTTGAGCGCCCGCTGGTAGGCGATCGTCGCCTCGACGTCCTTCGGGCACCACAGGGTCTGGCCCGAGGCGCGGCTGTTGCCGCCGGCCAGGTGCTCCGGGTTCTTCTCGAGGATGAGAATGTCGGCGTCCGGGTCCGTGTCGTGGGCCTCGATCGCCGTGACAGCGCCCGCCAGGCCGTAGCCGGCGATGAGGACGTCGGTCTCGTCGTCCCATGTGGTGATGCTGTTCAGACTTGCCATCGGGTTCTCCTCCGTGTGCGGCCCTCGGGCCGTCATGTGTTGTCGTGCTTCTCGTGAATGTTGGGATGTGCAGCTTGGGGTTGCGCTCCTCGCGGCTGGAGCCGGAGGCCGGGGGCTGGACTACGCGGGTGCCGCCACTGGCGCACCGCTCTGGGCGCGGTCGAGGGAAGCCAGTTCATAGACGATGTCGCGGGTGTGCTGGTGACCGCGGACGTAGATCCTCTCCTCGCCGGTGGTCCACACCTCGATGACGCCGTCGACCTCCGTCGACCACACGTAGTGGTCGCACTCGAAGGTGCCTGCGGGGACGGTGATCGTCTCCTTGCCCACGAGCTCGAGCTCGGTGTTGCTCACCTCGCCGAGCCCCACGGTTCCCCCGTTCCACGTGAGGGAGTGGGTGAGGACAGGGAGTGGCTGCGGGCCGGGCGCGCCGGTGTGCTGCGCGAACTTCCAGGGGTTGGCAGCGACGGAGTGGAACCCGAAGGTCATGCCCTCGAGCACATCCCGCTCACCCTGGGTGACCCGTCCCTCCCCGTCGAAGTAGTACGAGCGCACCGTGCCGCCCTCGACCTTGCGGACGAGCGACCCGAACAGCTCGCCGTCCCGGATGAGGCGAAGGTAGCCCTCGAGCGGAGCCCAGCTCGCGTCGTGCACCTGGCTCGAGTCGCGCACGAGCGAGGCATCCGGGGACACCGTGACCACGCGCAGGGTGCGGGAGGCGTCGGGGTTGACCGAGATGGTGAACCACTCGTAGGGGAGCGGGTCCGGCCGGTCGGGGAGCCGCATGGTCAGGGTTCCCGTGATGAGCGAGAAGGGGTACGTCATCGTGCGATGGCCTCCTGGGTCGAGGTGGATGCGCCGACGAGGTCCGCGACCTCGGTCAGCGACGTGTAGAGGTGGGGCTGCCGGTGGGCGAGCAGGTCGGTGCGACGCATGAGCCGCTTGTCCCGGGAGGGTGCGAGGTCGATGCGCCGAACGTGGGGCTCGCCGGAGTCCGCCGCGTCGAAGCGGTCGGGCATGTTGACCTCACCCGTGGCTGGGAAGCGGTACTCACCGGGGACGGCGAGGATCGTGCTCGGCGCCGGGCTGGCGGAGTCGGCGCGCGCGGCCACGACGACGGAGACATGGTTCTCGGCTGCGCGCTCAGGGGCGCCGAGCCGGCTCTCCCAGGGGCGACGCCACGTCATCGGGCAGGCGATGAGGTCGGCGCCCTTGAGGCTCAGGATCCTGGCGCTCTCCGGGTAGGCGAGGTCGTTGCCCAGCATGAGCCCGAGGCGGCCGAAGGGGAGGTCCGCCACGACGAACTCGGATCCGGGGGAGGCCCAGGTCTGGTCATCGGGATGCACGTGGACCTGGTCGTAGGTGGAGAGAAGCCCCGTGGGACCGATGAGCACGGCCGAGTTCGCCAGCCCATCCTCACGAGCCACCGGGACGCCGGCGACGATGTGACGGCGCTTGCGCCCTGCAACTTCGACGAGTGCGTCGATCGCCCTCTGCGCCTCGGCGGCGGTTCCGCTGGCCTCGGTGCCCGCGAGATCCCCAACCTGCCAGGCGAAGAGTTCAGGGAGCACGATGAGGTCCGCATCGACCTCCTCGCAGCGCTGCAGCGCCTCCCGGAGTGCGTCGTCCACCGCCTGACCCGGCTGGGGGGTCACGGTCGCGACGGTCAGCTCGCGCGCCTGCTCGGGGCGGGCGGCGAGGTGCTCGGCGAGCTGGTCCGGGTCGGCAGCGAGGAGGGCGTAGCACTCGGGTCGGCGGCCGGCGAGAAGATCCTCGGGCCGAGCCGATGCGAGGTCGATGGTCGTGACGACGAGGTCGTCACGGAACGGCTGGGCCCGAACGAGGGACTCCCCGTCCGGAGCGACGACCTGACTCTCCCCACCGCCCTGCAGCTTGCTGGTGTCGAAGCCAAGCTTGACGGCCAGGCCGTCCATGTCGACGGCGTCGACCAAGGGGCCGGAGCGGTTCGCCGACACGACGAAGACGCCGTTCTCCGCGGCCCGGACAGGGATGTGGGTGTGCGCCTCGTCGATCCCGTTGGAGGACAGCGAGTTGAGGATGAGGTCGGCGCCCTTGACGGCGAGGACTCGCGGAGTCTCCGGGATGAGTCCCTCCATGCACGACATCAGGCCGATCCGGCCGAACTCCGTGTCGACAAGCTGCGCCTCGGAACGGCCCGGGGCGAAGTAGTCCTGCTCGGACCCCATGAGGATCTGCTTCTGGCTCGTGAGCACGACCTCCCCGGTAGAGGAGATGAGGAAGTTCTGGTCCTCCACAGTCGGCCACGCACGGCGCACGGTCGCGTTGAACGAGACGTACACCCCACGCTCCCGAGCGCGCTCCCCGAGGGTCTGGACGTAGTGGCCGTTCTCGTGGATGGCGCTCTGCCAGACATGGTCGGGCGAGGAGTAGTAGCAGGGGTGGTTGGTGAACTCCTGGAAGACGACGAGATCCGCTCCCGCGTCGGCGCCGGCATCGATGAGCTCCACCATGCGCGCGAGGTTGGCGTCGATGTCGTTGCCGCTGGTGAACTGCACCGCAGCGATGGTTGTCTCGGTCATTCGTCCTTCACCTAGGGTCTGTCGGTCAGCTCGCGACGGCCGTGCCGAGTCGGTGACCCAGCTCTCTGCCGAGGGAGATACAGGGGGTCACCAACATGCCGCTGCAGACGACGCTGCCGGTCATGGCGGCAGCGCCGATGGCCTCGCCCACCGCATACAGTCCGTCGATCGGTGCGCCGTCCCCGGAGACGACCCGAAGACGGCTATCGACCTCGACCCCGGCGAAGGTGTCGAGCGCGATGCCGTGGATCTCCAGTGCGTAGAAGGGTCCCTCCGTCAGCTGGACGGGCATGAAGCGGCGGTTGAACCGGGCGTCGTGGCCCTCGACGACGGCCTGGTTGTACTCGGCGATCGTCGCGCTGAGTCCGACTGGGTCGATGCCGGCCCGCTCGGCCAGCTCCTCGAGAGTCGAGGCGGAGAAGACGGCGGGGTGCGAGCCGGCCGCGGCGCGCAGGCCGTCCGCGCCCCACTCGCGCACGATCGGGGGCGCCTCCCGCAGGACCCGCTCGTCGAAGACGACGAAGAAGGTGAGGTCCTCCAGGGCGTGGACCGCCTCCTGGCGGTAGGTCAGGCTCGGGTGGTCCTCGGACGCGAAGCGCCGGCCGGCCCTGGTGACGTGCACCTCCCAGGGTGAACGGAGGGAGGAGTTGAGCACCGGGCGGGGGTCGGCCCACCTCGCCCACGAGGTGTCCGGGCCGCCCACGAGGGCTCCCACCGTGGGGAGATAGCGCTCGTCCCCGACCACGCGCACGCCCAGCGACTCGGTGAGGGTCACCGCATCTCCGAGGGAGGTCGGGACGCCGACGCTGGTGAGCGGCCGCTGGTGGCGCGCTCTGAACATCTCGTGGTTGCCGACGTACCCGCCACAGGCGAGGACGACGCTGGAGGCGCGGGCGACGCGTGTCTGGCCGTCGTCGTCGTACTCGACGCCGACGACCCGCCCGTCCTCGACGAGGAGCTGCGTCGCCGGGGCGTTGAACCGGACCGTGAGCCGTCCGGTTCGGACCGCCTCGGCCACGAGGGTCTCGAAGACCTCGATGATGCTGGCTCCACCGTGCAGCGGCTTGTAGGTCCGCGCGGTCGCGTAGGTCTCGTGGCCCATCATGATGAACGGGCTGCGGTCGGTGAACTTGAGCCCGTTGTCCTCCAGCCAGTCGACTGTGGAGGCGGCCAGCTCGACCGACTGACGAAGGAGGTCGTGGCGGACGGTGTCACCGGTGATGCGGACGACGTCCTCGAAGTGGGCCTGCGGGGTGTCGTGGAGGACGCCGTGCTCGCGCTGGCGGCGGGTTCCCGCGCCGGACAGGTCCGCTCCGCTGACCTCGAGGGTCCCGCCGAGCTTGTCCGACCGCTCGAGCAGAAGGACCCGGGCACCATCCTGGGCGGCCTGGACCGCGCAGGGGACACCTGCGGTGCCGGCACCGATGACGATCACGTCGACCGTGTCGTTCACGTCTTCTCGCTCCTCGACTTCCCGTGTCTTCGTCGTTCACTGGGGATGGCGGCCGATTGACCGCCGGGGCCGATCTCACCGGCCAGGGCCGATGTCGTCGGCCAGGGGACCAAGGGGTCCTGCCCTCGGAGGGCAGGACCCCCTGGCCTGGTGCTACCGCAGGGGTTACTTGATGTAGGCGAACCCGGTGTAGTCGCCGAAGTTGAACATCTCGAAACCTTCGAGGTCCTTGGCCAGTGCGGTCATGTCGTACCCGACTGCGATCGGCATGTCGGGGACGTACTCGAGCTGCCGCTGACGGAGCCGGGCGACGACGTCGTCGACCTCGTCGTCGGTGGCCTGGACGGCCTCCATGGTCAGCTCGGTGAGCTCCGGGTCGTCCACGCCGTTGAGGTTGCAGGTGGCGCCGGCGCGGTAGAGGCAGAACGTGTTGTCCAGACCGGAGTGGCCGGCCGAGGAGGTGTTCCCGTTGAGGTACAGGTCGTAGTTGCCGTTGAAGAGGCGGTCGAGCGCCGCGGCCTGGGTCAGGTCCTCCCGCTCGAGCTGGAAGCCGATCGCCTCGAGCTGCTCCTGGATGGAGTCCGCGACCTCCGGGATACCGGCGTTGGTCGGCACGACGAGGTGGAGCTTCTGCCCGGCCACCCCGGCCTCCTCGAGGAGAGCCTTCGCCTCCTCGATCTGGGAGTCGGTGCCGTAGGCCTGAGCCAGCTCGGAGTAGAAGAGCGCGCCCTCACGAGCCGAGGGGAGCGTGGAGATCGGGTAGCCGTTGCCCCGGAGGGTGTTCGCGACGACCTTGCCGCGGTCGATCGCGATGGTCACGGCCTTGCGGACCTTCTCGTCGGTCATGATGCCGCCCTTGAGGTTCGGCCACAGCCAGAAGCGGGTGGCGACCAGGTCGGCGTCGGACTGGTAGACGTTGGCGAAGCCCTTGATGGTGTCGACGGCCGCGTGGCTCACCTGAGGAATGATCTGGATCTGGTCGTTCTTCAGGGCGGTCAGCTGCGAGTTGACGTCGGGGAAGGCCTTGACGACGATCTTCGGGATGTTCGGGACGCCCTCCTCGCGGAAGTCCTCGTTCGCCTCGAGGATGATCTCCTGCCCGCGCACGATCTCGGAGATCTTGTACGGGCCGGTGCCGACGAGCGTCTCGACGTAGGTCTCCGACGGCTTGTACTCGATGCTCGAGGTGATCATCGTGAGCCGGGTGAGCTGGTACATCAGCGGGCTGAAGGCGTGAGCGAGCTTGAGCTCGACGGTCTGCGGGTCGATCGCCTTGACGGACTCGAGCGCCACGAGAGCGCTGCGGTTGTAGGAGCCGTTGTCCGGGTTGAGGATCGTCTCGAAGGTGTAGACCACGTCCTCGGCGTCGAACGCGTCACCGTTCGTGAAGGTGATGCCCTCCTTGAGCGGGATCGTCCACGTGGTGCCGTCCTCGCTGATCTCGGGCAGGTCCGCCGCGAGGAGGGGAGAGACCTCGTCGGGACCCGTGTAGCGGTACAGCGACTCGTTGACGAGCTTGTACACCATCTGGGTGCGGCTGTCGTTGTAGGTGATCGGGTCGATGCCGACCGGCAGGAGCGGCACTCCCACGGTCAGGCTGTCACGTGCGGGGCCCTCGGGGGCCGCGCTCGTGGTGGTGTCGGAGGCGGTGGTGTCGCCAGGCTCAGACCCGCCGCCACAGGCGGTGAGGGTCAGGGCCAGCACAGCGCCGAGGGCGGCGGCCACTCGGGTCTTGCCGGCGGGAACGGACCGGATGTGCACTCGAAACCCACTCTTTCATCTCTGGTGCTCTGGTTTGGCCGCCCCGGGTGGAGGGCTTGCAAGGGACGATATGGTGCCAACTGCCGATTGTCAACAGTTTTCTAAGGACAACATGCAATCAACAATTCAAGGCTCCGACGCCCCCAGACTGCCACTCCCACGGCTCACGGCGCTCCTGGGTCTAGCAGTCGGAATCGGACCCGTGGCGCACTACATGCTGAGCGCGTCCGGGCCCCTGGTCATCGCCGAGCTGGGGCTCAGTCGAAGCCAGTTCGGTGCCCTGTGGGTCGTCACGTTCGGGTGCGCCGTGGCGCTGAGTCTCCCGGCCGGACGCCTCGCGGACAGGTTCGGCGCCCGCGCCTCGCTGGCCTGGGCCATGCTCCTCGGCACCGCAGGCCTCGTCGTCCTCGCGGTCGCCGACTCCTATGTCCTCCTGGTCCTCGGGCTGGCGTTCGCCGGCCTCGCGCAGGCCGGCTCCGGTCCGGCGACCAACCTCGCAGTCGTCGCGTACGTCGCCGAGAAGAGCCGCAGCATCGTCGTCGGTTTCAAGCAGTCCGCCGTGCAGTTCGGACAGCTCACCGCCGGCCTGCTCGCCCCGGCGGGAGCCGCACTCGCGGGCTGGCGGACAGGCTTCATCGGTCTGGCGGCAGTCGGCGCGCTGGGCCTCCTCGGCGCGCTCCGGATGCCCCGCACCAGCGGGCGGGCCACACAGCGGAGCGGCGTCGCCGCCGGCAGCGCGCTGACCCGCCCGGTCGTCGCGCTGGTCGTGTATGCGGTGGGCACCGGCATCGTTCTGCAGGCCACGAACGCCCACCTGCCCGTCTTCGTCTTCGAGGTGCACGGGTTCAGCGCGGCAGCCGCAGGATCCATGACTGCCGTGCTCGGCGGCATCGGGGTCGCTGCCCGCCTCACCACCGCGAGGCTCCTGGGGCCGGGAGCCCGGTTCCCCCGGGTGCGCTCACAGCTGTCGGTCACGACCCTCGTCGGGCTCCTGCTCGTCTGGCAGTCGCCCTCCCTCGGCCGCGCCGGCCTGTGGCTCGGGGTCGCGGCCCTGGCATTCAGCGCGATGGCCGCGACCCTCGTGCTAGTCCTCGAGCTCATCGAGGTCTCGGCCGGGCAGCTGGGGCGCGCCAGCGGCTACCTGTCACTCGGACTCATGGGCGGCTTCATGATCGGTCCGATCCTCTTCGGGGCCGTCGCCGACCGCTACGAGGGGTACGGGGCCGCCTGGTCCGTGCTGATCGGCGTGACGATCATCCAGCTGCTCGTCAACGTGATCTTCCAGAGGAGCGTGCCCAAACGGACCCAGCAGGGCTGAACGCGCACGGATCCCTGGTCCGCGGCCTCACGAGGGAGACCGTGGCCCAGGGATCCGAGCGATCAGGAGGAAGCCGGTGAAGTGCCGGCCTCACCGGAGGAAGAGGGGGGTCAGTCCTCCTCGACCTTCTTGGCGAAGCTGCCGTGCATCGGCGTGCGGATGTCCTCGGGCGAGACGACGGAGAGCGGGTCGTCGGCGTCGCTGAGGAGGAGGTGGCGGAAGATCGTGTCGATGTACTCCGTGCGGCGCCGCCGGGCAGCGCCGGTGCTCGGGGTGACGTGGCTCTTCTCGATCGCGTCCTCGGCGAGAGTGCCGGACTCGACGAGCAGCTGCTCGAGGATCCGCGAACGCTCCTTCGTCGCCCACAGCTCCGCCGCGAGCTCCAGGGTGATCCGCAGGACGGCGTCGAGGGTGCGTCCCTCGTTGGCGAGGAACGAGCCGCGGTACTCCGCCAGGAACGGCGAGGGGTAGGTGGTCTCGGTGAACTCGGTCGTGATGCTCATACTTCTCTCTCTTACTTCTCGCCGACCCGCAGGCGGGCGCCGCGGAGTGCCTCGAAGGGCTGGTCATCGATGAACGTCTTGGTGAACGTCTTCGTCAGGTATCCGTTGAGGTCGGAGCGCACCATGGCGAACGAGTAGGGCTCGCCGTTGAAGCGCGCGTCGAAGGCGCGCTCGTACTCGCCCACGAGGCCTTCCGGCGTGGTCGCCGGCGGGTTGCCCGACGGGAAGTCGACGACGACGAACAGTCCACCTGGACGCAGGACGCGGTATGCCTCGTCGATGACCTGGCGGCCGATCTCGACCGGGACCTCGTGGAAGAGGATGTAGGACAGGACCAGGTCGAAGTGGTTGTCGGGGTAGTTGAGGTTCTCGGCGGCCTGCTGGGAGAAGTGCACCTCGCTACCGAGTGCGTTCGCCCGGCGGTGGCCGTACCGCAAGGTGGCGGCCGCCAGGTCGATCCCGTGCACCTCGGCGTTCGCGAACCGGTCCTTCAGGGCGACAGTGGTCAGGCCGTGTGTGCAGGCGAGGTCGAGAACCCGGTTGACCTGCCCGTCCGGCGGGGCGGGGATGGTGCCCGCGATCTGCTTCTGCAGGTCGTCACCGTAGTTCTCACCGAGGTGGAAGACGTTGCTGCCGTAGTGGAAGACGTACCCACCGAGGTCATAGCGGTGGTAGCTGCCCGGCTGGATGTGCACGTCCATCGAGTCGTAGTAGTACGGCATCTCGAGGTCGGGGTCGAGCGTGAGAGTGCTCGGTCCCTCGGAGTCCGCCTTCTCGAGCTCGGCGCGCAGCCGCTCGCCGTCCCGCTCACGCGTTGCGACCACCCGCCGCCACGCCATCTCCTGGACGTTGCGGTAGATGTGGTTCCGGATGCCGACGATGGGCATCGGGTCGAGTACGTTCTGCACGGCCGGCAGGTTGTCCACGTAGTTGTCGAGCGTGGTGTCGCTCGCCAGCGTGGCCGCCGCCTGCTTGCGCATCACGGGGGCGAGCTTGGTCAGGGCGAACACCCTCATGCCTTCGACGAAGTCGAGGTATGCCTCGTCATCGAACGTGCTGGCGGCATCCATCGTGCCGATCTTTCCGCGATCCACGTCTGTTCCTCTCGTTACGACGGTCTTTCGTGTCTTTGCGTTGTGTGACTGCTGTGTTCGGTTGTGCTGCAGGCGGACTCGTGCGGTGCGCAAGAGCCAGGGGTGCCGGTCGGCTCAGGAGGCGCGGTCCACCGGCGCGTCGCGCAGACCACGCAGAGTGCCCAGCAGCGCCTCCGTGGTCGTGACGTCTGCGTACTTCTGCGCCATGTCGAAGAGGTTCACCTCGTGCACGACCGGTGAGCGGTCGTAGACCGCGTCCTCGGGGACCGAGACGGCGAAGTTGTAGGAGAACGCGTCGACGACGCTGGCCCGGACGCAGCCCGAGGTCGTGCAACCGGTGACGACGACCGAGTCGACACCCTTGTCGATGAGGTAGCTGACCAGAGAGGTCCCGAAGAACGCACTGGGCTGCCGCTTCGGCACGAGGATGTCCTCGGGGAGGGGAGCCACCTCCTCGACGAACTCGTAGCCCTTCTCAGGAATGGTCATGATCGTCGGGACCTTCGCCCCGAGCTGGCCGGCGTCATAGCCCTTCTTGGGGGCGACGTGCGGATAGAGCACGGGCCAGCCCGCGGCGCGGAACTCCGCCAGAAGCCGGGTGATGTTGTCGACCGCGTCCCAGGCGACGTCGCCGCAGCTCGTCGGAAACTCCTGCACGGCCTCCGCGAAGGGCATGCGCCTCGTTCCGGTGGTCCGGTACTGGACGTCGATGATGAGCAGCGCGGGCCGGGTTCCCTGCCGCGCTGCACCGCCGAACCCGGCGAGCTCGTAGCGGGAGATGGTCTCGGCGTCGATCACCGAGCCTGGCAGGGCATCGCTGTCTGTCATGACTCCTCCTGTGTGGGTCTGTCGGCATCGGCCAGGGCCGCGGCGCCACTGTGGTGCCGCGGGATGAACCGGCCGTTGCGGGCCTCGGTCAGCCGGCCGTCGCGCAGAGCGAAGGTCCCGCGGACCAGCGTGTGGACGATGCGTGGCGTGATCTCGTGGCCCTGCCACGGGGTGTACTCCGCAGCCGAGTGCTGGGTCGCGGCGTCGATCACGCTGCCTCCGGTCGGGTCGAGGACGACGAGGTCAGCGTCCGAACCGACCCGGATCGTGCCCTTGCGGGGATAGAGACCGAAGAGCTTCGCCGCCCGGGTGCTGGTCACGTCGACCATCCGCTCGAGCGGCACCCGGCGGCGCAGGCCCTCGGAGAGCGAGACCGGGAACAGGACACCGGTGCCGGGGAAGCCGGCGGTCGCCGTCCAGATGTCCTTCTCCTTGTGCGTGCGGTGCCGGGCGTTGTGGTCGGAGCCGAGCGTGTCGACGGAGCCGTCCGCGACACCGCGCCACAGTGCCTCCACGTCGGACGGGGCCCGCAGTGGCGGGTTGACCTTGCCGTAGGTCCCGCAGTCGGACTCCTCACTGAGCGTGAGGTAGTGGGTGCACGTCTCGACGAAGAGGTTCGCGTAGTGCTCGCGCTGCATCCGGACGACGTCGAGGGCTGCCGCACTCGAGGTGTGCACGGCATAGACAGAGGCGCCGGTCGCTGCGGCAAGGTATGCGACGCGCTGCTGGGCGTCCGCCTCGGCGATGGCGGGTCGCGCGGCGTTCCAGACACTGAGCGGGTTGTCCGGGTTGTAGCGGAACCGACCCTGGAGTCGGCGGACCAGCTCGATGTTCTCCGGGTGCGGGTTCACCATGGCACCGTGGTCTGCGGTCAGACCCAGAAGGTCGTACATGAAGCCGTCATCGTTGCCGGGCATGCCGAGGTAGGCGCCCTCGTCGCCGCGGAAGTTCATGAAGAACTTGAAGCTCGAGACCCCGAGGTCGCGCACGTAGTCGGGGAGCTCAGCGAGGTGCTGGTCGGTGCCGAGGACGAAGTGGTAGCCGTAGTCGACCCGGGAGTGCTGCGACATCACCGCTTCGGCCGACTCCATGACACCCGCGTAGGGCTCGGAGCTCATGAGGTAGACGAGCATGGAGGTGACGCCGCCGGCCGCCGCGGAGGCGGTCTCGAGGTCGGCGTCGTCGCTGTCCTTCGGGACCCGGATGTCCTTGCCGAGGTGGACGTGCGGGTCGATGGCCCCCGGCAGGACGTAGAGCCCGCTCACGTCGACGTGCTCGAGCGCGTCCGTGGGGATGCCGCCCTCGACGATCCCGACGATTCTGCCGTCGGTGACGAGGAGGTCAGCGGGGACGAGGCCCGATCCGTGGATGAACACCTGCCCGCCATGGAGGCGGAGGTCTGCGCGGCCCTGCATCAGTTGGCCACTGCGTCCCGAGCCACCCCGTAGCGCCGGTCCAGCTCGTCGTAGAAGTCCTTGCCGACCAGGGTCTGGCGGTCGTTCCAGTCGATCATGAGGTCCTCGAGCCCGCGGGTGTCGCCGTGCTCTCGCAGGTGGGCGAGGACGGTCCGCATGGCGACCACAGACGCCCGCATGGCGGAGTTGGCGTAGAGGACCCCCGCATACCCGAGCTCCTTGAGCTGCGCTCGCCCGAGGATCGGAGTCAGACCACCCTCGACCATGTTGGCCATGTGCAGACCGGGGACGTTGCTCGTGATGTACCGCATCTCCTCGAGGGAGCGGGGCGCCTCGACGAAGAGGACGTCGGCACCCTCCTCGAGGTACTGGTTCGCGCGGTCACATGCCTCTTCCATGCCGTAGACGGCGCGGGCATCGGTCCTCGCGACGATGACGAGGTCCTCGTCCATGCGGGCGTCGACCGCGGCCCGGATCTTGCCCCGCATCTCGTCGGTGCTGATGACGGCCTTGCCCTCGAAGTGTCCGCACCGCTTGGGTGCGACCTGGTCCTCGATCTGGATCGCTGCGGCGCCGGCCCGCTCGAGCTGGCGAACCGTGCGGCGGACGTTGATCGCGTTGCCGAACCCCGTGTCGGCGTCGACGACGACCGGGATCTCGACCGCCTCGGCAATGGTCGCCACATGGGCGGTGAGCTCGGTGACACTGAGCAGACCCACGTCCGGAGCCCCGAGGAAGGTGTTGGAGATCCCGGCACCACTCACGTAGAGGGCATCGAACCCCTGCTCCTCGATCACCTTCGCCACCAGTGCGTTGGGTGTCCCCGCGAGGAGGAGGGGACCGGTCTCCGCGGTGAGCAGGGACCGTAGACGCTGGGCGGGCGTGCTCATGGGGCGTCCTTCACCGTTTCGCGAGTGTTGGTGGTCAGGCCCAGGGCTGCGAGCGCACTCTGGCGGGCGTGCTCGAGGTGCTGCTCCATCAGGTCGGTCGCGGCCTGGACGTCACCCGTACGCAGCGAGTCGACGATCTCCTGGTGCTCGGTGATGGCCGTCTGGGCTCGGACCGGCTGCTTGGCGGACATCGAGCGAGCGAGCGAGAGCTGGTGGTGGACCTCCCGCGCCCGGTCCAGCAGAGCCTTGTTGCCCGCGAGCGCGACGAGCCGCATGTGGAAGTCCATCGATGCCGGGTAGCTCTGGCCCCCCTCGACGAGCATGGCCGTCTCGGTCTGCTCGAGCATCTCCTCGAGCTCGTCGACATCCTTGGCGGACGCCCGTCGGCAGAGCAGCCGGACCGCGTGGAGCTCGAGCGCGGCGCGCAGTCCGTAGAGGTCGTCGATCTCCTCCGCCTCGAACGTGCGGACGTAGGCCCCCCGGTGACTGATCACGGTGAGCAGCCCTTCACCGCGCAGGCGCTGCACGGCCTCGCGCAGCGGGCCGCGGCTCACCCCCATCTCGGCCGACAGCGCGACCTCATTGAGTCGGGAGCCGGCCGGGAGCTCCCCGTTGAGGATCATCGCCCGCAGGACGGACTCGGCCTGACGGCCGAGGGTCTCATCCCGGACGAGCATGTGCTTGGTGTCTTGTTCACTCATGGCACCACGTTTGTATCAAGGCGAGTTGGTAACTGTCAACAGTTTGCATCCAAGACCTCGCCTTTCGGATGAGGCTGGTTTCTCCGCGGTAGGTCAGCGTGAGCCGTTGCGGGTGCTCGGCCAGTGGAACACCTCGTCGTCGAAGGCCCGGTAGGCGCCTTCGTCGAGGAGGTCGAACAGCTCATCCTTCGTGTGCATCTGGGGGAGGAGGGGCTCCTGGGATCCCTCAGTCAGCAGGGCCTTCAGACCCCGCTCGGCTGCTCCCATTGCCAGTCGCATGAGGGTCACGGGGTACAGGGCGATGTTGTACCCGAGATCGCGCGCCTCTGCCTGGGTGAGAGGAGTGCCCCGGCCGAACTCGTTGAGGTTGATCATCAGAGGCACGTCGAGAGCGGTCCGGAACGCCGCATACTCCTCCGGGCCGTGCAGGGCCTCGGGGAAGATGACGTCCGCTCCGGCGTCGACGAGCGCCTTGGCACGCTCGACAGCGGCGCCGAGCTCGCCCACAGCACGAGCATCCGTGCGCGCGATGAGCAGGAACGCAGGGTCTCGACGCGCCGTCGCAGCCGCCCGGATCCGGCGGACTGCGGTGTCGGCGTCGACCACCCGGACGCCCTCGGAGTGACCGCACCGCTTCGGGTTCTCCTGGTCCTCGATGTGGCAGCCCGAGACGCCGGCGTCCTCGAGAGTCTGGATCGAGCGGGCGACGTTCATCGGCTCCCCGAACCCGGTGTCGGCGTCGATGATGGTGGGCAGGTCGACCATCCTCGAGATCTGGCGACCCCGCTCGGCCACCTCGGTCACGGTCGTCATGCCGAGATCAGGAAGGCCGAGGTCCGCCGCGATCATGTAGCCCGAGATGTAGACGCCGGCGGCACCGGCCCGCTCGATGAGCCTGGCCGAGGCCGCGCTGAACGCTCCCGGGAGGACGAGGAGTCCCCCCTCGTCCAGCCGGCGCCGGAGCGCAGCCCGCTTCTCGGTCGGGGTGACGCGAGTAGAGAACATGGATGAAGCCTTCCTAATTTCTGGGAATCGAGTTCCCACAGAACGCTATGATGCGGACATGGGAACCGGCGCCGCTTCGGGGACGAGCACTGGCCGCGTCAGCGGGACCGAGAGTGCCAGGCGCGTGCTCCGGGTGCTGCTCAGCTTCTCCGAGAGCCGCCCGCTGTGGACGGTTCCGGAGCTCGCCGAGGAGCTCGGCATGGGCAGCTCGATGGCGTACCGCTACATCGCCCTCCTCCGTGAGGTCGGGCTCGTCGACAAGGCCGGGACCAACCAGTACCGCGTGACCGACCTGGCAGCAGGCCTCGGTGCGGCAGCCACCGCTGCGCGGCCGCCGTTGGGAGCAGTGGCCATGCCGGTCATGACCCGGATCCGCGACGCCGTCGACGAGACCGTTCTCGTCGTGCGGCGCAGCGGCTGGCGGGTGTACACCGTCGACCGCGTGGAGTCGCGTCGTCCGGTGCGCCTGCAGTTCGACCCCGGCCAGGCGATGGACCTGCACATCGGCTCGCTTCCCCGGGTCCTGCTTGCGGCGATGCCGCGGTCGGAGCGCGACGCCTTCCTGGCGACCCTGTCGCCCGAGGAGAGGGCCCGGCCGCTGCTCTCTGAGGAGGCCCTCGACAAGGTGCTCGCCAGTGGCTATGCCGAGAGCTTCGAGGAGATCGACGAAGGCATCTGGGGTGTGGCCGCCCCGGTGGTCGCGGCTGGAGCGGTCCTCGGCGCCCTGGGAGTCGCGGCTCCGCTCTTCCGCACCGGTGATGCCCAGCGACGCAAGATCCGCGACCTCGTCGTCTCGGGCGCGGAAGAGATCTCCGGACTCCTCTGAGCCCGCAGCCCTCACCGGCCCGCTCTCACCGATCCAGGGGCACCGGCTCATCCTCATCCGACGGAGCGCAGGATCCGTTCGGCCTCGAGCGCCGAGACCACCTCGCCGATCTTCGCCTGGATGTCGAAGAGGTTCGCCTCGTGCGGACCCTCGAGTCGATCGCCCACCGCCTCGCGCACCACGAAGGGACGGAAACCGGACTGCAGAGCGTCGAGCGCAGTGGCCCGCACGCACCCGCTTGTCGTCAGTCCGGTGATGACGAGGGTGTCGACCCGCAGCGCGTTGAGGGTCGCGATGAGGGTGGTGCCGGCGAAGGCGCTCGGGTACTCCTTCACGATCTCGAGGTCTCCGGCCTGGGGCTCGAGACCTTCGATGTACCCGGCGAACGGGCTGTCCTGCGTGAACCACCGCGTCGCAGGCACCTTCTCGGCGAACAGTCCTCCGGTGCGCCCCGAGGTGTCGTGCTCGACCCGAGTGATGATCGTGGGCACGCCGGCGCGTCGGGCCGTGGTGAGCAGTGCCTGCATGGCCGTGCAGGCCGACTCGACCCCCGCATACAGGGGGCAGTCTGGATCGGTGTAGGCGCGGACCGGATCGATGACGATGAGCGCTGGCGAACGGCCGGGCGCGAGCCGCCCGGCCAGTCCCGCGTCGCGGTAGTCGTCGCCCGCAACCGGCTGAGTCACGCAGTCGCCTCGTCGAAGCCGGCCACCTGGAGGGCGGCCTTGCCCGCGAGGACCGGCGCGATCTTCTCGCTGATGAGCGCCTTGTGGGCGGGGTGCGTGCCGTAGTCGCGCCAGGCCTGCTCGGACTCGAACTCCAGGATCCCGATGAGGGTGGCGTTCCCGGCGGCCAGACCGAGGTCCTGACCCGTCCTGGCGGAGAGCAGACCCGGCACCTGGCCGACGAGAGCACGCAGGCCGGCGACGATGTCGTCCGCTGCGGTGAGTTCGGCTGACTCGGCCAGGGTCAGGACGACGATATGGGTGAACATGTGTGAGATCTCCTCAGGATCGTATGGGGCCCGGATCAGTGCTCCGACAGCAGCGAGCCGAAGCCCTGGATCTGGTCGGTGATGCCGTTGGTTCGGTAGGCGTGCCAGACGGTAGCGGTGTTGATCGCGATGACGGGCTTGCCGAGCTCCTGCTCCATCTCGGCCGCGACGGCCGCGCAGGCCAGGTTCGTGCCGACCTGCAGCAGGGCCTCGACGTCCGGGCCGTCGACGCGTGCGAACGCAGCGCGCAGCTCGTCCGGCGTCACGTCGGCGATCGAGGTCGCCGAGGAGCACTTCAGCCCCTCCATCGAGGCGACCTCGAAGCCGGTCTGCTCGAGGAAGTCCTTCACCTGCCCGTCGCCGACGGGCTGGTACGGCGTGATGACCCCGATCCGGCGCGCGCCGTAGGTGTGCAGGGCAGCGTCGACGGCAGCCGCCCCTGTCGTCACACCGAGCCCTCCGGAGAGCTCGGAGATGTGGGCGGTGAACTGCTGCGCACCCTCCTTGCCACCCCAGAACGTCTCGGCACTCATGCCCATGACGAGGTAGTCCACCTTGGCGGTGACGACGTCGCGGATGGCGCGGCCGATCTCGGTGCGCAGGCCCTCGAGGAAGGCGACGAAGGAGTCGTCGTCGTCGAGCTCAGGCTCCGGGATGTAGATCCGACCGGAGTGCCAGGACACCCCCGGGACCCGCATGTCCGCGAACTCGGCCTCGACCGAGGTGTTCGTCGAGGGGAGGATCAGGCCGAACTGGGCCCGAGGTGCGAGAAGTCCTGTCATCGTGCGCCTCCTGCGCCCGCCACCACGGCGGGACGGTCGTCGGTGGTGAGGTGGGTGGAAGGATCCGTCGCCGGCCCAGTGGCCAGGACGAGGTCGATGCCCGCGAGGTGGAGCTGAACCGCGGGGGGCTGGTCCGCCCGGTCCGGCACCGCGAGCGGCAGGCTGGGCACCGCCCGGTGTATGCGCTGGGCGGCTTGGTCGTCGACGTGCGGCAGGAGCAGCAGGTCGGCTCCGGTCTCCGCGAGGCGCTGCGCCTGGGCGACGACATCGTCCAGGGGTGCCGGGGCGAGCGCCGCGATGACGACGAGGTCACGCCGGGCGTCGATCGCCCGGGCCAGGTCGATCGTCGAGCCGTCCGCCGACGGTGGAATGACGACACCCGCGACGCCGCACAGCTCGAGGTGCTGGACGGTCGTGGTCACGTCGCCTGCGGGCAGCCCGACGATGACCGGTGAGTCCGTCGCCTGGGTCAGGCGGTACAGGTCGCCCAGGTCGCTCGGAACCTCTGTGGCAGGCACGAAGTGGGTGTGCTCCGGGCCGAGGGGGACGCCGCGGATGGAGTCCGAGAGGCGGCGACCGGCGGGGATGGGGGTGCGGGCGTGCACGGGGAGCAGGCCGCGCCGCATCCTCCGCCGGGAGGTGCGCAGCGAGTCGAGCATCGAGGTCCTCAGCAGGTGGGTGCGCAGGAGCACGGGATCGCTCGCGGTGCGCGCCATCTCGGCGCGGGTGTTGCGACGCGTCTCGTCGTTCTGCTCGCGCATCTCCTCGTAGTTCTTCTGCGTGTGCTTCTGGACGTCGAGGGCCGCAGCGTCCCGACGGACCTTTGCATAGACCGCCGCCGCGCGCTCCGGGTCGCCGCCGGCCAGCGCATACTCGATCGCGGTGACGGCAGCGTCGGCGTCGTGGATGCCGCTGTTCATGCCCATGCCGCCGAGCGGGTTGTTGATGTGGGCCGCGTCGCCGGCGAGGAGAACCCGGCCCACCGCGAAGACGCGAGCGAGGCGCTGGTGCACCTTGTAGATGGTGCTGTGCAGGACGGGGTAGGGCCCGTCGAGGGCGACGACACCCTGCAGGCGCTCCTCGACCCGCTCCGGGTCGATGGCCCGCGCGTCCGGCTCGTCGTCGCGGATGGGGAAGAGGACCCGCCAGTGGTCGGGGGTCCGGAGCAGGACGCCCCAGTGCTCGGGGTCGTAGACATAGTTGATGTCGGCCAGACCGTCGAAGTCATCGCGGAAGTCGTGGGTCGTCGACGCGACGAGGAAGCGCTCCGGGTAGGTGACCCCCTCGAAGGCGACGCCCAGTGAGCGACGGACCGCCGAGTTCGCTCCGTCGGCGGCGATGAGCCAGTCGGCGCGGTAGGACGGCTCCAGGCCGTCGCCCGGGAGGTAGACGAGTGCGCAGTCGGTGCCGACCTCGACGCGCTCGACCGGTGCGCCGAAGCGCAGCGTGACGTTCGGGAGGGCCTCGAGGTGCGGGCGGATGATCCGGGTGAGCTTGCTCTGCTCGCACTGGACCCGGAAGGGGAAACGGGTCTCGTCGGCGAGCGCACCCATGTCGAGGTGGGCGATGAGCTCACCGTCCGTGCCGCGGTACTGGAAGCCGGGTGCCCGCAGACCGATGTCGATCAGCTCGTCGACGATGCCGAGCTCGCTGAGCACCTCGAGGCTCGAGGGATGGAAGGTCGAGGCCCGGGACTCGGAGGCCAGGTCCTCGCCGGCCTCGAGGACGGTCACCTGGTGCCCGCGCCGAGCGAGGCTCAGCGCCGCCGTCATGCCGACCGGGCCCATGCCCACGATGATGATCGGATGGATCTCTGCCATTGAGAGTGGTCTTTCGGTCAAGATCGGATCCGGCTCAATTCTCGCTATGTGAGAATTCGGTTCTCCGGATGTGAAGATGTGAGGATCTTGCCGACATGATCGTGCTGTCGTCAAGCCCCATCGGCCGAACTGTTGACAATTTGCAGTTGGCAAACCTAGGGTCGGGGCAATCCACGCCCCACGTGCATGAGAGGCCATGCCAGTGCTGACCTATATCTCCGCGAAGCTGTTCCAGACGCTGGGGACGTTCGCACTCGTCGTGCTGGGCGCATTCGTCATGCTGCGTCTCGCGCCGGGTGACCCCGCGCTCGCGCAGGCCGGTGTCGCCGCCACGCCGGAGCAGATCGAGCTCATCCGCGAGCAGCTGGGACTCAACCGCCCGTTCCTCGTCCAGCTCTGGGAGTGGTTCCGCGGAGCCTTCACCGGTGACTTCGGGGTCTCCTACAACGACCACGCGCCGGTGACGAAGATCGTGACCGACCACATCTTCCCGACGCTCCAGCTCGTCGCCCTCACCACGGTGCTCACGATCGTGCTCTGCATCCCGCTGGGCATCTGGACCGCCGTCGGCCACTCGCGCCTCTCCCGCTGGGTCGGCAACACCATCACCGTCCTCGGCCCGGCCATCCCCAACTTCGTCGTGGGCATCCTCTTCGTCCTCATCTTCGGGTGGGCGATCACGGGCGTCCTGCCGCACTACGGCTACGTCCCCTTCTCCCAGGACCCGGTCAAGGCCTTCCTGCACACGATCCTTCCTGCGCTGGCCCTCATGACGAGCGGGGTCGCGATCATCTCGCGGGTGCTGCGCGCCAGCATCATCGAGACCCTCAATGACGATTTCGTCTTCGTCGGCACCGCCCTCGGTGTGCCGCGCAAGCGACTCGTGTGGACCGACGTCCTGCGCAACTCGCTCGTCGCGGCCACTACCGTGTTCGGCCTCTTCCTCGGCGTGGCCCTCTCGGGAAGCGTCGTGCTCGAGAACGCGTTCGGCATCCCTGGCCTCGGCAACCTCCTCGTGAGCAGCTTCGACGCCCGGGACTACCCGGTGACGATCGGCACGACGCTCGTCATCGTTGCCGCGGTCCTCCTCGTGAACCTTGTGGTCGACGTCCTCTATCTGTTCCTGGCGCCGCGCGTCCGATTCGACCTTGGAGTGAGCACCCGATGAGCCAGCGCGTCAACGAGATGCCGCCGACCCAGCCCGACGCGGGGATGCTCGAGGCCCCGGAGCTGGAGGAACTGGAGCTCGACGTGGCCCCGACTCCCGCGGCAGAGGCGCGCCCCGGCCGCTGGACGAGCTGGACCAGGTTCTCCGCGATCCCGAAGCCGGTGCGCCGGTGGGGCATCGCCCTCGGCGTGCTCCTCCTCGTCTGTGTCCTCGGTCCGTTCGTTGCTCCGTTCGAGCCGAACATCGGCGTAAGTTTGCCGCTCGAGAAGCCCTCTGGCGCTTACCTGCTCGGCACCGACGGCAACGGTCGGGACGTCCTGAGCCGACTGCTGTACGGAAGCCGTATCTCGATCGGGATCGCGGCGCTGTCGGTCGCGCTGGGCGCAGTCATCGGCACGGTCATGGGACTGCTCGCCGCGGTGACGGAGGGTCGCTTCATCAGCGTCCTCCTCGTGCGCTTCATGGACGCGATCCTCGCGTTCCCCTTCGTCGTCCTCGCGGCCGTCACGGCCGGGGTCTCCTTCGGCCAGACCATCGGCATCGGTCCGGTCGAGTTCGGCCAGAAGACAATCCTCGCCGCCGTGCTCGCGCTCATCCAGATCCCGATCTTCGGGCGACTGGCCCGCGGCACGGCGCTCGAGGAGAACAGCAAGGACTACGTGACCGCCGCCAAGGCCTGCGGTCTGCGGCCCTCGCGCATCCTGCGCACCGAGCTGTTCCCCAACGTCCTGCCGGCCCTCATCGTGCAGACGTCCTTCTCCGTCGTCATCGCGATCTCGGCCGAGGCGGCCATCTCCTACCTCGGACTCGGCATCCAGAAGCCGGATCCGAGCTGGGGCAACATGATCCGCGAGGGGATCGACTCGATCGTCCTCGGCGGCTGGTGGATCGCCGCCTTCCCGACCCTCATGGTCATCATCGTGTCCATCGTGCTCACGAACCTCGGTGAGGCGATGCGGCAGGCGCTCGACCCGCGGGCCGGTCGGGACCGGATCACCGCACTGCGAACCAAGGAGTCCTGACGTGACCAACGGCCGATCGCCAGCCCTGCACATCGAGGGGCTCTCCATTCGCTACGGCGGCCAGGAGCACCCTGCCGTCTCCGACTTCTCGATGACCGTGCCCCGCGGTGCCTCCGTCGCCCTCGTGGGTGAGAGCGGCTCCGGCAAGTCGACCGTGCTCCGCTCGATCATCGGACTCCTTCCGGGCAACGCGAAGATCGAGCGCGGGTCGATGACCTTCTTCGGCCAGGACCTGCTCGCCCTGGACGACGCCGGCTTCGCGCAGCTGCGCGGCACCGGGATCGGCTTCGTCTACCAGGACCCGGGCCGGTCGTTCAACCACAACCGCCGCCTCGGTCCGCAGGTCGCCCGCGTCCTGAAGTACACCCGGCCGGACCTGCCGCGCTCGAAGCGCAAGGACGAGGTCGTTCGTATGCTCGACCGCGTCGGGCTGAACGGTGCGGTCATCGCGGAGCGCTATCCGTTCCAGCTCAGCGGCGGTGAGCTCCAGCGCGTGCTCATCGCGACGGCCTGCCTCGCCGGTCGACCGAAGCTCCTCGTGGCCGACGAGCCGACGACCAGCCTGGACGTCACGATCGAGGCCGAGATCCTCCGGCTCATCCGTGAGATCAGTGTCGAGCTGGACCTCACCCTGCTGCTCGTCACCCACGACCTCGGGGTCGTCAATGAGCTGTGTGAGCAGGCGGTCATCCTCAACAAGGGCGCCATCGTCGAGGAGGGCGCGGTGGAGGACGTCCTGGGGAATCCGCAGCACGAGTACACCAAGGCACTGATCAGCAGCATCCCGAAGCTGCCCGAGCTTGCGAGTGAGTCCGCATGAGCAGCCAGCCGACGCATACCCCCGACGTGAGCCAGCCGCTGATCAGCGCGCGGGACATCGTCAAGCAGTACGACCAGGGCCGTCGCACCTGGTGGTCGCGCCGCGAGCCCGGCCGCCCGGCGCTCAACGGGGTCAGCATCTCCGTCGCCCAGGGTGAGTGCCTCGCGGTCATCGGCGAGAGCGGCTCGGGCAAGTCAACGCTCGGTCGCATCCTGATCCGCCTGACCGAGCCGACGTCGGGAAGCATCGACTTCGAGGGTCAGGACCTTCTTGCGGTGAACGACGCCGAACTGCGCAGGCTGCGCCGGCGGATGAACTACATCTTCCAGAACCCATTCGCCGCGGTGAACCGGCGCCACACGATCCAGCAGATCCTCGCGGCGCCGCTCGAGGCACAGGGGATGTACCGGGAGGAGGGCACGCGCGGTCGGTGTGTCGAGCTGCTCGACATGGTGCACCTCCCTGTGGCCCACCTCGACCGGTTCCCGCACGAGCTGTCCGGTGGTCAGCTGCAGCGTGTCGTCATCGCGCGGGCCCTCGCGACGAGCCCCGACTTCGTCGTCGCGGACGAGCCCACGACCGGCCTGGACGTCATCACGAGCGCCAAGCTCGTCGGGCTGCTCCAGGAGCTGAAGTCCGAGCTCGGCCTGTCGCTGATGTTCATCAGCCACGACCTGCGCACGGTCGCCCAGATCGCCGACCGGATCGTCGTCATGCGCAACGGTGAGATCGTCGAGACCGGTTCGAGCGCCGACATCCTCACGAGGCCCCAGCACCCCTACACGCAGAAGCTCATCGACTCCGTGCCGCGCCTGCCGGAGTCGACGCGCGCCGTCGGGAGCCTTGTGTGACAGCTCGCGCTGAGGTCAGAGAGACCGTCCTGTCGCTCGTGGCGGGTGAACCCTATGACTCCGGCGACTGGCTGGAGCGGGAGAACCCGGTACGGCCCAGCGAGGTCGTCGGACGGGTCAGCATCGTCTCGTCGGACGGGGTCGATGCTGCGGTCGTCGCCGCGGACCAGGCGTTCGTCGGCTGGTCGGCGCTGTCCGTGGAGGACCGGATCGACCAGGTGCTGCGGGCGTGCGACGCTGTCGCGGCCGAGGATGAGCAGCTCGCCACCCTTCTGACCCTCGAGATGGGCAAGGTGCCGGCCGGCACGCTCGGCGAGATCCGGTTCGCGAACACCTTCGCCCGCTACTGCGCGGGCATCGTGGCCGACCTCATCAAGCCCCGCCGCACGGTCGATGCCAGCGGCCGGCTCGAGGTCGTGCACGAGCCGTTCGGTGTCGTCGCCGCGGTGACGCCGTGGAACGCGCCGGTGATCCTGTCCTACCTCAAGGTGATACCTGCTCTGCTGACTGGGAACACCGTCGTCCTGAAGCCGTCCCCGCTCGCTCCGCTGGCGATCACGCGGCTGCTGTCGACCCTGGGGTCCAACCTGCCGGCCGGCGTGCTGAGCGTCGTCAACGGCGATGGGCCGGTGGGAGCAGCGCTGACCGGGCACCCGCTCGTCCGCAAGGTGGCCTTCACCGGCGGATCAACGGTGGCCCGCCACATCATGCGCGCCACGGCGGAGAACCTCGTTCCGTCCGTGATGGAGCTCGGCGGGAACGACGCCGCCGTCTTCCTCGCCGACGCCGAGCTGTCCCACGCGCAGATGGAGCTCGCGATCCTCGGCTCGTTCCTCTCGAGCGGCCAGGTCTGCATGGCGGCCAAGCGCCTGTACGTCCACTCCTCCCGGATCGAGGAGTTCACCGATGCGTATGTGCGGGTCGCCAAGGATCTTCTCGTCACGGGGGATCCGCTCAAGCCGGGCGTGACGATCGGCCCGCTCATCAACCGGGCTGCGGTGGCGCGGGTCGAGGAGCTGACTGCTGCTGCGGTCGCCCGTGGTGCTACGGCTCATGTGCTGGGGACGGTTCAGTCGGAGAGTGTCGTGGCTGAGGGCTACTTCGCCCTGCCGACGCTACTGACCGGCGTGCGTGACGACGACCGCGTGGTGGCCGAGGAGCAGTTCGGGCCGGTTGTTCCCCTGCTGTCCTTCGACGATGTTGACGAGGTCGTGGAGCGGGTGAACAACGACCCGCTCGGGCTGGGCTCATCGGTGTGGAGCGCTGATGTGGATCGGGCGTTCGCGATCGGTCGGCGGTTGAAGACGGGCTACACGTTCATCAACTCACACAACCGCTACGGCATGTCGATGAAGGCGCCTTTCGGCGGGATGAAGGGCAGCGGCTTCGGCCGCGAGTACGGGCCCGACGGCGTCCTGGAGTATGTGCAGGCGCACTCGCTGTTTGCGCCTGCTGCCACTGAGGATGCTCAGGGCTACCCGGGCCAGTCGTCCTGAG
>Ga0123333_10001213_pt1 | contig 27098 bp, 27 predicted proteins | sample BioC12SIPDNA_3_FD_89957 | JGI IMG/M metagenome (GOLD analysis project Ga0123333, IMG submission 89957) | Anaerobic biogas reactor microbial communites from Washington, USA - Biogas_R2_B C12 SIP DNA | ecosystem: Engineered > Bioreactor > Anaerobic > Unclassified | place: Washington, USA... | reverse complement strand
CAGTGCCTCGCCCTCCACATGCCCCAGCTCGATGATGCGGTCGATCTGCCCGCGCGGGATATCCAGGTAACTCTGGTCGCCGGTGAGCAGCACCGCGTTCATGGCCGCGATCGTCAATGGCTGGATAATGGTCATAAAGCCATGCGGCCAGCGCCAGCCATAGTAACCGCCCCACCACTTGCCGTCGTTAGTCTCTCCTACCACGCCGTTAGGCCCCACGTTATCGGGGCAGATGCCGCCGTTGGCCTGAATGCGTTCTGCCCACACCTGCAGGTAATCCAGCACCCAGGTGCGGTATTTATCGTCGCCGGTATACAGGTAGGCATGTGTGATAAGGCTGGTGCTGGTGAGGTTGAGCGGCACATCGCAGCGCATCATGCGCGCGTTGAGGGCCTGCAGGATGGTGCTATAGACCTGGTCGTCGTTCCAGTTAGCCAGGGGGCCCGGCACGCCCGGCAGATCGTCAAAGGGCGGCGGATACAGCGCCAGAACGGCACGGTGGGTGGCCCAGTCATCCCAAGTGTTGACCAGGCGCGGCCCGCGGCTGCCGGTGATGGGCGAGCGCATCATGCGCTTGTCGGCGTCCCAGTTGGGCGCAAGGGGATCCTCACCCATGTACATGCGCGCAAAGCGCAGCGTGCGGGCTCGGTCGCGTGCGCGGGTCGGGTCAGCCAGGCCAAAATAGTAAAGGTAGATCGAGCTCTCGCCGTGATGCATCCAGTCATAGTTGGCATCGAACTCGCGGTAGACTTGCCCATATTCGGTAAACTGGCGCGTGACGGTCTCCCACAGCCAGCGCGAGCGTTCGTGCAGCTCGCTGTCGCCGCCCAGGGCGTAAAAGAGCGGCCAGTTATGGTACGATTCGTACCCGTCATCCGAGCCATCAAAGCCGGGCCACTCGTCACGCCAGATAAAACTACCATCGCGGCGGGTATAGTGTTCCTGGTAGCGTAGCGCGTTGGTATTCATCTCGGTAATCAGGGCGCGCTCCATGAGGGCCCAGTCGGGCGGTGGGGCGCCGAGTTGGCTGGTCAGGAGGGGCTCAGGCATGGTTGGGCTCCTTGGCGGTATCGTCCCAGGTGAGGATCGTAGCATCAGATACAGGTTTGGACCAGTCGATCGTCAGGCGCCGGCCGGCACAATCCAGTTCGATGCGGCTGCCAGCGGCAAAGTCGTCGGGCCCCTCCTCGGGGCGCAGCGCATGCAGCCAGGGCGCGGCGTGCAGCTCGAACGAATCGAGCCGGGTTGTGACGGGCTCGAGGTCATGGCCGCCACCCTCGTAGTAGTGAGCCTCTACCGGCTTGCCGAGCTCTTCAAGGCGGGTTTGCAGCGCACGGGTGTGAGTGTCGCAATCGACGGTGGTATCGGCAGTGCCGTGCTCGAGGATCACCCGGCAGCCGATGTAGCCGGCCAGACCCGCCACATCGCGCACGGCGGCTTCGTGCGGTGCCAGACAGCGGCCGGAGGATGGCACATGGTTGGGAGAGAGATGCGTCATCGGGCTGGCGGCATACACCCAAGCCCATGTACGGGGGGCATAGATCGCCGAAAGCAGGGCAATGTGTCCGCCCTGGCTGCCGCCATAATGATACAGCCGCCGGCGGTTGAGCGCGGGCAGTATCTCGAGGATGCTGCGCATGCCGTTGAGTACGTCCACCACCTGCATAAAACTCAGGTCATAAGGTATCATCCAGCCGTATCCGGACGGGCTAAAGTCATAGCCCGACTGGCGGAACTCGACGCTGATGCCCACCAGGTTGTCGCGCGCGCAGGTGGCTTCCATGAGCTCGCGATATTGGTATCGGTTGCAGCCCCATCCGTGGGTAAAGAGCATCGCGCCAGTCTCGGGCGTCATTTCAGGCGGTGTGATCACCAAGGCTGTGATCAGCTTGTTGGAAGTTGCATAGTTGGCGGATTCGAAAGTCAGCTCAAAGGTTGGCATGCTCGCTCCTACAGCTCAGGATGCGGCGAGTATAGCCACACAGAGGCGAACCGGCAAGGGGGAATACAGTGGGGCGGGAGGGTTTCGAACCCTCATGGGGTTGCCCCCAGTGGATTTTAAGTCCACAGCGTATGCCATTCCGCCACCGCCCCAGCGAATTCCGATCTTAATCTTATTGGATAATCGTGTCAAAGCGTATAAGATACTATCATGCGCGTGACATTGATTTCTAAAGCATTTGTTGTGGGCGCGTATCAGCGCAAGCTTGAAGCCCTAGCGGCTTTGCCGGATATCGAACTGACGGCGCTCGTGCCGACATCCTGGCGCGAAGCCGAGCACGAACAGTTCCTTGAGCCGGTCTATACCACGGGCTATCAGCTGCTGGTTGCACCCCTGGCGTTGAACGGCAGCTTTCATTTGCACCACTATCGGCGCCTGGGGTCGCTTTTGCGTGATGCCCGCCCCGAGATCCTGCACATCGACGAAGAGCCCTATAATCTGGCAACCTATCTGGCGTTGCGCAACGCGCGGCGAATCGGCGCCGAACCGCTCTTTTTCACCTGGCAAAACCTGCTGAGAAATTACCCCTGGCCGTTCCGTGCCATGGAACAGGCTGCCTACCGCCAATGCCGGGCTGCCATCGCCGGCAACCGCGAGGCAGCCGCAGTGCTGCGCCACAAGGGCTACCGCGGAGAGATCGCCGTGATCGCCCAGTTTGGGGTCGATCCAGTGGCCTTTAGCCCTGCGGAACGCCCCGCCGAGCGCCCCTTTACCCTGGGATACGCCGGCCGGCTCGTTCTGCAAAAGGGGTTAATGGTTCTGTTGGAGGCCCTGGCGCAGGTGCGCGGCGAATGGCAGCTCAAGATCAGCGGTTCGGGCCCCCTGCGCGCTAGGATGGAGGCGTTTATCGCCAGCCACGCCCTCAGCGAGCGGGTGACATTCCTGGATTATATCCCCTCGCATGCCATGCCAGATTTCTACCGCCAGTTGGATGCCCTGGTGCTGCCCTCATTGAGCACGCCCAACTGGAAGGAGCAGTTCGGCCGCGTGCTGATCGAGGCGATGGCCTCGGGCGTGCCAGTGATTGGCTCGGATTCCGGCGAGATCCCTGCCGTGGTGGATGACGGCGGGCTGATCGTGCCCGAAGGCGAGGCGGATGCCCTTTGTGCCGCCATCGAACGCCTGCAGGGCGATCTGCAACTGGTGAGTGCACTCGGCGAGGCAGGCCGCCAGCGCGTGCTGGCGCACTTTACGCACCAGCAGATTGCCGCCAAAACCATAGCGGTATATCGTTGGCTGGCGGGCGAACTGAGCGAGTTCCCCACCACGGAGCCGACGCTTGACTGCTAACGCGGAACGGTTGCGCATCGGGCTGAATGCCCTGCTCTACAGCGAGGCGCGCTCCTACCGCGCGGCGGGCGTCAGCCATTATATCGGCGGCTTACTCAATAGCCTGCCGCAAGTCGACCCGGATGCCGACTATACTGCTTTTACCGAGCCGGGCATCAGCCAGTATCCGGGCTGGCAATATCTGCCGCAACCGGGTGCCGTTGGCCATCCCATCAGGCGCATCCTGTGGGAGCAATTTGCCCAGCCCGCGGCTATCCGCAAAGCACACCTCGACTTGGTGCATGCGCCAGTGTATGCTGCACCGCTCGGTTCGCGTTGCCCATTTGTCGTCACCCTGCACGATATGGTGCCCTTTGTGTATCCCGAGATGCTGCGCCCTGCCAAACGCGCCTATCTGCGGCGCATCGTGGCCCTTTCGGCGCGCCGGTCTGCCGCGGTGATCTGCATCTCGGAATCTACTCGGCGCGACGTGCTGCGCATATTGGGCATCTCGCCCGACAAGGTACATGTGGTGCCAGTGGGGGTTGAGCCGGCGATGAAGCCGCTGCCACGTGCCGAGGTCGATGCCTTTCGCGTCAAACGCGGTCTGCCCGAGGAATACCTCCTGTATGTGGGCACCCTCGAGCCGCGTAAGAACATCCCGCTGCTGCTGCGCGCTTATTATGTGCTCCTGCAGGCTGGGCGCGCGCTGCCGCCGCTGCTGGTTGGCGGAGGCAAAGGCTGGTATTATAGTGCCATTGAGGAGCTCATCAGCGATTTAGCGCTGGGTGACCATGTGCGGCTGGTGGGATATATCCCGCAGGAAGAGCTCGCCTTGTGGTATAATGGCGCCAAGGTGTTTATTTTTCCGTCTCTTTATGAAGGATTTGGTATCCCACCGCTGGAGGCGATGGCATGTGGGGTGCCGGTAATAACGTCGAATACGTCAGCACTACCAGAAGTTGTGGAGGATGCTGGGATGATGGTAGACGCCCATTCGCCAGATGAGCTGGCCGTGGCGCTTGACCATGTGCTGAGAGATCCCCAGCTGCACCGCAGCATGGCGCAGCGCGGGTTGGAGCGGGCCGCCCACTTTAGCTGGGAACAGAGTGCCCGTCAGACAGCAGCCGTGTATCGCGCTGCGTTGGATGCCAGATGAACAAGCAGCGCACCTCGCGCACGATCAAGCCGATCCTGGACGCCCTGCTGATCGTGATGGCCTTTGGGCTGGCCTATTACCTGCGCTACGAAAAGCAGTGGTTCCGCGAAGTCGAACTGGCTTACCGCGTGCCGTTCAGCGTCTATCTGCCGAGTCTGCTGGGCCTCACCGTGGTGACGGTGCTCTCTTTGTGGATTGAGGGCGCCTACCGCTACAAACGCGACCGCCCGCTGACCGGCGAGATCGTTACCGCAGGACGCGCCTCGTTAATCGGCATCACCCTGACGATTTTCGTGGTCTTTTTGGCTTACCCGGGCTATTATTCCCGCCTGATATTTGGTTACGCCGGCGTGCTGATGGTACTGTTCCTGAGCATCGGGCGCGCCATCGAACGCATCATCACGATCTGGCAGCATCGCCGCGGTAAGGGCGTTACCCGCGTGCTGTTTGTGGGCGCCGGCGAGCTGGCTCGTTCACTATTGCGCACCATTTGTGCCCGTCCCGAGCTGGGTTATGCTGTGGTTGGCCTGCTGGATGACGACCCGACCCGTTCACAAACCGATATTGGCCGTTTTCAGGCCCTGGGCACCACCGACCTGTTAGAGGGCTTGCTCGCCGAAGGGGACGTGGGTGAGGTGATCATCACGCTGCCTTGGAGCGCGCACAGCAAGACAGTACGCATGATCGAGCTGTGCAACCACTATGAGGTTTTGGTGCGGGTCGTGCCGGATCTCTACCAGATGAGCCTGTCGCGCGTGGCCATGGATACGCTCAACGGCATCCCGCTGATCACGCTCAAGCAACCCTCTTTGCGTGAATGGCAGAGCGTGCTCAAGCGCATCATGGATGTGGCGATGTCGGTGCTGGTGCTGGGAATCTCGCTGCCGATAATGCTGCTGACAGCTCTGGCAATCCGCCTTGATTCGCCAGGGCCGATATTCTTCAGGCAGCAACGCGTCGGCCAGGATGGCGAGCTGTTTGATCTAATCAAGTTCCGCTCGATGTACGAGGATGCCGAGCAGCGCGTTCAGGAATTAAAGGATCAGAACGAGGCCAGCGGGCCGCTCTTTAAAATGCGCAACGACCCGCGCCGCACAAGGGTGGGAGCCTTTATCCGGCGCGTGAGCATCGACGAACTGCCCCAATTCTGGAACGTCTTAAAGGGTGAGATGAGTGTGGTCGGCCCGCGCCCAGCCCTGCCCAGCGAAGTGGCAATGTACGAGCCCTGGCATCTGCAGCGCCTGGAGATCGCCCCGGGCATCACCGGCTTGTGGCAGGTGAGCGGCCGCAGCGACCTGACCTTTGATGAGATGGTGCTGCTGGACGTGTACTATATCGAAAACTGGTCGTTGGCTACCGACCTGGTGATCCTCGCCAAGACCATTCCCACCGTGTTGATGGGTTCGGGCGCTTACTAGCTGCGATAGTGCGCGTTTATATCGATGTAGCGATGTGTCAGGTCGCAGGTCCAGATAGTGGCGCGCTCCTCACCCTGTCCCAGGTCGATCGTGATGTCAATATCTGTCTTGGCCAGCAGCGCGCTTGAGCGCTCTTCGTCGATCTCGTAGGGGGCACCCTCGCGCACCAACTGCTGATCGCCCAGCCAGACGCTGACCGTTTCGGGCGCGATACCGGCTTGGCTGTAACCCGCCGCACAGACGATGCGTCCCCAGTTGGCATCCTGGCCATATATAGCCGTCTTGACCAGCTTGGAGTTGGCGACAGCCTTACCCACCTGGTGCGCCTGAGCGCGGTCGCGCGCGCCCTGTACCTCGATCGTGATAAAGCGCGTGGCGCCTTCACCATCGCGCACCACCGCCTGGGCGAGTTCGAGCATCAGGGTTTCCAAGGCGTCAGCAAACACATCATAGGCTTCTTGCTGTGGGTCGTCGATTGGGGAGATACCCGATGCACCGTTGGCCAGCACCAGCACGGTATCGTTGGTGCTCATGTCGCCATCGATGGTGATACAGTTAAAAGTACGTCCGGCAGCCTCTGCTAGGGCAATTTGCAGGAGCGGCTGAGTGACGGGGGCATCCGTGGTGATGAGGCACAACATGGTAGCCACGTGCGGTTCGATCATGCCGGCGCCTTTGACCATGCCAGCGATGGTGTAATCGCCGGTGGGGCCCGTCACTTTGAGCGCGGCTTGTTTGGGGTGCGTGTCGGTGGTCATGATGGCGCGCGCCGCCTGCAGTGCAGCGTCGTCGGTGGCAGCCAGCTGTTGAGCGGCCTGGCGCAAGCCCGGGATAAGCTTGTCCATCGGTAGGGGTTTACCGATCACACCCGTCGACATGACCAGCACGGTTTCTGGGTCGATCCCCAGCAGCTCGCCGGCGGCTTTGACGGTAGTGAGGACATCGGCCTTGCCCTGGTTGCCAGTGCAGGCGTTGGCACTGCCGGTGTTGATCACCACGGCCTGGACGCCACGGCGAGATTCGATCAGCGCGCGGTCATACGCCACCGGCGCCGCCTGAAAGACGTTGGTGGTAAAGACGCCCGCCGCCGCACACAGCGTGTCGCTGGTCACCAGCGACAGATCGAGCGCCTCGTTGGGCTTGAGCCCACACGCCACACCGCTGGCCTTAAAGCCCTGTGGACTGGTGACGCCGCCTTCTTTGATGTGTTTGCTAACCCAATATGCCATGCCAGCCTCCATTTCGAGCCAAGTATAGGCTGGCACCTGCCAGTGTCAAAGGCTTGACCAGCGCCTCCCAGCCAGCTATACTGCCCCCACCAGCGGAGGATCTGTGCATGCGCATCACCATAACCGCCGGCGACGTGACTGTCTCGGCGCAGCTAAACGATAACTCAACCGCGCAGGCGATCTGGCAGGCTTTGCCGATCAGTGCGCGCGTCAACACCTGGGGCGACGAGATCTACTTTGGCATCCCTGTGCATCTCGATGAGGCAGAGGATGCTCAGGAAGTGGTTGATCTGGGCGACCTGGCTTACTGGCCGCCAGGTCACGCCTTTTGCGCCTTTTTTGGGCGCACGCCCATGAGCAACGGCAACGAAATTCGCCCGGCCAGTGCCGTAAACGTGTTTGGCCGCATCGAGGGCGACCCGCGGGTTCTCGCCAAGATCAAGGATGGCGCGTCGATCACCCTGGCACGCGCAGAACAAGGAGCATGATGGCAAACGAACATATCCTGCAAGCCCTGCTGGAAGCTGAGCGCAGCCGCCAACCGATCGGCCCTGTCAGCGACCTGGTGGAGGGCGGCCTGAGCCTGGGCGAAGCTCATCGCCTGTGCGAAGTAGCCATGGCGGCGCGCTATAAAGCCGGCGAAGTGCTGGTCGGCTATAAGATAGGCTTTACCAACATCGCCGTGCGCACCAAGATGGGGCTGCCCGATTCGACCTATGGCTACCTGACAGACCGCATGGTGCTGGGTAATGGAGGCGATTTCGACCTCAACGAACTGATCGCCCCCAAGCTCGAGTGCGAGCTGTGTCTGCGGGTGGGTGAGAGCATCCCGGCAGGTGCCAGCATCGACCAGGTGCTGGGCAGTGTTGATGGCGTGATCGCTGCCTACGAGATATGTGATGCCCGCATCCGCGACTGGAAGTGCCCCTATAGCGACTTTTTTGCCGATAACGGCTTTTCAGCACGCATTGTGCTGGGTGACAAGTGGCTGCCGGTGGATGCTCTCGACCTGTTGGGCGAGGAAGTGGTGCTCTCGCAGGATGGTAAAGAGATCGCCCGCGGAGTGGGCGAGAACGCGCTGGGGCATCCGGCAAAGGCAGTCGCCTGGTTGGCGGATCGGTTGGCAGAGCGCGGCCAGTCGCTGCAGGCTGGTCAGCTGGTGATGACCGGCACGCTCACGCCGATCCTGCCGATTGAAAAGGGCAGCCGTTACCAGGCGGTGTACAGTTCGCTCGGAACGCTCGACAAGCGCTTTGTCTAGCCCAGCGCCACATCCAAGAGCATCATAATCGCAAAGCCCAGCATCACGCCAAATGTAGCGACGTGGCTGTTGCCCTCTGACTGCGACTCGGGGATGACCTCTTCGGCGACCACAAAGATCATTGCGCCGGCGGCAAAAGCCAATGCCCATGGCAGGATTGGCTTGGCGATTATCACTGCAAAGGCCCCCAACACGCCGGCGATCGGTTCGACAATACCGGAGAGCTGCCCCATGAAAAAGGCCTTCCTGCGGCTGATACCCTCGCGCCGCAGGGGGAGTGCCACGGCTGCGCCCTCAGGCAGGTTCTGAATGCCGATGCCCATTGCCAGGGCGATCGCTCCAGCTAGACTGGCTTCGGGCAGGCCGGCTGCCAGGGCGCCAAAAGCTACTCCAACTGCCAGGCCTTCCGGAAAGTTGTGCAGGGTGATCGCCAGCACCAGCAGAACGGACTTGCGCCATTGGGTGGGGATACCTTCGCGCTGGTTTTCGTCGCTCAGGCCAGGATGCATGTGCGGCAGCACGAGGTCAACTAGGCGCAGAAAGGCGCCGCCCAGCAGGAATCCGCCCACTGCCGGCAGCCATTTGGGCAACGGGCCGCCCTCGGAAAGGGCGATGGCGGGGGCCAACAGCGACCAAAAGCTGGCTGCGATCATCACGCCCGCGGCAAAACCCAGCATGCCATCCAGGACACGGCGATCAACCGATTTAAAGAAAAACACCGTGCCGGCACCCAGAGCGGTCATCCCATAGGTAAACAATGTGCCGATGAGGGCTTGGCAGGTAGGGCTGAGCGAGACAAACCAGTCGTATACCACACTTCCCCCGTTGCTGACTGAATTGCGAACCGACTAGAGCGATTATATGCTAGGCATTGCGCACCGACAATAAGAGATGCCAGGAGGCGGGTATGTTGGAGCATTGTAATGTACTGGTGATCGGCGGAGGAGCAGCCGCACTGCGCGCTGCCTGCGCGGCGGCCGAACAGGATGCCTCGCTCGATATCCTGCTGGTAACCAAGGGCCGTCTGGGTGAGAGTGGGGTTACTGCCACAGCGTTTTCCGACCGCATGACCTTTCATGCTACCTTACCGCAGACCGAGCCGGGCGGGTCGGATGCCTGGCGCTTGCACGCCGAGGATATCTACCGCCTGGGCGGCTATGTATCCGATGGCGACCTGGCCGAGATCCTGGCACAGGGCTCAGGCGGGGCTTTTCGTTACCTCGAGCGCCTGGGAGTGCCGTGGGTGCGCCGCGCGGATGGCCTGATTGACCAGTTCGTTACCGATGGTTCCGCCTATGCGCGCGGCTGCTACACCGGCCCAGACACTGCCCGCCAAATGGAGCTAGCCCTGCTGCGTCAGCTCGCCAAGACCCGTGTGCGTGTGCGTGAAAACTGTATGGTCATCCAGCTGGCCACAAACGGCGATCTGGGAGCCGTAACTGGCGCCTGGCTGCTCGACGAATCGAGCACTGCACTCGAGTATGTGGCGTGCGGTGCGGTCATACTCGCCACCGGCGGTGCCGGGCAGGTATATGGCGTGAACGTGTATCCGCCCGATTGCAGCGGTGATGGCTATGCCCTGGCGTATCATGCCGGCGCCGAACTCGTCAATATGGAGTTCATCCAATTTGGGCTGTGTTCGGTTGCTACCAAACTGGCCTGTTCCGGCAGCATGATGCGCGCCCTGCCGAGGCTGATGAACGACACTGGCGACGATTTGCTGGCGCGTTACCTGTCCGGGCTGGCGCCGGCCGAACGCCTACAGCTTCTGTATGCCAAAGGCGCAAGTTGGCCGGTCTCCAGCGAGCATCCTACTGCGCGTATCGATATCGCCGTCACGCGCGAACGGGTCGCTGGCCGGCGAGTGTATCTCGACTATGCGCATGACCCGGCAGGCATCGCCGGGGGGTTTGATAGTCCCGCCTGGCAGGCTACCCTGGGGGCTATGCGCGGAGCCGAGACGGACGCATGGCAATCGGCGAACAGCCCGTTGGAACGCCTCCGGCACATCAACGCGCCGGTAATCGGCTGGCTGCGCGAGCGCGGCATTGACCTCGAGCGCGGCGACCAGCTCGAGATTGCGCCAGCGGCACAGCACTTTCAGGGCGGGGTGCGCATTAATGCGCAAGCCGAGACCAGCCTGCCGGGCTTGTACACCGCCGGCGAGGCGGCTGGTGCCCAGCACGGCGCCAACCGTCCGGGCGGTAATGCGCTTTTGGATACCCAGGTGTTTGGCGAGATCGCCGGCGAGCAGGCTGCGCGCTACTGCCGTAACCATCCTGCCTCGGCGGACATCATGCCGCTGCCCCCCGAGTATGCCGATGGCATATTGTCGCCTTTGGTGGTGCTGACGGAGCTGCCGAAACTGATGGACCGCAACTGCGCGGTGGTGCGCAGCGAAGCGGGCTTGCGCGAAGCGCTCGCTCAGGTGGTGGCCTGGCGCAACCAGGGCATTCGAATGGACAAAGACGGAATGAACACCGCCTGGCGCGCGCGCAGCCTGCTCACGGTGGCCGAGCTGGTGCTGACGGCCGCCCTGGCACGCGACGAAAGCCGCGGTCCTCATCTGCGTTTTGGCGCTGACGATCCGGATAACCCCCTCCCTGGCGACCAGCAGCGCTGGCGCCGATATCTGGTGCTGGACAAGGCCGGTGACGAGGTGCGTGTGCGCAGCGTAGCGCCGCGCACATTGACGCGCTGAACGCAGCATGCTACCATAATGGCTCGATTCATCAGAGGGAGTATGCATGCCACAGATCGGGCGTAACGATCCCTGCCCCTGCGGCAGCGGCAGAAAATACAAGAGCTGCTGTCTGATCCATGACCGCATCACCGAACAACGTGATCTGGCGATAGGCAAGAGCGAGGCAGCCCTGCTGACCTATCTGTTTAACTATGCGCGCCAGCCGCGCTTTAACCAGGAGATGGTCGAGGCTTTTAACGCCTATTGGGGCGGCGCCTATGATCCGGCGGCGGCCAACGCCATCGGTCCCGAGAATATGCGCCGTTATTTTGAGTGGTTCGTGCATGACTATCCCACTCTGGCGGACCGACGTTTCGTCATCGACCTGTATGCCGAGATGGCCGAAGGCCGCTTGGAGCCCGACTATCAACAGCTGCTGGATGCCTGGCGCGCCTCAACGATGGGGCTCTACCGCGTGGCTGCCAAAGAACCGGATGACAACCTGCTGCTAATCGACGTGTTGCGCGGCACCGAGCTGACGGTGACCGATGCGGTATACCAGCGTAACGCTGTGGTGGGTGATCTTTTAATAGGGCGCGTATATACCCTGAATGATCAGCCGCGCCTCTCGCACATGACCATGGCACTGCCGGCAGCCTACGAGGCCGAGCTGAGTGCCTACCTGGTAAACGCTTATCGCAACTATAGCGGCGAAGCCGGCACCGAGGCAAGCTGGGACACCTTTTTGCGTGCTCACAGCATGCTGTTCAGCGCCTTTCTGCTTTCGGAGCGCAGCACCCATCTGCGCCGCAACATTGGGCCCGGCAGCCCCTATGCCGACCCGGCCATCGGGCGCGACAAACTGGTCGAGGAATCCGCCAGACTGGCCAATGCACGCCGTCAGGCCGAGGCCGCTCGACGTCAGGGGCAGGCCGGCACGCAACGCACCGCCAGCGGCATTATCCTGCCAGGCGCGCCGCCCGCGCCGCCGGAGGAGGCACCCGTTCCCGAACGCCCCAGCACGATCCTGATCCCAGGGCGTGATGACTAACAGTGCGAGGATGGGATGATTCAAGGCTTACTGCTTGACCTGGACGGCACCCTGTTGATCAACGATATGGACACCTTTGGGCGGTTCTATTTCAAAGCCATCGCCAAACACATGGCCAGCTTGTTGGACCCGGACTTGTTCATGTCGGCACTGATGTCGAGCACCGAGGCCATGTATCAAAATGATGGGCGCGGCGGCACCAATGTCGAGGTCTTTCAGGCGCACTTTTTCGAGCTTACCCAGGCCGACCCGGCCGTGATCATGCCAGCCCTTAACGAGTTTTACCAGACTACCTTTCAGGATCTGGATATCTATACCGAACGCGACCCGGCCGCACGTCGCCTGGTGGAGTGGGCCATTTCGCGCGGTCTCAAACTGGCAGTCGCTACCCAGCCGCTTTTCCCGCTGGAGGCTATTCTGACGCGCCTGCGCTGGGCGGGGGTGAGCGCCGACGAGTTCCACTATGACCTGATCACTTCCTATGAAGTGATGCGCACCTGCAAGCCGCACCCGCTCTACTTTCGCCATGTGGCAGCCAGTCTGCAGCTCGATGTTGACCAGTGCTGCATGGTCGGAGACAGTGTTGAGGCCGACCTGCCGGCTGGCGAGGTGGGCATGCGCACATATTGGGTCGTGCGCGATCTGGAGCGTATCACCGATCGGGTGGCAGCCAACGGGCGCGGTACGCTGGATCATCTGATCTATTGGCTGGAACATGGAGGGAATGATGTCGTCTGAAAACAGTGCCTGTGCCGAAATGGTCGAGCGCACACGTCGGGCTTATATCCAGGCTTATGGTAAGACGCCCGAGCTGATCGTGACCGCACCCGGCAGGGTCAACCTGATCGGCGAGCACACCGATTATAACGACGGCTTTGTCCTGCCGGCGGCTATCGATCGTCAGGTGGTCATGGCGGCCGGGCGGCGCGACGATGGCCAAGTAGGTCTGCGCGCGCTCGATTTCGACGATGCCGTCGAGTTTCACGTGGCGAACCAGCGACGCTCAACCGTCAGCAAGTGGAGCAACTATCAGCGCGCCGTGATCTGGGCGCTGCAGGAGGCTGGATACGAGGTGCCGGGGTTCAACGCCGTCTTTACCAGCGACGTGCCGATTGGCTCGGGGTTGTCGTCGTCGGCGGCCATCGAGCTGGCCACCTGCCAGACCTTGCAGAAACTGGCGGATATCGACCTGGACGGCGTGACGCGAGCGCTCCTGTGCCAAAAGGCTGAGAACGAGTTCGTCGGCATGCGCTGCGGCATCATGGATCAGTACATTATCTCGCTGGGGCAAGCTCAGCACGCCCTGCTGATCGATTGCCGCGACCTGAGCTACCAGGCTGTACCGCTCCCGCAAGGCGTCAAGGTGGTCATCTGTGATACCAAAAAGCGTCGAGGCTTGGTCGATTCGGCTTATAACACCCGCCGTGCTGAGTGCGAGGCGGGCGCCGCGGCTATGGGGGTTAAGGCACTGCGCGATATCTCGCCCGAGCAATTCACCGAGTACGAGTTAAAGCTCGATACAACCGTGCGCAAGCGCTGCCGGCACGTCATTACCGAAAACCAGCGTGTGCTGGACGCCGTAGCCGCCATGCGCGTCGGCGATCTGACGACCCTGGGCAGGCTGCTGAACGAATCGCACGCCTCTCTGCGTGATGACTATGAAGTGTCTTGCACCGAACTCGACATCATGACCGAGATCGCCTGGCGCCAGCCGGGGGTGTTGGGTGCGCGCATGACGGGCGCCGGTTTTGGCGGCTGCACCGTCAACCTTGTGGAAGATGAGCACGCTGAGGCGTTCCTCAGCCAGGTCAGTTCGGCGTATCAGTTGGCAACCGGCTTACAGCCCGATATTTACATCTGCACAGCTGTGGAAGGTGCGCATCAGGTTGTCTGAAACACAACGCTCTCCGGTTGCTGCCGCTTCGCTTTCCACCGGTCTGACGGGCGTAAGCCTGATCCTGATCGGCTCCATGCTGCCGCACATCGTCGAAGCTTTTGCCCTCGGCGAGATGCAGACCGGTCTGCTGACGGGTGCGCCCGGTTTTGGCTACCTGGTCGGTGTTTTGCTGGCGGGTTTTCTGGGGGATCGCCTCGGTTACCTGCACTTTTGGCGCCTGGGCGGTCTGATGGGCGTTCTGGCCTTTACGGGTCTGGCATTGGCGCCCACCTTTGGTGTGGCGCTGGCAGCTGCTATCGCTCTCGGGATGGTGCCGGGCTTTTTTGATGGCTCGATCAACCCCCTGTTCGTGCGCCTGCTGGGAGATAAATCCGCCGCAATCCTCAACCGCGTACACGCCTTTTTCGGGGCGGGCGTCATCGGGGGGCCGCTGGTGATAGCGTTTCTGATGGCACGCGGCCTTCTGTGGCGCTGGATCTTTGGCCTGGTAGCGGTGCTCGCCGGCGTGGTGTTGGTTGCGGCGCTACGCGTGCCCGCTCCTCCAAAGCAAGAGCGCCAACCTATCTCGCTATGGCAGGTACTCAGGGCGGGATGGTTCTGGCGCGGGGTGGTGGCTTCGGCTATGTATGGCGGGCTCGAGGTGATCATGCTCTCGTGGACGGCGCTCTATCTGGTCAAGGTGCGCGGGGCAACCACCGAGCTAGCCGCACTGCCGATTGCGCTCTTTGGAGCCATGCTGCTTATTGGGCGCCTGGCAAGCGCACGAATGGTTCAACGTATCGGGGCCAGCCGGTTGATCGTGGCCGGCGCGCTGGTGGCAGTCCTGGGCTTTGGGCTCCTGGTGGTGCTGCCGGGGATGATTTGGCCGTGGGTGGCTGTCGCCCTGGCCGGCATCGGTTTATCACCGATTTTGCTGACGGTCTTTGCGGATGCCAGCCACCGTGCTGTGGGCCTGGAAGGGGCCGTCTCGTCGCTGGTGAGCGCTTCCAGCGGTATGGGCAAGTGGCTGCTGCCGTTGGCAATCGGCAGTCTGGCTCATCGCGGAAGGCTGGACATTGGCATCCTGCTGGCGGTGCCATGTGCGCTGATCCTGGCGGGAGCCTATTTCAGCGGTGCGCTGCGCGAACCGGCGATCAGTTCTCCGGAGGGGGAGCCACCTCGCGGCCGCTGTAGTGCGTCTGGTAATAAGCCTGGTAACGCGTCCCGTTTTTAATCTCGCGCCACCACCATTCGTTATCGCAGTACCAGCGCACCGTCTTTTCGAGCGCCTGGCTAAAGCTGTGGCGCGATTGCCATCCCAACGCGCGGATCTTGCTCACATCTAAGGCATAACGCCGGTCGTGCCCGGGGCGGTCGGTGATGTATTGCAGCAGCGACTTGGGTTTGCCTACCAGCTCAAGTAGCAGATTGGCCATGTCGATGTTGCGCGTCTCGGTTCCGGTGCCGAGGTTATAGATCTCGCCGATCTGCCCCTTTTGCAGCACCGTGTTGATTCCCTCGCAATGATCAACAACATACTGATAATCGCGCGCCTGCAGGCCATCTCCATAGATCGGCAGAGGCTTGTCGTCGATGGCGTTGGTTACAAAGAGCGGCACGACCTTTTCGGGGTATTGATAGGGGCCGATGCTGTTGGATCCGCGTGTGATCGTGACGGGCAGTCCAAAGCTGGTGTGGTAGGCCAGCACCATCAGATCACCGCCGGCCTTGCTGGCTGAATAGGGGCTGCGCGTGTGGATCGGATACTGCTCGTCGGCAGCGCCTTCCAGCACCTCGCCATAGACCTCGTCGGTCGAGACCTGGTGGTAGCGCTCAAGCCCCAGCTCTTTGGCAGCCTCGAGCAGCACATAGGTGCCAAAGACGTCAGTATTGATAAAGCTGCCGGCATCCGTAAGCGATCGGTCAACATGCGTCTCAGCCGCAAAGTTGACGATCGTGTCGATAGCGTGCGTCTTTAGAGTGTCGCGCACACGCTTTGCATCGCAGATATCGCCCTGCACAAAGGCATAGCGCGGGTCATCACGATGGGAGAGCAGGTTGTTGAGGTTGCCGGCATAGGTGAGCTTGTCATAGACCACCACGCGGCAGTCGTCGTGGTGCTCAAGCAGCCAGGTGACAAAGTTCGAGCCGATAAAACCGGCACCGCCAGTGACGAGATAGTTTTTCATGCCGGATTCCTTTCAGGCAGGATCATGCGCCGCAGCTTGCGGATGATTTTCTTGGGTTGGGCGTAGCGCCGCCAGATTCTGCGCGTGGCGCGCTTCAGGCGGTTGGTGGGCGTGCGCACCTGCGATTCGCCCAGCGCCCAGTTGAGCCACTCATAGTCGACGCCCTTGATCTTGGCTTCGTCGGGGTTGCGCCGAAAACTGTCGTGGTCGGTGATCAGTGACAGGTCGTTTTCCATGCAATAGTCATACAGGTCAGAACCGGGGTGCGGTGTGTAAAAGGCCGGGCTGTAATAATCCGGGTCGATCTCTTTGAGCATCGAGATCGTCTCCAGCACCTCTTCCTTGGTCTCGGTAGGCAGCCCCAGCATATAGTTAGCCCAAATGGCGATGCCATATTTCTTACAGATGCGCGCTGCCGCCAGGTTCTGGGCGCGCTTGGTGCCCTTGCGGATAAAACGCAGCACGCGGTCGGAGCCCGATTCAAAGCCAATGAAATAGCCGCGCAAGCCCACCTTGGCCATCAACGCCACCATATCATCGTTTTTGACGATGATATCGGCACGGCTTTGGCAGAAAAAGGGCTGCGTAAAGCCGGCCGCGCGGTAAGCTTGGCAGAACTCGATCACCCACTCGCGGTCTTCGGTCAGACAGTCGTCATGGAACATCATGCTGGCAAAGTTGAACTGATCGCGCAGCATTTCGAGCTCGCCGATCACGTTCGCTACGCTGCGGCGGCGTACCTTGCGACCAAAGATGTGGCGTTCAGCCGGCTGGCAGTAGCTGCAGTTGTACATACAGCCGCGCCCGGCAATCATCGTCACAAAGGGCGGCGGCAGTTCCTGCACAAAGGGTGCCTCCGGCGAGGTCACGGCATAGCCCTGGGCACGCCACTCGTCGATGAACAGATTGTGGTCGGCGTAGGGGATCGCGTCCAGGTCGGGATGGTCGCCGGTGATAATCTGCTCCACCGCCTCGCCGCGCGCGAGTTTGTCGAGCGCCTCGGGGAAGACGTTTTCGCCCTCGCCGATAATAATGTGGTCAATAATGGGGTTATCGGCCAGCTCATGCGGCATGATAGTGGCGTGTGCGCCGCCCACCATGGTGACGACCTGCGGATTAACCTGCTTGGCCAGCTCCAGGCAGCGCATCGCCGGGTTATAATCGGCCGACATGATTGTGACAGCCACCGCGTCCGGGGCGCGCGCGGCCAGCTCTCGCTCAAAGTGCTCCCAGCCCTTCATGGCTCGCAGGTCGATCAGGCTGACGTTATGACCGGCTTTTTTAGCACACGCCGAGAGGATCGCCAACCCGTGGCTGATCCAACCAGAATCCATACCCTGCCCGATGCTGTCGAACCCCTTGCCGACAATGCCAGGATAGATCAAGCAGACCTTCATGCTGTGCTCCGTTAGGGCGAAACGCCATTTTGTTAGCGCCATTATAGCCGCCAAACGCGCCGGCACCAAAGTTCTTGGCAACCGCAGGCTGCAATGATATAATCAGCCCGAGTGAGGTAACCCATGCAACTGGCACGCGAACAGATCCTGCACATTGCCGAGCTGGCCAAGCTCACCCTGAGCGACGGGGAAACCACCCTCTTTAGCGAGCAGCTCTCGGCTATTTTGGAGTATTTTACTCTGCTGGACGAGCTCGATACTTCGGAGATTTTGCCGACGGCTATGGTGATCGAGCAGCGCAATGTGCTGCGCGAGGATGTTGCTGGCGAATCGCTGCCCGCCGAGGTAGTGATGGATCAGGCGCCGCACGCCCACGGCGAGCATGTCGCCGTCAAGGCGATCCTCGAATCGTGAACCCCCGACAAGGACCCAACTGTGCAGCTATACGAACTGACTATCCATGAGGCTCTGGCCGGGTTGCGCGCCGGCAGCTTTAGCGCCGTCGAGCTGACCCAGGCGGTTCTCGAGCGCATCGAGCATGTCGAAAGCGCCACGGGTGCTTATCTGCACCTGGCGCCTCAAGCGGCGCTGCAAGTCGCCGCCAGGGCTGACCAGGCTCGCGCGGATGGCCAGGACGGGGCGCTCTTGGGGATCCCGCTGGCGATCAAGGACCTGATCTGCACCCAGGACATGCCCACCACCTGCGGGTCGCGCATCCTCGAGGGCTTTATGACCCCTTACGACGCCACCGTGATCAGCCGGCTGCGGAAGGCGGGGGCGATCATCCTGGGCAAGACCAATACCGACGAGTTCGCCATGGGCTCCTCCACGGAGGCTTCGGCCTACCAGCTGACGCACAACCCGTGGGATCTGACGCGCGTGCCGGGCGGATCCAGCGGCGGCAGTGCCGCGGCGGTGGCGGCGGGCGAATGCCTGGGCGCACTGGGCTCGGATACGGGCGGCAGTGTGCGCCAACCGGCGGCCTTTTGCGGGGTGACGGGTCTCAAGCCCACTTATGGGCGCGTTTCACGCTGGGGTGTAGTGGCGTATGCCTCCTCACTCGACCAGGTTGGCACTCTGGCGCAGGATGCCCAAGATTGTGAGCTGCTCCTGAGCGTGATCGGCGGTTACGACCCGAACGACGCTACCTCCAGTCAGCTGCCTCTTCCTGCCAGCGAAGAGTCTCTCGAACCGAACCTGCGCGGCATGACGTTGGGTCTGCCAAAGGAATTCTTTGCCGCTGGCTTACAGCCCGGCGTCGAGCAGGCGGTGCGCTGCGCCATCGAGACATTTAGTGAGTTGGGTGCCGAGATCGTCAAAGTCTCGCTGCCGCACACGCGTTATGCCGTGCCGACCTATTATCTGATCAGCACAGCTGAAGCATCTGCCAACTTGGCGCGCTTTGACGGCATCCGTTACGGCAAGAGTGCCGAAAAGGCCGACGACATCTGGGAGGTTTTCCGCCGCACACGTTCCGAAAGGTTTGGTCCCGAGGTAAAGCGCCGCATCATGTTGGGCACTTATGCCCTCTCGGCGGGCTATTACGATGCTTATTACAAAAAAGCGCAGCAGGTGCGCACGCTGATCAAGCAGGATTACGACCGCGCATTTGAGACCTGCACTGCGCTGCTGACCCCCACTTCGCCGACGACTGCTTTCAAACTCGGAGAGCGCATCGACGATCCGCTGGCGATGTATCTGGGTGACCTGTGCACCCTCTCGCTCAATCTTGCGGGCAACTGCGGCATCTCGGTGCCGTGCGGCAGCGCCGACGGCTTGCCGGTAGGGTTGCAGATCCTGGGCAACACCTATGACGAAGCTGCCATCCTAAAGATGGCACGCGTGTATCAGCAGGTTACAGATTGGCACCGTGCCAGGCCGGTGCTCTAGGAACCAATCGGAGGCCATGGTAATGAAGGTTATTATCCCGCTGGCCGGGCTAGGCAAGCGCATGCGCCCACATACCTGGTCAAAACCCAAGCCCCTGCTGCAGGTGGCTGGAAAACCCGTCCTGGGCCACGTGCTCGACAAGTTCCTGCCGATCAAACCCAGCGAAGTGATCTTTATCACCGGCTGGCTGGGCGATCAGATTACTGATTATGTGAGCGCCAACTATGATCTGCCGGCGCATTATGTCGAGCAAACTGAGCTCAAGGGCCAGGCACACGCCATCTACCTGGCGCGCGAATTCCTCAGCGGCCCGTGCATCATCGTCTTTGTCGATACCCTCTTTGAGGCGGATCTGACGGGTCTGGTGGAATCAGGGCTGGATGGCGTGCTCTATGTCAAAGAGGTGCCCGATCCGCGCCGTTTTGGCGTGGTGGTTGAAGAGGCCGGCCGCGTAACCCAACTGATCGAAAAGCCCGAGGATGACACGTACCGCAACGTGATGGTAGGGTTATATTATGTGCGAGAGGGACTTGATCTCGTGCGGGCGATCGAGACGTTGATCAAAGACAACCGCCAAACCAAGGGTGAGTTTTACCTGGCGGATGCCCTGCAGGTGATGATTGAGGACGGTGCGCGCTTTGGCACGTGCCAGGTGGGGGTCTGGGAAGACTGCGGTACTCCCGAGGCGCTCTTGCACACCAACCGCTACCTGCTGGCGAACGGGCACGCCCAGGCCGGCGAGGTGAGCGAATCAGTGGTAATCGAGCCGGTATATATTGCCGCGAGCGCCCAGATCGAACGCAGCGTGGTGGGCCCGTATGTGACGGTGGGCGCAAATGCACACATCAGCAACACGGTCATACGCGACGCCATTGTCGAGGAAGGTGCCTCGATCCGGAATATGATTGTGGCCAACGCCCTGGTGGGGCAAAATGCTCAGGCCCTCGGCATGACAGCCTCGCTCAATATCGGCGACGACGTAGTTGTCGATATGTCTTCATCTGCAGCAAACGACCTCTGAGCGCGCCCACACAGAGCTTTGCAAGGAAGGATCCCTTATGCGACGCTCTAAGTGGATTCTAGTTGCTGTAGTCTTGTGGCTGCTGAGCAGCGTGACGGCTTGTTCGTGGTTCAGCCGCTGGACTGAACGTCTGGTTACGCCGACTGCAACTTTGCTGCCGACGCTGGTGCGCCCCCCCACGCGGGTTGCCACGGCAGCACCGGTGATCACTATTAACCCGCATGATAACACCTTTGAGGCGACCTACAGCGAAGCGCAGCTGGAAGCCCTGCTGTGCGAAAAGATCATCCCCAAGTCGGATGGCTATGTGCAGGATATATCCGTCCAGGTGACACAGCAGGAGATCATCGCCAAGCTTCGAGTTTCGGCTCAAGAGCTCAATAAAACCTTTGATGTGACGGTGCGGGGCTTGCCGGTGGCGAAAGAAGGCCAGCTCTTTATTCAGGTGCTGGGCTACGAGATCGACCCGTCTCTGGAGGGCTGGACGCGCCTGGCGGCCAAGACGTTGGTGCGCGGCTATCTGGATTCTGCCAATGCCAACCGCGGCATCCCGATTCCCATCAATGGTGTGTCTGTGTATGTCGACAGGGTTGAGCTGCGTCAGGGCGCGGTTTACGCCAGCGGCCGCACCAACTAGCGGTATCCGAGGCTAGCCAGGCCATCGCGCATGGCCTGGTGCTCGCTCCAGGGGTATTCGACAGTGCCAAGGCACATTGAACGCTCATGCCCCTTGCCGGCTGTCAATACCAGGTCGCCCGGGCGCGCCAGCTCCAGGGCGGCCTGGATGGCTGCGGCGCGGTCCTCGACGCGTTCGAACTGCTCGCCCTCTAGCATTCCCGATTCGCGGCAGCCCTTTGCGATCTCTTCGATGATGGCGTCCAGCGGTTCGGTGCGCGGGTCTTCGGCGGTCAAGACGGCGTAATCGGCCAGGCGGCCGGCTACCCGCCCCATCCAGGCACGCTTGGCGCGGTCACGCAGGCCGGCGCTGCCAAACACCACAATCACGCGTCCGTTGGTCAGTTCGCGCACCGTGCTGAGGGCCCGTTCGAGGGCGTTGGGGGTGTGGGCAAAGTCGATTATCGCCGTGAAGGGTTGCCCCTGGTCGATGCGCTGCATGCGCCCCTCGATGGTCTCTACCGAGGCAATGCCCCGCTGGATGGCGCTGACCTCGATCCCCAGCCCAAGCGCCGCCGATGCGGCTGCCAAAATGTTCTCGATGTTGTAACGCCCTAGGAGCGGTGACTGAATCTCCTCAAGCCGGCTTTGCCAACGCAGCGTAAAGCGCAACCCTTCCGGCGAGACGGTGATGTTGCCGGCGGTGATCGGAGCACCTGGCTGCAGGCCATAGATCATCTGCACGTCAGCCGGAAAAGCCGCCAGAATCGGGAAGGAGGGGTCGTCGCGGTTCAGTACCGCTACCTTGGGTACCCCTGGCTTGCGCACGCTGTGCTGCAGCCCGGTAAAAAGCATGGCCTTGGCATCGCGGTAGGCCTCGTACGAGCCATGGAAATCCAGGTGCTCGTGGGTGATGTTGGTGACGACGGCCACGTCGTATTCGCATGCCGCCACGCGGTATTGTGCCAGACCGTGCGAGGTCGTTTCCAGCACAGTGTATTCGGCACCGGTATCACGGATTTGGCGCAGATAGGCCTGCACCTGAGCGGCATCCGGTGTGGTGGTGTGAAAAGAGAGCGGGTAATCGCTGCCGGCAATCTCGGCGCTGATGGTATTGATGCTGCCAACCGCTTTGCCAGCCGCGCGCAGGATGGCGCTCAACAGGCGCGTGGTGGTGGTCTTGCCGTCGGTGCCAGTTACGCCGATCACCACCATCTCGTGCGAGGGGTTGCCATAGTAGGCTGCCTGGGCATGGGCATAGGCCTGGCGGGCGTTGGGCACCACCAGTGTAGGCTGTTGGACCAGTTCGGGCGTTTCGCGCTCGACGATGCAGCCGACCGCACCAGCCGCCAGGGCTGCGCCGATGTAGCAGTGGCCATCCACCGCTACCCCCGGGATCGCCACAAAGAGGTCGCCAGGCTTTACCCGGCGCGAATCGCTGGTAACCTGTCTGATCTCGAAATCGCCCCAGCGCAAGGCCTGGGCTGCCGGCAATGCCTCGAGCAGTTCACGGCTGTTCATCGTCTATTCCGCTCCTTAGTCGGCCGACTTCGGCCACGATCGCGCCGGGTGCCGGGCAGCGCGTGTGTGGCGCAGCCACAGCAGGGGTCGTAAGCCCAAAAGGCCATCTCAACCTGGTTGAGCAGCCTCTCGGTGATGGCCTTGCCGCCGCCGATCAGTGCCTGGGCCGTCTTTTTACCGACATGCAGATCGCGGCGTGTTTGTTGGTGGTACCCACGATCATATTCACGCGTTGGATCATGCCGTTGGAATCCGTCACATAGTGATGCGTGAGGGTGCCGCGCGGCGCCTCGACCGTGCCGACCAGTATCGACTTGCAGCATCACTGCTTCCGTATGTGTTTCACTATCAATAATTGCGGACCAAAAAAGAAACCCAGCCCCAGGCATGGCGCTGGAAGTGGCAGTCTCAAATCTTCAGCGAGCCATTAGGCTCGTATCAATTATATAAATGATGCCTCAAAGTGCAAGCATTCATTTGAGGCAGCTTGCAATTGGGGGTCATTTTGCTATAATACCCGTCACTGGGGCAGGTAGCCCAGTTGGTTAGAGCGCCACGTTGACATCGTGGAGGCCGTAGGTTCGAATCCTATCCTGCCCACAAGTTGGCAATGAAAAAGAGGGCAAGCACGCCTGCCCTCTTTTTGTTGGAAACAGGTTACTTGATTTCGACAGCAGCGCCGACGGCCTCGAGCTTTTCTTTGGCTGACTGGGCTTGTTCCTTTGTGACAGCCTTCAGCAACTCGGCAGGGGCAGCCTCGACGGCTTCCTTGGCCTCGCGCAGGCCCAGGCTGGTGAGCTCGCGCACCACCTTGATCACCTGGATTTTCTGCTCGCCAACGCTCTTGATCACGACGTCGAATTCGGTCTGCTCTTCGGCAGCGACGGGGGCTTCAGCAGCACCCGGGGCGGCAGCCACGGGGCTGGCTACCATCGCCATAGGGGCGGCGGCCGAGACGCCGAATTTCTCTTCGAGCGCCTTGACCAGTTCAGCCAACTCCAGCACAGTCATCTGGCCGATGGCATCGATAATTTCCTGCTTGGTCACGAGAATCCTCCTGATATGATTTGTCTAGTAGAGTAACAAACCACCGGTCAGTTAACTGGTGGAGCCTTCTTCGAGCTTGGCACTGTAGGCGTTGAGCACGTTCGGCAGGCCGCGCAGCACGCCAGCCAGAACGTTGACAAAGCCACTGATGGGCGCCTGAATGGTGCCGACCACACGAGCGAGCATCACATCGCGCGGCGGCAGGTTGATCAGGTCTTTGACCTGCTCAAGCGAGACCAGCTTGCCGTCCAACAACCCGCCTTTGAGCACAAAAGCGGTGTCGCGTTCGCGGCTGAAATCTGAGAGCGTCTTGATGGCCGGCGGAATTTCGCCGTTGACAAAGGTCACCATGGACGCACCGCTCATCAGATCGTGGTCGTAATCCATCTGCGCACTTTCCAGAGCGATGCGCATGAGCGAGTTCTTGACCACGACGGCTTCGGCGTTGACGGCGCGCAGACGACGGCGCAGATCCTGGGTCTGTGCCACAGTAAGCCCTTTGTATTGGGCCCACACGACCACTTCGGCTTTAGAAAGCTTGCTCTGATAGCCCTCGAGAATGGTAGACTTGATTTCACGCGGAATTGCCAAGGATATTCACCTCCTTATAAGACATAAAAAAGGGTCTTGTGCCATGCCGACACAAAGACCCTCCGTGATCACGGATACAGCGCGGTTCTTTGCCTCGGCAGGCCAGATTAAGCTGCTAGCACCTGCTGTCTTGGGCTCTGGAAACGTATTCAGTTATAAATGAGCTATGCGGTAACCTTGATAGCCTGCGCGCTGGGCACATCCACGCGGATGCCAGGACCCATTGTGCTGGAGAGCGTGACGCTGCGGATATACTGCCCCTTTACCGTCGTCGGGCGCGCCCGCACGACAGCATCCATCACCGCCGCCCAGTTCATGGTGAGCTGTTCGGGGGTAAAGCTGCTCTTGCCGATCGGTATATGCAGGTTGGCGTTGCGGTCGACACGGAACTCGACGCGTCCCTGGCGCAGCTGCTGGATGGTTTGCGGGATCTCTTCGGGCTGCACCACCGTGCCTGCCTTGGGGCTGGGCATCAGGCCGCGCGGGCCGAGTACACGCCCGAGCCGGCCGATCTTGCCCATCACCTGCGGCACTGCCACCGCCACGTCAAAATCAGTCCACCCCTCGGTGATCTTGGCGATCATGTCGTCCGTGCCGACAAAATCAGCGCCCGCTTCGGTAGCCAGGCGCGCGCCATCTCCTTCGGCAAACACGAGGATGCGCAAAGTCTTGCCGGTACCGGCGGGCAAGGTCACGGTGCTGCGTACCTGCTGGTCGGCCTTGCGCGGGTCGACGTTCAGGCGCATGTGTACCTCGACCGTCTCATCAAACTTGGCCTTGGAGGTCTCTTTGACAAGCGCAACCGCCTCAGCGGGTTGGTACTTGATGTCGCGATCGACCTGCTCGGCGAGGGCGCGGAAACGTTTACCTGGTTTTGCCATACGATATTACTCCTTGTGGTGATGGCGGGAAGCTTGGACCTCCCTCCCACGCTAAACCGGCACGTTGGCCGGGCTGATACTTATTCGACGACCGTGATGCCCATGCTGCGGGCGGTGCCTTCGACCATTTCCATGGCCCCTTCGATATCCACCGCGTTGAGGTCGGGCATCTTGATCTGGGCGATCTCGCGCACCTGGGCTTTGGTCACACGGCCAACCTTGGTTGAGAACGGGTTCGCCGAACCCTTGGCCACACCAGCGGCCTTGAGCAACAGGTCCTTGGCGGGCGGGGTTTTGAGGATAAAAGCGAACGACCGGTCGCCATAAATAGTGATCTCAACGGGGATTGTGCCGCTCTGCCCCTGCGTGCGGGCGTTGTATTCCTTGCAGAACCCCATGATGTTGACACCGTGCTGACCAAGCGCCGGGCCGACCGGCGGCGCCGGATTGGCCTTGCCGGCGGGCAGCTGCAGCTTGACGATCGCGATTACTTTTTTGGCCATGGATATGCTACCTCTTGTTCAGCTTAAAGGCCGCCGCTAGATGCGCTCGACCTGCATAAAGTCCATTTCGACGGGCGTTTCACGCCCAAAGAACGATACCAGTACCCTGACCTTGCCGCGGTCGGGGTAAAGCTCGTCGACGATTGCCATGAAATCGGCAAAGGGTCCATCGACGATGCGCACCGTCTCACCCACCCGGAAGCTGACCTTGATGCGAGGCTGTTCGGCTTCCATGCGGTTAAGGATCTTGCCGACCTCTTCGTCCGTAAGTGGGCTGGGGCGAGCACCCGCCCCGACAAAACCGGTCACGCCGGGGGTGTTGCGCACCACAAACCAAGATTCGTCTTCCATGATCATCTGCACGAGGATATACCCCGGAAAGACGCGTTTGCGGCTGGTACGCTTTTGGCCGTCTCGGATCTCGACCTCTTCTTCGGTGGGGACCACGACCTTGAAAATCTTGTCTTCCATCCCCATCGAAGCGATGCGCTGCTCCAGGTTGGTGCGCACCTTGTTTTCGTAACCCGAATAGCTGTGGACTACAAACCACTCGATGTTGCCGCTGCCGCGATGGGCGGTCTCGAGGTCTTCCTCGACATAGCCGTCGTCGTCACGCCGCGTACTCTTGCGAGCGCGCTTGGGCGCGGACGCCTCGGTCGCCAGGGGTTCGCTGGTCTCGTCTTCCAGCTCGATTTGGGTCAGGTCGTCTTCAGACATGCCGCCTTCCTCGTTCCTAGATGCTGAGGATCAGGCTGATGAGTTTGCTGAACAGAAAATCGACCGCCCCCAGGAATACGCTGGTTGCCAAGGTAACGGAAAGCACAATTCCCGTCAGGCGCAGGGTGGTCTGGCGCGTTGGCCAGATGACCTTGCGCAGCTCGGCGCGCACTTCTTTGAAATAGCGCACCAGCTTGTTTTCTTTTTTGATGGATTGCTCGGCCGGACGTTTGGCTGCCGCACCGGCCGGCTTGCGCCGGCTGTCTGGAGCGGCTTTTTTGGTTTTAGGCTCTGCAACGGCAGATTTTTTGAACAGCACGATTTCCTCGACTAGGGAGACTATCTACAGGTGAGGCAGGAATCGAACCCGCAGCCTATGGTTTTGGAGACCATCGCTCTGCCAATTGAGCTACTCACCTACGTGAGGGCGGCTCAAGCCACCCTGAACTTATTTCTCTTCGCGATGCTCGGTGTGCTTGCGGCACTTGGGGCAATACTTGTTAAAGCTAATACGCCCCGTATCGTTCTTGCGGTTTTTCTCGGTCGTATAGTTGCGCTCTTTGCACTCGCCGCAAGCCATGGTTACGACCAGACGATTTTCTTTCTTTGCCATTCTTTATGTTCCTTCAGACGCACGGCACATGGGCTGCCGGTCGTTACGAAATCAACGACGTGATGACGCCAGCGCCCACCGTGCGGCCGCCCTCGCGGATGGCAAAGTGCAGACCGACTTCTAGCGCCACAGGGGTGATCAGCTTGATCGTCAGGTTGGCGTTAT
>Ga0123333_10001212_pt1 | contig 27105 bp, 25 predicted proteins | sample BioC12SIPDNA_3_FD_89957 | JGI IMG/M metagenome (GOLD analysis project Ga0123333, IMG submission 89957) | Anaerobic biogas reactor microbial communites from Washington, USA - Biogas_R2_B C12 SIP DNA | ecosystem: Engineered > Bioreactor > Anaerobic > Unclassified | place: Washington, USA... | reverse complement strand
TACATGCACAGCACCGGCGCCTCGCTGTTCTTCATCGTGGTCTACATCCACATGTTCCGCGGCCTGATGTACGGCTCGTACCAGAAGCCGCGCGAGCTGGTGTGGATCGTCGGCATGCTGATCTACCTGGTGCTGATGGCCGAGGCCTTCCTGGGCTACGTGCTGCCGTGGGGCCAGATGTCGTTCTGGGGCGCCAAGGTGATCATCTCGCTGTTCGGCGCGATCCCGGTGATCGGCAACGGTCTGACCGAGTGGATCATGGGCGACTACCTGCCGTCCGACGCCACCCTCAACCGCTTCTTCGCCCTGCACGTGATCGCGCTGCCGCTGGTGCTGCTGCTGCTGGTCGCGCTGCACATCTTCGCGCTGCACGAGGTGGGGTCCAACAACCCCGACGGCGTCGAGATCAAGAAGGGCCCGAAGGGCAACCGCTGGTCGCCCAACGCGCCGGCCGATGGCATCCCGTTCCATCCGTACTACACGGTGAAGGACGGCTTCTACGTCTGCTTCTTCCTGATCATCGGCGCGTTCATCGTGTTCTTCGCGCCGGCGTTCGGCGGCTGGTTCCTCGAGCACGACAACTTCACCGAGGCCAACCGCCTGGTGACGCCCGAGCACATCAAGCCGGTGTGGTACTACACCCCGTACTACGCGATGCTGCGCGTGGTGCCGCACAAGCTCTCGGGCGTGCTGGTGATGTTCGGCGCGATCGCGATCCTGTTCGCGGTGCCGTGGCTGGACCGCGCCAAGGTGAAGTCGTACCGCTACCGCGGCCTGCTGTCGAAGGTGCTGCTGGGCCTGTTCGCGATCAGCTTCATCTGGCTGGGCAAGATCGGCGCCGGCCCGGGCACGGACCCGACCGAGACCATCATCGGCCGGTTCCTGACCGCCTACTACTTCCTGTTCTTCCTGACCATGCCGCTGTGGACGGTTTGGGACAAGACCAAGCCGGTGCCGGATCGGGTGACGATGCATGAATAAGACCTTCCTCGCCCGCGTCGCCGCACTGGCGTGCGGCATGCTCCTGTCGTTCAGCGCGTTGGCCGCCGGCGGTGGCTCGGGCCTGCTCCAGGCCGGCACCGACATCAGCGACCGCGCCTCGCTGCAGCGCGGCGCAAAGCTGTACATGAACTACTGCGCCGGCTGCCACTCGCTCAAGTACCTGCGCTACTCGCGCATGGCCGAGGACCTGGGCCTGACCGAGGAGGAGGTGATGACCCACCTCAACTTCACCGGCGCAGGGTTCGGCGACCACATCGTCTCGACGATGCCCGCCGACAAGGCCAGCGAATGGTTCGGCCAGGTGCCGCCCGACCTCACCCTGATTACCCGGGTGCGCGGCAGCGACTGGGTGTACACGTATCTCAAGTCGTTCTACCTGGACGAGACCCGCCCGCTGGGCTGGAACAACACCCTGTTCCCGAACGCGTCGATGCCCAACCCGCTGTGGAAGCAGCAGGGCCTCCAGCACGCGGTATTCGGCGAGCCCGACGAAAGCGGCGAGGCCCCGGTCGAGCGCCTGGAGATCTCCACGCCCGGCACCCAGAGCCCGGCCGAGTTCGACCAGACCGTGCGCGACCTCACCACGTTCCTCGAGTACGCCGGCGAGCCGGCGGCGCTCAAGCGCCAGGGCATCGGCGTGTGGGTCGTGCTGTTCCTGTCCTTCCTGACGCTGCTTGCCTGGCTGCTGAAGAACGAATACTGGAGGGACGTGCACTAGGTCCACCGATGGGCCGGCGGCGTGCGGTCCGGCAGGACTCGGGCCGCGCCGTCGCCTGATGCGGGGATGCCAGACCGGGGTGACCTGCCGCGAGGGGCGGCCGGCACCGTGCGACCGGCGGATTCCGGTCGCGGGAGAAGGCCTTGATGGCTGCGAGTCCACGTATGCGCAACGCAATGACCCTGTATTCGGCCGTCGACGACGTGCTTTGCCACCGGGTGAGGCTGGTGCTGGCCGCCAAGGGCGTGGCCTATGACCTGGTCGCCGTCGACCCGCAGAACCCGCCGCCCGACCTGATCGACCTCAACCCGTACCACTCGGTCCCGACCCTGGTCGAGCGCGACCAGGTGCTGCACGCGGCCAGCGTGGTCTGCGAGTACCTCGACGAGCGCTACCCGCACCCGCCGCTGATGCCGGTGGACCCGCTTTCGCGCGCCCGCCTGCGCCTGGCCATGCTGCGCATCGAGCACGACTGGGTACCGCAGGTGCAGGCGATCCAGTTCGGCGGCAAGCAGCAGGCCGACGCCGGCCGCAAGCGCCTGAAGGAGCTGCTCACCGCCTCGGTGCCGCTGTTCAAGGCCAGCAAGTTCTTCCTCAACCCGGAGATGAGCTTGGCCGACTGCGCCATGGCCCCGATCATCTGGCGCCTGCCGGCGCTCGACGTGCCGCTGCCCAAGGACGGCGGCAAGGTGATCGAGGAGTACGGCAACCGCATCTTCCGCAACCCCGGCTTCGTGCGCAGCCTCACCCCGCAGGAGAAGAACCTGCGCGAGTTGCCGGATTGATCCGCACGCCAGCCCCGCCCGCGGGCTGGCACAACGGGGCCCGAACCACCCGCGATGCCTGACACCCCGCCGAGCATGACCAGCCACCGCCCGTACCTGCTGCGGGCGCTGTACGAATGGATCACCGACAACGGCATGACGCCGCACATCCTGGTGGATGCGTCGATGCCGGGCGTGCGCGTGCCCGCGCATACCGTCAAGGACGGGCGCGTGGTGCTCAACATCGCCGACCGCGCGGTGGCGCGGCTGGAGCTGGACAACGACGCGGTGCGCTTCACCGCCCGCTTCGGCGGCGTCAGCCACCCGGTGCAGGTGCCGGTGGGCGCGGTGCTGGCGATCTATGCCCGCGAGACCGGCCAGGGCATGGCCCTGCCGGAGGACGTGCCCCAGGGCGACGATCCGCCGCCGCCCGACGACGAACCCACGCCGCCGGGCGACGGCCCCGATGGCGGCCCCGGCGACGAGCCGACGCCGCGCCGCGGCTCGCACCTGCGCGTCATCAAGTAGCCGCGCCGCGGCCCTACTGCAGCGTCACCACCTGCGCTGCGCGGGTGGGGCCGCTGAACGCGACCAGCCGCTCCCCGTGCAGCACCAGCTGCCCGACGTGGCGGTCGATGCCGTCCTCGGAATATTCGAAGCGGAAGCGGCGCTCCCAGCCCAGCCGCCCGTCCTCGCGCCGCCGCAGCCGCAGGCCGCTGGCGTGCACGCTCTGGTCCAGCCAGATCACCCCCGCCGCCCGGCAGGCGTCGCGCCCCAGCTGCGTGGCCAGCTCGGCCGCGGCGCGCGCGGAGTTCCACCAGGCATAAGCCGCCGAGCCGGCCAGCATCAGGAAGATCAGGGTGGGGAAGTCGGGCATGGGCGCAATGTGGCGCCACGTGCCGCTGATTGCAATCGGCGCGGCCGTCGCGACGGTCTCCGGCCCCGGGGTGCAGCGCTCGGCGCCCCGATTGGCGTCGCATGCCGTTGACGTGGGTCCAGTTCCCGGATCGCGAGGTGGCGATCGGTCAGGACATCAGCGCGGTCCTGGCTACCGCGTCTTGCGCCATCACGACCTTCGGGTCCGCGCCCGTCGTGTTCTCTGGAATGCGCTGGCGGGGGATCTCGACCTTGGGCTTGAGCCGACGCGTGAAATATCCGTCCTTGTAGTACCGGATCTTCCTGCACAGAACCGGGTTGGCGAGGCCTTCGTAGAGGATGATCTGCTTCTCGGGGCCCATCGCCTTGAGTTCCTGGGGAAGCATGAGGGCGCGCCTTTCCAGGACCTCGTTGTCCGACACGTGCCCCGGGCCGCCGTGGGATCGGGTGCGCGCGCGCCGCTTGATGGTCCGGTAGCCCAGCATCTCCGAGTAGTCGTTGGCGTCCTGCTGTTCGCGCGGCGCGAAGATGATCTGCAGCGCATGGTTGGTGATGATCGTGCGCGAGAGCTCTTTGCCGTACACCGCGTCGAGTTGTGCCATCGACTGGATGATCGGCAGCAGGCGCAGGTTGTAGCCCGCCATGTAGGCCACGGCCCGCGAAATGATGTCCACGCGGCCGATCGAGGTGAACTCGTCCATCAGCAGCAGGCACTGGTGGCGCAGGCCGGGGTCGTTGCGCGGCAGTTCGCGGGTGTTGACGTTGATCAGCTGGCTGAAGAACAGGTTGACCAGCAGCCTGCTTTCCGCGAGCTTGTTGGGCTGGATGCCGACGTAGATCGTCATCGGCTTGCGCCGCACCTCGTCGAGGCGGAAGTCGTCGCCGCTGGTGGCCGCGTCCAGCACCGGGTTGAGCCAGGCGTTGAGCGGCTCGCGGAAGGTGCCGATGATCGAGGCGAAGGTGACGTCGGCCTGCGACAGCAGTCCGGCGAACGCGGTGCGGGTGTGGTCGCCGATCCCAGGCTCGGCCATCAGGCCCTGCAGGTAGGGTTTGAGTTCGCCGCCGTCGCCGGAGGCCAGCCGCAGCACCGCGCCCAGGGTGGGACAGGGCAGGGTGTCCGCCGGCGCGCCCTCGTGCTGCCGGGCATCCCGGGTTTCGAAGAGGTAGAGCGAGAATGCCACGAAGGCATTGCGCGCCTGGCTGGACCAGAAGCGGTCCTTCTCCTCGCCATCCGGGTACAGCATCGCGGCGATGGCCTGCAGGTCCGAGATCCGGGACGCGGGATCCGGCGACACGTAGGTCAGCGGGTTCCAGCGGTGGGTCCGATGGTCTTCGGCGAACGGGTTGAATAGGTAGACCTCCTGCCCGATCGACCTGCGCCAGCCGGAAGTGAGATCGAAGTTTTCCTGCTTGATGTCGAGCACCACCGCCGATTCGCGGTAATCGAGCAGGTTCGGTACCACCACGCCCACGCCCTTGCCCGAGCGGGTGGGTGCGGCCAGGATCACGAACTGCTGCCCGGACAACCGCAGCAGCCTGCCGTTCATCCGGCCGATCACGATGCCGTCGCCCCGGTCGCGCAGGAAGCCGCGCCTGGCCAGTTCCACCAGCCCGGCGAAACGGGCGCGGCCATGGATGTCCCGGTGGCTGCGCAGCTTGAACAGCATCACCATCAGCGACGCCCAGACCAGGAGCATCAGCCCGCCCGCGATGCCGCCGGCCACGACGATGCGCGTGGAATAGCGTGCCACGGACGGGTGCTGGAGGTGTCGCAGGTAGCCCAGGTACGTACCGGGGCCGCCCTGCGCCGGGTCGAGGCCAAGGAATATCAGGGCGAGATAGCCCGACAGGTAGAGCGCGGCCACAAGGCAGAGGAGGGTGGCGGCGAGTGCGGCAATGGTCCTGGCGTTGTCCACGGCGTCTTCCCTGGTTGGCCCCGGATTGCGCCGGGGCGGTGTGATCAGCGGGGCTGGAGCTCCGGCGGCGGATCGCGATCGACCAGGACGTAGTGCTCGTTCCTGTGCCAGCGGCGCAGGCCGTCCTCCAGCTTCACGCACGGCCGGCCATCGCACGAGGTGATGGTGACCTGCTCCAGGGCCTGCATCACTTCGAGGCGGACCAGTGCCTGCTGACTGCGCGCGACATTGTCCGCGGCCACGTAGCCGGTTCCCGCCAGCACCGCGAGCGCCGCGACCAGCAGTGCGGAAGCCGCCTTCAGTCCCATCCAGCGTGCCCGTTGTTCCAGCGCCGCCTGTGCCTGCTGCATGCGCTCGACCATGTACTGAAGCTGACGCGTGCTCTCGCCGAGCCCCTGCAGCGCCACAGGAAGCTCGCTGGCAAGCGAATCGCGCAGCGTGTCGCGGGTGCTGGCCGCGATCCGTGCCTGACCCTCGTCGATCGAGCGCGTGAGCGCTGCGGAGAGCTGCTGCAGCCGGGTGGAGGCGGACTCGCATTGCCGGGTGAGGTGCGCACCCAGCAGCGCGGCACTGGCGATGAACTCCTCGACCGACTTGTGTTCCATTTCAGCCTCCCTGCTGGAACAGGCGCGTTGCGCGGCGACGATGGGCCCGGAAGCCGACGACACGGCACGGGACGCCATGATTCCGGACGCAGGTCCGTGCGCCTGCACGCGGCCGGCGCGGGGTCGGGACTGTCGGATGCCGGAGTGCTGGACACGTTCCATGTGCGGTCATGCATCGATCCCTCGATCCGGTGCGGATGCGCCTGCCCGCAAGCGTGGACCGGCGTTGCGGGATGCGCGGCTCGCGACCCTGGCGACCACCCTCCTGGCGGCCGCTTCCCCATTGCGCGTACTGCACCGACAGCGCGATGTTGAATCACCCGTCCGCTCGCTGCAAGCGCATCTGGCGCACGCACGGCGGCCACGCGGCGGTTCGCGACGAACGCATGGAAGGTGCTTGACGCCCGCCCGCGACCGGGATAAGTTCAAGCGCGCATGCCGCAGGCATGCATGCGCAGCTCCCGGACGGCACCGACGGTGCCCCGGGCTGCGGGACTCGGGAAGGAACCTGGTCGGACAACAAAAAGGAGTTTGCACGGTCCCATTCGCGTGAGGCGTTTGAGCCTCTCCCATCGTCTCGATTTGAATCCAGCGACGCGCCGGCAGGTGCCGCGCGCGGGGGTGGCGTCTTGCCTCGTGGCGGGATGGGCGGGACGTGCGTGGATCCGTTGCATGGCAGTGGCGTACGGGGGGAGCAAGTGTTGGTTTCCAGATGGGGCAACAGCTGGCTGGCGGTCCTGGTCGCGGGCGTGCTCGCGGCTTGCGCCACGCCGCAGGCGCGTGACATCGGCGGGCGTTGGGTGCCGCTCAACCATTTCGCCGAAACACCGCAACCGATTCCATTGCAGCAGGCCTACCTGTTCCAGGCCACGCCGGTCGACGGCACGCTCAAGTCCATGCTCGAGCGCTGGGCGGAGGATTCCGGGCGCACGCTGTCTTACCAGCATGGCTACGACTACACCCTGCATGCACAGGCGGCGAGGGTGCGCGGGCACGATCTCGCCACGGTGGTCCGAAACCTGACCGCCGCCTATGCCGCCGAAGGCATCGCGGTCACCGCGGACGCGACCCGAATCGTGGTGGCCGGCACACGAAACGCTCCCGTCGCTTCCGGCGATGCACCGCCTGCGGACTGAGGGAGAGAGGGAACAGGGATGTTCGGCAAACGGAGGAACAGCCAGGCGGTGGAACGGGCCGTCGCGAGGGGCGTGGACTACGAGGTCACGCTCGCCGACCACGCCAGGCGCAGCGAGCGCCGGGCCTGGCGGGTGGCCGGCGCGGCCGTGGTCATGTCCCTCGTCCTGCTCGGCGGCTACTTCTCCCTGCTGCCCCTGAAGGAGAAAGTGCCCTACCTGGTGATGGCCGATCCGTACACCGGGACGGCAACCGTCGCGCGCCTGGTCGGTGACTTCCAGGACCCGACGATCACTGTCCAGGAGGCAGTCAACAAGAGCAATGCCGCGCAGTTCGTGATGGCGCGCGAGTCGTACGACACCGGCGTGATCGGGCAGCAGAACTGGCGCCAGACGCTGGCGATGGCCGGCGCCCGGGTGGCGCCCGCGTTCCGCGCGCTGCATGCCGAGACCAATCCGCGGCGCCCGTACAACCAGTACGGCAACAAGTTCGCCATCAGAATCCGCATCCTCAGCATCTCGCTCATCCGGGGAGCACAGGGACGGCCGCCCCGCGGCGCCACCGTGCGGTTCCAGCGCAGTCTCTTCAACAAGCTCGAAGGAAGCAGCCAGGTCATGGACGGCAAGATCGCGACCATGGAGTTCATCTACGATCCGGAGCTGAAGTTCGACGAGCGCGACCGGCTGCTCAATCCGCTGGGGTTCCTCGTCACCGATTACCGCGTGGACAACGACTATGGGGTTCCGCCCGCGCCGGAGCCAGCGTTCCCAAGTCCACGCGAAGTCGCCGCGCCGTCGCCGCAGGCGGTCGCCAATGGGCAGGGCGAGGCGATCGAACCCGTCGGCCACGAGCTGCCGCCCCGCGATGACGCCGTCGCGCCGGGCGCGGGGACGCCGGGAGGCCTGCCGTGAACCGGGGGCTCGCCCGCGTCCTGCGCGCCGCAGTGCCCGTCGCGCTTTGCCTGTCCGCCGTCGTGCAGGCGCAGCCGCTGCACGAGTATGCGTACGAGCCCGATCGCATCTACCAGGTGCGCACCGGTCTGGGCATCACCACCCAGATCGAGCTCAGTCCGCACGAGGAAATCCTCGATTACAGCACCGGCTTCAGCGCCGGCTGGGACCTGAACCGTCGCGATAACGTGTTCTACCTCAAACCCCGGGACGTCGACGTCGACACGAACCTGCTGATCCGGACCGCGGCCCACACTTACGTGCTGGAACTGAAGGTGGTGGCCACCGACTGGCGGGCGCTGGAACAGGCCAAGGCCGCCGGGGTGCAGTACCGCATCCGCTTCACCTATCCCGGAGATACCGCCTTCGCCGCTGCCGAGGCGCCGGTAGAGGAGGCATACGAACTTGATACCCGGCTGCAGCGCGGGCGTGCGTACCACTTCGACTACGACGTGGCGTACCGGCGCAAGGGCCCCGGATGGCTGGTCCCGGCCACGGTGTACGACGACCGCCAGTTCACCTACATCCGCATGGGCGAGCGCACCCGGTTCCCCAGCGGCAACTTCCCGGCCGTGTTCGGACGGCAACGGGAGAACGGCGACGAGTTCATCGTCAACACGACGGTGGAGGGCGACACGATCGTGGTGCACGGCACCTATCCCTACCTCGTGCTCAGGCACGGCGACGATGTAGTGGGCCTGCGCAGGAGGACCGGACGATGAGCCAGGCGACCGGTGGCCGCGGCGAAGGCGTGGACGTGCCGCCGCCGCGCAACCCGTACCAGGCGCGCCAGGAGGCTGCGGTTGCACCGGACCTCGATGCGGCCGCCCCTTATCTCAGTTCCACCGAGGTCCAGCGGCTCAACCGCAAGGCCCTGCTGTTCCTGGCCGGCCTGGTTCTGCTGCTCCTCCTGGCCGCGGTGCTGATTTTCAACAGCGCGATGTCGGACCGGCCGGCGCCGGAGCGGCAACGCAGCCAACAGCAGCTGGTGATCCCCGAGGCCCCGGCCCTGCCGGACCTGCCGCCTGAACGCCCCATTGCAGTGGCGGCCCCGGAGCCCGCGCTGCCACCGCTCCCGGTGGCGCAGGACGCACCTTCATCGAGTTCCGGAGACGCAGCAGGCGGCTGGGCTGGCGCGAACGTGGAACGCTCCCTGCTCGACCGGCGTCGGGGCGACGTGGCCGGCATCCACGGCGGCGGCTCCATCGCGGTCGGTCCGGGCCGGATGACGCCGGACGAGTACGCCCGGATCATGTCCGCCGAAGGCGGTCCCCCTGCCGCGGCCCCGCTGTCGGCGACGAGCGGCGCCAGCCGGCGCTCGTCCGCGCAGCCGCTCTACAACCCGGATGCCCTGCTGCTGCGCGGCACCTACATCCGCTGCGTACTGGAGTCGCGCATCGTCACCGACGTCCCGGGCTTTACTTCATGCGTCGTCACCGAGCCGGTGTACTCGGTGAACGGCCGCAAACTGCTGCTTCCCCGGGGCTCGAAGGTGATGGGACGCTACCAGTCGGACGCGATCGTCGGCCGGCGCGCGGCCGTGGTCTGGGACCGGATCACCACGCCCAACGGCCTGGACCTCAACATGAGCAGCCCGGGCGTCGACATGCTTGGTTCCGCCGGCAACGAGGGCCACTACAGCGCGCACTGGGGACAGCGGATTTCCTCCGCGCTGATGATCAGCATGCTCAGCGACGCGTTCAAGTACGCCGGCGCCAAGCACGGGCCGCAGTCCACCACCTTCGCGGAAGGGTTCGCGGTGCAGAACCCCTACGAAAGCAACACCGCCAGGACCCTGGAGCGCATGGCGAACATGGCGCTGGAGCGGAACATGGCGCGTCCTCCCACCGTGACGATCAACCAGGGCACGATGATCAACGTGTACGTCGCCCAGGACGTGGATTTCACCGCGGTGCTGCGTTGACCCGGAGCAGATGGAATGGATGGCACGAAACCCGACACGACACGCGTCAGCAGCGAGTTCCTCGAGTACCAGTACCGGGTGCTGGGGATCGCCGAACACCTGTCTTCGCCGGAGGTGACCGAGATCTGCATCAACCGGCCCGGCGAGCTCTACCTCGAGACGGCGGGGGGCTGGCAGCGGGTGGAAGTGCCGACGCTGACCTACGAGCGTGCGCGGCAGTTCTGCACCTCGGTGGTCAATGAGAGCAACACCGGGCAGCGGATCACCGATGCCGAGCCCATGGTGTCGCTGACCTTCCCGACCGGCCAGCGCGCCCAGTTCGTGATCCCGCCGGCCTGCGATGCGAACAAGGTGTCGATCACCATCCGCCTGCCGGCGCGGTCCAGCAGGACCCTGGAGCAATACGAAGACGACGGGTTCTTTTCCGGGCTCGTGCAGGGCAAGGACCAGGTCAGCGACCAGGACCGGGAACTACAGGAATTGCTGCGCGCGGGCGAATTCCGGCAGTTCTTCAGCCAGGCCGTGCGCTACCACAAGAACGTGGTGGTCGCGGGTGCTACCGGCAGCGGAAAGACCACCTTCATGAAATCGCTGGTCAACCACATCGATCCGCGCGAGCGGCTGGTGACGATCGAGGACGCGCGGGAGCTGTTCATCCCCCAGCCCAACGTGGTCCACCTGCTCTACTCCAAGGGAGGGCAGAGCACGAGCAACGTGACCGCCAAGAGCTGCATGGAGGCCTGCCTGCGCATGAAGCCGGACCGGATCATCCTGGCCGAACTGCGCGGAGACGAGGCGTTCTACTTCATCCGCAACTGCGCCTCCGGCCATCCGGGCTCGATCACCAGCTGCCATGCCGGGAGCACCGCGCAGACCTGGGACCAGCTCGCGCTCATGGTCAAGGCGTCGGCGGAGGGGGCGGGGCTCGAGTTCTCCGTCATCAAGCGGCTGCTGACGATGACGATCGACGTCGTGGTCCACATCAAGGCACACGCAGGCCGGCGTTGCATCACCGGGATCGACTTCGACCCGGAACGGACGCTGGCGGCGCACTGAGGGAGGAACCCGGATGGGACGCCGCATCGACCGCTCCATGCACACGTCGGGCCCGCCCCGGGAGGTCGTTCATGCTGCCCGGGATTGAACTCGCGGCCTGCGCGGACCTCGCGGTCCCGGTGGAAGTCATGCGCCACGTGGTGCGCGTTGAGTCCAGTTTCAACCCCTACGCCATCGGCGTGGTAGGCGGCCGGCTGGTCCGTCAGCCCCGCAACCGCGCCGAGGCGGTCGCGACGGCGAAGATGCTGGAGGAGCGGGGGTTCAATTTTTCGCTCGGGATCGCACAGGTCAACCGCCACAACCTGGCGCCGTATGGTCTGGACAGCTACGAACGTGCCTTCGACGTGTGCGCCAACCTGCAGGCCGGCTCGAAGATCCTGGCCGAGTGCCATGGGCGCGCAAAGGGCGACTGGGGCAAGGCGCTGAGCTGCTACTACTCGGGCGACTTCGCGACCGGATTCCGCCACGGCTACGTGCAGAAGGTCCTCGCCTCGTGGGATGGGGCGCGGCAGGGCCAGGCGGCCTCCGCGGCGATCCCCCTGGCCGGACGCGGTCTGTCGCGGGGGGACCGCCGTGGCGGCGCGCCCGGGCGTGGGTCGTTGCTCCAGCGCCGCATCCAGGGCTCGGCCGCGGCCACCGCGGAACCGGCCCGGGTGCCGGCCCCTGCAGCGCCGGTTGCGGACTGGAACGCCCCGGTGCACCCGCCTGGCCATCCACGGCCGGTGCACCTGCAGCCCGGAGGCGCGCCGCCCCTGCACCCCGCGGTATCGGTCAACCCGGCCCTGTCTCTTCCGGCGCATCCGCCGCCGCCGACGGCGGACGCCTCGCAAGGCACCTCGGCACCCAGCGCGCCACCGGCGCACCGGGACGCGGCGTTCGTGTTCTGACCGCGGCCCGGCCTCGATGGCCGCCTAACCAACCAGGGAATGGAACCATGAACCACGAAGATCGCATCTCCACCACGACCCCCGCCCTCCGCGGCGTGCTCGCGAAGGCCACCGTGGCCACGCTCCTCTCCGCGCCGGGATTCGCGCTGGCCGCGCCCGGAAGCGCCGACGCGGCCGGGAAGGTCACCAGCTTCTTCACCAGCATCACCGGGCTGCTCAACATCGCCTCGGTGGCCATCGTCACGATCGCGGTGATCTTCGCGGGCTACCAGATCGCGTTCAACCACAAGCGCATCGGCGATGTCGCGCCGGTCCTGATCGGAGGGTTCCTCATCGGCGCGGCGGCCCAGATCTCGCGCATGCTGCTGTCGGACACGGGGGGCGTCGCGCTGGAGGGCGGGGCGTTGCTCGGGCTGGCCGGCATGCTGGCCTGACATGCGCAAGGACGTCGTCTTCCGTGGCTGCACACGGCCGCCCATGTTCATGGGCGTGCCGTACGTGCCGTTCACGATCGCCGGCGGCAGTTGCCTGCTGCTGGCGTTCTACATCCACCCCTACTTCGTCGTCCTGCTTCCGGTGGTGGTGCTCGTGATGCGGCAGATGGCCCGGCGCGACGAAATGATCTTCCGCCTGCTCGGGCTGAGACTGCGGTTCCGCATGAAGGTGCGGAACCGCGCCTACCACCGGGGCATGTGGGTGTTCTCGCCCAACAGCTATCGCAAGGAATTCCACAAGGATGCCTGTCCCTGAGCCGGGGGCCTTCGGCCCGGACGCATCGATCGCGGGGCTGATCCCGCTGTCCTCGCACGTCTCGCCCTGCGTGGTGAAGACCACGGGCGGGGATTTCCTGATGGTATGGCGGCTCGATGGCCTGCCCTTCGTCGGCCGCGAGGAATGGGAGCTCGAGCACCGGCACGGCACCTTCAATCGCCTGCTGCAGACGCTGCGCGCGCCGGACTTCGTCAATGTGGCTTTTTGGGTCCACGACCTGCGGCGCCGTGGTGCCGTGGAGGCGCAGTGGCGGTTCGGCACCCGGTTCAACCAGGCGTTGTCCGACCAGTACTTCGACGTCCTCTCCTCGCAGAGGATCATGCGCAACGAGCTGTACCTGACCATGCTCTACCGCCCCGTCGTGGTCGGGAAGCGGCTGGTGGAGCGGTCCTCGGCCCTGTCCCTGCTCCAGGCCCAGCAGGACCAGGCCGTGGCCAAGCTGATGGAACTGGCCGGGAACGTGGAGGCCGTGCTCAGGGATTACGCGCCGGCGCGGCTCGGCCTGTACGAGGCAGACAACGGGGTGGTGTTCTCGGAGGCCCTGGAGCACTTCGGGTTCCTGCTCAACCGCATCGACGAACCGGTGCCCGCGCTGTCCGCGCCGATCCACGATTACCTCGCGGTCAGCCGGCACGTGTTCTCCAGCCGCACCGGGGACTTCATCGTGCGCACCCCCGAAGGCCGCAACGTGTACGGCGCGATCCTGAACATCAAGGAGTACTGCGACGGGACCTGGCCGGGGATCCTCAACGGACTGAAGTACCTCGACTTCGAATACGTGATCACCCACTCCTTCAGCCCGATGGGCCGACAGGACGCGCTGCGGGTGCTGGACCGCACCAAGGGAATGATGATCTCGTCCGGCGACAGGGCCGTCAGCCAGATCGCCGAGCTGGACCATGCGATGGACCAGGTGGCCTCGGGCAACTTCGTGCTCGGCGAATACCACTTCGTCATGGCCCTGTATGCCGACAGCCAGGAGCAGCTGGCGCAGAACGTCGCCCGCGCCCGCGCCGAACTGTCGAACGCCGGATTCGTGTCGGCACGCGAGGACCTGGCGGTGTGCTCGGCGTTCTACTCCCAGCTGCCGGGCAACTGGTCGTGCCGGACGCGCCTGGCCAACGTCAGCTCGCTGAACTTCCTGGGCCTGTCGCCGCTGCACAACTTCGCCACCGGCAAGCGCGACCGCAATCCATGGGGCGAGTGCGTGACCGTGCTGCAGACCACCAACGGCCAGCCCTACTACTTCAACTTCCACGCCACCCACCCGGCCGAAGACTCGCGGGGCGAGAAGGCCATCGCCAACACGATGGTGATCGGCAAGTCCGGCACCGGCAAGACCGCGTTCATCAACTTCCTGCTCAGCCAGGTGCAGAAGTTCGAGCCCTGCCCGACAATCTTCTTCTTCGACAAGGACCGGGGCGCCGAGATCTTCGTGCGCGCATGCGGCGGGAACTACCTGGCTCTCGAGAACGGCGTACCCACCGGGTTCAATCCGTTCCAGTGCGAGCGCACCGAGGCCAATGCGCAGTTCCTGGCCGGCCTGGTCAAGGTGCTGGCGGGCAAGGAGCGCTATACCGCGCGCGAGGACGAGGACATCCATCGCGCCGTCGATGGCGTGCTCGACATGCCGATGCACCTGCGCACCCTCTCCAACCTGCAGAAGAGCCTGCCGAACATGGGCGACGACGGGCTCTACGCCCGGCTGCGCAAGTGGACAGCCGGGAACGCGCTCGGCTGGGTGTTCGACAACCCGGCCGACACCATCGACCTGGAGCGGGCCAGCATCATCGGTTTCGACTACACCGACCTCATCGACAATCCCGAAGTGCGGGTGCCGGTCGTCAACTACCTGCTGCATCGGCTGGAGCAGCTGATCGACGGGCGGCCGCTGATCTACGTGATGGACGAGTTCTGGAAGATCCTCGATGGCGGGGGCGGGCTCAAGGACTTCGCCAAGAACAAGCAGAAGACCATCCGCAAGCAGAACGGCCTGGGGATCTTCGCCACCCAGAGCCCCGAGGACGCGCTCGCCAGCGACATCTCGGCGGCACTGGTCGAGCAGACCGCCACCCTGGTGCTGCTGCCGAACCCGAACGCCTCGCGCGAGGACTACGTCGGCGGCCTCAAGCTCACCGAGGCCGAGTTCGAAGTGGTCAAGGGGCTCGACGAGCGGTCGCGGGCATTCCTGGTGAAGCAGGGCCACGCGTCCACCGTGTGCCAGCTGAACCTGCGCGGCCTGGACGATGCGCTGGCAGTGATCTCGGCCAGCACGGACAACATCGAGATCATGCACCGGATCCTCGCGGAGGAAACCCGGGCGCGTGGCGTCGGCGAGGATGCCCTGGCGCCGGAGGACTGGCTCCCGCGGTTCTACCGGGAGAGGAAGGGCTCCGGGCACCGCGACGACCGCGGGACGGGACGGGGGCGCGATCCGGACGAAGGACACAGAGACTCCCGGGCCACACGTACCGCGCCCCTGGAATCGGCCGGCGCAGGCCCGCCGTGAGCGGCCGGGACCAGACAGCCGCTCGAACACGTCGCAGGAAAAGGAGTTCCCCATGAACCTGACATCGCCCAGGGCCGCATTCGCCGCCATCACGCTCCTGCTCGGCCTGGCATGGGCCGTACCGTCCGCGGCGCAGACGCCGGTGACCGACGCGCTCCACATCAAGACCAGCCGGTTTGCCTGGGCGGAGCAGTACGCCCAGATGTACCGGGACGAGACCAACCAGCTGCGCCAGATCTTCCAGCAGGTGCAGCAGCTCGAGGCACAGCTGCGCGACATCCGCGAACAGCAGCTCGACGGCCTGAAGCCGGGATGGGATCCGGGCCCGCGCGATACCAACATCGAGCGTCGCAGCGAAGATGCCTTCCTCGGGCAGCGGTGCGGGAGTCCTTCTGGCGGCGGACTGCTGTCCCTGGCCGGGGGCGGTGGCTTCGGCCCGGCGCGCGTCAACCAGGCCCGGCAGAAGCAGTACGAGGCCTGCGCCAAGATGGTCCGGCTCGACAACCGCCGGCACAACTTCCTGGTCGACGTGATCGGCAAGATCCAGGACAACGACAGGGAGATCGCCAAGCTGCAACGCGACAGCGCCAATGCCAGGCCGGACGAGCGCGGCCGGCTGGCGCGCAACAGCAACGCCATCGAGCAACTGCAGGCGGCACAGGCGGCGGAGATGGAGAATGCGCAACGCCAGCTCCAGTACTACGGGCAGCAGATCGAGGCGCTACGCAATGACATGGCCTACCACGGCCGCGCGGCCTTCAGCAACAGCCGGCGGCTGGGCGCGCAGCTGGTGCAATACGGCACGCTGAAAGCGGCGCTCGAGATCGCCCGGCGGCGCGAGCGCTGACCGCCACGGGCGGGCGTCGGTGCTCGCGGCGCGGGCCGCACCAGGACGGAAGGGATACCGGCATGCAACTGTTCTCACAGGCGTTCCAGGAACTCGTGCCCGCCACGGCGGGGCTGCCCAACTTCGTGTTCTTCCACGAGATCCACGGCTTCATCGACGACGAGTTGATCCACGAATACCTGCCCAACCTCGGCCAGCGCGTCCTGCGCGTGCTCGGCGGGGCCGGGGTGCTGGTGCTCACCCTGTGGATCATGGTCCAGGGGGTCCGGATCGTGACCGGCCAGTCGCGCGAGTCGATGATGACGCTGGTGGTGAACGCGCTGCGCGCCACGTTCATCGTCGGCATCGCGCTCGGCCTCGGCGCCGGGTTCGGGCCGATCTACGCAACGGTGACCGACGGCCTGTCGCGGACCATCAACGAGACCATGACCGGGGACCCGGACGCGGAAGGGGCCTACGCCAACGTCGACCGCAGCCTGGCCATCCTCCAGGCCGCACTCGTGGTGGTGGACTCGGTGGATGGCGGATACGACATGGAAACGCGCGAGCAAAAGGACCGGTCGATGGCGATGATCACCGCCGGCCTCGGGCTTCCCGCGATCACCGCCGCGGCTGCGATCATGCTCAACAAGTTCGCCATCGGCCTGGTGCTGGCCCTGGGGCCGATCTTCATCCTCTGCCTGCTGTTCGAGCCGACCAAGGCGCTGTTCCACCGATGGCTGCTCTACGGCATCGGGGCGATCTTCTCGATGGCGGTGCTGACGGTGACCGTCACGCTCGCGCTGGACATGGTGATCGCGGTGGGCACGGCATTCTGGGTCAGCAGCCTGTTCGGCCTTGGCGGAGACGGCGAGAGCGTGACCAGCATGGCGATGCAGCAGGGAGGACTCGGCCTGATCCTGACCACGCTGATCGTCAGCACCCCGCCGATCGCCGCGATGCTGTTCCAGGGCACGCTGGGCCAGTTCAGCCCGTACAGCGCGTTCCAGCCGCAGCCGGCACCCGGCTCGCCCGGGAACCCGGGCGGGACCATGGCGATGCGTGGATAGGGGCGTGGACGCAGCCCGTGGGTGGGCGGTCAGTTGGCGGCGGACGCGGTCGGCGCGGGGGCGGCGCCCAGCGTCCTGTCCAGCAGCGCGGACAGCCGCCGGCCGGCGATCCGCAGCTGATCCTCCGCGGTCGGGCGGTGCCGGTCGAGGTAGTCGTCCCCGATCCTCGCCCGCGGCGGGTAGGCCTCCACCGCGATCGCGCACGACTGCTCGGCCCACTGCGCGGGGGTGCTGGTGTCCTGCCTGGCGGCCCGCGGCCCGTCCTTGGCCGCCTGCAACCGCTGCAGGTAGCGCTCTTCGCCCAGCCGCGCCGACCGCAGCAGGCCGCTGTCCCACAGCGCGTGCAGGTTGCTGCCCCTGCCGTGCAGGTTGATCTGGAAGCCGTTGCCGCCGCGGTCGCGGGCGTAGCCGGCGTGCATGGGCTGGTGGATGTCGCCCACGAAGTGGACCACGAACTTCAGCGCCTGCAGGCGCTCGGCGTCGCTGCGGCCGCGGTCGCCGAGGATCGCGGCCTGGGCGCCGATGGCCTCGACCACGCAGTTGCCGCCGGGGCAGGCGGCCTGCGCGTCGTAGCGGCAGCCCAGTTCGCCCAGGTTGACGTAGTGCCAGCGTGCGCTGCGGCGGCCCAGGTCGGGGTCGTGGCCGCGCAGCTCGTCGGCCCAGTTGGCGACGTCGGCCAGCGACCGGTGGCCCTCGATGGCCAGCAGGCGCTCCACTTCGGCCCGTGCCGCCGGGTCGAGCCGGGCTTCGGCCAGGCGCGCCACCAGGCGGTGGCCGAGCGGGCCCCAGGCGTGGGCCGCGGCAGGCCAGACCAGGGCGAGGACGAGGGCGAGGACGGCGAACGGCGTTGTGGGGCGCATGGCGCGCACTGTAGCGCCGGCGGTGCGCCGGCGCGATCCCGGGCGGCGGCACGCTGCGTCCGGCGCCGCGGCCGTCCCGGCGCCACGAACGAAAGCGCCCACGCCGGCGGGCGTGGGCGCGGATCGCCGCGGGCGCAGGTCAGAACTTCCAGACCCAGGCCAGGCCGTACACCAGCGGATCGAGGTTGGCCTTGCCGACATTCACGCCGTTGACCTTCACCGTGGTCTCGATATCGGCCCAGCGGGCGTCGATGCGCAGCGCGCCGCGCTTGCCGATGGCGATGTCGACGCCGGCATGCGCGGCCAGGCCCCAGGAGTCGCCCAGCGACAGGCGGGTGCCGCTCAGCGCGCCGGTGGTCTCCTCGTCGAAGAAGGTGGTGTAGTTCACGCCCAGGCCGACGAACGGGGTGGCCGCGCTGGCGTTGGCGAAGTGGTACTGCAGCGAGACCACCGGCGGCAGGTGGCGGGTGCTGCCCACCCTGCCCACGCCGCGGATGTCGATGTCGTGCTGGAACGGCGCCGCGGCGAGCACCTCGATGCCCAGGTTGTCGCGGATGAAGTACTCGGCGGTGATAGTCGGGCGCACGCTGCCGCCCACCTGGGTCGGCGGCAGCAGGCCGAGTTCGAGCGCGGTGGCGTCGAGGCGGCCGTTGTCGGACTTGGGGTCCACCGCGTGGACGCCCACGCCCATGGTCCAGTCGCCGCGCGACTGGGCGGCGGCGGGCAGGGCGAGGGAGGCGGCGACGGCCGCGGCGAGCAGGACCGGGATGCGGGACATTGGCGTGATTCCGTGTGGGGTTTGGCGCCAAGTCTGGGCGGCGGGCGGGGGCGCGACCTTGATCCGGATCATTGCAACCGCAACCACCGCTGCCGGTTCCCGCGGGGGGGTGGGACCGCCCGTACTGCTAGACTATCGGCCTGTCCTCCAACCCTGTTTCCGGGAGTCCGAGCACCATGGCAATCAAGGTAGGCATCAACGGGTTCGGCCGCATCGGCCGCAACGTCCTGCGTTCGGCGGTCCAGAACTTCAGCGACATCCAGGTCGTGGCCATCAACGACCTGCTCGAGCCCGAGTACCTGGCCTACCTGCTGCGCTTCGACTCGGTGCACGGGCGCTTCAAGGGCGAGGTGTCGGTCGAGGGCAACACGCTCATCGTCAACGGCAACCGCATCCGCCTCACCCAGGAACGCGACCCGGCCAACCTCAAGTGGGACGAGGTGGGCGCCGAGGTGGTGATCGAGTCCACCGGCCTGTTCCTGACCAAGGAGACCTGCCAGAAGCACCTCGACGCGGGCGCGAAGAAGGTCATCCAGTCGGCGCCGTCGAAGGACGACACGCCGATGTTCGTGTTCGGCGTGAACCACGACACCTACAAGGGCGAGGCGATCATCTCCAACGCCTCGTGCACCACCAACTGCCTGGCGCCGGTGGCCAAGGTGCTGCACGACAAGTGGGGCATCAAGCGCGGCCTGATGACCACGGTGCACGCGGCCACCGCCACCCAGAAGACGGTGGACGGCCCGAGCAGCAAGGACTGGCGCGGCGGCCGCGGCATCCTCGAGAACATCATTCCCTCGTCCACCGGCGCGGCCAAGGCCGTGGGCGTGGTGATCCCGTCGCTCAACAAGAAGCTCACCGGCATGTCGTTCCGCGTGCCGACCTCCGACGTGTCGGTCGTCGACCTCACCGCCGAACTCGAGAAGCCGGCGACCTACGAGGAGATCAAGGCCGAGATGAAGGCGCAGAGCGAGGGCGCGCTCAAGGGCATCCTCGGCTACACCGAGGACAAGGTGGTGGCCACCGACTTCGTCGGCGAGACCTGCACCTCGGTGTTCGACGCCGATGCCGGCATCCAGCTCGACCCGACCTTCGTCAAGATCGTGGCCTGGTACGACAACGAGTGGGGCTACTCGAACAAGTGCCTGGAAATGGTGCGCGTGGTCGCCGGCAAGTAACCGCGACCGCACGCACCGGAGGCCGGTGCCCGCGTTGCCTGCTCCGACGGGCGCGTGGGGCCGGCCTTCGTCGTTTCCGGGCCGCCCCAGGCCGACGCCGCGCGGGCCGCGGTCCGGCCCGCCGGCCCGGGAACCGCCGCCGCCGTCGCGTGCGCACGCCAGGCCCGGAGGGGCTGGCGCGAGGTGGCGGCACCGCATCGGGGTGGCGGCGCCAGGGCGGCGGGGCGCGATAGTGGCAGGCGCAACGTTTGCCTGCCCCCTGTCGCCCGCGGACAATGCACGGCTCACGCCACGCAGCGAACGATGCCCATGACCATCCTCCGCATGACCGATCTCGACCTGTCCGGCAAGCGCGTGCTGATCCGGCAGGACCTGAACGTGCCGATCGACAACGGCCGGATCACCTCCGAACAGCGCATCGTGGCCTCGATCCCGACCCTGCGCGCCGCGCTCGACGCCGGCGCCACGGTGCTGGTCACCTCGCACCTGGGGCGGCCGAAGGAGGGCGAGTGGAGCGAGGAGAACTCGCTGGCGCCGGTGGCGCGCCGCCTGGGCGAGCTGCTCGGCCGGCCGGTGCCGCTGGTACGCGACTGGGTGGACGGCGTGGAGGTGGAGCCGGGCGGCATCGTCCTGCTCGAGAACTGCCGCATGAACGTGGGCGAGGGCAAGGACAGCGAGGAGCTGGCGAGGAAGTACGCCGCGCTGTGCGACGTGTTCGTGATGGATGCGTTCGGCACCGCGCACCGTGCCCAGGCCTCCACCCACGGCGTGATCCGCTTCGCCCCCGTGGCCGCCGGCGGCCCGCTGCTGATGGCCGAGCTCGACGCGCTCGCCAGGGCGCTGGACCAGCCGGCGCGCCCGCTGCTGGCGATCGTCGCCGGCAGCAAGGTCTCGACCAAGCTGGAACTGCTCACCAGCCTGGTGGGCAAGGTGGACCAGCTGATCGTCGGCGGCGGCATCGCCAACACCTTCCTCGCCGCGCAGGGCCTGCCGGTGGGCAAGTCGCTGCACGAGCCCGACCTGGTCGATACCGCGCGCGCGATCCTGGCCGATGCGAAGGCGCGCGGCGCCGACATCCCGCTGCCCACGGACGTGGTGGTGGCGCGCCAGTTCCACCCCGATGCCGAGGCCACGGTGAAGCCGGTGGCCGAGGTGGGCGCCGAAGACCTGATCCTGGACATCGGCCCGGACACGGCCGCGCGCTACGCCGGACTGATCGGCAAGGCCGGCACCGTGGTCTGGAACGGGCCGGTGGGCGTGTTCGAGTTCGACGCCTTCGGCAACGGCACCCGTACCCTGGCCAATGCGATCGCGGAGTCGGCGGCGTTCTCGATCGCCGGCGGCGGCGACACGCTGGCGGCGGTGGACAAGTACGGCATCGCCGACAAGGTGTCGTACATCTCCACCGGCGGCGGCGCGTTCCTCGAATTCCTCGAAGGCAAGACGCTGCCCGCGGTCGCGGCGCTGCAGGCGCGCGCCGCCTGAACGCGACGCAGGCCCGGGCGCTGGGCCACGCCCGCCGATGGCCGCGCATGGCGGCCGTGCGCGCGTGCGATATCGCCGGCCGGCTGGGCTAGGATAGCGCTACCACGCGGGCGCGACGCCCGAACACTCCCGCCTGCAAGGGTCTCCGATTCCATGTCAGAACACCGCCGCCGCACCCGCATCCTCGCCACCCTCGGCCCGGCCACCGATCCGCCCGGGGTGCTCGACGCCATCCTGCGCGCGGGCGTGAACGTGGTCCGGTTGAACTTCTCCCATGGCGATCCGGCCGGGCAGGTGGCGCGTGCGCAGGCGGTGCGCGAAGCCGCGGCGCGGGTCGGCGTGGAGGTCGGCATCCTGGCCGACCTGCCGGGTCCGAAGATCCGCGTCGAACGCTTCGCCGACGGCAAGGTGGAACTCAAGGCCGGGGACCGCTTCGACCTGGTGGCCAGCGAGCACGCGCCGCCGGGCACCCGCCACGAGGTGGGCGTGAGCTACCTCGGCCTGCCCGGCGACCTGGCCCCCGGCGACGTGCTGATGCTCGACGACGGCCTGGTGCAGCTGCGGGTCGAGCGCATCGAGGGCGAGCGCATCGTCAACACGGTGCTCAACGACAGCGTGCTGTCCGACCGCAAGGGCCTGAACAAACTCGGCGGCGGCCTGTCGCTGGGCGCGCTCACCGACCGCGACCGCGAGCTGATCGGCGTCGCCGCGCAGATCGGCGTGGACTTCATCGCGGTCTCGTTCTGCCGCAACGCCGAGGACATGGAGGAAGCGCGCGCGATCGCCCGTTCGCACGGCAGCGACGCGGCGCTGGTGGCCAAGGTGGAGCGCGCCGAGGCGATCGAGAACCTGGCCGAGGTGATCGAGGCCAGCGACGTGGTGATGGTGGCGCGCGGCGATTTGGGCGTGGAGATCGGCGATGCCGAGCTGCCCGGCCTGCAGAAGAAGATCATCCGCGAGTCGCTGGCGCGCAACAAGGTGGTGATCACCGCCACCCAGATGCTGCAGTCGATGGTGGAATCGCCGATTCCGACCCGCGCCGAGGTGCTGGACGTGGCCAACGCGGTCATCGACGGCACCGATGCGGTGATGCTCTCGGCCGAGACCGCGGCCGGCAGCTTCCCGGTGCGCGCGGTGGAGGCGATGGCGCGCATCTGCATGGGCGCCGAGCGCCAGTTCGCGCACGACTTCGACTTCGAGAAGGCCGAGCGCGGCCTGGAGCGCGCCGACCAGGCGATCGCCATGGCGTCGATGTTCCTGAGCGAGCACATCGGCGTGGCCGCCATCGTCGCCATGACCGAGTCCGGCGGCACCGCGCGCTACCTCTCGCGCTACCGCGCCGGCCCGCCGATCTACGCGTTCTCGCGCCACGCCGGCGCGCGCCGGCGCATGGCGCTGATGCGCGACGTGTTCCCGATCGACTACGACAGCCGCGGGCAGACCCCGCGCCAGGCCGCGCGCGGCAGCATCCAGTTGCTGGTCGAGGCCGGCGTGCTCGATCCGGGCAACCGGGTGGTGTTCACCAGCGGCGAGCACATGGAAACCCACGGCGCCACCAACACCCTGCGCCTGCTGCAGGTGGGCAAGGACGGGCGCGCCGAGGGCCTCGGCGAACTCTGAGCGTGCCCGCTCCACGGCCGCGGGGGTCCGACGCGAGCGCGGCCTCCCCGGCCGGTCCCCATCACCTGGCAGCAGGCCCCGCGCCATGAGCATCGAAGACCTCGACCAGACCGCCCGCACCCTGGTGGCCGCGGGCAAGGGCATCCTCGCCATCGACGAGTCCGGCCCCACGCTCGCCCGCCGTTTCGCCGAGGTGGGCCTGGCCAACAGCGAGGCGAACCGGCGCGCCTACCGCGAACTGCTGGTCACCGCGCCGGGGCTGGCCGCGTCGATCAGCGGCGTGGCCCTGTCGGACGAAACGATCCGCCAGTCCACCCGCGACGGCGTGCCGTTCGCGCGCTACCTGGCCGACCAGGGCATCCTGGCCGGGATCAAGGTCGACAAGGGCACCCAGCCGCTGGCCGGCTGCCCGGGCGAAGTGGTGACCGAAGGCCTGGACGGCCTGCGCCAGCGCCTGGAGGAGTATCGCAGGCTCGGCGCCCGCTTCGCCAAGTGGCGCGCGGTGGTCCGCATCGGCGAGGGCATCCCCACCGGCACCTGCATCGAATCCAACAACCATGCCCTGGCCCGTTTCGCGGCGCTGGCGCAGGAGCAGGGGCTGGTGCCGGTGGTCGAGCCCGAGGTGCTGATGGACGGGGACCATGACATCGACACCAGCCACGAGGTGCACGAGGTGGTGCTGCGCTCGCTGTTCGACGCGCTCTACCAGCAGGACGTGATGCTCGACGCGGTCCTGCTCAAGGCCTCGATGGTGCTGCCGGGCAGCGACTGCGACGAGACCGCCGGGGTGGACGAGGTGGCCGCGACCACGCTCGCCTGCATCCGCGCCACCGTCCCGGCGATCGTCCCCGGCATCGTGTTCCTTTCCGGCGGCCAGGACGGCGAGCGCGCCACCGCGCATCTCGACGCACTGAACCGGATGGGTCCGCATCCCTGGGTCCTGTCGTTCTCCTACGGCCGCGCCCTGCAGTCGGCCGCCCTGCACGCCTGGGCCCAGGACCCGGCCGGCAACGCCGACAAGGCCCAGGATGCGGTGGTCCGCCGCGCGCGGGCCAACGCGCTGGCGGCGCAGGGGCGCTGGGCGGCGGAGGCGGGCGCGGCCTGAGCGTCCACCGGGCCGCGCGCCCGGGCGTCGGGCGGCGGCCCCCGGTCCTGGGGAGTAAGCTGGCCGCCCGCGCACGGCACCGGCGGGCAACGGTGCCGTCCCCTGGTCGCCTGGAGTCGCGATGTACCCGGTCACGCTTGGATTCGAGGAGGCCGAGCGCCGGATCGCGGCGCTTCGCCAGCATGGGCACCACGCCGAGGCGCTGATCACCTCGGTGTTCACCCTGGAGAAGACGCTGCGCCGGTCGCTGCGCTGTTGCGCGGTGCGGCGCGGATTCACGTCGCGGCAGGCGAAGGTGCTGTTCGACCGGCTGGGCTTCGACCGGCTGCGCGAGCTGTGGCCGGTGTTCGCGCCCGGCGGGCAGTCGCTGGCCGAGTACATCGGCGCGGCCCGGTGGCAGCACGTGCCGGCGGCCGTGGCGATGCGCAACAAGCTGGTGCACGGGGAGCGGGTGTACCGGCTGCCCGAGTGCCGCGAGAAGACCGAGCAGGTGCTGGCGGCGCTGCGGGTGTTCCGGCGCAGGCTGGTGGAGGACGTCGGGTTCGATGGGTGGTCGCGGCTGCCGGTGCGGATCAAGCCGGCGCTGTCGTGGCTCGAATAGGGGCGCGGTAACGCTCGGGTGGCCCCGGGGTTGACACGGATCGGGCTGCGAAAGGCAGGCCTTATGGCACGCCCCGTGTCACGGAGTGACCGCTAGAATCGGCCGGTTGCAGTCGAGCCGGTTGATGATGTCCGTTGATTTCCCCGTTCCGTCGCTGCGCGCCCTGCTGGTCCCGGCCTGCGCGGTGTTCCTGTTCGCCGGCTGCGGCGAGTCGGCCCCGTCCAACGGCGCGCGCGGCCAGGCGCCGGCCGCGGTGGTGACCACCGCCGTGGTGGCACCGTCGCCGTGGCAGGACACGATCTCGGCGCTGGGCACGGTGAAGGCGCGCGAGTCGGTGGAGGTCACCGCCAAGGTCAGCGAGACCGTCGAGCGGGTGCATTTCGAGAGCGGCGACGAGGTCGAGGCCGGGGCCACCCTGGTCACGCTGTCGGGCCGGCAGCAGCAGGCGGCGCTGGAAGCCGCGGAGGCGGCCGCCCGCGAGGCCGAGCAGCAGTACCGCCGTGGCCGCGAGCTGGTGCAGCAGCAGCTGATCTCGCGCTCCCAGCTCGACACCCAACGGGCCACGCGCGACGCGGCGCTGGCGCGGGTGGCGCAGATGCGCGCCGACATCGGCGACCGCCACATCCGCGCGCCGTTCGCCGGCCGGCTGGGGATCCGCCAGGTCAGCCCGGGCGCGCTGGTCACGCCGGGCACGGTGGTGGCGACCCTCGACGACCTCTCGCGGGTGTACGTGGATTTCCCGGTGCCCGAAGTGCACCTGGCGCGCCTGGCCGAAGGGCTGCCGCTGGCCGCGACCAGCGTGGCCTGGCCGGGGGTGGAGTTCGCCGGTGAGGTGTCGAGCATCGATGCCCGGGTGGACCCGGCCACCCGGGCGATCACCGTGCGCGGAGATTTCCCGAACCCCGAGCGCCGGCTGCGGCCGGGCATGCTGCTCCAGGTCGAGCTCGGCCACGCGTCGCGGCAGGCGCTGGTGGTGCCAGAGATCGCCGTGGTGCAGGTGGGCCGCGAGACCTTCGCCTGGCGGGTGACCGGCGAGGGGACCGTGGAACGGGCGATGGTGCGCGTGGGCGAGCGCCGCGCCGGGGCGGTCGAGATCCTCGAGGGGTTGGCCGCGGGCGACCGGATCGTGGTGGAGGGCACCGGGAAGCTGCGCCCGGGCATGGCGATCAGCGACGCCGCGGCCTCCCCGGCGACCGGCGAAGGCAACGGAAGCGGCGACGGAGCCGGGGGCTGACCGGCGATGAAGCTGTCCGACCTTTCGATCCGGCGCCCGGTCTTCGCCACGGTCATCAGCCTGCTCCTGGTGGTGGTCGGGCTGATGTCCTTCATGCGCCTGACCCTGCGCGAATTGCCGAACATCGACCCGCCGATCGTGTCGGTGGACGTGACCTACCCCGGCGCGTCGGCGGCCGTGGTCGAGACCCGGGTCACCCAGATCCTGGAGGACGCGCTTTCGGGCATCGAGGGCATCTACACCATCCAGTCGAGCAGCCGCAACGGCCGCTCCGACGTGACCATCGAATTCAACCTCACCCGCGACATCGAGGCCGCGGCCAACGACGTGCGCGACCGCATCAGCCGGGTGATGGACCGCCTGCCAGACGAGGCCGATCCGCCCGAGATCGCCAAGGTGGAGGCGGACGCCGACGTGATCGTATGGCTGAACATGCGCTCCACGACCATGGACACCATGGAGCTGACCGACTACGCCGACCGCTACATCGTCGACCGGCTGTCGGCGCTCGACGGCGTGGCGCGGGTGCAGCTGGGCGGCGGCCAGCGTTACGCCATGCGGATCTGGCTCGACCGCGACGCGATGGCCGCGCGTGGCATCACCGCTTCCGACATCGAGGCCGCGCTGCGCAGCGAGAACGTCGAACTGCCCGCCGGCCGCATCGAGTCGGCCGACCGCGACTTCACCCTGCGCGTGGAGCGCGGCTACCGCGCGCCCGGGCAGTTCGCGCAGATGCCGCTGCGCAAGGGCGAGGACGGCTACGTGGTGCGGCTGGGCGACGTGGCCGAGGTGGAGCTGGGCCCGGAGGAGCGGCGCGCCTACCTGCGCAGCAACGGGGTGCCGAACGTGGGCCTGGGGATCGTGCGCACCTCCACCGCGAACGCGCTGGACGTGGCACGCGCGGCCCGCGCCGAGGCCGAGCTGATCCAGCAGACCCTGCCCGAGGGCACCGACATCTTCGTCGCCTACGACGGTACCACCTTCATCGACGCCTCGATCAAGCGCGTGTACTGGACGCTGTTCGAGGCGATGGTGCTGGTGTTCCTGGTGATCTGGCTGTTCCTTGGCAGCCTGCGCGCGGCGCTGATCCCGGCGGTCACCGTGCCGGTGTGCCTGGTCGCCGCGTTCATCGCCCTGTACGCGTTCGGGTTCTCGATCAACCTGCTGACCCTGCTGGCGCTGGTGCTGTGCATCGGCCTGGTGGTGGACGATGCGATCATCGTGCTGGAGAACGCG
>Ga0123333_10001207_pt1 | contig 27157 bp, 19 predicted proteins | sample BioC12SIPDNA_3_FD_89957 | JGI IMG/M metagenome (GOLD analysis project Ga0123333, IMG submission 89957) | Anaerobic biogas reactor microbial communites from Washington, USA - Biogas_R2_B C12 SIP DNA | ecosystem: Engineered > Bioreactor > Anaerobic > Unclassified | place: Washington, USA... | reverse complement strand
GTCCGATCGTCACCGAGGTCGACGGCGAGCAGACGCCCTGCCCCTGACCGTCTCAGTCCGCTTCATCCCGCGTCAGCCCGCCTCACCCCGTCGGATCGCCCCGTGAGGGCCACCCCCTCGGGGCGGGTCAGGGGACGACGACCGCCCGACCGGTGAGGGTCGCGGCGTCGAGCGCGGCGTAGGCCGACTCCACCTCCGCCAGGGGGTACTCGTCGACGGGCACGGTCACCCGTCCCTCCGCGGCGAGGTCGACCACCGCCCCCAGGTCGGCGCGCGACGAGCCCTGCACCGCGGTCACCGTCGCCTCCCGCGGCAGCGTGCCGAACCAGGGCCGGCGGAGCGTGCCGGGCCCGGCGCCCACCAGCACGAACGCCCCTCCCCGACGGAGGGCGGCGAGGCCGCTCCGGATCGTGTCGTCGACGCCGACCACGTCGATCACCGCGTCGACCCCGCCGCGCCCGCCGCGGCCGGTCGCCCGCAGGGCACCCCCCAGTTCGTCCCCCGCGCCGTCGAGCGCCCGGTCGGCCCCCAGCGCGAGGGCCGCCTCCCGTCGCGCCGGGTCGGTGTCGACCGCTACCACCGTCGGGACCCCCCTGGCCCTCAGGATCTGGACGACGAACGAGCCGAGGCCCCCGACGCCGATCACGACGGCCACGTCGACGTCCGGCACCGCCAGGGCCCGGCGCACGGCGTGGTGGGAGGTGGCGCCCGCGTCGGTGAGGGGCGCGGCCCGCCGGGGGTCGAGCCCCTCGGGAAGGACGACCAGGGCGCCCGGATCGTCGACGAGGACGAACCGGGCGAGGCCACCGTCGCGGCCGTAGCCACGGCCGACGTCGCCGCGGGGGCAGGCGCTGTCGCTCCCGGTCCGGCAGTGCCAGCAGGTGCCGCACGCGCCGGGCGAGGCGACCACCACCGGGGTTCCCACCGGCGGGCCGTCCACCCCCTCGCCCCGCTCGGCCACCGTGCCGCCGACCTCGTGGCCGAGCGTGAAGGGCACCCGCCACCCCAGCGCCTCGCCGACCTCACCGGGCATCGCCGCCATGGCGAGGTCCGAGTGGCACAGCCCGCAGCCCGCCACCTCCACCAGCACCTGGCCGGGGCCGGGCCGGGGCACCGGCACCTCGACCCGCTCGGGCGGACCGCCCCACCGCGTGAGCCGGTAGGCGGTCATCGCGCCGTCGGAGACGGTCACGCGGCAGGCGGCCAGGCGCGGCTCACGATCTCCGCCGCGGCGACCCCGGCCGGCAGGGTGCCCAGGGCGAGGCCGGCGTCACGGGCGAGACGGGACGCGCAGAACGCGTCGGCGACCGCGGCCGGGGCGTTGCGCACCAGCAGCGAACCCTGGAGCGCGAGCGCCGCCCGCTCGACGATGCGCCGGGCCCGGACCTCGACCCCGTCGGGATCGGCCAGTTCGGCGTGCAGGTCGTCGATCGCCCGGTCGAGGCGGGGGTCGGCCCCGCGTGCCAGCTCGATCTCGGTGAGCAGGGCGGCGACCGACTCGGGCTCGCGCGCGGCGGCGCGGAGCACGTCGAGCGCCATCACGTTGCCCGACCCCTCCCAGATCCCGTTCAGCGGGCTCTCCCGGAAGAGGCGCGGCATCGGGCCGTCCTCGATGTACCCGGCCCCGCCGAGGCACTCGAGCGCCTCGGCCGCGAAGAGCGGGGCGCGCTTGCAGATCCAGTACTTCGACACCGCGGTGGCGATGCGGGCGAACGCGGTCTCGCCCCGGTCGTAGGCGCCGGCGAGGCGCGCCATCGTGACGGTGGCGGCCTCGGACTCGACCGCGAGGTCGGCGAGGACGTTGACCATCAGGGGCTGCTCGACCAGGCGCCGGCCGAACGCCCCGCGGTGCACCGCGTGGTGGATCGCCTGCGCCAGGCCGGCTCGCATCTGACCGACGACACCGATCACGCAGTCGAGCCGGGTGTGGTTGACCATCGTGAGGATGGTCTGGACGCCGCGGCCCTCCTCGCCGAGCAGGCGCGCCCGGGCGCCGTCGAGCTCGATCTCGCTCGACGCGTTCGACCGGTTGCCCAGCTTGTCCTTCAGCCGCTGGATCTCGATGGCGTTGCGGCTGCCGTCGGGGAGCCGGCGGGGCATCGCGAAGCACGACAGCCCGACGTCGGTGTGAGCGAGCACGAGGAACAGGTCGCCCATCGGCGCCGAGCAGAACCACTTGTGTCCGGTGAGCAGGTGGTCGCCGTCGTCGGCCGGCACGGCGCGGGTCGTGTTCGCCCGCACGTCGGATCCGCCCTGCTTCTCGGTCATCGCCATGCCCGCGAGGCCACCGACCTTGGCCACGATCGGCAGCGGGGTCGGGTCGTAGGTGCGCGACGTCATCTTCGGCTCCCACTCGGTGGCCAGGTCGGGGTCGGCGCGCAGGGCGGGCACGATCGAGTACGTCATCGACACCGGGCAGCCGTGGCCCGCCTCGACCTGCGTCCACAGGGCGAACTTGGCGGCCCGGGTCACGTGGGGGGCGACGTCGGGGTCGGCCCACGGCCCGCCGGCGAGCCCGTCGGCGACCGCCTGCCCGAGCAGCTCGTGGTACGCCGGGTGGTACTCGACCTCGTCGATGCGGTGGCCGAAGCGGTCGTGGGTGTGCAGGACCGGACCGTGGGCGTTGGCCAGCTCGCCGCGGCGGATCCACTCCGGCTCGCCGACGCGCCGACCGACCTCGATGATCTCGGCGTCGCGGGACCCGGCCCCCTCGCGTTCGACCGCCTCGCGGAGAGCCAGGTCGAGGGCGTAGGCGTCGTGCCCCTCGAGCGGGGGCGGCTGGTTGCGCACCTCGTGCGTCACGTGCGCCATGGCCCGTGTCTACCGCGCCGCCACGACCGGCGCCGCCGCCGTCCGTGCGGAGGTTCCGCCTTGACAGCGCGACCGAGGAGGTCCACAGTGTCCGGCGTGACCGCCGCCTCCCACCTCCTCCTCCTCATGTAGACGGGTGCCCCCATACCGGCACTCGTCGAGCTCCTGAGCCCTCGTGGCCGGGAGCTTTCTTCGTTTTCCAGCCCGATGACCGATTCCGAACCACGACGACCGAACTGCGAGCCTGATCACCATGGCCCCTGAGCCCGCCACCCCGAAGACCATGCCGTTCGATCGGTACCGCCCGACGGTTCCCGTCGACCTGCCGGACCGCACCTGGCCCGACCGTCGCCTCACCGCGGCGCCCCGCTGGTGCGCGGTCGACCTCCGCGACGGCAACCAGGCGCTCATCGACCCGATGGACCCCGAGCGCAAGCTCCGCATGTTCAACACCCTCGTGGCCATGGGCTACAAGGAGATCGAGGTCGGCTTCCCGTCGGCGTCGCAGCCCGACTTCGACTTCGTGCGGCAGCTCGTCGAGGAGGACCTCGTCCCGGAGGACGTGACGATCCAGGTGCTGACCCAGTGCCGCGACGACCTGATCGAGCGCACCTACGAGTCGATCCGGGGATCGCACCGGGCGATCGTCCACTTCTACAACTCGACCTCCACCCTCCAGCGCCGGGTCGTGTTCGGCCTCGACCGCGACGGCGTCACCGAGATCGCCGTCAACGCCGCCAAGCTGTGCCGCAAGCTCGAGCACACCGTGCCGGGCACCGACGTCCGCTACGAGTACTCACCGGAGAGCTTCACCGGCACCGAGCTCGAGTACGCGGTGGAGATCTGCGACGCGGTGGCCGACGTGATCGAACCGACGCCCGAGCGGCCGCTGATCATGAACCTGCCGGCGACGGTCGAGATGTTCACGCCGAACCTCTACGCCGACTCGATCGAGTGGTTCCTGCGCACCGTGCGCAACCGGGAGTCGATCGTGCTGTCGCTGCACCCCCACAACGACCGGGGGTGCGCCGTGGCCGCCGCCGAGCTGGGGGTGCTGGCCGGCGCCGACCGGGTCGAGGGCTGCCTGTTCGGAAACGGTGAGCGCACCGGCAACGTCGACCTGGTGACCCTGGGCCTGAACCTGTTCAGCCAGGGCGTCGACCCCGAGATCGACTTCAGCGACATCGACGCCATCCGCCGGGTCGCCGAGTACTGCAACCGCCTGCCGGTGCACGAGCGCCACCCCTACGCGGGGGACCTCGTGTACACCGCGTTCTCCGGCTCGCACCAGGACGCGATCAAGAAGGGGTTCGCCGCCCTCTACGCCGACGCCGAGGCGGCCGGGCGGGGCCGCGACTACGAGGTGTGGGAGGTGCCGTACCTCCCGATCGACCCCGCCCACGTGGGCCGCACCTACGAGGCGGTGATCCGGGTCAACAGCCAGTCCGGCAAGGGCGGCGTCGCCTACATCATGGAGACCGAGCACGGCTTCTCGCTCCCGCGGCGCCTCCAGATCGAGTTCTCCAAGACGATCCAGGGCATCGTCGAGGACACCGGCACCGAGATCTCGCCCGCGGCCATGTGGGACGCCTTCACCGCCGAGTACCTGCCCGCCGAGCCGCGCTTCGAGCTGCGGTCGAGCGAGCTGGCCACCGACACCGACGGCCGGACGTCGATCACCGCCCACCTGGTCGTCGACGGCCGGCCGGTGACGGTGACCGGGGCGGGCAACGGTCCGATCGACGCGTTCGTCGCCGCCATGGGCTCCGAGGTCGGCGTCGACCTGGAGGTCGTCGACTACCACGAGCACGCCCTCAGCCAAGGCGCGGACGCATCCGCGGTCGCCTACGTCGAGACCCAGGACGGCGACGGCACGATCCGCTGGGGCGTCGGCACCGACTCGAACATCATCACCGCCTCGCTCAAGGCGGTCCTCGGCGCCGCCGACCGCGCCGTCCGCGGGTGAGCGTTACATCCGGGGTCAGACCCCAGATGTAACAGTCAGTCGGCCGGGGCGACCGACGCGAAGGCGCGGGCCCGGTCGAGCTGGAGGAGGCGCTCGTCGGGGTTCGGGGCGCCGACGAGCACGTAGTCGTCGGCGAACTCGGCCCGCAGCTCGCCGGTGTCGTCGACCAGCCAGGGCAGGGCGAGGCGGCGCGGCACCCGGACGATCGGCGGGTGCTCGAACGTCCCGAAGACCTTGTCCCACACCGCGATCGACACGCCGTGGTTCGCCATCGGGGCCCCGAAGTGGTGGTGGAAGTGGTGGCGGCGGACGAAGCGCTGGTAGCGGGTGTGCGGCGCCCGCAGGTGGGCCACCGCGTGCTGGTACTCGTAGAAGAAGTAGCCGAACGCCCAGCCGACGGCGACGGTGACCCCGGCGACCGGGCCGGCGATCCACCATGCGAGCGGCGCCCAGCCGAGCCCGCCGACGAGCAGCATGCCCGTCCAGCTCAGGATGTGGTTGCGGTCGAAGTGCCACTGGGAGTGGACGTGGTGCTCGAGGTGCTCGCGGCTCATGATCCCCTTGCCGTGCAGCTCGTGCATGGCGAAGCGGTGGAGCACGTACTCGGCGAGGGTCCAGAGCGCCCACCCGGCGGGGAAGGCGAGGACGACGGTCACGATGGTGGTCACGGTGGTCTCCGGGTGAGGTCGTGTCGGTCGGGTGAACGGAGGGGCAGGCGGTGGGCCGGTGCTCGGGTCAGGTCGGAGCCGGCCCGGCGGGGGTCGGCAGGTCGGCGGCGACGGCGGACGCCTCGGCGAGGACGGTCGGATCCGCGCCCCAGCCGAGGAGGAACGAGCGGGTGATCTCGGCGCCCAACACCGCCCCGGTGGTGGGCAGGCCGGCGACGATGCCGTCGACGAGCAGGGCGCCGTTGAGCGCCGACACCCATGCGAGCGTGCGGACGAGGGCGCCGTCGAGGGGCCGGTCGATCGGGTCGCTGGCCGGTTCGTGCGGCGCCAGAGCGCCCGACTCGACCGCGGTGGCGAGCAGTCGGCGGGGGCGGTCGAGCACGGCCATCGCGACCGGCACGATCGACAGCACGTCGTCGGTGTCGGCGAGGCCCGGCGTGACGAGCATCCGCTGTTGGAGGCGGAACTCCCGGGCGTGGTGCTCCGGCGCGCCGAGGAACAGCTCCGAGAAGGCGAGCAGCCGGGCCAGGGCAGCGACCGGTGGCGACGCGTCGCACTCGGCGAGGGCGGAGTCGACCGCCACGAGGTGGACGTCGGCCACGTCGGCGAGCACCACGAGCGCGTCCTGCTGGAGCGCGGCGAGCAGTGCGGATCGCGAGGCGAAGTACGTGTAGAGCGACGCCGGGGCGTAGTCGGCGGCCTCGGCCAGCGCCGCCATCGTCAGGCCGTCGATGCCGTCGCGCTCGACGATGTCGGCCGCGAGCTCGATCAGCGCGTCGCGCCGGGCGGCGCGCTTGCGGGTCCGCCGGTCCGGCACCGCGGCCGGGTCCGAGGGTTCGACGTTTTCCGAAGGCACATCGGAAAACGTATGCAGATCGACCCGGCGCCGTCAATCCCCGTTCACCCCGCGACGGATCGCGGGGCGCCGGGACGTTCTGACCTACGACCGTTCCGACGAAACACCGGGAACCCGATGACGCTCACCGCCGTCCGCCCCCTGCATCGGGTGGGGGGAAGGGAGGACCCGCCGACCCCTTGCCAGCGCGCGCCGCAGGGCGGAGACTGGTACCCGACCGGGAGGAAGGTCCCGGAGGAGGGATGGCTGGTGCGCGAGCACGGCACGGGCGCGGTGCGGCGCACCAGCGCGGGCAACGTCGAGACGGACGTAGGCGGGGTCACGTCGGCGCGCTCCGCCCCCGACCCGGCCACACGGCTCGCCGAGCTCTACGAGGCTCTCCTGCCGGTCGTGTTCGGCTACTGCCGCGCCCGCCTGCGGGAGGCCGATGCCGACGCGACGCACGATGGGCGCCCCGGCTCCGCGACGTCGCCGCGTCGAACCCGACCGCGGTGGACGACCTGGCCACCGAGGGCGGCGGGGACACGATCGAGGCGCTCGACGCGCTGTCACCGATCCACCGGGCGGTGCTGGTGCTCCACTACCTCGACGACGTGCCGGTCCGGACCATCGCGACGATGCTGGACCGGTCGCCGGTGGCGGTCGACTCGCTCCTCGCCCGCGCCCGGCAATCGCTGTCGGCCCAGATCGACGCCGAGGCGGGGCGACCGTGACCCCCGACCGCGCGGCGTTCGACGAGGTGGCGGTCCGCGCCGCCCTGCGCCGGGCCGAATCCCCCCGCGTCCCGTCGGCGGAGCTCGACGCCCGCCTCCGCTCCGAGCTGTTCGGTACCGAACCCGCCGCCCCCCGGCCCGAGGCCGACGCACCGGCCGACGACTCCCACGCCGACCTCGTGGTGCTCGATCTCGACCCACTCGACGCGATCGGATCGGCCGAACCGCCCGACGCGACACGGGGGGCCGGACCCGCCCGCCGGCGCGGATCGGGGGGACCGGCATCCGCCGGCGGGGGCTCGGGGCCCGTCGGACCCACCCGCGCCCGACCCGGGCCGGCCCGGCGCTCCAGCCGCCGCAAGACCGCGCTGGTCGCCATCGCCGCGGCCGCGGCGGTATCGGTGATGGTCGCCGCCGTGATACTCGCGCGCACCCCCGAGCCGGAGGCGACCGTCGACGTCGGTCCCGACCCGTCGACCACTGCCACCGTCCCCGCCACCGTCGACGACGCCGCCGCCCGGGCGTGCGCCCGGATGCGCGAGTCGGCCTTCGCCCCGCTCACCCGGTCCGACGTGCTCGGGCCGCGCAACGAGGACGTGCTGATGACCCGCGACGAGGTACGGGTGGCCGCGTCGACGCTGCTCGACGCCCTGGAGACGTGGCGCTCCGACATGCGCGTCGCGGGCGTGGACGACGATGTGTTCTTCGAGCGCCTGGACCTCGCCGTCGCTCGGGTCGGACGCGTCGCCGGCCGCCTCGAGTCCGACGAGGACCTCACGTCCATGACGCTGCTCGACTGGCTCGACCTGCTCGAGTCGTCCGAGCGCTACCTGCTCGACGCCGAGCACCGCCTGATCGACCTGGCCATCCCGGGTTGCCCGTGACCCGTCACCGCGCCGGCGCGGCCCCGGTCACCGCGCCGGCCGTGCTGGTCGCCATGGTGCTCGTCGCCATGGTGCTGGTCGCCTGCGGATCGTCCCCGGCCGCGGAGGCCGACGCGACGACCACCACGGTCGCCGGTGACCCCGTGCCCGTCGACGTCGCCGCGCCACCGATCATCCCCGACCTGGAGCTGACTCCGCTCGCCACCCACGACCCGGCGTGGGGCGCCATGAAGGGGGCGGCCGACCGCCTGTACGTGGAACGGGAGGGCTCCGAGGACCAGTACCGGATCGCCCGCCTCGACCCCGAGACGGGCGCGATCGCGGCGGAGCGAGACCTCGGCGGCATCGCCAAGTGGACCCCGACCGATCACGGCCTCGTCGTGGTGGAGGTCAGCCAGCACGTCGTCCGCGTCCTCGACCCCGACACCCTTGAGGACCGGCACCGCATCGAGCTCCCCGAGGACATGCGGGTCTTCGTCGCCCACGACACCCCCCAGGGCGATCCGTTCTGGCTCGGTGTACGCCAGTACGACGTGGACCAGATCGCCGGCATCTACACCCGGATGGGGGCCGTGCAGGTCGACCTCGAGCGGGGGGAGGTCGGCCGGTTCGTCGAGCTGCCGACGTGCGGCGCGTCGGCGGTGGTCCAGCCCGACGACGGGCATCTCGTGGCGGGGCTCTCGTGCGTCCACCAGTTCGCGGTCGCCGACCTCGTCACGGGCGAGGTGACCACGTCGGGCAGCTTCGGCGTCCTCCCCCACCTGATGACGCTCGACGGAGTGGTGTGGGCCCGCTTCAAGACCCTCGGCTACCTGGCCCGGATGACGTCCGGGAGCGACGGGGCCGAGATCCTCGACCTCAACGCCGACGGGCCCACGTTCGAGGACGTCACACCGCTGATCGGCCGCGGCGACGGCGTGTGGACCGTCGGGGTCACCGCCGACCCGGAGACCGACCGGGTGCTCCACCGGATCGATCCCGAGACCTTCACGGTCACCGGGCGCGCCCACTTCAACGGCAGCCTGGCGTTCGCCGGTGACCTCGGCTACACGCTGCTCCAGGGCGAGCTGTCGACGTTCGAGCCGGCGTCGGTCACCGAGGCGCCGCCCCGCGAGGTGGTGCGGCCCGAGCCCGGCGCACCCGCCGCGGCCACACCCGACAGCGACGAGGAGCAGGAGGTCATCGACGTGGCGATGAGCCTGATGGACCCGGCCGTCGACAACGACGAGGTCCTCCCCCACCTCGGCGGCGACGAGGACCTCACCGCGATACGCAGCGCCCTGGTCGAGCTGGCCGACGCCGCGTACCCGGGCGTCCGCCCGCGCGTCACCGCGGTGTCGGTCGACGGCGACCGGGCCTCGGTCGGCTACGTGTTCCTCGTCGACGACGTGGTCGCGTTCGTGCCGTTCACCGCCGTGTTCGAGCGCCGCGACGGCACCTGGGTGATCACCCGCGACTCGGTGTGCGTCATCGCTCAGGAGGCCGCCGTCCCCGGCTGCTGAGCGGTTGTTACATCTGGGGTCTGACCCCGGATGTAACAACGGCCTACACGTTGCGGCGGTAGCGGCCCCCGACCTCGAAGAGGGCACCGGTGATCTCGCCGAGGGTGCAGCAGCGCACCGCCTCCATCAGCTCGGCGAATACGTTGCCGCCGGCGAGGGCGGTGGCGCGGAGGCGGTCGAGCGCGGCGTCGCGCTCCCCCGCGTGACGCCGGCGGAAGTCGGCCAGCCGGTCGAGCTGACCCTCCTTCTCCGCCTCGGTCGACCGGGCCAGCTCCAGCTCGCGGTCGGACGGGACGTCGTCGACCTCGTCGGTGGCGATCGGCAGGAACGTGTTGACGCCGATGATCGGGAGCGTGCCGTCGTGCTTGCGGGTCTCGTAGAGCAGCGACTCGTCCTGGATGCGGCCCCGCTGGTAACCGGTCTCCATCGCGCCGAGGACGCCGCCGCGCTCGCTGATGCGGTCGAACTCGGCGAGCACCGCCTCCTCGACCAGGTCGGTCAGCTCCTCGACGATGAAGGACCCCTGGTTCGGGTTCTCGTTCATCGCCAGGCCCCACTCCTCGTTGATGACGAGCTGGATGGCGAGCGCCCGCCGCACCGACTCCGGCGTGGGCGTGGTGACCGCCTCGTCGTAGGCGTTGGTGTGGAGGCTGTTGCAGTTGTCGTAGACGGCGATGAGCGCCTGCAGCGTGGTGCGGATGTCGTTGAACGCCATCTCCTGGGCGTGCAGCGACCGACCCGACGTCTGGACGTGGTACTTCAGCTTCTGGCTGCGCTCCGACGCGCCGTAGCGGTCGCGCATCACGACCGCCCAGACTCGGCGGGCGACCCGACCGAGCACCGCGTACTCCGGGTCCATGCCGTTGGAGAAGAAGAAGGAGAGGTTCGGGGCGAAGTCGTCGATCGCCATGCCGCGGGCGAGGTACGCCTCGACGTAGGTGAACCCGTTGGCCAGGGTGAAGGCGAGCTGGGTGATCGGGTTCGCGCCCGCCTCGGCGATGTGGTAGCCGGAGATCGAGACGCTGTAGAAGTTCCGCACCCGCTCGGCGACGAACCACTCCTGGACGTCGGCCATCATCCCGAGGGCGAACTCCGTCGAGAAGATGCAGGTGTTCTGGCCCTGGTCCTCCTTGAGGATGTCGGCCTGCACCGTCCCCCGTACCGTCGCCAGCACCTCCGCCCGGACCGCGGCGGCCTCGTCGTCGGACGGTGAGCGGCCGTGCTCGCCGGCGAAGGCGTCGAGCCGCTGGTCGACCGCGGTGGTGAGGAACATGGCGAGGATCGTCGGGGCCGGACCGTTGATCGTCATCGACACCGACGTGCTCGGGTCGCACAGGTCGAACCCGTCGAAGAGGACCTTCATGTCGTCGAGGGTCGCCACGCTGACGCCGGAGTTGCCGACCTTCCCGTAGATGTCGGGACGGCGGTCGGGGTCGGCGCCGTAGAGCGTCACCGAGTCGAACGCGGTGGACAGACGGGTGGCGGGTTGGCCCTCGGCGAGCAGGTGGAAGCGGCGGTTGGTGCGGAAGGCGTCGCCCTCCCCGGCGAACATGCGCGCCGGACGCTCGCCGTCGCGCTTGAACGCGAACACCCCGGCGGTGAACGGGAAGCGGCCCGGCAGGTTCTCCTCCATGAGGAACCGGAGGAGGTCGCCCTCGTCGGTGGTGCGCGGCAGCGCGACGCGGGGGATCGCCGTACCCGAGAGGGAGTCGCGGGTGAGGGCCGTGGTGATGTCGCGCCCGCGCACGGTGACGGTGTGCTCGGCGCCCGAGTACGCGTCGACGACCTCGGGCCACCCGTCGAGCAGCGCCCTCGCCTCGGGGACGAGCTCGGCGTCGGCCGCCTCGGCGAGCGCGGCGAGCCCGGCCGGGGCCTCGTCGCCGCCGGACGCCTCGACCAGGGCCCGCACCTCGCGGATCTGCTGGCGGCGACGGGCGACGGCCGCCTGCTCGGCGACGAGCCGATGGTGCGAGCGCACGGCGTCGGCCGCCTCGGCGAGGTGGCGCGCCCGCGCCGGGGGCACGACGGCGGTGTCGGCCGAGGACACCTTGGCGTCGACCGGTGGGAGCACGCCAGTCGTCGCCGGCGCCTCGAACCCGGCCGCCGCCAGGCGGTCGCGCAGCTCCTGGTAGAGGGCGGTGGTGCCGTCGTCGTTGAACCGGCTGGCGACCGTGCCGAACACCGGCATCTCCTCCGGCGCGGAGCCGAAGGCCTCCCGGGAGCGCACGAGCTGGCGACGGACGTCGCGCAGGGCGTCCTCGCCGCCGCGCCGGTCGAACTTGTTGATGGCGACGACGTCGGCGAAGTCGAGCATGTCGATCTTCTCGAGCTGGCTGGCCGCCCCGAACTCGGGGGTCATCACGTAGAGGGCCACGTCGCTGTGGTCGACCACGGCGGCATCGCCCTGACCGATGCCCGGGGTCTCGACGATCACCACGTCGGCCCCCCACGCCCGCGCCGCGGCGACCATGTCGTCGATCGCATCGGGCAGCACGGCGCCGGCGGTACGGGTGGCGAGGCTGCGGAAGTAGACCCGCGCCGGGTCGATCGAGTTCACGCGGATGCGGTCGCCGAGCAGGGCGCCGCCCCCGCGGCGGCGGGTCGGATCGATCGCCAGCACCGCGACGGTGACCTTGTCCTCGAAGTCGAGCCGGAAGCGTCCGACCAGCTCGTCGGTCAGCGACGACTTGCCCGATCCGCCGGTGCCCGTGATGCCCAGCACCGGTGCCCGGCGACGCTCGGCCGCAGCCCGGATCTCGTCCCGGTCGGCGGCGGGCAGCGTCCCGGCCTCGAGCATGGTGATCGTGCGGGCCAGGGCGCGCTGGTCGCCGCCGAGCAGGGCGTCGACCGCGGGGGCGCGCCCGGCGGCGAGGTCGACGTCGCTGTCGCGCACCAGCAGGTTGATCATGGCGGGGAGCCCGAGCTGCTGGCCGTCGTGGGGCGAGAAGATCCGGCTCACGCCGTGGGCCTGGAGGTGCTCGATCTCGGCGGGGAGGATCGTGCCGCCCCCGCCGCCGAACACCTTGACCTCTCCGGCGCCGCGCTCGCGGAGCAGGTCGACCAGGTAGGTGAAGAACTCGACGTGCCCGCCCTGGTAGGAGCTGACCGCCACGCCCTGCACGTCCTCCTGCAGGGCAGCGGTGACGATCTCGTCGACCGAGCGGTTGTGGCCGAGGTGGATCACCTCGACGCCCTGCGCCTGGAGGATCCGCCGCATGATGTTGATCGACGCGTCGTGGCCGTCGAACAGGCTCGCCGCGGTGACGAAGCGCACCGGGTGGACGGGCTGGTGGATGTCGGTTTCCATCGGTCTCGGTTCGATCGGATGTGACGTCGGTCAGGCTACGGCGCACCCGGACGCGTAACGAATGGGGTCGGAGGAAAGCCGTTACCCACGGTCGGTCGGCGCGAGGCGCCGCGGTCGGTCAGCGCTCCCGGACGACGTCGGCGGGGTCCTTGTCGGTCCGGAGGCCGAGGTAGCGGGGGTGGCGGAGGCGGCCCGCGTCGCTCCACTCGCCGAAGCCGACCTCGGCGACCAGCTCGGGGCGCACCCAGTGCGCCGTCGGCTCCCGGGGCGGGTCGACGACGGGAGGGCCATCGACCGCGATGGGGTCGAGGCGGGTCCGCAGGTCGCGCAGGACGGTGGCGGAGAACCCGGTGCCGACCTTGCCGCCGTAGCGCAGCACGCCGTCCTCGTGGTAGCCGAGCAGCAGCGCCCCGAGGTGGAGGCGCCCACCGGCCGGCTCGGTCCAGCCGACCACCACCATCTCCTGCCGCCGCACGACCTTCAGCTTCAGCCAGTCGCGGCTGCGCCGACCCTGGTAGCGGCTCGCCGCCCGCTTGGCGATCAGGCCCTCCCACCCCGACGCGGCGGCGCGTTCGAGGAGATCGTCGAGGTCGCCGTCGAGCGCCTCGACGACCTCGACCACCTCGTCGGGTTCCACCACCCGGTCGAGCAGCGCCCGGCGGTCGGTCAACGGCAGGTCCCGGACGTCTCGGCCCGCCACCCACAGCACGTCGAACACCACGAAGTGGACCCGCACCGGGGACCGACGCGACCGGGCCTCGTCGTGGACGTGCATCCGCTGCTGGAGCCGGGTGAAGGACGTCGCCCCGTCCTCGTCGTACGCGACGACCTCCCCGTCGAGGACGGCGTCGACGGCCACGGTCGCGGCGAGGGCATCGACCACCTCGGGGTACACGTCGCCCTGACGGATCCGGTTCCGGGACCGCAGGTCGACCTCACCGTCGACGATCCAGGCCAGGACCCGCACGCCGTCGAGCTTGCGCTCGTAGACCCATTCGCCCGACGGGCGTTCTCCGGCGCGGGCGAGCGACGCGGCCATCGGCTCGTACCACCGCTCGGGTTCGCCGTCGCTCGCCACCGCCCCATGCTCCCCCACGCCGGCCGAGCGGGCGGCGCGGTAACAGTTTTCCTCCGACCCCACCTGTTACCTGGACAGCGGGTGGCCGGGTTGGGGGGACAGACTGGCGAGGTGCGCGCCGACCGCCTCGTGGCCACCCTGCTGCTGCTCCAGGCCCGCGGCCGGGTCACCGCGGCCGAGGTCGCCCGGGAGCTGGAGGTGTCCGAGCGCACCGCGCGCCGCGACCTCGAGGCGCTCGGCATGGCGGGCATCCCGGTGTACTCCCAGGCCGGCCGGGGTGGCGGATGGTCGCTGCTCGGCGGCGCCCGCACCGACCTGAGCGGCCTCACCGCCGCCGAGGCCCGCACCCTGTTCCTGCTCGCCGGGCCGTCGGCCGCGGCCACGCCGGAGGCCAAGTCGGCCCTCCGCAAGCTGGTCCAGGCCCTGCCCGAGACGTTCCGCGCCGACGCCGAGGCCGCCGCCGACGCGGTGATGATCGACCCGTCGCGCTGGGGAGGCGAACCCGCCTCGCCCCCGCCCTTCCTCGACGACCTCCGCCGGGCGGTGCTCGACCGGGTGCAGGTCGACCTCGCCTACACCGATCGCAGCGGGGCCGAGACCGAGCGGCGCGTCAGTCCCCTCGGCCTCGTGCAGAAGGGCCTCGTCTGGTACCTGATCGCCAACACGGCCGCCGGGCTGCGGACGTTCCGCCTCTGGCGGGTGCGCGGCGTGGAGCGCTCCGACGAACCGGCCGACCGCCCGCCGGACTTCGACCTTCCCCGCGCCTGGCAGGACGTCGTCGACGCGATGGGGCGGAGCCGACCGACCGTCGAGGTGGTCGTGCGCTTCCCCGACGAGCTCGAACCCACCCTCCACCGCCACTGGGGTCACCGCTTCTCGGTCGACCACCCGGACGCGCGGGGCGAGCCCGCCCCCGACGAGGCCGCCGACCGTCCGGGCCCCGGCGACGGTGGACCACCCCGGGGCGACGGGCCGCCCGACCCGTCCGCCCCCGACGAGGCCGCCGACGGCTGGTCGCGGGGACGGATCCTCGGCGACACGTGGGAGGGCATCGTCGACCAGCTCGCCGGCTACGGCGGCGCCGTCGAGGTGTTGGCGCCGGTCGAGGCCCGTGCCCGACTGGCGGCGATCGGTGCCGAGCTGGTCGACCGCTACGGATCGGACGCGCCCGAGGCGTTAGCCTGACGCCGATCCGCAGCAGGGGAACAGGGGCGGGACACGGGTGTCCGACGCACAACGAACACCCGACGACCCGGTGATCCGGATCCGCCGTGACGCGCTGGCCGTCATGTTCGGCTACGTCGACGAGACGATCCTGTGCTGCGACTCGACCGGTGTGATCCGCTTCGCGACCGACTCGCTGCGCGACCTCCTCGGCTACGACCCCGGATCCGTCGTCGGCGAGAACGTCCTCGACTTCGTGCACGCCGACCACCTCGTCGACCTGTTCACCGGCATGACCCGCTGGGAGGGCCGCCGGGGCAACATCCGCGGCGAGACGATCCAGGTGCGCGACAGCGGCGGCGAGTGGCGCCGGGTGCACTACGACGTCGTCGTCGAGGCCGACCTCGAGCCGCTCGGCAGCATCGTCGTCACGCTCGCCGAGCCCGGCGCGGTCGACGAGGCGGCCCGTGAGCTGCGCTCCCGCTCGTTGACGGAGCACCGCATGCTACGGCTGGCGTCGGCCTTCCTCGAGGTGCCGTACGCCGACTTCGAGCAGGGCCTCGACTCCGCCCTGGGGATCCTCGCCGGCCTGTCGTGGGTGACCCGGGCGTCGGTGTGGACCGTCGACGACCTCGACCGCGGGTACCTGACCCGGCGGGCGACGTGGACCGCGCCGGCCAACGCCCCGACGGTCGACCTTCCCGGTCGCATCGGCACCGACGCCCTGATGCTCACGCGTCGGCTCGCCGCCGGCGAGGAGGTCCACCTCGCGCACCGCGACGACGGGCCCCGCCCGGGGTGGGAGACCGAGCACGCGGTGCTCGCCTCGGCCGGCACCGAGTCGCTCCTCGCGGTGCCGATGACGGCGCACGGCCACTTCAGCGGCGCGGTCGTGATCGAGTCGGCGCTCGAGGGCGCGTCGTACGACGCGACCCACACGTCCACCGTGCGCGCCGCGGCCGCGATCATCGCCCAGGCCCTCGTGCGCCACGAGGCGGAGCGACGGCTGATCGAGCAGGCCCGCTCGGACCGGGTGACCGGGCTGAGCAACCGGTGGGCGTTCGACGAGGCGCTCGACCGGGCGCTCGCCCGCCTGCAACGCGGTGACTCGCTCGGCGTGGGCCTGGGGCTGGTCGACCTCGATCGGTTCAAGGTCGTCAACGACTCGCTCGGCCACGCCGTCGGCGACCACCTCCTCGCGGACGTGGCGTCGCGGCTTCGCTCGGCCGCCGACGACTCGATGGTGATCGCCCGGCTCGGCGGCGACGAGCTGCTCGTGCTGCTCGACGACTCCCCCGACCGGTCCGACGCCCACTGGCGCCTGGCGACGCTGCTCGACGCCCTCCGCGTGCCGTTCACCCCCGGCGGTGCCGGGCCGCTCGTGATGACGGCGAGCGCCGGCCTGGTGCACACCCACGACGGGCACACCACCGCGGGCGAGCTGCTGCGCCGGGCCGACGTGGCGATGTACGCGGCCAAGGGCCGGGGCGGCGACGCCATCGCCCTCGACGACCCGGCCACCGACGTCGACGACGTCCTCCACCTGCGCCGCGAGGTCGACCTGCGCGAGGCGCTCGGCTCCGACGGGCTGGAGGTGCACTTCCAGGGTGAGTGGGACCTCACGACCGACCGGCTGGTGGGCGCCGAGGCGCTCGCCCGGTGGAACCACCCGACCGAGGGGCTGTTGGCCGCCGGCGAGTTCATCCCGCTGGCGGAGGCGACCGGCCTGATCGACCGGCTGGGCCACCGCGTCCTCCGGGACGCCTGCCGCGCCGCCCGGCCGTGGCTCGGCACCCGCAACGGCCCCGAGGTGCTCAGGGTCAACGTGGCGTCGTCGCAGCTCCGGCGGCCCGACTTCGTCCACCAGGTGGTCGACGCCCTCGCCGACGCCGGCCTCCCGCCCCGCCACCTGTGCCTGGAGCTCACCGAGAGCACGCTGCTCGTCGATCCGGCCGCAGCCGCGACCCGCTTCGAGCAGCTCCGAGAGATCGGTGTCGGCCTGGCGATCGACGACTTCGGCACCGGCTACTCGTCGATCCTCCAGCTCAAGCGACTGCCCCTGACGGCGGTGAAGGTCGACCGGTCGTTCGTGTCGGGCCTGGCGAGGGCGTCGAGCGACCGCGCCATCGTCGCCGCGACGGTCAGCATGGCCCGCGGCCTGGGCCTGGACGTCACCGCGGAGGGGGTCGAGACCGAGACCCAGCGCGAGATCCTCCTCGAGCTCGGCTGCACGCGCGCCCAGGGGTTCCTCCTCAGCCGTCCGGAGCCCGCCGCCGCCATCGCGTCCCGCGTCGTGACCTGAGTCCCTCCTCGTACCGATCGCCGACCGTCTCCTGAGGTCCTTCTGGGCCACCCTCCAGGGGTACTCGGGGCCCGCGCCGGTGGACGGGAGCGGGCGGTGCGACCGAGGTCACGGGGGGTGGCGGGCGCGACCCATGCCGCGCGCACTATCGTTTCGTAAGTCGAGGGCGGAACGAGCCGACGAGCCGCCGCCCCAACCAGTCGCTCCGGCTCTGCCGGACCCCTTCGCGGCGCCGGCCGGGGGCACCACCCCTCCCCCGTCCCCGGTCGGCGCCGCTCGATCGCCCCCGCCGGCGACCGTCGAGCGCCACGATCCCTGGCCAGCGACCTAGCCCGGGGGCGTCAGCGGCAGGACGTGACCGGGCCCGTAGCGGCGGGCCACCGCCGTGCGCTGCACCACCCCGCCCGCGCCGTCGGGCTCCGACGAGGTGTTGGTGCACCCGCCGTCCGTCACCGCCTGGTATCGCGTCTCGACGGCGCGGGGCGCCACGATCGACCCGTCGAGGGTCACGCCCTCCCATCCCGACCAGCGCACGGCGGCCGACGGGGCGTCGCAGTCGGCGAACACCTCCGACCACACGACCACGTCGGTGAGGCGGTCGCCACCCGCGTGGAGGTCGCGGATCCACCCGCCATCGACCCACGCCGCCCAGCCCGTGTCGCCCCGCCCGATCACGATGCGGTGCGGCCGACCGGGCTCCCACGCCAGGTCACGGGTGTTGGGGTTGTCGAGCGCGGACGGCAGGGGGCTCTCCGTCCCGGTGAGCTCGCGGCCGTCGGGGCCGTACCCGCCCCAGTTGACCGCCCGGCCGCCGGGGTACCGGGGGTGGTGCTGGAGACCGGCGTGTCCGCCGCCGTACCGCCGACCGGTGCCGTCGCGGAACGACGCCTGGAGCGCCCAGAACGACAGCCGCGGCACGCGGGGCGGCTCCAGCACGGTCAGGTCGACCGCGACCCGCGCCAGCGCGGGCGCCGGTCCGTCCCAGCGCCAGGTCAGGTGGAACGAGGAGGCGCCGTTGGCCGACGGCGGCCGACCCGAGGTGCGCTCCCGGGGCGCCGACGCCCCGAGCCATCGTCGCCAGCGGGAGGTCACGGTCGCGGCGTCGCCGGCATCGCCCCATCCTCCCAGGTCCGACCGGGGGTCGCGCTTCGTTGCCTCACGTCCCGCACGGTGAGGTCGCCCGGCTCGGTCGCCGGGTCGACCCGGCCCTTCGGGTGAGATCTCGGGTCGCTCGGCCTCGAATCGGGCCGAGCGCGACGTCGATCCGATCGATCCAGGGGCCTGCCGTCCGTCATCCGCGACCACGTGACCGACGGGGTCGCGTCGATGCGCCGGCGGGGCGGCCCGGGCGGCCCGGTAGCCTCGCGCCGGTGGGAGCGGTGAAGGACGCCCAGCCCGTCGATCCCCCACCGGCGACGCGCCCGTGCCGGCTCCGTGACGACGTCGCGTTCGAGCGCCGCTGGCTCGACGACACGTCGTGGGTCGACGTCGCCCGCGGCGTGCTCGACGACGCCGGCGCGGTCGCCGACGCCCTGATGCACCGCCTGACCTGGGGCGAGGGCCAGGTGTTCCGCTACGACCACTGGGTCGACGTCCCCCGGCTCCAGACCGGGTACCGGCTCGCCACCCCGCCGCACCCGGTGCTCAACGACCTGCACCGGGCGCTCCAGCACCGCTACGGGGTGCACTTCGACGCCCCCTCGGTCGCCTGGTACCGAGACGGGCGCGACAGCGTCGCGTTCCACCGCGACCGCGACATGCGCTGGCTCGACGACACCCGCATCGCCCTGCTCGTCGTCGGCGAGCCCCGGCCGTTCCGGCTCCGCCCCCGGGACCACCGCAACGCCCACGACCTCGACCTCCACGGCGCGGTGGTCGAGCTGCGGCCCGGACACGGCGACCTCGTCGTCATGGGCGGCGGGTGCCAGGCGGGGTGGGAGCACGCGGTGCCGAAGGTCGACCACCGCGTCGGCGCGCGCCTGTCGGTGCAGTGGCGGTGGACGTCGCGCACCGGCCGCCAGGAGCGCGGCGGCAGCTACGGCGCGCCGCTCCACTTCTCGGCCCGCTGACCCCGCCCGATTCGCCGAAATTTCAATCCTGGTCCCCCGCATGCGTGGATCAGGATTGAAATTTGGGGATCTACGCTCGTCGGGGTGACCGCACGAGACCCGGCGACCGCCAAGCTGGCCGCCTTCGGCACGACGATCTTCGCCGAGATGACCGCGCTCGCCGTCGAGACGGGTGCGATCAACCTGGGCCAGGGCTTCCCCGACACCGACGGCCCGCAGGTGGTGCTCGACGCCGCGGTCGAGGCGATCCGCAGCGGGCGCAACCAGTACCCGCCGGGCCACGGGGTGCCCGAGTTGCGGGAGGCGATCGCCGCCCACCAGAAGCGCTTCTACGGCATCGACCTCGACCCCGACACCGACGTGCTGGTCACGACGGGCGCCACCGAGGGGCTGGCGGGCGCGCTCCTCGGGATGCTCGACCCCGGCGACGAGGTCGTCACGTTCGAGCCGATGTTCGACAGCTACGCGGCGTGCGTGGCCCTCGCCGGTGCGCACCTGGCCCCGGTGGCGCTCCGCCCGGGCCCCGACGGCTACGCGTACGACCCCGCCGAGCTGCGTGGCGCGATCACGCCCCGCACCAAGGTCCTGCTGTTGAACACGCCCCACAACCCCACCGGCAAGGTGTTCAGCACGGCCGAGATGGCCGACGTCGCCGCGGTCGCCCGCGAGCACGACCTGATCGTCGTCACCGACGAGGTCTACGAACACCTCGTGTTCGCCGGCGCCACCCACGTGCCGATGGCGACCCTCCCGGGCATGGCGGAGCGCACGCTCACCATCTCGTCGGGCGGCAAGACGTTCAACACGACCGGGTGGAAGGTCGGCTGGGCCACCGGTCCGGCGCCGCTCGTGGCTGCGGTCCGGGGCGCCAAGCAGTTCCTCACCTACACGAGCGGCGGGCCGTTCCAGCCGGCGATCGCCGTCGGACTCGGGCTCGACGACGCCTTCTTCGCCGGGCTCGCCGCCGTCATGGAGGCCAAAGCCCGCCGTCTCGGGGCCGGACTGGCGGCCGCCGGCTTCGACGTGGTGGCCCCCGAGGGCACGTACTTCACGACCGTCGACGTCCGGCCACTGTTCCCCGACGGCGACGGGGCGGCGCTGTGCCGGGCGCTCCCCGCCCTGTGCGGAGTGGTGGCGGTGCCGAACGAGGCGTTCTACGTACACCCCGCCGAGGGCCGGCACCTGGTGCGGTTCGCGTGCTGCAAGCGCGACGAGGTGATCGACGAGGCGGTCGAGCGGCTGGGGCGGCTGGCGGGGGCCCGACGGTGAGCGGGGGTCGCCTTCGGGTCGCGGCGGTGCAGCACGACATCGTGTGGGCCGACCGGGAGGCCAACTTCGAGCGGCTCGCCCCCCAGGTCGCGGCGGCCGCGGGCACCGGGGCGGGCCTGGTCGTGTTGAGCGAGACGTTCTCGACCGGGTTCGCCGTCGGCGACGACGGCCTGGCCGAGCCGGAGGGCGGACCCAGCTCGCGCTTCCTCGCCGCCATGGCCCGCGAGCACGGCGTGTGGGTCGCGGGATCGTGCCCCGAGCACCCCGTCGACGACCCGGACCCGCGTCCGTTCAACACCCTCGTGCTGGCCGGACCCGACGGCACCGAGCACCGCTACCGCAAGATCCACCCCTTCACCTACGCCGGGGAGGACCGCTGGTTCCGGGCCGGCGACGAGCGGGTGATCGTCGAGATCGACGGGGTCCGCGTCGCGCCGTTCGTCTGCTACGACCTCCGCTTCGCCGACGAGATGTGGGCCCTCGCCGACGACACCGACCTGTACCTGTTCCCGGCGAACTGGCCGGCGAGCCGCCGGGTGCACTGGCAGGCGCTCCTCCAGGCCCGGGCGATCGAGAACCAGGCGTACGTCGTGGGCGTGAACCGGGTCGGCGAGGGCGGCGGCCTGTCCTACTGCGGAGACAGCCGCATCGTCGATCCGCTCGGCGAGCTGCTCGCCACCGCCGCGGGCGGCGAGAGCCTGCTGGTGGCCGACGTCGACACCGCGGTGGTCGCCGAGGTGCGCGAGCACTTCCCCTTCCTGCGCGACCGCCGCTGAGGACCGGTTCAGGCCGGGAAGCGCTCGGACCCGTCCTCGAGCGGGACGCCCAGGCTGTTCAGCAGGAACGACACCAGGTGGTAGTGGCCGACGACGACGGGGACCTCGACCATCTGGCGTTCGTCGTAGCGCTCGGCGAGGGCGGCCCAGGTGGCGTCGGTGAGGCAGGAGTCGTCGTGCAGCTCGTCGGCCGCCCGCAGGAGCAGCGCGTCGAAGGGGTCCCACCCTGCCGCGTCGGGCCCGACGGCGACCCGGGCGATCTCGTCGTCGGTGAGGCCGGCGGCCCGCCCGACGACGACGTGCTGGGCCCACTCGTACTCGGAGCCGCAGCGCCATCCGGTCCGAAGGATCAGCAGCTCGCGGTCACGGGCGGGCAGGCGGCCGGCGAGCAGCTTCCCGCCGAAGGGCAGCCACCTGGCGAACAGGCCCGGGTGGCGGACGAACGTGGCGAAGATGTTCACGGTCGGTCCGCCCAGACCGACCTGGGCCATCAGCTCGGTCTGGCGCTCGTCCATCTCCTCGGCAGGCAGCGGGGGGATGCGGGCCTTGGTGGGGCGGGGTCCGGTGGTGGGGGGCACCATCGCAGTCTGCCCCGCGCTCCGGCTCCCGGCCCCAGCCGCCTCCCGGCCCCCACGCCACATCCGTTTCTCCGCGCGCCAGCGGCCACCCGTGACCGCCCACGCGCCAAGAACCGACCGAGCCCCAGCCGCCGGCCGGCCCAACCCGGCAGCCGTTCTACGCGCGCCAGCGGCCACCCGTGACCGCCCACGCGCCAAGAACCGACGGGGTCCCGCCCCGCAGCCGTTCTACGCGCGTCAGCGGTCATCGGTGACCGGTCACGCGCCAAGAAGCGATGGGGCAGGGCGTGGCGGAGGAGGCGGCGCGGGGCGGGGCGGGGGCGGGGCGGGGCGGGTCAGGGGGCGAGGCGGGTGCGGACCAGGTCGCGGAGGCGGTCGACGTTGACGCCCTTGGCGGCGCTCACCCAGGTGACCTCGCGGGGATCGAGGTCGAGCCCGGCGGCGAGGTCGCGCTTTCGACGGTCGCGGGTCGACGCCTTCACCTTGTCGTGCTTGGTGGCGACGACGTCGTAGGGCCGTTCGTGGTGGTCGAGCCACTCGACCATCTGGACGTCGAGCGGCGTCGGGCCGACCGCGCCGTCGACGAGCACGAGGATCGTGGTCAGCTCGTCGCGCCCCAGCAGGTAGCCCTCGATCATCCGCGCCCACGAGGCCCGCATCTGCGCCGGGGCCTTGGCGTAGCCGTAGCCGGGGCAGTCGACGAGCGTGGCGTCGCGGCCGTCCTCGTCGAGGCGGAAGCAGTTGAGCAACCGGGTGCGCCCGGGGGTCTTGGACACGTGGGCGAGCCCGGTGCGGTTCGCGAGCGCGTTGAGGAGCGACGACTTGCCCACGTTGGAGCGGCCGACGACGGCGACCTCGGCGCGGGTCGGGGGGAGGCGGTCGAGCCGGTCGGCGGAGGTGACGAACTCGAGCCGCAGGGGTCCGGGCACCTCAGCCCGACGGCCGGGTGGTCGTCGGCGCGGTCGTGGCCGGCGCGGTGGTCGTCGCGTCGTCGGGGGGATCGCCATCGTCGGACGGATCGCCCTCGGTGGTGGTCGTCGAGTCGTCGCGACCCTCGCGGCGGGCCGCCAGCTCGTCGACCAGGCGCTGCGCCTCGTTGACGTGGAGCTGGTACGAGCCGAGGTCGTTCTCGGCGAGGGCGGCGTCGGCGAGGTCGAACTCCTCCTGGATGCGGGTGAGCAGCTCGTCGTCGGTGCCGTCGAACGCATCCGGATCGTCGGGTTCCTCGCCCGGATCGTCCGGATCGGCGCCGGGATCGTCGACGTCGTCGGGGTCGCTGCCGGGGGCTACGGGCTCCTCGAGCGTGCCCGGCGACTGTCCGAACAGCTCGGTCAGCGCCTCGTCGAGCGTGCGACCGACGGCGACCCGGTTGGAGTCGGGGCCGTCCTGGAACGACGCGACGACCCTGGTGATGCGGGGCACGCGCGTCGAGTCGGTGGTGATGTACATCGACCGCACGTACAGGATCGACTGCTCGATCGGCACCAGCAGCACGTTCCCGAAGGTGATCTCGTTCTCGTTCTGGCCGAGCTGGGCGCGCAGGCGGGCGACGGTGTCGTTCTGCTGGATGCCGGCCGCGGCGACGCTCGGGCCGTTGGGCAACCGGTCCGACGGCATCGTGTAGTTGACCAGCTCGCCGTCGGGCGTGGCGGTCAGGAACGCGGTGAGCTGCCCCCGCGACACCGGGGTGAAGGGTCTCAGCAGCACGAAGGACACGTCGTCCTCGCCGGGCAGCTTCAGGAGCTGGTAGGTGGGCTCGATGCCGGCCTGGAACCGGGCGACCGGCGGTTCCTCGGCGGCGTTCACCGCGGTCGACTGGGTGGTGGTGGTCGCCGACTCCGACGTGTCGGGGTCGGGGGCGACGGCCCACGCGGCGGTGCCCTGGAGGAGCTGGTCGGCGTCGTCGACGTGGTACTTGCCCCACATCGAGGTCTGCACGCGGAACAGGTCCTCGGGATAGCGGAAGTGGTCCTGGAGCCCCGGCGGGGCGTCGTCGATCGGGGTGAACAGGTCGGGGAAGGCGTCGCGGTAGGCGGCGAGGATCGGCTCCTCGTCGTCGACGACGTAGAAGTCGACGGTGCCGTCGTAGGCGTCGACGACCGCCTTGACCGGGTTGCGCACGTAGTTGAAGTCGTGGCCCGACAGGCCCGACGCGGACGGGATGTCGGCGTCGACCTCGACGCCCTGCGCGTTCGGGAACCAGTCGGAGGTGGTGTAGCCGTCGACCACGTAGACGATGCGCCCGTCGAGCAGCACCGCGTAGGGGTCGTGGTCGAAGCGGAGGAACGGGGCGAGCGACTCGACCCGGGACACGACGTCGCGCTGGAGCAGGATGCGCGACTCGGGGCTGATGCTGGAGGAGATCAACGGCTCGATCTCGCCGAAGCGCAGGGCGAACGCGGCGCGCCGCAGCGTCCCGTCGAGCGGCACCCCGTCGGCCCCGCCGTACTGGTCGTACTCGGCGTCGTCGTCCTGCTGGTACTCGAGCTCGTTGCGGTTGGTGTTGACGATCTTGTAGCCGGTCTGTCCCTCGCCGAAGTAGAGCGACGCGTTCTCGACCGTCGGGTACGACTCCTCGCCGTCCTGGGGGATGTCGCGCAGCACGAGCGAGGGCTGGCCGTCGCTCGTCTTGGCGTTGGCGGGAGCCATGATCGCCCCGTACCCGGACGTGTAGACGAGGCGGGTCGACTCCCAGCCGCGGTTGGGGATGCCGGCGTCGTCGAGCTGCCGGAGGGCGACCATCACCTGCCGGAGCTGGCCGTCGACCTCGTAGCGGTCGACGTCGACGTCGCTCACCTCGTAGAAGGGCGCCGGCGCCTGGAGCCGCTGGAACGACGCCTCGACCTCCTCGGGGTCCCACAGGCGGATGTTGCGGACCGTGTCGGCGTTGGCGAGCAGCTGCTCGCCGGTCAGCTCGCCGTCGGCGGCGAAGTCGCGCTCCTCGATGCCGTCGAGCCCCAGGGCGTAGCGGGTCGCGGCGATGTTGTGCTCGATGTACGGGGACTCCAGCGCGGATTCCCGCGGCTCGACCCGGAAGCGCTGCACGAACGCCGGGACCAGCTCGCCGGCGAGCACCGCGACCAGCCCCCACAGGCCGACCGCGATCACCGGCAGCACCCAACCCCGGCGCCAGATGTTGACGATGAACAGCACGGTGGCGAACAGCGAGATCATCACCAGCAGGTAGATCGCCTTGAGCTGCACGTTGACGTCGGTGTAGGTGGCGCCGTCGACCGGCCCGCGCCCGGAGAAGACGAGCTGGTACCGGTCGAGGAAGTACTGGGCGGCCCGCACCAGGGCGATGGCGGCGAGCAGCACCGAGATGTGGGCCTTGACGTGGGCTCCGACGCGGTCCTGGGCGGCCTGGAGGCGGATCCCGCCGTTCAGGTAGTGCACCACGACCGACGCGACCAGCACGACGACCAGCGACGAGAACAGCCAGCCGGCGACGAACCGCAGGAACGGCAGTTGGAAGACGTAGAACCCGGCGTCGAGCCCGAACGTCTCGTCGCGGACGCCGAAGTCCTGGCGATGCCGGAACAGCAGCCAGTTGCCCCACTGACCGGCAACGCCGCTGCCCGCGACGACGGCGATCAGTCCGGCGACCGCGCCCCGCACCAGGCGCGAGCGGCGGCCGACGACCTCGCGGTAGCGCAACACCAGCTCGTCCTCGTTGGTGCCGCCGAAGCGGATCGTCTGTCCGCTCAACCGTTCGGCGACCGCCAGGTTGACCCACATCAGGGCGAAGAACCCGAGCGTGAAGATCGCGACGAGCGAGACCTGGGCCCCCAGGAGGCGCCGCCAGACGTCACCGGCTCCGACGGAGTCGAACCAGAGGTAGTCGGTGTACCAGCCGGCGATGCCCCGCAGCGACGTGCCGAGCACGAACACCGCGACGAGCACGACGATCAGGATCGTCCGCGCCCGTCCCCGTGGCACACGCAGGCGCCGTTCCCGCGGCGGGCGCGACGGCATCTCGGACGGGGGGCGCATAGGGGCCGCAGCCTACCGACGCGCCCCGCCCACCCCGGGTCGGGAGCGTCCCCACGCGCGGTCGCCCGACCCGTCGCCGTTCTTCGCGCGCCAGCGGCCATCCGTGACCGCCCACGCGCCAGGATCGGACCGATGCCGGGGCGGACGGGTGGGCCGGCCCCGGGGCCCCGGGTTAGGCGAGGGCGGCCACGGGTTCGCCGACGACGAGGCAGCGACAGCCGGGGTGGGCCGGCGGGTGGGCGTGACCGGTCGGGAACGCCTCGCCGGACGGAAGCGCACCGGCGAGGGCGTCGTCCTCGCAGTCGGGGCACGGCGGGTGGCCGGGATCGGGCACCCAGCGCACCGGCGTGCCGGCGGGACGCACCGCCTGCTGGCCGACACCGAAGGCGGCGAGCACCACGTGGCGGGTCGCCTCGACCAGCGCGTCGGTCTTCCACTCGCGGTAGGTCGTGCGGAGCCGGTCCGACAGGTCGTCGGCGTCCTCGCCGTCGTCGAAGCAACGCTCGACCCGCGGGCGGACCACCCCGGCGAGGGACCGCCCCAGCTCGTCGGCCAGAACGTCGACCGACACCGACGTGGGCAGCGCCGCCCCCTCGAACGCCGCCCCCTCCTCGGCCGCGGCGTGCAGGTCGGCCCCGACCGCCTCCGCGAACGCGGCGACCTGGGCGTCGAGGGGCAGCAGGTCGTCGAGGCCGGACGAGCCCGCCTGGCGGCGCACCCCGTCGAGCACCCGGCCCTGTTCGTCGGCCAGCGCCCGCTTCAGGCGCCGGGCGACCCGGCTCTCGATCGGTTCGAGGGCACCGTCGCGCCGGCCGATCAGGCCGAGCAGGTCGCCCTCGGGACCGGACCCCCCGGCCTCGTCGTCGACGCCCTCCCCGGCGTCGGACGCCACCGGTGGCTCGTCCGAGGCGTCCTCCGCCGCGGTTAGGTCGACCGGGTCGTCCGGAGCGTCCGCCTCCACCGCGGCATCACCCGCGGCGTCACCCGCGGCGTCGGACGCGGCCTCGGCCGCGTCGTCGGCGGCCTCGCCGCGCGACGCCTTGAGCCGGGCGAACAGCTCCTCGACCTCGGCGCCGTCGGCGGGCGGCTCGTCGAGCGATGCGTCGTCGGCGACGACCGGCACCTCCTCGGTGACCGGCTCACTGTCGACGACCGACGCCGGATCGGGACCGGCCACCACCCGATCGTCGACGTCGTCACCGGAGTCACCGGGGACACCGG
>Ga0123333_10001205_pt1 | contig 27199 bp, 14 predicted proteins | sample BioC12SIPDNA_3_FD_89957 | JGI IMG/M metagenome (GOLD analysis project Ga0123333, IMG submission 89957) | Anaerobic biogas reactor microbial communites from Washington, USA - Biogas_R2_B C12 SIP DNA | ecosystem: Engineered > Bioreactor > Anaerobic > Unclassified | place: Washington, USA... | reverse complement strand
TTCCACAGCTCGGTCAACCTTTCACGCAGCCCCATGCGCTGCGGAATGGCCTCCAGATAGCCGAACGTCACCTGGTTCTGGGCATTCACCCACTCTTCCACCTGCGGCGACGTCCGCACATCGTCTTCCAGCCAGCGATAGGGATCGGGCACCTGCGTGCCGTGGTAGTCATCCGTGTGGTCCACCTGCGCGGTCTTCGGATACGCGAGCCGTTCCTGTCCCGACACACCACCTGCTGAAACAACCATACCCGCCACCGCTACGGCCCACCAGATCCTTGCACCGTTCATACCCGCTCCCCCTTCGTCGGCAATCGACACGTAGCCGCAGGCGATGCGGGACCAGACCTCACTTCGCCTGCGGCTACGGGTCCGCTCGGTCGACACGCCGGGGACGCCGCGCAGCGGCCCGCTGCATCCCCCGTCCCCGGTTGGTGTCAGTCAGTCATTCGATTCCTACGACGCCACCTCAGGGCAGCGCCGGCGCCTCGACGATCGGGTACTCGCCGCTGAGCGCCTGCAGGAACTCGACGATGTCCGCCTTGTCCTGATCGGACAGCCCCCGCGCACCGATGCCCCTGAGCAGGGCCGAGAGGTTCGGGTTGTCGATACCACCCCCGGCCATCATGGCCACCGCTTCGGGCAGTGTGGCGCAGCTGCCGTCATGGAAATAAGGAGCCGTATTGGCCACTTCGCGAAGCGCCGGCGTGCGGAACTTGCCCAGGTCGGACTCGTCGTTGGTGACCGCCATCCGCCCCGGATCCGGCGGGGTTTTCTGCGAACCCACGCCCGCATTGTAGAACTTGTAGTTGCTGAACAGCGGCGGCGCGTGGCAGGACGAACAACCGGCGTCGTCAAACAGCTTCATGCCGCGAATCTGCTCCTCGCTCAACGCCGCCTTGTCCCCCGCTTCGTACTTGTCGTAGGGCGAATTGCCGCTCAGCACAGTCCGTTCAAATGCGGCAATCGCCTTGGCCATGCCGTCCGCCGTCACTTCCGTCCCGAATACCTTCTGGAACCGCTCCTTGTACTCCTGCACCTCGTTGAGCTGCGTCACCAGCTCGACCAGCGAATGTCCCATCTCAATCGGGTTCTGCATCGGACCCACAGCCTGCGCTTCCAGAGTGTCGGACCGACCATCCCAGAACTGCGATGTCGCATAGGCCGAATTGATCACCGTCGGCGAGTTCATCTGGCCGAACTGGCCACCAATCCCCTCACTCGTCGCTTTATGCTCAGCCCAGGTCATCTTCGGATCGTGACACGTCGCGCACGATACCGTCTGATCCTTGCTCAGGCGGGTGTCGAAATACAGCATCTTGCCCAGCTCCACCTTCTCGACCGTCATCGGGTTGTCGTCAGGGATCGGCAGCGGGGGCAGTCCCAACGGCACCGATACCGTGAACGCCGTCGGCGCGGGAGGCTCCACGGCTGCCGGCTCCGGTTCGGCGACCGGCTCAGCCGGCTCAGCGGCCGGTTCGATCGCCGGCTCCGCTGCTGGTTCAGCTGCCGGTTCCATGGCCGGCTCTACTGCCGGTTCAGCTGCCGGTTCGATGGCAGGTTCCACTGCTGGTTCGGCTGCTGGTTCGGCCGCTGGTTCGATGGCTGGCTCTGCCGCTGGTTCAGCTGCCGGTTCGATGGCAGGTTCCACTGCTGGTTCGGCCGCTGGTTCGATGGCTGGTTCCATGGCCGGCTCTGCTACTGGTTCAGCTGCCGGTTCAATGGCCGGCCCTTCTGCCGGATCGATGGCCGGCTCTGCTGGCAGCTCTTCTGCCGGTTCGGCTGCCGGTGGCTCCACCTCGGAGTAGAATTTGGGCGGAGGAGGTTGTAACGGTTCGATGGCCGGCTGGGCAGCCTCCGTCGTCGGCTTCTCCGCGCCCGCGTCGACGGGCTTGGCCTTCGGCTTGGGAGCGCAACCTTGGACGAGGAAGATCAGCACCAGGATGATCGCGCTGTGCGCGACCCAATAACTCACTCTGGAGACTCGCATCGTTCTTTCCTCCCACAAGCAACCTGAATGATGTACTGCCGCACTGTCAAACCGTAGAACCGTGAAACCGAAGTTTCAACATATTCCGTTGCACAAGCCATTGTCAACTGGTTTCGCCGGCCTGCATGCGTGGTGCGCAGGGGCAAGCGTCCGGTCTGTTCCGTTTCCAAGCGGACGCAGCTGTTGGGCTCGCCGGTCCGCTCCCTCAGCACGGCTAACAAGTAAGCTGAATTCCTGAATTCCTGAATTCCTGAATTCCCCTGGCACCTCGGTGAAGCGGCCCGGCCTCTATTGAGGTTGCCTGGCGAGTGTGATAGCTTTCGTGTCTGGAAGCAGGCGTCGCGACGCGATCCGCAGGGTCGGGCAGAGCGATCGCGATGAACATTGGGCTGACTGAAGACGGCCGCTATTCGGGGGGACTCCACAAATGAACTGGGATGCACTGCGTCTGGTACGTCTTTCGCTGCCCGCCAAGCTGTTGATCACACTTCTGCTGCTGACGATCGGACCGGGATACCTGTGCGGGACCGCCAACATCTACTTCAAGCACCAGAACGCGGACGGCGAGCCGGGGATGACCGTGGACGACCTGCGGGCCGCGTTTCACGGGATGACGAGGACGTTTCAGCCGGAAGACAAGATCATCGTCAATTCCCAAATGCTGGCCGAGGTGCGTCCTGGGGGCGGGATGCGTGAGTATCTGGACAGAGGCGGTGAGCCGGCCGTGCGTGGGTTAATCACCTGGCTGGAGAACGCTGCCAAGGAGGAGGAATTCGCGCAGGAGGGGCTGGCCGAGTCGGGGGACCCATCGGCCCAGGCGGTGATCAAGGCTCAGTGCATCGAGTGCCACCATGCGGATGGAGGTGACATTGAAGAGATCCCCTACGCGGCGACGGGCACCGACGATCCGGAATACAAGCTGGTGATGGTGACGGCCAAGCCCAAGATCACGCGCGAGCCGTCGGGGGTGCAGACGGTCGAGATCAAGCCGCCAAGCACGGCCCGGCTGGTACACGTGACACACGCCCACGTCATGACGGTCCCCGTGTTCACGTTCGTCGTCGGAGTACTGTTCCTGATGACCGGCCTGCCGCAGGGCGTCAAGCTGCTGCTGGGGCCCCTGCCGATGCTGGGCGTGCTGCTGGACATCAGCGGCTGGTGGATCGCGCGGTATTTCGAGTCGTTCATCTATGTGATTGGCGCCGCAGGGGGTCTGCACGGCGCCACCTACGCTTTGCAGATCCTCTGTATCCTCGGATCGCTCTGGTTCGGCAGGCGTGGGGAAGTGCATTGACCGTCGCGGCAGGCGGCGCCGCTCGGCCGTACAGGCCCGCTGCCGCCCCGCCTGGTTGCTGTTGTCTGGTTGCTGTTGTCTGGTTGCTGTGGGCCTGGTGCCCGGGTTGACGCTGAGTCGTTGTCGTGTCTGGTTGCTGGAGTCATGTCATGGAGTGTGCATTCGTCCCCCGCAGTGTGTGGTCACTGGTCTGGATCGTTGCCGGTGTATGGCTGTTGTGCGAATCCACAGTGGTGGCCGATGACGCGCCGGTCACGGTGACACAGCTGCGCTGCGAGTACCACGTCGATCCGGTAGGCATCGACCAACCGCAACCGCGGCTGAGCTGGCGGCTGGAATCCGAACTGCGGTGTGTCCGACAGACGACGTATCGCATCCGGGTGGCATCGCAGCCCGCCCTGCTTGCTTCAGGCAAAGGGGACTTGTGGGACTCTGGGGAAGTCGCCAGCGACGAGACCGTGAACCTCGCCTACCGGGGACTGGCGTTGCCGTCCCGCACGCGCTGTTACTGGCAGGTCGAGTTGCAGGGGGAGGCGGCCGGGGGTCAGACGTGGCGGGTCACCTCGCCGGTCGCGCAGTGGTCGATGGGACTGCTCCGCGACGACGACTGGCAGGCGCAGTACATCAGCTATCGGGACGAGACCCCCGTGTTCCGGGACGCCGCGCAGCTGTTTCTGCCGGCGGCGCGGCAGTATCGCAAAGCGTTTGAAGCCAAGTCGAGTCAGGTGACACGGGCCACGCTCTACGCCACGGCGTTGGGCATCTACGAACTGCACCTCAATGGCCAGCGTGTCGGTGACGCCTATTTCGCGCCGGGCTGGACCGATTACCGGCAACGCGCCTATTACCAGACGTACGATGTCACGCCGTTGATCCAGGCTGGCGAGAACGCCGTGGGAGCGTGGGTCGCGGACGGCTGGTACAGCGGTTACGTGGGATTTGGATTGCTCACCGGCATGGGAACCGAGCGCATCGGCCGGTACATCTACGGCAAGACCCCGGCCGTGATGGCGCAGCTGGAGATCGAATATGCGGACGGCACGCGGGACGTGATCGCCACCGACACGTCCTGGCGCGTGACCGGCCAGGGGCCGATTCAGGAAGCGGACCTTCTGATGGGCGAGTGCTACGATGCACGGCGGGAGCAGGCGGGCTGGTCGCGCGCCGGATTCGACGACAGCGACTGGGAGGCGGCGATCCTGGCCGGCGACAACGGCCGCCCCACCGCCACGTTCTACGAGTGCCACAGTCCGGACACGCCGGACCAGGCTCCGCAGATCAAGGGGCGCGAAGTCGACCTCGGGTTTGTCAGACCGAAGCTCGAGGCATTTCCGGGAGTACACGTCCGCGTGACCGAGGCGATCGAGCCGGTCGAGGTGAAAGAGCCCGCGCCCGGCAAGTACCTGTTCAATCTCGGCCAGAACATCGCCGGTGTCGTGTGTCTCGAGGTCCAGGGCGCGGCCGGGCAGACCGTGACGCTGCGATACGGCGAGATGGTGTACCCCGACGGCCGGCTGATGACCGAGAATCTGCGCAAGGCGCGGGCCATCGACCGGTACGTGCTCAAAGGGGACGCGCAGGGCGAGACGTACGTGCCGCGTTTCACCTTCCACGGGTTTCAATACGTGGAGGTGACGGTCGAAGGCGACACGCCGCTGGCCGCCCCGCCCAAAATCACGGGGCTGGTACTGCACTCCGATACACCGCTGGTGAGCAATTTCGTGTGCTCCGATCCGATGGTCAATCGGCTGTTCCAGAACGTGGTCTACACGCAGCGTGGGAATTTCATCGACCTGCCGACCGATTGCCCGCAGCGTGACGAGCGGTTCGGATGGACTGGCGACGCCCAGGTGTATGTGGGCACGGCCACGTACAACGCCGACGTCGCCGCCTTCTTCACCAAGTGGCTGCGTGAACTGATGGAGTCCCAGCGTCCGAGCGGCGCGTTTGCCGACTTCGCGCCCTACCCGTTCCAGCATGGGTGGGACTTCGGCGCCGGCTGGACCGATGCCGGTGTGATCTGTCCGTGGACGATCTGGCAGGCCTATAGCGACACGCGGATCATCGAAGCCTGCTGGGAGCCCATGACGCGGTTCCTCGCGTGGCGTCAGCGCACCAGCCGCGACGATCTCGGCATCGTCCATGGCAACAGTTGGGGCGACTGGCTGGCCCAGGGGGAGACGACGCCCATCGACTATATCGATACGGTGTACTTCGCCATCAGCGCGCACCGCCTGGCAGAGATGGCTGCGGCCATCAACAAGCCGGACGACGCGGCGCTGTACCGGCAGCAGTTCGAGCGGACCCGGTCCGCCTTCCAGAAGAAGTACGTGCAGGACGACGGCACGCTGAGCATCGCAACACAGACCGCTTACTCCCTGGCCCTGTTCGCCGACCTGATACCCGCGCCGCTGCGCGCCAGCGCGGGGCAGAAACTGGCCGACATGATTCGCGACAACGGCTATCGCATGGCGACCGGATTCCTCGGCACACGTCCCCTGCTGCCCGTCCTCTCCGCAGTCGGACAGCACGACCTGGCCGTGTTCCTCTTCCAGAGCCGCGCATTCCCGTCGTGGGGCTACGAAGTCGAACAGGGGGCGACCACGATCTGGGAACGCTGGGACAGCTACACCAAGGAAGACGGATTCGGCCGGCACAATGCCGCCATGAACTCGTTCTCCCACTACGCATTCGGCGCGGTCTGCGAGTGGATGTTCCGGACCCTGGCCGGTATCGAGTCCGACGGCACCGGTTATCGACGGATCACTATCCGACCGAATCCGCCAGCACCAGGCAGTAACGCCGAGCGCGAGCCGATCGACTGGGTGATGGCGACGCACACCTGCGTGCAAGGGCGGATCGACAGCAACTGGCAGGTGGAGGGTGCCCAGTTCGAACTGGAGATCACGATTCCCGCCAATACGATGGCGACCGTCTACCTGCCGGCACGCGACGCTCAAAGCGTGCAGGAAGGGGACCAGCCCCTGGCCGAAGCGCCCGGCGTGAAGTTCCTCCGCATGGAAGGAGATCGCGCGGTGCTCGAGGTCGGTTCAGGCAGCTACCAGTTCCGGTCGGCCGGCGCGATCCGTGCAGCCACCACCGCCTACAAGACATCCTCGCCGTCCGAGTAGTGCGGCGGGGATCGGCCCTGGACTACTGTGGCCGTCGCCGTACATCCTGCGCTGCGCGATCGTCATCGTACCAGGCGGGCGTTGAGCCAGTTGGCGTGATCCCACTGGTCGGTCCGGTCGGCGTAGTCGACGATCAGCGCCACCCGCTGCGCCTGCTGCAAGTCGACGCGGATGGGCAGAGCCGGTTCACCGCCCCGTACCACGCCGCTTTCGTAAGCCAGGTTCCAGTCATCGGTAGTGCCCTGCACGTAGACGCGGAAGATGACGCTGCCCTGCCGCCCGGCAGCGTCGTCCAGCGCCAGTTCGGCGTGCAGCTCCCGGTACTGGCCCCCCGTCTCGAACGCCAGCCGCGCGCTGCTGTGCATGCCCAGCCCTTTGGCCCAGACCCGGCCACCGTGGCGCAGTCGGCCGCCCGTAACGCTCCGATCCAGGTGGTACGGCCAGGACATGTCGAGAAACGGAATGTGGCGATAACCAAGAGGCGGGAGATCTGACAGGTAGGTGACGTGCCCGCGCAGCGGCTGCAGCAGCACCACGGACTGCCACGGTTGACCGCCGGCTGCGGCAAACGGCTCGGTCGCAATGCGCGGCCCGGCAACCAACTGCAGTTCCAGGCTCGGTCCGTTCTGCTGCATGGTTTGCGCATGGACCAGACTCCCGTCGCGCAGACCCACCAACAGTTCCTGGCCGCCGGCTGCCGGCCGCCACGTCTGGCCGGGTGTGAGCAGAACTGCGACCAGACGCTCCACCGGGACGTCAATCGTCTGACCGGCGTCCCCGGTGATCCACGCGATATGCGTGAGTTGGAACGCGCCCGCATCCGGCCGCAGGACGTCCGGCAAACGGCCAGCCAGTTCATCTCCGTTCTCCAGGAGCAATCGAGCGTCGGGGCGTTCGGTGTCCCAGGCCCGCCGCAGGAGTTTGTCACGGTGTTGCGGATCAGCCGGTGGATGGAAAACAATGGCCTGCACCACCGCGCGGGGCAGACGCGTCTCCTGCCAGAGCCGCCCGACCGTGACGACCGCATCCGCCTCCACACTCAAGACGTCAGCCACCAGCACGCTGCCGTCCACCAGGACCACCTGGGTAGTCTGGCTGCGGTCGGCGAACGCTCCCCAGAGCACGAGTTCGTCCAGGGGCAGCGTTTGCAGGCCGCCAGGTTCCGCCGACACCACGACGCCCGTGCCGGTCACTTCGTGCAGCGCTGCGGCAAACACCGTTCCGTCCCGCAAGAGGCACTCCGCGACCGGCGGGTCGGCCGCCGGCGCCTGCGGGTTCGCAAGAAGTCCGGCCAGGCAGCACGCGGCGCCCAGCGTCACGATGGCAGACAGGTGGTGGTTCATCGCTGGAATATCGGCAGATAGTTGTGCGGCATCTGGAGAATCAGGCAGGCCATCGCCGTCCCGTATTCGGGACACACCTGATCGAACCACGAACCGTCCGGTTTGCGGCTGGCCAGCAGCGTGTCGCGAATCATCGGATACCAACGGCGCCAGCGGTCTCCGCCGGCCTGCCACATGGCTTGGGCCGCGTAGTAGTGCCCGTAGAAAAAGTGGTTGGCGGTGCCGACCGCTTCGGCCTGCGGCACGGTCTGTTCGAGATAGGCCAGCCCCCGGCTGATTTCCTCCCCCGCGTAGATTCCCGCGCTGTGGAGCGCGACGACACCGGCGGCCGAGCGTGGAAACTCGCTGACGCCGCCCGGCAGCATGTAGGCAAACCCGCCGTCAGGATTCTGGCATCGCTTCACATATTCGGTACAGCGGTCGATGGTGTCGTTGCCGACGTAGATCCCCGCGTTCCGCGCGGCGCGCAGCGCCATCACTTCGCAGATGGTCACGCTGATGTCCGCGTCGCGGCGTTCGGGCCAGTAACGCCACCCCCCTTCGTCATTCTGGGTGTTTACGATCAACCGCACGGCCTTGACCAGCTTGACGCGCAACTCGGGATCCGGCCGCATGCCATACACTTCGGCCAGAAACAGCGTGGCGAACCCGTGCCCGTACATCGGTCCGTGGTTGTCGCGACCTGTCGCATTGATGAACCCGCTGTCATCCGTGTTCTTCAGCAGATAGTCAATGCACCGGTTGATGGACCGCCCGTAGGCGCCGCGTCCCGGCGCGCTGCCGTGCGCCAACATCGCCAGCCCGACCAGGCTGACCACGGCGACATCACGTTGATACCCTTCGGCACCCATGCTCCCGTCCGGATTCTGACGTGACGCCAGATACTCCAGCCCCGCCTGGATCGCCTGCCGCGTCTCGGGGGTCAGCATATCGGCGGCCGCGAGGTCACCCGCCGGATCCTGGCCGAGCCCGGTCGTCCACTGAGCTGCCAGCGTTCCGACAGCCGCCAGCGACGTCGCCAGGAAACGCCGGCGCTCGGTCGGTCGGGTGACATCCTCTTGCATGGTTCACTCCTGATTATCTGCCCGCGGCGTCTGACAGTGTGTTTGGTGGGCGTCACCGGCCCGGCGTGCGTTCTTCCGACAACCGCCGGTAATAATCTTCGATCAGTTTGCGGTACTGCGGCAGGAACTCGACCGCGCCCGCATTCTGCACGTGGCGGCGATAGCGTTCTGGCAGGTGCCCCCAGACGTCTCCCATCGCGCGTTGCACCGTCGCGGCCGTGTCCTCTGCCGCGCCGTCCGGCTGGCCGCTGTCCGCGCTGTTGCGTGCCGCGTCCTGGCCGGTCTTCTGACCGCCATCCTGGTCCGGCTTCTTCTCGCCCTGCGTCTGCTGCTGCGATCGCCCCTGCTGCTGGTCTAACGATTCGATCATTTGCTGGAGCGCCTCGACAATCTGTCGCTGTGATGCCTGCGTGTGCTGCGACGTGTCGCGCAGCCCCAGTCGCTGTGCGACGTCACGCATCCGCCGGGCAATCTGCTCGTACGGCGTCCCCGCGGTGACGTCCGACCCTGCGGCCAACTCGCGCGGCGCAGGGTCCTCGGGGGTCGGCGCCGGATTGGCCGCCGCCGCGCCCGGCAAACCGTCCAGCAGGCGCTGGTCCATGGTCTGGTCCGGCGTGTCGGCCGGCCGGGCCGGCGGGTGCGGGGGCACATCGGGGAGCGGCTCAGTCGCCGTGGAATCCTGACCGCGCTGCGCATCCGAAAGCCGCTCGAGCAGATCCGCCAGTCTGCCCTGCCGGTCCGTCAGTTCCCGCTGCTGTGCCACGCGCCGCTCGCTCCAGCCCTCGTTATCCTTGATGGCCTGATCGAGCAGGGCAGTCCGGCTGCCGAGTTCCTGCTGCAACGTGCGGATCAGCCTGAGCTGCACCAGCAGGAACCGGCTGTCGGCCGGGCGGTCCTCCTGCGTCGATGCCGGAGGGGAATCCGGTGCCGGCGTGTCGGGTGGCGACGGAATCGGCTCCTCATTGAGCACTTCGCGCAGGCGGATCAGCGCGTCCAGCACATCCTGCTGGTGCGCCTGCGTGCTGGCCCCCGTGTCTCGCTCCTGCAGCATTGCCGCTGCCTGTGCCGCCGCGCGCTGCACATCTTGCAGTGTCAGCATGAAGGAGTCGATGTCGGCGACCAGATTCTGGAGACTCCCGACGTCGTGCCCAAGCGCCACCTGCTCCGCGGTCAGACGCTGGAGCGTCTCGTCCCAGCCGGCCGGCGCCGCGTCGCCTGCAGCCGGCCGGGACTCCTCAAGCTGCTGTGTTTCAGTCGCCAGACGCTGCTGCCGATCGATCAGTTCCGCCACGGCCTGCAGCAGTTGTTCCAGCTGTTGGCGGCGTTCGTCGTCGGGCGTGCCCTCTTGGCGATTGGCCAGGATATCCTGCAACTGGCTGAGCGACTGGATGGCCTGCCCCTGCTCTTCGGCAGCCTGGCTCAAGCGATTCGCCCCCATCTGCCGGGCGGCGTTCCGCATATCGCCGCTCACCCCGGCGCGCTCTACCATTGTCAGGGCCTCGTCCAGGATGGCAGCCGCCTGCGGATCCGCCGCCGAGAGTTCCTGTCGCGTCACGTGCATGCGGCCCTGCAGCATGTCGAAGCGGAGGGCGATGTCATTCTGCTGTTCAGCGAGTTGGCGCAGCGTGATGCGTTGGGCGTCTGTCAGGTCCTGCAGATCCTTGGACAGCGTCTCCTGGCGCAGGGACTCGGTCCGCTGCCGCACATCTTCCTGCTCGCGCCGCAGGCGGCCCACTTCGGTGGCGAGCCGCCGGTAGCTGTCCCATTGTGCGAGCTGACCGAGCATCTGTTCGAGTGTACGAATCACCTCTTGCTGCGCGGCCGTTGCTTCGTGCACCAGCTGCAGCAGCGGCTGGCGGGCCCGCGACGCGTCGGGGGTTCCGGTCTCGGCGCGGGCGCCGATATTCTCCCGCGCCATCTTCAACGCATCGATCAGGTGGTGCTCAATCCCGGGCAATGCCTGCTCGTTCAGCGCCCGGATGCCGTCGCGCAGTTGCGCGAGCCGTGCCATGGCGGCGGAACTATCCAGCTGATTGCGCTGCATGTCGCTCAGCAGGTCGGCGACCTGCGATTGGATGCCGTCGCTCGGATGCCCCAGCCGCTGCTGGACCTGCCGCTGGTTCAGCTCCGCACCCTGCAGCTGGTCGATGTCGTCGCGGCTCAGCGCCGCGCGCTCGCGCAGCGGGACCGCGACCTGCGTGGTCTGTTCGTACGTCTGCTGCTGTAATCGGGCCACTTCCGCAATCTGCGCCAGGATCTCCGCCTGACGCTGCACGGTCCGTTCTTCGTGTTCTTCCGCCGAGATGATCGTGATCCGCCGATTCGCGCTGGGACTCTCCTGCGGCTGGTAGTCGGCGGCCACCACTCGAAAATCGATCTGCGATCCGGGCACCAGATCCGGCATTGTGGCCAGGTCCCACGCATGCTGTACCGTCCGCTGTACGCCCTCATCGTCGCCGCGCGCCACATGGTCCGATTCGGGCGTCACCTGATCCGGTCCGGTCCACAGCGGGACCACCTGGTGCGTGTCTTCCGCTGTAGCGTCCCGCGTGAACTGGAGCGTCACAGAGCGGATCGCCAGATCGTCCTTCACGATAGCTTCCAGCGGGATGGTGGCGTGCCGCGTGACAAACAGATCCGCCGCCGGCTGCTTGAGCGTCACCGTGGGGGGCGTATCCACGATGGCTTCCACCTCCCAGCGTTCCTGCGTCCCACTGTCCACTCCGTCCGCGTCGACCAGATGGAACCCGTATCCACCGGTCTGGCGGATCTCCCAGCCCGGGTCGTCCTGGTGGCTGAGCGTGCAGTCGCGGCGGTCTCCATCCAGGCGCAGCGGTATCCGCTGGGGGCCCGACGTCGTATCGGTATCCAAGGCCGCGGCAGCCAATCGCTTGCTGACCCGCACATGCAGGGCCACCCGCGTTCCCTGCAAGGCTCGGAAACTGCCCGTCGCTGTCCGCGCGGCAAGTCCGGTGTAGGCGGGGGGCACAAGGTGGATCTCCTGGGACAGGACCCGAGCGGGCTGGACGACCCGCAACTCCCGCCACGCCATGTTCTGATCGTCGCCCCCGGTCGCCCGGTAGCGGAACCCGCGCGTCACACCGGGCAGGCGATGGGTCAGCTTCTGTCCCAGCGGCTGCATGGCGTGTGTCTCGATGCCGGCATCCGCGTCGCCTTCGTGCCAGTAGTGAATCTGGACCTGGTCCGGAAGGCGACCGTTGTCATCCACCAGTTCCACCTCGAAATCCTGACCGGCTGCTACGTGCGTGGGAGCCACCACGAATCTCAGCACGTGCCGGCGCGGCCAATGATCAGCTCCCCAGGGAACCAGCAGCCGCTTGGCCGCCAGCCGCGTGGCCGGTCCGTTGGCCGCGCCCAGCAGCGCGAGTAGCGTCAGGACCACGGCCGCCACGCACGCCGCGCGCAGCGCGGGCCGGCGGTCCAGAGACGCGGTCAAATCAAGCGGCTCGACAGCCGCTTCAGCCCGAGCAATGACCGCCGCTCGCAATTCCAGCGAACCGGCCTTCGGATCCGACGCGCTCTGCGCACTGAACGCCACCGCGTTCGACAACAGATCTCCCAGACCGGGAAACCATCGCTCGATGCACCGTGCCGCCTGCAGATCGCTGCAGCGATACCGCCAGGCACTCACCAGATAGCGCACAACGGCCCAGGCGGCGACCAGCCACACCAGCGCGAAACAGATCAGACGCACTCCCCGGTCCTGGAACCGGATCAGATAGTCGCTCACACCCAGACACAGCGCCACCAGGCAGACCGTGGCCACGAACCAGCTGACACCGTGCAGGCACACCAGCAGGTGCGCGCGCCGAGCCACGCGCCGCACCCGTTGCTGCACAGTGGATCGCGTACTGGACACGATGTCGCTGGTCGCCATGCTATCCCACGCCGTCGCTATCCCGCGCCGTCCTTGTTCCGATACACGCCACGTTTGCCGCATCGAATCATACCGCACCGCCGCGCCTTTGGCCAACCGCGCGCCACGCCCCCGAGGCCCGGCTCGCCGCAGCGCAGTTGCTGCCACATTCTCTGTGCTCACGTCCACCCCAGCCGGCGGCGGATGAGCCATTCGCACGTCAAGAGGGCCACGAACAGGCCGGCCAGCAGCGGTGAATTCCAGACCGGCACGGCCGGCAGGGAATCGATGCGGACCTGCCGGCCGGCGGGCAGCGCGTCGAGCAACCGGTGCGCGGACCGGGCGTCAAAGAAGCGGCCTTGCGACGTCTTGGCCGCCGCCCGCAGATCGCCCGCATCCATGGCCAGCCGCGCCAACTCGCCGGGGGGCGGCACCACCGTGAAACTCGCTGCCGCCGGATTGTCCTCGACGGTCGGCGCCGCGATCCACGCCCGGTACGATCCTTCCGCCAGATGGCTGACCGTACCTTCGAACATGCCGCGCCGCGCCAGGTCGCGCTGCAGTTTGACGCGCTGACGCCGCCCCTGGTCCTGCTCGACCACCACGACCACACCGTCGTCGGCTACCGGCGCCATCCGTTCGTCGAAGAAACGCACGTGCAGCGGCACCACCTCGCCCCGGTAGTACTGCGCGCGATCGGACAGCAGTTCCACGGCGCGGCTGGCGCCGAGGAGTCGAGATCGACTCAAGTAGCGGATCGTCTGCATCCAGTACCGTTCGTAGTACTGGTCGCTGCCGCGCACGCGGGACCACAAGTAGCTCTCGTCCGTGGCATGAAACACCACGCGCCCGGCGCCGACGAAACTGAGCATGATCACCGGCCGGCCGGGCTGCGCCCCGTCGGCAGCGGCGACGGCCTCGACCAGCACACGCGTGCCCAGCCGGACATCCGGCGCGTCGAGGAGCCAGCGCAGCGGCGGGAGGCCGCGCCACACCTCCAGGTTGGCCGCCGCCGTGTCAGCCAGTTGCAGTTGCGGGCTGGCGGCGCCCAGCAACGCCGGCTGCACGCGCCACGCATCCTGTGACAATGACTCGTCAGATGGCATCAGGACCGAACTGAGATCCACCGGAATGAGATCCTCCAGCGGTGTGCCGCGATACGCCAGGGGTGTGTGGCGGGGGCCGGCCAGCAACACCATGCCGCCGCCACGCTCCTTGACAAAGGCGGCGAGATTCTCCAGCACCGGCCGGCTCATGTACGACGGATTGACGTCGCCGAAGATCACCACGTCGTACGCAAACAGCTCCTCGCGACTCACCGGAAACACGCGCTGCGCCGTCCTGTCCAGCTCGACATACTCGAGATCGGCCTCCTGCAGCACCGTCGTCAACTCAACCGCCTTGCCGCTCCCCGACGGCTTCATGCTGCGTTCCAGCAGCGTCTTCAGGAACCGGAACTCAAAGCTCGGATACTCCTGCACATACAGGACGCGAATTGTCTCGTCCTGCACGCGCAGCCGCTGTGTCAGCCGATTGTTTTCCAGGTTCGATTCGTTGGCCAGTGGCTCCACCCCCACCACCAGCTCGTATTCCCCCTCCTCGCCCGGCCGATACGACAGCCGGACGCCGTGCGGCGCGCCGTCCCCCGCGACGGTCACCGTCTGCTGCGCCAGCCGCGCATCCTGCCCCTGCCGCGCCAGCCACACGGTCACCTGCTCCGTGTCGAACCCGCTGCCTGTCAGCTTGAAGTCGACATGCACGACATCGCCCACAAAGACCACATCGTCGACCAGCAGATCGGAGATCCGCAGGTCGCGTGCCGGCCGTTCCTCGCCCACGCCACACAGGAACAGCGGGATGTTCTTGCGGCGCGCATAGTGCGCCACGTCGCTGATCGACTTGCCTTCGGTCGTGATGCCGTCGGTCAGCAGCACGACGGCTGCCGTCGGCCGGCCGCGCTGCGATTCGAGGATGGCCTGCAGCCCGTCCCCCAGCCGGCTCACCGGTTGCGTCGCCGTGGCCGCCAGCAGCACGTCGCGCAGCGATTCCTCCTGTCCGCTCTGTACCCGCGCGGTGGTACCGAGCTGGTACAGCTTGACGTTGTAGCGTTCCTGCAGAGGGGCGAGCCAGCCGTCGCCGGGATCGAGCAGCAGAGTCTTGACCCGGTTGAAGCGGGTGGGCGCCGTCAGCTGCAACGCTCGCAGCTGCCTGTCGAGGCGGTCTGCCAGACGCGATTCGTCGATCGGATCGACCACCCCCATGCTCTGGGAATCGTCCACGACCAGCACCAGGTCGGGCAGATCCGTGCGGTGCCGGTTGAGCATCCAGCCGTACATCATGACCAGCAGCACGGCGATCAGCAGGATGCGGATGGAGGCCAGCGTCAGACGTGTCCGGCGCGACACCGCGCCCGGCTCCCGCAGGTACACCGCGACCACGTAGGCGGCGGCGGCAATCAGAAACAGCAGCGTCACCCAGGGGGGCCACGGCCAGGTGTGGCTGAACGTCCGCTCGAGCCCTTCGCCGGCGCGCGGTGACGGGCCCCCCAGCACACTGTTCCACAGGCTATGACACCACTGCAGCATGAGCGGCCGACCTTCCAAAAAGCCAGGCGAGCAACGTCTCGCTCAGAAGCAACAGCAACACGCCTGCCAACAGGTATCGGAACGACTGTGAAGCATGCGACGCCGTGGCATGCGTGCGGCGGAACGCCGTGTCGCTCGCGCCGCGCTGGATCGCGCGCGGCAGTAGCTCCGGGTCCAAACGTTCCAGCCGGCTTTCTCGCGTATCAACATTCACTGCATAGCGCTGTACGGTGCCCTCCGTGCCACCCACGACGCCGGTATAGACACCGCTGCGCGCCGTGTCCGTAAAGGTCCATTCGCTGACACTGCCCGTGCCCTCCGCCGACAGACGCTGGCTGCGCCCGGCCGGATCGGTCAACACCACGGAGGCATCGGCCAGCCCGCCTGGCACGGCACCGCGCAGCACGTCCCCCACCATCGCATTGCGCAACTGTACCCGCCCGCGGACGGCCGACCTGAGCATCTGCTGCACCAGCGGCGGAAAACTGGGCCAGGCCGCCAGGGCAGACCAGGGAGTCGGTGGGTCCGTCGTCGCGTCCACCGACGTGCTCGCGGCGTCCGTGGCCAGCACAATCACATGCCCGCGCCCCACGCTGGCTTCCAACACGGCCGGATCCTGGTTCTCGAACGCCAGCGCCGTCCGCACATCGTCGCCCGGGAACGGCTCCAGCTTGACATACTTCCAGATCGGAGTGGTCAGCAGCCCGGCACGTTCGTGCCCGCGAAACGGCTCGACAATCGGATGGCGGTATTCCAGCGGGTCGAAGAAGTACTCACCCAGCGGCACGGGATCACCCAGGTGTGCCGGCAAGATCTGCAGCCCGCCGGTGGCGGCCCCCAGAATGCTGTTGTAGTTCTGCGCCTGGACCTGATCGCCCAGACACATCACCACGCCACCACCCTGTTCGAGGAACTGCCGCAGCAGCCCGGCCTCGTCGCGGCCAAACCGGCGGACGTTGCACAGGAAGAGGCAGTCGTAGCGACTGAGATCTTCTTCCAGCAGCGCGATCTCCGATTGGACCGACGGGCGCACCTGCGACTGCTGGGATGTGCCCGGCTCGAGCGCCAGCGCCACGTGGCGGGCCGCCCCGGACTTGCCCTCCACACACAACACCTCCAGGGCCGGCCGCACAGACAGGCTGAGCCAGCGGTGGTTGTCGACCTCCAACGGGTCGCTGGCCGTGAGCACCTCCACAATCTGTTCGCCCGGGATCTGGAAGCGGTGCACGATGGCGGTTGTGGCACGCCCGCCGGCCGGCACATCCAGCTGTTCCTGCGAAATCCGCTGTCCGCCGACCAGCACCTCGACACCATGCCGCGGCCGGTCGGCATCCCCAAGATTCTCCACCTCGATGTCGATCCGCGTCGGCGTGCCGACCGTGACGATCCCTTCGGCCGCCACGACGCGCGTCACGGCGACGTTCTGGCCCCCCGCCTCCCCCAGGTCGACCAGCTGCAAATCCGCCTTGTCCGCCAGGCGTGCCACCGCCCCCTGCACCGCCGCCTCGGACACGGCCCCCCAGGTCGTCAGTCCCAGATCGGTGAAGAAGCAGACGCGGCGGCGCAGCAGGCGTGGTTCCCGCCGGGCAGTACGATCCACCACGCGTTCGATCTCGGCCAGCGTGGCGGCCAGGTCGGCGCCGCCGTCGGTCCGCTGCAGCTCCGCGATCTCCGCCGCGAGATCCTCCCGGTCAAACACCGGATCGCCAACGACAACCACGGGGGGCGCGGCCAGCAGGATCAGCGAGAACCCGTCCCCCTGGAAACGGCTCTTCACCAGCTCCCCCGCCAGCTGCCTGGCCGCGTCAAACCGCGTGCCATCCGCGTGGCGGTAGTCCATCGAGAACGACGCGTCGATGACCACCACGACGTGCGCGTCCCCCGCCGAACCGCTCGGGCTCGCGGCCGCGCCGAACAGCGGCCAGATCGGATCCGCCAGGGCGACGGCCAACAGCAGGAGGATCAGGACGCGCAGCGCGAGCAACGCCAGCTGCTCGAGCCGCCAGCGGCGGGCATTCTTGCGGATCGCCGTCAGCAGGAACTTCATGGCCGCCCACGGCACCTCGTCGTAGCGGCGGCGGCTGAGGAAGTGGATCGCCAGCGGGATGAGCGCCGCGAGACCCCACCACAGCATGACGCCGCTGGCGAACGGCCAGAACGCAGACAGCAGAGCCATACCGGTGACAGAGATCATGTTCACACCCACTATCCGCGCATCCGGGACGCGCGCGCCGACAGGTAACTGGACAGCGCCAGATCGAGCGGGCGATCGGTACGCATCACCTGGTAATCCAACCCATGGCGGCGGCATCCGAGCCGGACGGTGCGCAGGAAGTCGTCGAATTCCCGCAGGTAGGCGCGCCGCAGCGAGCGGGGGTCGACCACCACGCGCGGCAGCGCTTCGAGCCCCTGGAACATGGTCGGGCGGGCGAAGGAGAATTCGACTTCCTGCGGATCCAGCACGTGGAAGACAATCACGTCATGGTGCCGTTGCCGGAAGTGCTCCAGGCCCGAGAGCAACACCTCCACGTCGTCAAACAAGTCGCTCAACACGACCACCACGCTGCGCTTGGTCATCCATTCGGCCAGCTCGTGGAAGACCGCGCCCGCCCGGGTCCGGGATTCCGGCGTCGCCGCCTCCAGAACCTGCAGCACCTGCCGCAGATGGGACGGACTGCTGCTCGGCCGCACGCGGTTCCGGATCTGCTGGTCGAACGTCACCAGCCCCACCGCGTCCTGCTGCTGGAGCACCAGCCAGGCCAGCGCCGCTGCCAGTGCCTGGGCATATTCGAACTTGGAGAGCGCCGCGCGCGGCCCGCAATAGCTCATGCTTTCACTGACGTCCAGCACGAGCTGGCAGATGAGGTTCGTCTCGTCCTCGAACTGCTTGACGTAGAACTTGTCGGTCCGCCCGAACGCCTTCCAGTCGACGTAGCGCAGATCATCCCCCGGCGCGTACTCCCGATGCTCCGCGAACTCGATCGAGAATCCGTGAAAGGGGCTCCGGTGCAGGCCGGCTACGTAACCCTCCACGATGTGCCGCGCGCGCAGGTGCAGGCCTTTAATCTTGGCCAGCGTCCGCGGATCTAAAGACTGCGGGTTGCTTTCCACCAGCCCCCTCACGTTCGTCATCGGTCGGAACGAAGTCAATCAAGCGCCGGATGATCTCGTCGGTGGAGATGCCCTCGGCGTCGGCGTTGAAGTTGGTGCGGAGACGGTGCCGCAGCACCGGCGGAGCGAGGGCCCGGATGTCCTCATGACGCACGTAGTAGCGCCCGGCCAGCACCGCGCGCACCTTGGCGCCCAACACCATGTACTGGCTCGCCCGCGGCCCGGCACCCCACTGCACATACTCCTTCACGAAATCGGGCGCATCCGCCTCGTGCCGCCGCGTGAGACGGGCCAGACGCAGCGCGTACCGGGCGACATGGTCCGCAATCGGCACCCTGCGGATGATCCGCATGAGATTGATGATCTGCGCGGCGCCGAGCGCCGGCTGGACCTCCGCCGTGTACTCGGCCGTCGTGCGTTTGATAATCTCCAGCTCCTCCGCTTCCGTCGGGTAGTCCACCCACACGTGCAGCATGAATCGGTCGAGCTGGGCTTCCGGCAACGGATACGTCCCCTCCTGCTCAATTGGGTTCTGAGTCGCCAGCACGAAGAACGGGTCCGGCAACGCGTGCTTCTCGCCGCCCACCGTCACCTGCTGTTCCTGCATCGCCTCGAGCAGCGCCGCCTGTGTCTTGGGGGGCGTGCGGTTGATTTCGTCCGCCAGCACGATGTTGGCAAACACAGGCCCCGGAAGAAACCGATACTCGCGCACCCCCGTCGAACGATCCTCCTGGATGACCTCCGTGCCGGTGATGTCGGCCGGCATCAGATCCGGAGTGAACTGGATGCGGTTGAACTGCAGCGACAGCGCGCTGGCCAGAGTGCGGATCAGAAGGGTCTTGGCCAGTCCGGGGACACCCACCAGCAGGCAATGCCCGCGCGCGAAGATGGCCACCATCAGCTGCTCAATGACCAGCTGCTGCCCCACAATGACCTTGCCCAGTTCGTGCGCGATCTGCTGGTAGGCCGCAGCCAGTGCCTCGACAGCCTGGCGATCGTCTGAAGGAAGCGTCATGGTTCCGTCTCTTTCCGGCGCTGTACTGCCTGGCGCTGTACTGCCTGGCGCTGTACTGTCTGCCGCTGTGCTGTGGCGGCCGCGCCGACATGCTGCGTTTCTGTGCGGCCGGTGGCGTTCAAGGCCACCAGTTCGTCGACCGAGGCAATCAACAGGACGTCATCCGCGACGACCAGATGCCCACCCTGCAACCCGAGCGCGGCCAGCTCGATCGGTTGCCGCACCTGGCGGCCAGTCTCCTGGTCGAACACGTAGATCCGCTCGCGTGTGGGCCAGTACACTTCGCGGCCAGCCAGCACCCCGCGTCCCTGGCTGCGCGGCTGCGGTCCTGCGTGTCCCCGCGCTCCTCCCTGCGGCCCCGGAAACTGGCACACCACAGCGCCCGACGATGCGTCCAGCCAGTACAGGTAATCGCCACTGGCCACCAGCCTGTCCCCGGCCACTCCCAACAAGTGTACGACATCGGTGGCCATCCCGGCAGGCGTGCTCCACAGAAGGTGCCCGCTGGCGGCGTCCAGGGCGAACAGGTGATCGCAATCGGCAGCCGCCACATAGACCGTTCCGCGATCCACCAGGCACGGGGTGACGTCGCGGAAGAAGTGCCGGTCGATCAGGTCCGGCTCGTCGTCACTCGCGCCCGACCGGCGGTAGCGGCACAGCCAGCTCACCTGTCCATCGCGCGCACGCAGCGCGACAACCGCTCCCAGGTTCGTATTGTAGTAGAGCGTGTCGTCGGACAGCGACAGCAGGCCGCTGGCCTGTTCGAACAACACGTCGGCCAGAGGCTCGCCCCGCACCACGTCCCGCTCCCAGACCAGACGCCCCGTCTCCACCGCGTAGCAGACCACCTTGATCTGAGCGGTAGCCGGATCGCGGCGGCGTAACGTGGCATACAGGCGTGCCCCGCGCGCCAGCGGCGCACCCTCGAATTCCCAGCCAGGTGCGCCGGGCAGAATGCGATCGAACAGCAGTTTCTGGGTGGCCAGATCGAGCCCCACCAGATAACTGCGCTGTTCGTCCCGCAGCGGAGACTGATCACCCCCACCGATCCAGGCCGGCCCCAGCCGCGCAAAGAGACGCCCCTGGTCGATCGTCACACTCTGACGCGGCACGCCGGCGTGCGTGGAACGGCGCGGCACCCCGTCCTGCATCCCTCCCCGCCCCTGGAAAATCACGCCCGCCGCCGTGTCAGGCGCCGCAGGCCCCGCGTCAGGCAGCGGCCAGCGCGGTTGGCCGTCGGCCAGCCGCACAGCGCGGATCGCGTCCAGCTGGCAGACGTACACGACGCCGTCGTCCACGGCCACGTGATGGCTGAGCAACCCGTCGGCCGGCTCCGCCACGCGCAGCTGGCCGCGACTCAAGAAATCCTCCTGATCCATCAGTCGCGGCAGGGCGGCGCGCCAGATGGGCCGCAGCGCCACGTCGACCCCCTCCTCCGCCCGGCCGTTGCGCGCGGCACAACCGGCGAAGGTCGGCCAGCCCACCGGATGCGACGGCGCGGGCCACGCCTGTGCGCTCTGCAGGAGTTCCGCCACGGCGTCCGCCAACTTGACGCGACGTCCCGCCAGCACGCCGACCGCCTCCGGATCCAGCCGTCGCAACAGCTCGGCCTCCAGCCGCGCCCGTTCGAACGCACCTTCCAGCAACGACACCAGCACGAGGCGGGCGCGGACCGCAGAGAGCGGGATGTCGCTGTCCGGGTACGCCAGCCAGCCCACGGGCCCCGCAGGCTGGGCGAAAGCAGCGGCCAGCGCGGACCATTGCGCCTCCCAGTTCCTGCCGCGCAGGGCCGACCACCAGGCACAGCCGGGCACACACCCGAGTACCTGCGCGGCCGCCGGAAAGACACGCAGCTGCGGGTGGATCGACTCCCAGCTGCGACGGGCCAGCGTGTAGTTGCCGCGTTCCAACGCCATCTCGCCCAGCCGCAGCAGCGCCTGATCCCCCACCGAACTCAACAACAACTCGTCGACGATCCGCTGCAAACCGGCCTCGCTGCCCTGCGCCAACGCCTCCTCATAGGCCCGTACCGCCACCCCCTCCACCTGCTGACGGTAGAGGGTCAGCGCCTGGGGAGCACGCGTGTGCCAGGAAGCCAGTTGCTTCTGGCAGTAGTCGCGCAGCGGCACGTAGGCGACAAAGCCGCGCGCCTGCCACACGGCGTCCACCGGCGTCTCGATCAGCCGGTCACCCCGGTTCTCCATCACCCGCCGCAACGTCTCGACCGCGTCCTCCCACTGCGCATCAGCCAGAAACGCTTCGACGTGCTCCAGCCAGGCCCGCACCTCGTTGCCCGCTTCGTCGACCTGGACATCGGTCAGCTGTGCCAGCGCGCGGGGCAGACCCGCTGCACAGGCAACCATGAGCAGGATCGGGAGACACCACCGCCACACTATTGAACTCCCGCCTGAACTCCCGCCTGAACTCCCGCCGTCGCAACGCACGGTACGGCAGGCCCGGCGCGCCCGACATGCAGGCAGCAACGTGTCGCGGGCCAGCCCCATCGTTCCCATCCCTGTCACACCGTTCCGTTACTGGAGGAGATAAATCGTCCGCATTATACGGAGCGCCGGCAGCGTTGCCCATCACCGATGGCGGTGTCCGGTCACCAGCCATACAGGACGCCCAGCACGACAACTCCCAGCACGGACGTCGTGTGCCAGCAGAGTGTCAGGACCCTCCCCGACGCCTGCCGCGCCCGGCGGCCGCGCTGGCAGAGCCACCACACCAGCGTCAGCGCCGAGAGCACGAGCATGACGCTGTGCCACAGCGTGATCGCGGCAAAGCAGGCGGCCCACGCCCGCGCGTTCGGAAAACTCACCGGCAGCCGCAGGCCGGGCTGCGCGCGATTGAGCCCCGGTGCCGAGGCACTCTGCCAGTGCGGGTCCAGATACGTGCGCACAAACGCCTCGCGCGCATCCAGGTCCGCCAGACTCGCGTTGATCTGATTCAGCCGCTCGCCCAGCAGCGTGCTGTCCCCCGCGTCGTGGAACACCGCTGCAGCAAAAGCCCAGTCGCCGGCCCCCAGCCGCTCGAGCGTCTCACGCACCCCCGACTGCCGCGCGGACGCGTCCGCACCAGCCGGCTGCTGGCAGTACTCCCGCAACACCGCGAACCACTGCCGCCGGCGCTGCAGTGCCTCCTTCTCCACCTCCGCCCGTGCCCGCGCGCCGTCGCGCCGGCCCGCCGTGGGATGAATCTGGTACGCCATCAACTCGATCAGCTCGCGCCGCTGCTGCGTGTCCTCCAGCCAGTGCCCTACTTCCTGCTCAGTCCAGCCGACCAGCGCCTCCTGCAGCATCGTGATCAGGTCGAGCCGCTGCTGGTCGGCGACCGAAAAAGCCGCCGGACGCGCGGTGCGGCGGACCTCCAGTCCGCGCGACAGCTGCTGCAACCGCTTCTTCACCGCATGCAGGTAGTACAGGTCAGCCTGGTCGAAAAACTGGTCGCGCACGCCTGTCAGCCCGATCCCGTCCCGGCAGAGCAGACGGTACTCCTGCGCGCGGAGCCCTAACGCCGACACGGCCAGCAGCAGCGCGACCGACGCATAGCACGCACCACGCCGCCACGCACCACGCTCCATCACGCGACGCGCCCCACACAACACACAACTCGACACGACCAACAGACAGGAACCGGCCGCCGCGAGTTTTATCGACAGGCCCACATCGTCCCGCTGCGGCCAGCTGCCCGGTCCGCTCCACGCGCGGAGGACGCCCAGCACCACAATCAGGACCACGAATACCGCCACGCACCACGCCCAGACCGCAAACCATACAAACCGCCCCACCTGGACCCGACCGGCAGTGGACGCACCAGCCGGCACTCCGTCCGCGGAGGCGCTGATCGCCACAGCCGGATCCCGGGTTCGCTTCAAACATTTGCGCGCCATACCGTCAACTTCCAGTGCCTGCTATGGAAAGGTCGGAGCACTCAAGATCTCTCTCTCCCTTCACTCTCCTCACTCCTCTCCGCTCTCTACTCTCTACTCTCTACTCTCTGCTCTCTGCTCCCCTCTCCTCTCTAAACACCGGATCGCGCGGCAGGAAGCGCGCATAGGAGACCAGGCACCAGATGTCATGGTCCGTCAGCTGCGTAGCAACGCTGGTCATCGTGGTACCGGCGATACCATTTTTGAATTTGACGAAGAGATCCTCCGGCCGATCACCGCCCCGGTAGGTGCCCAGTCGCAGATTGCGAGGCTCAGCGTAGCGGGGTGGCAGCGCGCCGAGTGCCAGATAGTCGGCCAGTGCCTCGGGGTTGGCCGGCTCCAGCTCCTTCGCCCAGTCGTCGTAGTCCTCCGTCTGGCCGTCACCGAACCCCGTGTTGCCATGGCACGTGCCACAGTTGGTCAACGTCGTAAAGAACAGTTCGCGGCCACGCGCGGTCGACTGCGGTGCGTCGTAATCGGCCGGCACGGGGGGCACGTCGGCCATCTGCTCGTCCACGTCCAGCCAGGGCTGCACCACTTCGTTCAGGATCGCATCCAGCATCTCCACCTGCCGGGCGTACGCAGTGGGACTGACCTCCTGCTGTTTCGGATCGAGCAGGCGATCGTCGTCATCGAACGTGATCGCGACTTCCATCATGACAGCACGTTCGAAGAGTCCCCGGATACTCAGATATCGCACGTACTGTACCAACGCCCCGCGCTGCGACGGCGACAGATCACGAAACGAGGGCATCGCCGTTTCAGGAATGCCGCGCAGCAAGACCCCGTGCAGGTCCGCGTCGGTCGGCGGCAACGTCGAGGGCGTACGCTTGAACTTGAAGATTCCGCGGCGGTAGTCGCGCGGGTACGGGTTGAGTCCGCGCGCCAGGCGTCCGCTACCGTCTCCCGAGGTACCATGACAGCGGACGCACAGGTCCCGATACAACCCCGGCTCGACGTGCCCCGCCTCCTGCTCGACGAAACCGGCCGCGTGCCGCAAGTCGGCCAGTGCGAACAGCGGCCCGAGCTCCACACCCTCGCAAGAGGGCATCAGCGGGTCACCAGGCACACCAAAATATCGTGTGACGACCCGATCGATGTCCTTCAACAGCACCGTGACGCGCGGCGTGTCAAACTCGTCGAGCGTCCTGGCCAGCTTCTGGTTGCGGGCAAACACCCGATTGACCGGGAAACTGTCCGGCCCGCGATCGCACCCCAGCGCGCCGATGAACACCAACAGGACGGCCCATCGGCCGCACATGCCTCCTGGCTGATACACCGGTAACAGGTCTCCGCGATCAGGCCGGGATTCCATCATCGTTGCCGACTCGAGTGCCTTGTACTGATTCCCGACCGATTATAGCGACTCCACGTCTTGAGCGGCGTGGTGAAAGGCCCGAAGAAACGGCCCTGGTGCCGGTTTTGACATTTGTTCCACCGGTGAGCCACTTCGCATTAACGGTTTACTTCTCACTGCGAACCCTGTGCCAGGTTGGCGACCCTGCACCAGGGGTGCGGTACCGGGATAGCTGTCGTCTGGCCGAAGGTCAGTTCTCACCGTAGCCTGGGGCAACGCGCAACGCCCCAGGAATGGGAGCACAACGAGATGTTTGGCCGAAGGCCATATTCACACATGGGAGACCATGCCGTAGGTGAGTTTGGCCTTCAGCCAAACGTGTGCCATGGCTTCGATTTCCTGGGGCGGTGCCCCACGCTACGTTGATAGTGGCCTTCGGCCAATTGCGGGATGTAACCGCTGTACGGTGAGGAGGTAGGCAGTCCATGCGAATGGGCCCATCCATGGCATGGATTTGTCCACTACAACCGGCTCGGAATGACCGAGCCTTTCACCGTCCCAACTCTCTCCTCGTTCCTGCGGTCTCCTCTCTACGTCTCCACACCTCCACTCTCTCCCACACCCCCCAAATCAGCCAATCCGCCTGTCCAGCGGCCGTGCGACGTGGCGATTGTCCGGTCCATTCCATTTCCGAGCGGGCGCAGCTGTTGGGCTCACCGATCCGCTCCTTCAGCACGGCTAACAAGGGACGTGCCACACGGACACATTCCTAAATTCCTGAATTCCTAAATTCCTGAATTCCCCTGGTCTCTCTCCCGAGAAAGTGTGTTCCTGCACCTCACGCGACGGGGGGTATCGCAACACGATCTTGTGTGATCGGCCGGTTTTCGTTACAAGTCGTTCGCGCATATTCTGTGCATCCTGTCCGGCTCCATCTCCTCTTACGATCGGGATCGTCCGATGCAGGCTTGTGTTACTTCGGTTTTGACCGTCATTGCCTTGCTCGTGTCGCTGACACTGTCCTGTTCGGCGTGGGGACAGGCACTTTCACCGCGTCGAGCGGCTGTGGAGCGTGAGGAGTCCGGGCCGGTCGGCTCAGTCGGTTCATATGTCATGACAGGCCGCTTGGAACGGCGGGAAGACCGTTATGTGCTGGTGGACGAGCAGGGGGAGCTGGAGGCATATCTGATCCCACGTGAATCGCTGGACATGGACAGTTTTGAAGGCGAGACGGTCTCGGTCAGCGTCCGGGAGCCGATACTGCGCACGGAGGGCGAACCGCGGCTGTGGGTGGATCGGATCGCGCATGCCGGCGCGCGAGCGCCGGGACAACGGCCCCGGGGGAAATCGCAGCGGAGTCCCCAGCCGCACATCGGGCTCGCCCAGTTCACGGAGCCCGTGACGGAGCAGGAGTTGGCTCTGCCAGGCATGGACCTGCCGCGTCTCGACCCGCCGGATGTGGGCCTGTCGGATGTGGGCGCGCCGGGGGTGATGGTCCCGGGTCTGGCGATGCCGCTGGACAGTTCGCCCACGCCGTGTGGTCCGCGGGGTTGGATCTGGGGAGGTGCCGAGTACTTGTTGTGGCGAACCGACGGGATGCGTGTTCCGGCGCTGGTCACGAGCAGTCCGGCGGGCACTCCGCGCGATCAAGCCGGAGTCCTGGGTGAACCTGACACGGTGATCCTGTTTGGCGGCCAGGACCTGCTGGACGGCATGCTGGCCACCGACGAGGGCGCGCGCTACCTGGGCGAGCTGGGCATAGGGACCAACCCCCACATCCGCGTGCCCACGCTCAAGACGCTGTTCGACGAGAAGATCCTCGGCACCGTCCACCTGGCGCTGGGCCGCTCCTACGAGTCCACCGGCGGGCGCAACGACAGCGCCATCCACTGGGACCTTGTCTGTATCCAGACCCCAGCCTACGGTGGAGGCGAGATGTACTTTGACGGCCAGTTGATCCGCAAGGACGGCCTGTTTGTAACCGAGGATCTCCAGTGCCTAAACCCCGAAGCGCTGAAGTAGGGATGGGTTTTTGAAAAATTTTTAACAATCTATTTGGTCAATGGCGGCGTTTGCCCTTGCAAAATGTCCCATATTTGGGTACAATACAGGACGGGACGAAATGCTTTGCTAGGAGGTTTCCATTTATGATTAAGGTTGGTATTAACGGTTTTGGCCGGATTGGCCGCCTGGTGTTCCGGGCTGCCATGATGAACCCCAACGTGATTGTTTGCGCTGTCAACGATCCTTTCATTCCCTTGGATTATATGGCCTACATGCTGCGCTATGACACCGTTCACGGCCAGTTCAAGGGCACCATCGAGGTCGATGCCGCTAAAAATACCCTGATCGTCAACGGCGAGAAGGTCAAGGTGTTCGGCTGCAAGGATCCCGCTGAAATCGACTGGAAGAGCACGGGCGCCGAGTACATTGCCGAGGCCACCGGCGTTTTCTGCGATACCCCCAGTGCCAGCGCCCACTTCAAGGGCGGCGCCAAGAAGGTTGTTATCACCGCTCCCGCCAAGGACAAGGAAACCCCCATGTTTGTGATGGGCGTCAACA